>Ga0310811_10012289_pt1 | contig 11110 bp, 8 predicted proteins | sample YCmetagenome_FD_207642 | JGI IMG/M metagenome (GOLD analysis project Ga0310811, IMG submission 207642) | Soil microbial communities from experimental microcosm in Duke University, North Carolina, United States - YC | ecosystem: Engineered > Artificial ecosystem > Soil microcosm > Unclassified ... | reverse complement strand
AATCGCGCCGGTGGGGCACACGCGGACACATTCGCCGCACCACGTGCACCCCGCGTGTTCCGGATTGCCATCGGCACCGACGATGATCTGCGTGTGATCGCCGCGATGGGCGACGTCGAGCACGCCTACGACCTGGATGTCCTCGCACGCGCGAACACATCGCGTGCAAAGGATGCACGTCGACATGTCGTGCTGGATGATCGGATCGCCATCCCGTTCATCGCCCGCGCGAAGCGGTAGCCCTGCGCGACGCGTGGTCGGGACATCATAGCGATGTACGAGTGACTCGAACTCGTTGCGAGCGTGCGAGTGCGGGATGTCTTCCGCTGGATAACGCTCGAGCAGCATCGACAATACACCGCGCCGATTCTTTACTGCGTCATCGGATTCGGTGGTGACGCGCATGCCATCGGCAGCAGCGGTCGCGCACGCGGCGATCAGCTTCGGCGCGCCTTCCACCTGCACGAGGCAGATTCGACAGTTGCCGACGACCGGGAGCTTCGGATACCAGCACAACGTCGGCACATCGATCGAGAGCGCGCGTGCGGCGTCGAGGATCGTCGATCCCGCCGGTACCGTGACAGAGCGGCCGTCGATCGTAAGTGTTGGCATAAAGACGGACTCGTCGTGAAATCAAGCAGTGTCTTCTGAGTATATACGTCGTGCACATGCCTGGCGATGGAACAACTGGGAACCCATTCGAGCTCGCGTCAGGCACGCACAACTATTGCATCCACTTTTTCATCGGTCTATATTCGCGAACAGTTCCTTTCTGCGTGTAAGCGCGAGGATACTGCGTGGCGACATCGCGACGAGACTTTCTCAAGACGGCTTCAGCGGCAGCAGCGACGATCGGCGTGAACGCCAGCGTCGGTTCTCAGCAGCCCCCCGCGAGTCTCCTTCGTCTCGATAACACTCCTCGACCCGCCACTCCCTCCACAACTGAAGAGTCGTATCGCGAGCTCGCAATGCTCGCGCTCGACGCCGCGCGCAGTGCCGGCGCGCAGTACGCAGACGTGCGCATCAGTCGCAATCGCGTGCAGTCGATCAGTACGCGAGAACGTCGCGTGCAAGGCCTCTCCGACAATGAGACCTTTGGGTTCGGCGTTCGGACGCTCGTCGGTGGTGCGTGGGGATTCGCTGCGTCGAGCGACCTCACGCGCGATGAAGTACCGCGCGTCGCGCGCCAGGCGGCGGCGCAAGCGAAGGCAAATCAAGCCGCGCTGGTGAAGCCGGTGGTGTTGGCGCCCGCACCCGTCACGAAAGACGGGATGTGGCGCAGCCCCGTGAAGACCGATCCATTCGACGTTCCGATTGAAGACAAGGTCGCGCTGCTTCTCGCGGCGAACGAAGCCGCGCTGAAAGTGCAGGGATCGCGCTTCGTGAATTCCGCGATGTTCTTCCTGCGCGAAGAGAAGACCTACGCGAACAGCGAAGGCTCGTTCACTGTTCAGACCATCTACCGCGCGTCCCCCACGATGACGGTGACCGCGGTGTCGCAGGATTTCTCCGACTTCCAGTCGCGCCAGTCCACCGACATCGCGCCAATGGGGCGTGGCTATGAGCATGTGCTCGACGCCAAGCTCGTCGAGAATGCGCCGCGATGGGCGGAAGAAGCCGTGCAGAAGCTCTCCGCCAAGCCGGTCGATGTCGGGCGCTACGACCTCGTGCTCCACCCGACACACCTTGGTCTCACGATTCACGAGTCGATCGCGCATCCGACCGAGTTGGATCGCGTGTACGGCTACGAGGCCAATTACGCCGGCACCAGCTTCGTCTCGCCTCCGGAAGAGAAGCTCGGAAAATTTCGCTACGGCCCCGAGATCATGAACATCCAGGGCGATCGGATGCAGGATGGATCGCTCGGTGCCGTCGGATGGGACGACGAAGGCGTGCAGCCGGAGACGTTTCTCATCATCAAGAACGGCATCGTCAACGACTACCAGACGACGCGCGAGCAGGCGAACTGGCTCGACTGGTGGTACAAGAAGCAGGGCAAGCCGACCCGATCGCACGGCTGTTCGTACGCCCAGTCATGGGCCGACGTGCAGTTCCAGCGGATGCCCAACGTGTCGCTGCTCCCGGGCGAAAAGAATCTCAAATGGGATGACCTCATCGCCGCTACCGATCGCGGCATCGCGATCATCGGCGATGGATCATTCTCCATCGACCAGCAACGCTACAACGCGCAGTTCGGTGGCCAACTCTTCTACGAGATCAAAGGCGGGAAGATCACCGGCATGCTCAAGGACGTCGCGTACCAGATGCGAACCCCCGAGTTCTGGAACGCGATGGACATGATCGGCGGCAAGGATAGCTACTGGTTGTGGGGGGCGTTCGGCGACGCGAAGGGTCAACCGACGCAGGCGAACGCGGTCTCGCATGGATGCCCACCGACTCGGCATCGCGGGATCAATGTCATCAACACGGGACGGAAGGCGTGAGTACTCCGCGCTCACTCTTGACGGCGACCCGCACGATGGGCCGCGAGGAGTGCGAAGCACTCGCCAAGCGCGCGCTGTCGTTTGCCACCGCCGATGAGACACGCATCACCATCAACAGTGGTGGACGCGGCAACACACGCTTTGCGGTCAACCAGATCTCGACCGGTGGCGACAACTACGACGCCACGGTCGCCGTGCGCAGCACAATCGGCAAGCGTAATGCGGTCGTGAACACGAACAAGTTGGACGACGCGAGCCTCAAGGCCGCCGTTCAGCTCGCGGAGAAGCTGGCGAGGCTATCACCCGAAGATCCCGAGGCGATGCCCGAGCTCGGCCCGCAGACGTACGTCGAAGGGAAAGGCTGGAGCGAAGCCACCGCGTCACTCGATCCCAGTGCGCGTGCGAACGCCGCGCGTGCGATCACCGAACCGTCCCGCGCCGCTGGACTCATCTCCACGGGCTATCTCGAAACGCAAGCTGGCGCCATCGCGATCGCGAACTCGAAGGGCCTCTTCGCGTACAACAAGCAGACCGCGCTCTCACTCACGACCACCGTTCGCACCGAAGACGGAACAGGGTCCGGGTGGGCCGGCGCCACGAGTCACGACTTCGGCAAACTCGATCCGAAGGATCTTGGCGAACGCGCCATCGACAAGGCGAAGCGCTCCGTCAATCCGGTCGCCATCGAGCCTGGCCGTTATACGACCATTCTCGAGCCGACTGCCGTTGGGAATCTGATTCAGTTCATCACGAACGCGATGAACGCCCGCAACGCAGATGAAGGGCGATCGTTCTTCTCGAAGCCGGGCGGCGGGAACAAGATCGGCATGAAAGTCGTCGACGAGAGGATCACCATCTCGTCCGATCCTCTCGATCCCGAGGCGTACGCGAACACCTTCTCCAACGACGGCCAACCGATCACGAAGACGGAGTGGATCGAGAACGGCGTCGTCAAGAATCTCCCGTACGACCGCTACTGGGCACAGAAGCAGGGCAAGACACCGATGCCCACGAGCGGCACCGTGCGGATGTCGGGAGGTACGGCGACGCTCGACGAGCTCGTTGCATCAACCGATCGCGGCGTGCTCGTCACGCGCTTCTGGTATCTCCGTCCGGTCGATCCCCGCACGCTTCTCTATACGGGACTCACGCGCGACGGCACGTTCCTCATCGAGGGCGGCAAGATCACGAAGGCCATCAAGAACTTTCGCTTCAACGACTCGCCGATCTTCATGCTGAATAACCTCGACGCACTCGGTCGTCCCGTACGCGTGAGCGCGAGTGAAGCCGGTGGACCTGGTCTCGCGATCGTGGTCCCACCGATCAAGGTTCGCGACTTCAACTTCACGAGCTTGAGCGATGCCGTCTAACGATTGACCCGCGCGCCTTGCGGTTTTTTTTCAGGATCGTATTAGCTTCAACACGTAACAAAAGAACAAAGTCGATCGTCCGATAACGAAACACGAAAAACAGAACCGCAAGCACTACGCAGAGCATTCATGCGCGCTGTACGAGCGCATAACGAATCGACTGTGAGCCTCGGTTCGCAGTCGTTCGCCCGTCGATCCACCGGGGGATCGCACGGGTGTTCCACTCCAGTACTGGAGATCGTACCATGGCCATGAAAAAGAAAGGCGGCGCCAAGAAATCCGCGAAGAAGAAGGGCGGAGCGAAGAAGAAAGCCGCCAAGAAGAAGTAGCTTGCAGGGTAGTGTTACAAAGAAGCCGGCCACTGGCCGGCTTCTTTGTTTCTCCGTGCTTTGTCTTCCTTACCGCGCGTAGCGCGCGGACGCGAGCTCGATGATCTGCGCGATCAGTGCGTCGTAGCTCAAGCCATCGCGCTCGGCCGCCCGCGCGAATTCGCTTTTTGCCTCGAGGTAGCAGTTTGGATTGACCTCGATGACATACACCTCGCCTGCCTCGGTGACGCGCATGTCGACCCGGGCGTAATCGCGAAGACGAAGCGCGTGAAACGCCTCCACCGCGACCTTCTGCATCGTCTCGCGCCACTCGTCAGGCAAGTCGTCGGGAAAGACTGACTCCGTTCCCTCGAACTCCGCCCCCTTCGCGTCACCCGCGTCGCCCCACTTCGCCGCCCAGCTGGCGATGCGTGGTCGGTCCGAGGGAAATCGGGAAAAATCCAGCTCGATCACCGGAAGGGCGCGCGCATTCGCGTTGCCCAGCACGCCCACGTAGAACTCGCGACCTTCCACGTACTGTTCCGCCAGCGCCGGCTGCTGGTACTCGCTCTGGAGGTCGGCGATCCGTTCGAGCAGTTCCTTCACGTCGTGCACGATCGACTTCTGCGTGATCCCGAGCGACGCGTCTTCCTGCGGCGGCTTGACGATGAGCGGGAAATTCACGTCGCCGGCCCAGTCGACCATGCCGCGATACACCGTCACGAACTGCGGTGTCTTGATGCCATGAAACAGCAGCACTTTCTTGCTCAGCGTCTTGTCGCCGGCAACCATGAGTCCCGCAGGGCTCGAGCCGGTGTAGCGGAGGTCGAGCAGGTTGAGCAGCCCGGCGACGCTCGACTCCAGCGCGCTCTTGCCCGCAAATGACTCGGCCAGGTTGATCACGATGTCGGGTCGCTCGCTCGTCAGCTCCTGCACCACCGGCTCGACGGCCGCGTCGACCATCACCCGCCGCGGTTCATTCCCGCCATTGCGGAGCGCTTGCTCGAGCTGTCCAAGAACCGGGTCCTCCTCGCCGTCGACTGCGTCTTTCGTGTGCAGCACCACGACTTTCATGCGTCATCTCCGGGTTGGCTCCCATGCAACGCGTCGGTGAGGCGGTAGTTCATCATAACGGCGGTGCCAAACGCCGTGAGCTCGATCAGCGTTGACGCCTCGAGCCCGCGCACGCGCAGCTCGAGCGATGCGCTGCGCTGAATCAGGAAGTCGACGAACGCGCGGACCGTGATCGTGCTCTCGCCGGTCCAGTATGCAATACGGGAGACGATCTCGCGCCGATGCTGGCGAACGAACTCCGCGGCCGACTCGCCGTCCGGCGCATCGGCCGCTGTCCCGAACAACGTGCGCAGATCGCCATCGAAGTGCCGGTCATCGCCGAGTGGAAGAGGCTCGTCGAGGCTTCGATAGTGCTCGGCGAGCGTGTATTGCATCGACTCGACGGGCAGGTCATCCTCGCCAGGCGTCGGCGCGTCAGGCAGGTGATCGCCGACGTTCTGCATAACGCGATCGACGTATTCCAGCTTGGCGAGCGCAGGCCACCCCGCGTACTCCATTCGCCAGTCGCGGCCAGGAGTCAACCACACCGCGAACGTCTCGGCGAAGTCCTCGTCGGGATGCTTCTGCGCGTACCAGCCGAGGATGTGACGCACATGATCGCGGGAAAACGGATTCGCCCGAAACCGATCGCGATACGGTCGTGAATACGGCCCAAAGATTCGGCGCCAATCGGCGAGGTCGTACAATCGGTACGCATAGTTGAATGCGTGACCGGCTTCATGCCGCAGGTACCGCATCACGTCCGCGTCGGACTCGACCTCGACCGCGAGCTCTTCTTCAATTCGCGCAAGCCTTTGGTCCGCGAGATAGAAGGGAACGCCGATGAGCGGCGTCCCCTCGGGGCAGCCCCACTCGTCGCTGAGATAAACCGGCGGGTGAAAGCGCAGGCCCTTCCCGTCGAGCTCCGCGTAGAGACGCTCCACGTACTTCTCGACGAGCGAGCCCTGCACCGAAAGGCCGAGCTCCGAGATTCGCTGGTCGAGCAACGAGCGGCGTTCCCGCTCCCAGTCATTTGGAGAAGCGTGCACGCGTCCGCGAAAAGCAAGGCGCATACCTATCGGCGCGACGCCTCTCAACACAAGGCCCCGCCATTGCTGGCGGGGCCTTCGAGAAATCCGACAAAGCTGGGTCGTTATGCGGCTCGCGGTTCACTCGTTGGTAAGTTCTCGCTGACCTGGCACCAGACGTAGGCCGCGAATAGCGGCGGGCTCTCCGCTCGCGAACCGCGTGAGATGACTATTCCCATCGGCTCTTCGTCGGTCCGGCGTTCACGAACATCAGTCATGGAAACGCTCCTGGGATTGATGGGCCGCCGAGGCCCGGTCTTTTGCGGGGGCGACTACGGCGGCCCGTTTCGTTTGTGTCGAGGTTGCCGACGATGACAGGCGATCGAAGCACCGCGAGAACGGTTCGCGGGCTCGACCGCCTGTCACCCACACCTTCATTACAGATCGGAAAAGGCGTCGCGTCAGCAATGGCGGTAATAGCACCGCAGGTGCCACGTCCGCCCAAATGAGAAAGGCGTTATGTGGCAATCGGTTACAAAAAGAGACAGCCAGCGCGATCCGCTGGCTGTCTCGGAAAGACACACGATTTTTGGGACACTGTGTATCAATTCATGACGCTGTCGTGCTGGCTTTCCGCGCGAGAAATGTGGTGGCCGCCGAGTCTCCGGGTTCCACCGAGATCGACCAGCCTCGGTACTGCGACCGCAGCTCATCAATGGAAAGCGCCGCATGGCCGGCCACGATGGTTTCGACGAGGTGCACTCCGCCATCGAGCGTCGCGCGCTTGAGGATCTCGATCACCCTCGCCCGGTCGGTAACAGACAGTCCATCGAACGCGGTGGGGGACACGACCACCGCCGTCAACGGACCGTCGGGGGCCCACTCGGTCAGCGGGCTCGCGAACGCGGTCACCTGCCGTGCGAGACCGACGGCTTCGGCCGCGCTCATCACGCGTTCGATTTCATCCGGAGCGTCGCCGACTGCAGTCACCGTGCAGCCGTTAGCCGCGAGATAGAGTGCCGAGTCGGAAACGTGGGGACCGGTCAACAGGACGCGCGACTCGGATCCGGCCGGAATTGCGCGAACGAGGGGCGCGTCAGGGTTCAATCCCCAGTGCTCGGGTCGCCGGTATTTGGCGAGGAGCTTCAGCCGGCGCCGCTTCCACGTCGCGTACGTGGGCACACGCAAACGTCGCCTGATGATCCGATCGACCTCGTCACAGATGACGAGCTCGTTGAACGCGACCTGCTCTTGCGCCCGAAGAACGGCGACGGCCTCATCGCCGATGCTGAGGATCGCCGAGCGGGGAATCGAGTCCTTGTAGTCCTCGATTTCGCGATCCACGTACAACTCGTATTCGTACTTGAGCGAGCGATGTTGCTGATGCGGCATGAACCTCGGGACAACGCGCAATCAAATAGTAGAACAGATGTCGCGGAGCGCAAGGCTCACGCAGGCTCAATGTGCACTACAACCTCGGACGCCCCAAGCGCTTCGGCGATTCGGTGCTCTACCTCGTCCGCGATCGCGTGCGCGTCAGCGACCGTCGTCGACCCAGCAACGCCCACGGTCACCTCGGCGAAGACCACCCCCGACGCCCCGGCGCGAGAGCGAACGCTGCGCACTTCGGCAATCCGAGGAATGCGCTCGACGAGGCGGCGAACATCCGCGGAGTCGAGGCCTCGTTCGTCCACCAGAATCGGGACCGTCTCCCTCAGAATCTTGTAGCCGTTCCACGCGATGATCAGGGCGACCAGCACCGCGAGGATCGGGTCGAGAGCGCCAAGCCCCACGCGAATCAGGCCGAGCGACGCGATCGCGAGGAGGGTGACGTAGACATCGCTGTTCGTATGCGCGGCGTCCGCTACCAGGAACGAGCTCGCCAGCTCGCGGCCGCGTCGCCGCTCATAGACCACCACGAGCGCATTGATGACGAGCGTCAGGCCGACGACACTCAATTCCAGCAGGGTCGGTGTGACAGGCGCGCGCGCATGTCCAAACTGAAGCACCGCCTCCCGCAACAGCTCGAAGCACGAGATCGAGAGGAAGGTGACGATGGCGAGCGCGCCCAGTGTCTCGAACTTCGCGTGACCGTATGGATGGCTCTCGTCAGGCGCTCTGGCGGCAACGGTCACCAGAATCATCCCGACGACATTGTTCAGCAGGTCGAGGGAGGACTCGAGGGCAGCCCCGAGCACGGAAAGCGCGCCAGTCCGTAGCCCGACGATTAGCTTGATCGCGACGACGATCAGGTTGAGGACGAGTACGCGCGCCAGAACTCCACGAACGGCGGCTGGGCGAGCAGGCGGTGTGACTGCTGCGCGCGTCGCGTGTGGAGTCGTGGTGATGGAGGTGGGATCGGCCGCTGTCACTCCGGAGTTTCAGCGAGGTGACGAAGCGTGTCAACGGCGATTCGTCCCAGGTGCACACGACCGATGACCAGCAAATCGGGAAATGCCTGAGCTGCCCGAAGTCGAGCACGCCGCTCGCGTTCTGCGGACTGCCGCGCTCGGGAAATCCGTGCGCAACCTCCGCGTGCTCCATCGCGCGCAGCGCCGCCATCTCCCGCCGCGGGCGATCGCGCGTGTGCGAGGTGCGCGGATTGTGAGCGTAGACCGCCGGGGCAAGCACCAGCTTCTGTCGCTCTCGACGGGCGACACGCTCGTCGTGCACTTTCGAATGACCGGCGACTGGCTCGTCGATGACGTTGTCGCGCCCGTTCCGAAATTCGTTCGCGTGGCCATCGAGCTCGACGACGGCGTTCGGGTCTCGCTGGTCGACCCGCGCGCATTGTCCACTGTCACGCTCCATCGTGACGGGTCGACGTTGCTCCCGACACTCGGCCCTGATCCAACCGATCCGAGCCTGCGTGTCGAGACGCTGGGTGACGCGCTCTCGCGCCGACGCGTTTCGATCAAGGTCTCACTGCTCGACCAACGCGTGCTCGCCGGCGTCGGGAACATCTACGCGGCCGAGGCGTTGTGGCTCGCGCGCATCGACCCGCGAGCGATTGCATCGTCGTTGAGCCGCGCTCGTCAGGCGCGCCTGCTCGATGCCATCCGTTCGGTCCTGGCCAAGGCACAGCGTCGGTCTGCGGGCCGATATCGCGAAGGCGGCGCTGGCCGGTTCGAGGTCTACGACCGCGAAGGGTTGCCGTGCTCGCGGTGCGGCACGGCAATCCGGCGCATCGTCCAGGCCGCGCGTTCCACGTACTACTGCCCGTACTGCCAGCGTCGTTAGGCCGCACCGGGCCGGCGGTCAGTCCAGTGCTTCGAGGATGGCGCCCTTGATGTAGCCCGTCTCGGGGATGGTGAGCACCTCGGGATGATCGAGCGCCTGCCCAATGAATTCCCGGAGCGCGAGCCGCCGGCCGCTGTCGGTTGCCGCACGTTCGAGCATCTCGAGAAACAGCGGCTTGGTGAGATGGTAGCTGCAGCTGGCAGTGTACAACGCGCCACCCGGCGCGAGCAGCTTCATGGCGCGCAGGTTGATCTCGTGGTAGCCGCGCAGGGCACTCGTTAGGGCCTGCCTGGTCTTGGCGAAGGCGGGCGGGTCGAGCACGATCGTATCGAATCGTGCGCGCGCGCGCTCCTCGTCGCGCAGGTAGTCGAAGGCATTGGCCTCGATGCACTCGATGTTCGTGAGACCGTTGCGGTCTGCATTCTGCGCGGCGCGCTCGAGTGCGGCGCGCGAGCTGTCGATGGCGGTGACGTGGTCGGCTTTGCGGGCGAGGTGGAGCGCGAATGAGCCGTGGTAGCTGAAGCAGTCGAGTGCGCGGCCGTGCGCATATTCCGCGATACGAGCGCGCGCTTCGCGCTGATCGAGAAATGCGCCGGTCTTCTGTCCGGTCCACGGCGCGGCGATGTAGCGGACGCCGTGCTCGTGCACCTCGATCTCTTGCGGCACGTCACCGACGAGAACGGTTGTTTCACGAGCGAGGCCTTCGCGCGCTCTCACGGGCGGATCATTCCGCGCCAGAATGCCGTCGGCGCCGGTGAGCGCTACGAGTGCCGTCACGATGTCGTTGCGATAGTGCTCGATCCCCGCACTGAGGAGCTGCACCACGAGCCAACGGTCGTAGCGGTCGCAGACGAGCGATGGTACGGCGTCGCCTTCGGCGTGGAGAAGGCGGAACGCATTGGCGTGTGCGTCGAGCGGCTTGCGCCGCTGGATCGCGCGGCCGATGCGATCACGCCACCACTCGGCGTTGATGGTCGCGTCGGGGTTGGTGTCGAGGAGGCGGAGTGATATCTCGGAGTGTGGACTCCAGAGTGCGATGCCGAGCGGCTTGTGGCGCGTATCAAAGACGGTGACCGCGCCGGGCGGGCTCGAGGGCGGTTCGACGAGGTCGCTTCGGAAGATCCAGGGGTGTCCGGCGGCCCATCGCTGGGCGCCTTTGGATGAGACTCTCGCGGATGATGTTGTCGGGGCCTTTCCCATTGCTCTCGAGTGGCGGTTCGATGTATTGTTCGCGCCCTTTTCGTACCCGGGTGCCGTTAGGCAGGAGGTGGTGTGTGGCGGTCAACGCCGCGCGGCTGAGCGCTGTAGTTCGGTTGACTCCCGGTGACGAAGCGGTTACAATTCGAAGCTTTTTCGCGACGGATTCCGCTCGCGAAGCGCTGTTTGAAAAGAGAAGGATAGAGGTAGATCGTGGGATTTGAGTCCTCATCGATCTTCGGAGCTGAGTGCGAGCGATGCTTGCACTGGGCGCAAGGAGAGATGAGCGAGATTGCACAGATTGATCACTCATTATGTGGAGTCGGCGTTGCGCCGATTCCATGCGCGTGCTCTGCTTGACGAGGGAGTTGTGGTCAAGCGAGCGAAGGCGTGTGGGGGATGCCTGGGCACACGAAGGCGAGGAAGGCCGCGGTAAGCTGCGAAAAGCTCGGGGGAGCCGCACACAGGCG
>Ga0310811_10012288_pt1 | contig 11110 bp, 10 predicted proteins | sample YCmetagenome_FD_207642 | JGI IMG/M metagenome (GOLD analysis project Ga0310811, IMG submission 207642) | Soil microbial communities from experimental microcosm in Duke University, North Carolina, United States - YC | ecosystem: Engineered > Artificial ecosystem > Soil microcosm > Unclassified ... | reverse complement strand
GATATTGCGCCATCAAGGGCGTGATACCGGCATCGGCCGGCGCGGTCGCCCGCACGGCTTCCGCTGCCGTTTCCCCCGTCTTGTTTTCGGTCACATCGTCCATCATGCTGTCTCGTCTAACATCGGCAGGCCGGTCCTGCCACAGCTTCATCGCGCTGAATAGCTGATTCGGTGCCTGATCAGAATAGCCATAAGCCAGCGCTAACATTGCATCGCAACATGCCAGATGCTCGCTGTCATTTGGTCAGAATTCTGCGCCAGTGTTGCGCCAGCGTTCCGGCAGATTGGACAGAACTGCGTCCCTATCTTTCCAACCTCTCCGAAACATGGCAGGTTTTCACCGGACTAAGGGGAGGAGCGGTGTCACCATGAGTGTCAAGAAGCCGACGATTACCGAAGAGGATGCGCTGCTGTTCCATATGCAGGGCCGTCCCGGCAAGATCGAGATCATCGCCACCAAGCCTTTGACCACCCAGCGCGACCTGTCGCTGGCCTATTCGCCGGGTGTCGCTTGGCCGTGCCTGCGCATCGAGAAAGACCCCAGCACGGCCTATGACTACACCGCCAAGGGCAATCTGGTGGCGGTCATTTCCAACGGCACCGCGGTGCTCGGCCTGGGCAATCTCGGCGCCCTTGCCTCCAAGCCGGTGATGGAGGGCAAGGCCGTCCTTTTCAAACGTTTTGCCGATATCGATTCCATCGATCTCGAGGTCGATACCGAAGATGTCGACCAGTTCATCAATGCCGTGCGCTATCTCGGCCCCAGCTTCGGTGGCATCAATCTCGAAGATATCAAGGCGCCGGAATGCTTCATCATCGAGCAGCAGTTGCGCGAGCTGATGGATATTCCCGTTTTCCACGACGACCAGCATGGCACCGCCATCATTTCCGCCGCCGGCCTGATCAATGCGCTGCATCTGACCGGCAAGAACATGCGCGACATCCGCCTGGTGGTGAATGGCGCCGGCGCCGCCTCGATCGCCTGCGTCGAGCTGGTGAAATCCATGGGTGTCGCGCATGAGAACGTCATTCTCTGCGACACCAAGGGCGTCATCTATCAGGGCCGCACCGAAGGCATGAATCAGTGGAAATCGGCCCATGCCGTGCCGACCAAGGCGCGCAGCCTGGCGGAAGCCATGCAGGGCGCCGACGTCTTCTTCGGCCTGTCGGCCAAGGGTGCCGTCACTCAGGAAATGGTGAAGTCGATGGCGGAGAAGCCGATCATCTTCGCCATGGCCAATCCCGATCCCGAGATCACGCCGGAAGAGGTCAAGGCTGTGCGCAGTGACGCCATCGTCGCCACTGGCCGTAGCGATTACGCCAACCAGGTCAATAACGTTCTTGGCTTCCCCTATATCTTTCGCGGCGCCCTCGATGTCCGCGCCCGCACCATCAACGAGCAGATGAAGATCGCTGCCGCCCAGGCGATCGCCGCTCTGGCGCGCGAGGATGTGCCGGACGAGGTCGATGCCGCCTATGCCGGAAGGCGCCTGCGTTTCGGGCCGGAATACATCATTCCCGTGCCCTTCGATCCGCGCCTTATCTCCTGGGTGCCGGCGGCGGTCGCCAAGGCGGCGATGGATAGCGGCGTCGCGCGGAAGCCGATCATCGACATGGAGGCCTATAAGACCGAGCTCGCCGGCCGCCTCGACCCGGCGGCGGGCAGTCTGCACCTGGTCTTCGAACGCCTGCACAGCAATCCGAAGCGCGTGGTCTTCGCCGAAGGCGAGGATGAGAAGGTCATTCGCGCGGCGATTGCCTATCGCGCCGCCGGCTATGGCACGCCGGTCCTGGTCGGTAGGCCGCAGCGTATCGCCGAGACCATTACCAATGCCGGCCTCGGCGATGCCGGTGGCTTGGAGATCGTCAATGCGGCGATCAGCCCGCATAACAAGCTCTATCAGGACATGCTCTACCAGCGGCTGCAGCGCAAAGGCGCCCTGCAGCGCGACGTCCAGCGCATGGTCAACCAGGACCGCAATGTGTTCGCCGCCTGCATGGTGGCGGAAGGCCATGCCGATGCCATGGTGACCGGTGTCACGCGCAATTTTTCGGTCTGCCTCGAAGATACCTTGAAGGTCGTCGATGTGCGCCCCGGCCAGACCCTGATGGCGCTCTCCATCGTGGTGGCCCGCGGCCGCACCGTCATCATCGCCGATACCCAGGTGCATGAGCTGCCGGATCCGGGACAGCTCGCCGATTTCGCCAGCCAATGCGCCCATATCGCTCGCCAGCTCGGCCATGAGCCGCGCGTTGCCCTGCTGTCCTTCTCGAATTTCGGCGACCCCGCCCGCGAGAAGGCGGTGCGCATCCGCGAGGCGGTGGTGGAGCTCGATAAGCGCCGGGTCGATTTCGAATATGACGGCGAAATGCAGGCCAATGTGGCGCTGGATTACCCGCTGATGCAGGAGCTCTATCCCTTCTGCCGGCTAAGCGGTCCCGCCAATATCCTGATCATGCCGGCGCTGCATTCGGCCAATATTACGTCGAAGCTGATGAAGCAGCTGGGCGGGTCGGTGATCGGGCCGGTGCTGATCGGCCTCTCCAAGCCGGTGCAGATCGTGCAGACCGGTGCCACCGTCAACGAGTTGCTGACGGCGGCAGCCTTTGCCGGCATCGCCTCGATGATGATCGGGCGGTGAGGCGTTGATGGCAACCCAGATCGATATCGACCGGATGCCGACCTTTCGGCACTTCTGATCGATGTGGTCGATGGGGCGCCTCGGTCTGGTCCGTGGCGCCGCTGGCGCAAGCGGCGGGCGACAGCTTCTGGCAATGCTGCTTCCAGGATGTCGTCGCCGGGGATAGCATCATCCGGGTGGCGCGAGACCAGGTGCCGGCCAGCCCCATCGCTATGTCGTCGCCGCCGGCATTCCCGATTATGTGCTGGATGGTCTCGGCAAGCTCGCCGCGACGGCGCTGTTTTATACGCGGCTCACGCCCTAGGCCTCGGCCTTTGGCTTTGCCCCAATCGCCTGGCCAGCTTGGTACGCTGCGAGAAATTCCCTCGATGACACCTCATCCGCAAGCGCCCGCAGCTCGCTCGCCGCATCATGTCCCAGCACGATTTCAGTGCGGCGGTTCGCGGCAGCCCACAAGGTCATCCCCTGAGCCAAGCGTTTTCTGCCCAGGGCCGTCAGCCAAGCGTGTTTCGTGCGCTTGTCCTGGGCGTCCTGCCGCAGCTCGATCAGCCCGTCGCGCACCAGGGGCCGCAGCGCATAGGTCAAAGACGAGATGCCGATAGCCAGGCGTTCGGCCAGCGCTTGCAACGTCGGACCATCCTTGCCCCCGAGCAGGTCGGCCTGCGAGAGCAGGCCAACTTGCGTGGCCTTCAGACCGGTCGGCGACACCGCTTCGTCATAAAGATGACCAAGCCGGCGGGCGGCATGGCGGAGCGCGGTATGAGTGCAGGCAAGTTCGCCCAGCGCATCGCTCAGATCAATGCTCGGCGCGTCATGCTCGAGGGTGGAATCGTCTGATTTGCTCATGATCTAAAAATAGTTGGGCACCATAGCATTGACAAGGGGCAATGGGGTCCCTAAATGGTTGGGTGCCCAATAGTTGAGTGCATAACCTTTTAGGAGAAACCCATGTCCGACCGGAAAATCGCCGTTATCACCGGAGCATCCTCCGGCATCGGTGCCGTCTATGCCGACCGTCTCGCCAAGCGGGGCTATGATCTCGTGATTGTTGCACGCCGCCTCGACCGTCTCGAGGCCCTGGCTGATAAGATCAGGAAGACCCATGGCGCGAAGGTGGAAACGCTGCAGGCCGACCTCGAAAAGGACAGCGATATCGCCAGGGTCGAACACCTCCTGTCGACCAACCCCGCTATCCGCGTCCTGGTGAACAATGCCGGCGTGGCTCGGCTTAAGCCGCTCGAGCAATCCTCGCTACAGGAATCGCTGTCGCAGATCGCGCTGAACATCACCGCCCTGACGCGACTCACCCATGCTGTCCTGCCGGCCTTCCGGAAGCTGAATGACGGGCTCATCATCAACATCGCCTCGGTGCTCAGTATTCACGCCTGGTCCGCCAGCGCCGTCTATAGCGGCACCAAGGGATTCGTGTTGAATTTCAGCCGCGGGCTTCAGGAGGAGCTGGCCTCTACCGGCGTGAAGGTGCAACTGGTCAACCCGGCGACGACCGCGACGGAAATCTGGGACAATTCAGGCATTCCGATCTCCGCTCTCAATCAGGACAGTATCATGACCACGGAGAACCTGGTCGATGCGGCTCTGGCGGGCTTCGACGCGGGCGAGAAGATCACTTGGCCGTCGGTCGCCGACGCGACCCTGTGGGAAAAGTACGACGATGCGCGCAGCAAGCTGTTCACCGCCACCCAGACCGGCAAGCCGGCTCCCCGCTACAACATCGCCTGACGGGCGATGACAGCGCCTGACCGACAGAAAAAGGGCGATCCGGTACCGGATCGCCCACAGGGAGACAGGGAAAGAATGGGCGAAATCTGACCGCGGTCAGATCGCCTTCTTGCTCATCTGATCGGCGATATATTCCGACTGCCGGATGGCCAAGGCGACGATGGTCAGGGTCGGGTTCTCGGCCGCACCCGAGGTGAACTGGCTGCCATCGGAGACGAAGAGGTTGGCGATGTCGTGGGTCTGGCCATGCTTGTTGACCACGCCATCCTGCGGTTTCTCGCTCATCCGGTTGGTGCCGAGATTATGGGTCGAGGGATAAGGCGGGGTATGGATGGTGCGGGTGGCGCCGACGGCGTCATAGATGGCGCTGCCTTGCTTGAAGGCGTAGTTGCGCATCGCCGTGTCATTGGCGTGATCGTCGAAATGCACGTCGGGGATCGGCAGGCCGAAGGCATCCTTCTCGGTCGCATGCAGGGTGATGCGGTTGGTTTCCTGCGGCATGTCCTCGCCGACGATCCACATCCCGGCCATATGGCTATAGGCATCCATCGCCGAGCAGAAATCATGTCCCCAGGCGCCGGGATCGAGGAAGGCCGCCATGAAGGGCAAGCCGAGTGAGAGTGTCTCCAGCTCAAAGCCGCCGACAAAGCCGCGTTCCGGTTTGAAGACCGCTTCGTCGCGGACGATACCCGCCATCGTCGTGCCGCGATACATATGCACCGGCTTGTCGAAAATGCCATAGACCGAGCCGGTGGTGTGACGCATGTAGTTCTTGCCGACCTGGCCGGAAGAATTCGCCAGGCCATCAGGGAATTTCGCCGAGGCCGAATTCAGCAGCAGACGCGGGCTTTCGATCGAATTGCCGGCGACGCAGACGACACGAGCGGCCTGGCGCTGTTGCTGGCCCTGCTTGTCGGCATAGACGACGCCGGTCACCAGGCCCTTGTCGTTATGCTCGATCTTCAACACCTGCGCATTCGGCCGGACTTCGAGATTGCCGGTCGCCTCGCCTTTGGGGATCTCGGTATAGAGCGTCGACCATTTGGCGCCCGATTTGCAGCCCTGGAAGCAGAAGCCGATCTGCTGGCAGGAGCCGCGGCCGTCGCGCGGCTGCGAATTGATCGCCATGTTGCCGGTATGGACGGTCTGGTAGCCGACCTTCTTGGCGCCGGCCGAGAGCACCTTGAAATTGTTGTTGCCGGGCAGGCGGGGAATGCCATGGGTGCCGGTGACGCCCATCTTGTCTTCGGCGCGCTCGTAATAGGGTTCCATCTCCTGCAAGGTGATCGGCCAGTCGAGCAGATTGGCACCGGCGATCGCGCCATAGGTGGTGCGGATCTTGAACTCATGCTCCTGGAAACGCAGGGAGGCGCCGGCCCAATGCACGGTCGAGCCGCCGACCGATTTGACGATCCAGGCCGGCAGGTTGGGGAAGTCCTTGGCGACGCGCCAGCTGCCCGAGGTGGTGCGCTTGTCGAGCCAGGAGATGTTGGTGAAGCTCTCCCATTCGTTGTTGACGAAATCCTCGATTTCGTTGCGTGCGCCCGCCTCCAGCAGCACCACCTTGATGCCCTTCTGCGCGAGTTCATTGGAGAGCGTGCCGCCGCCGGCGCCGGAGCCGATCACCACGACGACGCTGTCATCTGTCAGGTCGAATTTAGCTGCCATGATCGTCTCCCCTCACGCGTCTTTCAGCCAGGCGAGATCGTTGAAGCCGCGGTGGATATAGCCACCGAGCTCCGCCGACGGGCCCTCATAGCCGAAGATCTTCCAGACTTCCGGATTGTTGTAGATGCCGGTCACGCATTCGCCGCGCACCGTCTGGAAGAAGGGGGTGGTTTCCATGTCCTTCAAGGCGGCAACCTGCTTCGCCTGGCTGAGCGAGGTGAACTTGCTCTGCTGCAACCCGGCGACGCCTTGCTGCAGGGTCGCCTTCAGCTGGCCATCCTTGGCTGCCTTGGCATCGAGGCTGTGGGCGACATTGGCGTAGATGGCGTCCTTCAGCTTCTTATGTGGATAGATGGCGCGGGCGAATTTGATCAGGGTCGCCGTTTCCTGGCTGCTGAGGACGGTGGTGGAAACCGCCCAGGCGCCGTCCGGTGCCATGACCACGCCGGTCGTGCCCATGACCGCCAGGCTGGCGAGCAGGGTGGAACTGCCGATCAGGAAATCGCGTCGTTTCAGTGAGGCTTGGTTCATCGCTTTCTCTCCCCGTACGAACCGCCCGTCGATTTCCGATCTTGGCGGCAATAAGCAAATATGAATGCCGGTGTCGCCTCAGCGATAGCGGCCATGGTGTTGCAGGACCTCGATCTTGTAGCCATCGGGATCGAGGACGAAAAAGAACTTGGCCATCAGGCCGCCGTCGCGGTGGAATTCCTTGATCGCGAGTGGATTGAGGCCCTGTTCGGTGAAGCGCCGGTGTTCGGCGTCGAGGTCTTCGACGATGACGGCGACATGGCCGTAGCCGTCGCCATGGGTATAGGGCTCGGTGCGGCCATGATTCCAGGTCAGCTCGATCTCGACATCGGCCTCGGCATTGCGCAGATAAACCAGGGTGAAGCCGTCGAAGTCGTAGCGGTCGGCAGGCTTGAGATTGAACGCCGTATCGTAGAAATCCAAAGATGCGTCGAGGTCGCGCACCCGGATCATGCTGTGGATGATCTTTGCCATCTCTCCCTCGGTCTTGACTGAGAGAGAGTCTAGGCCAATCAACCTCGGGCTGGTGTTATTCCATTACTACGCCAGCGGTTGCTGCATCGCGATGCGGCAGTCGACGCGCCGCGAGACGAGGGCGCGCCACTCCCGCGTGTCCCTCTTCTCCCGGCGCTATGCTTTGCTTCTTGCGGAGCAGCCTTAGGCAGATACCAGCCGCTCCTCGGCAGGTCGTGATGCCAGCGGCAGGGCCGGCGCAGCGGCGAGGCCCTGCTTGGCAACGGTCACCGGCTGTTGCGAATGGTGCTTCTCGATATAGGAGGCACAGGTCACCCGCAGCAGCGAGGTGAAGTTGCCGACCTCGCCACGCAGTTCCATGACCTCGTCATAGAGCGTGCTGATGAAGCGCGGCGTCGACATGCCCTCCTGCGCGGCGATCTGGTCGAGGACCGACCAGAACAGGGCCTCGAGGCGGATGCTGGTGCAAAAACCGCTGAGACGGACTGAGCGGGTGACGGTTTTATAGATGGTGGCGTCCTGGCTGGCGAAGACCTGGCACATGATGTGTTCTCCCTGAACTGGCCAGCGGATATGCTGGCCGTGACAGATGGCCGGCTTATCTGCGGCCGCGCCGAGCACGGATCGTCATTCCGTCTCGCAAGTGGAAAGCGATCACCGCCACTTTCGGCCTCACGGGGCCTTGAGAACGGGACATCGCCATCCAACGCGGCGGTCCATCTTTCATGATCAGGATCGACCGTTTCGAAGGGGGGATCAAGTCAAAGCAGGGATATCATGGTGCGAGAGTCATGCTGCATTGCAGCGCAATCTGCGGCGGACATCGTTGGTCCTGTCCGATCAGTGCTTCTGCAGATAGCTGATGATGAGCTGGCGCTTATCCGGATCGTCCTGGTGATACAGCATCACCGTCCCGGGGATGACCTGCTGCGGATTGGTGATCCATTTGTCGATCATATCGGCGGTCCACGTGATCCCGGGAGCGGCTTTGACGAAAGCCGGTGAGTATTTGAAGCCTTTCAGGCTGCCGGCCGGGCGGCCGACCACGCCATGCAGATTGGGCCCCTGGCGCAAAGCTGCCTTGGGGTCGGTCGTATGGCAGGTGCCGCAGGATTTCTTGAACTGCAAGGCGCCGGGATCGGTGCTGTCATCGGCCTGGACGCCGGTGCTTGCATGCGGGCCGCCCAGCAGCAAGGCGACGGTCACGACCGCTGAAAGCAACCTGTATGGGCGCCGGCTGCCGGCAATGCGCGCGGCAGAAGAGCGGATCAATGATGGCATCGGCAACCTCTCATTCCGGTTATTGGCCGAGCATATTCAGGCAACTCTCCACCGGGGTGTTAATCCGCTACCACATTGCCCTGCAGAGCGCCGGTTTGGCCTGCGGATTCAGCTCGCGGATTCAGGGCCGAGATGAATCTTTGATGAAGCCATGCCGCAGGGCGGGAAGATGCGTTAATCTCGATACGACTCGTGAAATCACTTGCCCTGAGTAAAGCTTCATGTCGAACCGGTTGATGCGTCTCTTCGTTCCGATGACCGGCTTGACCATCCTGGTCATGTTGGCGATCGCCGTCAGCGGCCGGCCGGAATGGCCGCTGCTGATCGGTGCCGCCATCATCTGGCTCGCCGGAATGGGATTGGTGGTACGCCCGTTGCTGCGCCAGCCCGGGCTTGATGTCACCCTGCCGATGCCGGCTGTCGAGGATGACGAGGCGACTGATGTGGTGGCTGATCGCGCCCGGGACATTCTCAATGCCCTGCCGGACCCGCTGCTGTTGATCGGCGAGGGGCGGGAGATCACCTGGGCCAACCAGGCGGCCGAACGGCAGTTCGGCGGTCGCCTTGCCGGCCGCAACCTGCTGGCGGTGCTGCGCCATCCGCCGCTGCTCGAGCAGATCGAGGCGATTCGCCAGGGGCGGGAGCTGGAAGAGGGCGAGGAAGACGGCCTTGATGCGCCGTTGCGCCTCGATATCGGCCATGAAACCGAATATCAGGCCGTGGTGGTGCCGTTGCATACGCAGATTGTCCCGGTGGCGGGCAAACCGCGCGTCAACGGCCGCGAGGAGGGCGATCTGCTGATCCTGCTGCGCGACGTCACCGCGGCGCGGCGGCTCGACAACCTGCGCAGCGACTTCATTGCCAATGTCAGCCATGAGCTGAAGACGCCGCTGGCGACCCTGCTCGGCTTCATCGAAACCATGCGCGGCCCGGCCAAGGACGATCCTAAGGCGCAAGAGCGCTTCCTCGGCATCATGCATGACCAGGCCAGCCGGATGACCCGCATGGTCTCCGACCTGCTGTCATTGAGCCGCATCGAATTGCACGAGCACAGCCGGCCGCGCGGCACCACCGATCTCGCCAGGGTGCTGGGTTCGGTGGCCGATGGCCTCAGCTGGAAGGCGCAGAACCGCAAGGTCAAGCTGTGCCTGCCGGATCCCGATTTGCTGCCTTGCGTGCCCGGGGACAGCGACGAACTCACCCAGGTGTTCCAGAACCTGATCGACAATGCCATCAAATACAGCCGCGAGAGCAGCAAGGTCACGGTCGAGGCCAGCGTGATCACCGACCCCGTGCAATTGAAAAGCCGCCTCACCGGCCTGCGTGACCCGAAGGGGATGGTGGCGATCACGATCCGGGACCAGGGCGATGGCATCGCCCGCCAACATCTGCCGCGTCTGACCGAGCGCTTTTACCGGGTCGATGCCGCCCGCTCGCGGGACATGGGGGGGACTGGCCTTGGCCTCGCCATCGTCAAGCACATCGTCAACCATCACCGCGGCAGCCTCGATATCGATTCGGTGCTGGGCGAGGGCAGCACCTTCACCGTCTATCTGCCCCTGCCGGAATAGCGGCTGGCGGTCAGTTGCCGCCCGGCAGTGCCGGGGCGGGGCGGGAATCGCGCCCAGAATCGGCCGTCATGATCGACAAAAAACGCCGCTGATTCTCTGCTCTGGCGGCAAAATTATTATTTTAGATCATTCTGTTAATGGCCGTCACACGTTTGTCACCAAAGTGTCGTAATAGACGAGCGTCGCTCGCATGAAAGTCTTGCTCGTCCGACCCGGACGGGGTCAGGCTGGGTGCCGGTAAGACGCCTTGCAGACTTGGCCAATCCGGCCTGGCGCGAGGCGCGGGCCGAGCGAGATGAACAGAAGCCGATTGGGACAGCCGATGGGCGATCGGCGTTAGTGGAGAAGGCAATGACGACGACCATGAGCGACCATACCGTCAAATCATTCGATAACGATCTGCAGCATCTCAGCCAGGTATTGGCCGAAATGGGCGGTCTGGCTGAATCGCAGCTGAGCTCGGCAATCGATGCCCTGGTGCGGCGCGACAGCGAACTGGCCGGCCGCGTCGTGCAAGCTGACAAGCGCATCGACGACCTTGAACAGGAAATCGGCAATTTCACCGTCCGCATCCTGGCCCTGCGCCAGCCGATGGCCCAGGACCTGCGCGAAGTGGTGGCGGCGATCAAGATCGCGGCCGATCTGGAACGCATCGGTGACTATGCCAAGAACATCGCCAAGCGGGCGCTGATCCTCAATCAAGGCCAGCCGCTGCGCCCGGTCGCTTCCATTCCGCGCATGGGCATGCTGGCGCAACAGATCGTCAAGGGCGTGCTCGACGCCTATATGGAAAAGGACGCCGATCGCGCCCAGGCCGCCTGGCGCCGCGATGAAGACGTCGATGAAATGTACAACAGCCTGTTCCGCGAGCTTCTCACCTATATGATGGAAGACCCGCGCAACATCAGCCCCTGCACGCATCTGTTGTTCATCGCCAAGAACATCGAGCGGATCGGCGATCACGCCACCAATATCGCCGAAATCATCTATTTCCTGGTCCACGGCAAGAGCCTGGATGAATCTCGCCCCAAGGGAGATACCACGAATGTTGCAATCGGCGACTGACCGCAATCGACCCCCGATGAACGCTCCCCGTGATGGCCAGACCGGCCAAACCGCCCAGCCGTTGATCCTGATCGTCGAGGACGAGGTCGCGCTCGTCACCCTGCTGCGCTACAACCTGGAACGCGAAGGCTTTCGTGT
>Ga0310811_10012287_pt1 | contig 11110 bp, 9 predicted proteins | sample YCmetagenome_FD_207642 | JGI IMG/M metagenome (GOLD analysis project Ga0310811, IMG submission 207642) | Soil microbial communities from experimental microcosm in Duke University, North Carolina, United States - YC | ecosystem: Engineered > Artificial ecosystem > Soil microcosm > Unclassified ... | reverse complement strand
TGCACACCGGCCGTTATGCCGAAGCGCATGACGAGCGAGCGCTGCAGGACGAATTGCAGCGCATTCAGCGTGCTGTCATCGAAGGCGTGCGCCGCGGCTTGAAAGTCAATGCCGGCCACGGCTTGCATTACACAAACGTACAGGCAATCGCCGCAATCCCCGATATCGCCGAGCTGAACATCGGCCATGCGATCGTCTCGCAAGCGGTGTTCAGCGGTTGGGAAAAGGCAGTGCGCGACATGAAGGCAATCATGGTGCAATCGCGACTGGGCGTACGGCAATGATCTACGGCATTGGCACTGACATTATCCAGATCGATCGTATCGAAGCGGCCTTGCAACGCTACGGCGATCGTTTTGCCGAACGCATTCTCGGTCCACAGGAACTGGAGCGGTTTCATCGCAGAAGAGCCAAAGTCGAAGCGCGCGGTCTGCGTTTCCTCGCGACGCGCTTCGCAGCCAAGGAAGCCTTCTCGAAGGCGATCGGCCTGGGCATGCACATGCCGATGACCTGGCGCGCCATGCAGACGCTGAACGCGCCGAGCGGCAAGCCGGTAGTGCAAACGAGCGGTGTACTACAAGCCTTCATGCTCGAAAACGGATTGACCGCGCAGGTTTCAATCACCGATGAAATCGATTACGCGGTCGCATTTGTCATAGTGGAGAAAACATGAGTGCAGCACCCTTGGGTCCCGTCATGCTGGACGTGGTCGGAACGCGCTTGGACGACGAGGACATCCGCCGCATCAGGCACCCACTGACGGGCGGCGTGATTCTGTTCGCACGCAATTTCGAGAATCGGGAGCAATTGATCGAGCTGACCGCCGCGATCCACGCAGCGCGCCCCGGCATCGCGATCGCGGTCGATCACGAAGGTGGTCGCGTGCAGCGTTTCAAGACCGACGGCTTCACGCATCTGCCTGCGATGCGCAAACTGGGCGAGCTATGGGACAAGGATGTGCTAACTGCAACCAGAGCGGCGACCGACGTCGGCTATGTACTGGCGACCGAGTTGCGTGCGTGCGGCATCGATTTGTCATTTACGCCTGTGCTCGATCTCGATTACGGCGAATCGGGCGTGATCGGCAATCGTGCCTTCCATCGTGATCCACGCGTTGTCACCTTGCTTGCGAAGAGTCTGAATCACGGCCTTGCCCTTGCTGGCATGCTGAACTGCGGCAAGCATTTTCCCGGACATGGCTTCGTCAAGGCGGATTCACATCTCGAAATTCCGGTCGACGAACGAGACCTGAAGCAGATTGTGGACGAAGACGCCGCGCCTTACGGCTGGCTCGGATTGGGCCTCGCCGGTGTGATGCCGGCGCACGTGATTTATCCGAAAGTGGATGCACAACCTGCAGGCTTTTCGCGCATCTGGCTGTCGATGCTGCGCCGCGATTTCGGTTTCAAAGGCATCATCTTCAGCGACGACCTCAGCATGGAAGGAGCGCGCGTTGCCGGCGACGTGGTCGCTGGTGCGCAAGCGGCGCTGGCGGCGGGCTGCGACATGGTATTGGTTTGCAATGCTCCCGAGAAAGCTGATCGCATACTCGATGAGCTGAAGGTCGATATCAGCGCCGAATCGGCCGCGCGTATTGCGGGCCTGACGCCGACCTCGTCCGCTTTTCAGTGGGACGAGCTGCAGCGGGACGCGCGCTATCAGGCGGCTCGCAAGAGCGCGCTGACGCTGGCCGCGCTTTGAGCTTCGTTTGAAGAACTATTTTCACGCCTATGCCTGAACTCGATCCGCCCGATATGCGCGCCCAGGTGCTGGAAACGGTAGCCAAGCTGCCGAACCTGCCAGGCGTGTATCGGTATTTCGATGCGGAGAACAATCTGCTGTATGTAGGCAAGGCGCGTGATCTGAAGAAGCGCGTCTCCAGTTACTTTCAGAAAAACATTGCCAGTCCGCGTACCGCGATGATGGTTGAGCGCATTGCCCGACTTGAAACGACGGTAACGCGCAGCGAGGCTGAAGCACTGCTGCTGGAAAACAACCTGATCAAAACCCTTCAGCCGCGCTACAACATTCTGTTCCGCGACGATAAGTCCTATCCCTATCTGAAGATCACGGGCGACGCATTTCCCCGCATGGCCTACTACCGCGGTGCGGTCGACAAGAAGAATCAGTACTTCGGTCCTTTCCCGAGCGGCTGGGCGGTGAAGGAATCGATGCAGATCTTGCAGAAGGTGTTTTTGCTGCGCACCTGCGAAGACTCCGTGTTTGCGAATCGCACACGGCCCTGCCTGTTGCATCAGATTCATCGCTGCAGTGCGCCCTGCGTCAATTATATCTCGCAAGAAGAGTATGGCCTGGACGTCGAGAACGCCGCTAAATTCTTGCGCGGCAGGCAAACGGAAGTGCTGGAGGCGCTGCAAGGCAAGATGCAGACCTATGCCGCGGAACTGAAATTCGAGCAGGCGGCTTCCGTGCGTAATCAGATCACGGCCTTGTCGCGCGTGCTGCATCAGCAAAGCATGGATACCGGCAGCGATGCCGATATCGATATCATCGCTGTCATCGTGCAGGGAGGACGCGCGTGTGTGAACCTGGCGATGGTGCGCGGCGGCCGCCACCTCGGCGATCGTGCCTACTTTCCCACGCACGTCGATAACGCGCTGGAGAATGCGGAAGAATCGCTCGCAGCGGAAGTGCTGAAGGCATTTCTCGCGCAGCATTACATCGAGAAATTCGTACCCAATTCACTGATCGTCAATGTCGAATTCGATGATCCGGCGCTGATGCTTGCCTTGATGGAGCAGTGCGGGCATCGCATCAGCCTGATATTCCAGCCGCAGGGAACGCGTAGGCAATGGCTGGAAATGGCGCAGAAGGGTGCAGAGATTTCGCTGGCACGCTTGCTGTCGGAACAGGGATCGCAACAAACGCGCACACGCCAATTGGTCGAGGCCTTGAAGATCGAAGTCGAGGATCTCGAAGGCTTCCGCGTCGAATGTTTCGACATCAGCCATACCCAAGGCGAGGCAACGCAGGCTTCGTGCGTGGTCTTCCACCATCATGCAATGCAGAATGGCGAATACCGCCGCTACAACATCAAGGACATCACCCCGGGCGACGACTATGCGGCGATGCGCCAGGTACTGATGCGTCGTTATGAGAAGGTCGCCAACGGCGACGGCGTGATGCCGGACGTCGTGCTGATCGATGGTGGCAAGGGGCAGGTGGAAATGGCACGGCAGGTCTTCGTTGAGCTCGGGCTGGACATCAGCCTGATCGTCGGGGTCGCAAAAGGCGAGGGACGCAAGGTCGGCCTGGAAACGCTCGTTTTTGTCGATGGCCGCGCCCCGCAGGAGCTGGGCAAGGAATCCGGTGCGCTGATGCTGATTGCGCAAATCCGTGACGAGGCGCATCGCTTTGCGATTACCGGCATGCGCGCCAAACGCGCCAAGACCAGGCAGACCTCACGTCTGGAGGAAATTGAGGGCATCGGCGCGAAGCGTCGACAGAAGCTGCTGGCGCGTTTCGGCGGGCTGCGCGGCGTGATGGGAGCCAGCATCGAAGAATTGGCGTCGGTCGAAGGTATCTCGCGCCAATTGGCAGAAGACATTTACAAGCAATTGCATTAGATTACGGGTGGTTTGCACTATGCGCCCTCACATAAAGAACTGTCATGCCTGTCAACATTCCCATTATTCTCACCTGGCTGCGTGTCGCACTGATCCCGCTGATGGTCGGCGTGCTGTACCTGCCGGACGCCTGGCTCGGCCCTTTCAACAAGACGCAGGGCCTGGCTTCCACGGTGATCTTCATCGTCGCTGCGCTGACCGACTGGATCGATGGTTTTCTCGCACGGCGCTGGAACCAAACGTCTGCCTTTGGTGCCTTTCTCGATCCGGTTGCCGACAAGTTGATGGTGGCTGGCGCGCTGCTGGTGCTGATTGAATTCGGTCGCGTGAATGCCGTCATCGCTTTCATCATCATCGGCCGCGAAATCACCATCTCGGCACTGCGCGAATGGATGGCGCACATTGGCGCATCGAAATCGGTTGCGGTCAGTTCGCTTGGGAAAATCAAGACCATCGCGCAGATGGTCGCGATTCCTATGCTGCTGTATTACGAGAATTTTCTGGGTATCGATACGCAGTTCTGGGGCGAGAAACTGCTATGGGTTGCTGCCGTCCTGACCGTATGGTCGATGTTCTACTATCTGAAAAAGGCGTGGCCGCTGATCAAGGAGAGTGCGGGGCCGCGAGCCTGACATCGCGATCGAATAAAGACAAACGGCCGATCATGCGATCGGCCGTTTTATTTTGTCTTTCAAACTGGTGCCCGGAGCCGGACTCGAACCGGCACGCCTGTTAGAGCGAGGGATTTTAAGTCCCTTGTGTCTACCGATTTCACCATCCGGGCGCGTTGCGATTGTAAGGCATCGCCAAAAATAAAAGCGCACGAATGCGCTTTTGAAAAATGGAGGCGGGGGTCGGAATTGAACCGGCGTCTACGGCTTTGCAGGCCGCTGCATAACCACTTTGCTACCCCGCCATGGGTTCGTATTGTACAGTGAACCTGCTTGCGAAACAGGCGTACCGACAACCGAATCAAACCTTCGCTTCGCGAATAAAAAGGGAAGCGTTTTGAGCTTCCCTTTTTGGAAAATCTGGAGCGGGAAACGAGGCTCGAACTCGCGACCTCAACCTTGGCAAGGTTGCGCTCTACCAACTGAGCTATTCCCGCGTGGGTACTGCTGATACTACTTAAACAAAAAAGGAAGCTTTATGAAGCAGCTTCCTTTTTCAAGAAATCTGGAGCGGGAAACGAGGCTCGAACTCGCGACCTCAACCTTGGCAAGGTTGCGCTCTACCAACTGAGCTATTCCCGCGTCGACAAGCCCTGCATTATAGGGAAGAAGCAATTTCCCTGTCAAGCGATCATGGCAAATGAAATGTTCATCGTCTTGCGTACTGCGTCGCGCCGAACAGAATCTCCTTCGCCTTGTCGTCGGTGATGGGCTTGCGTACGTTCGCCAGGACGGTGACGCCTTTCTTCACTGCCTCGCGTTCGGCGATTTCGTCGAACCATTTATGCAAATGACGATAGTCGGATAGCTCGATACCCTGATTCTTCCACGAGCGCAGCCACGGGAAGGTCGCGATGTCGGCGATCGTATAGCTGTCGCCAGCGAGATAGCGGCTCTGCGACAGACGCTTGTCGATCACACCGTACAAGCGCTTCGCTTCGTTTGTATAACGATTGATGGCGTACTCGATCTTTTCGGGGGCATAGATGCGGAAGTGATGCGCTTGCCCGAGCATCGGCCCGACGCCACCCATCTGGAACATCAGCCACTGCAGCGTCGTGAATTTTTCGCGGTCATTGGTGCCAAGGAATTTGTTCACCTTACTGGCGAGGTACACCAGGATCGCGCCGGATTCGAATAGCGACATCGGCTTGCCATCCGGGCCGTCGCTGTCGACGATGGCCGGAATCTTGTTGTTCGGCGAGATCGCCAGAAATTCGGGCTTGAACTGGTCGCCAGCACCGATATCGATGTGGTGGACGCGATAGGGCAGGCCGCATTCTTCCAGCATGATGTGGACCTTGTGGCCGTTCGGCGTGGTGGTGGAATAGACGTCGATCATTTGTTCTCCGTAATCGTGAATGCGCGGGCTGCGATCTGGCGATTATGCAGAAGTTTGGCGGGGCCTGCTGCGTTGAGCTCAGCCGCCGCGCGACTTGCGGTACTGGTGCAGTACTTCTTCCATCGTCGTGAGACGTGAATGCGCGTGCAATGGTGTCAGCGGCGCGTAGTTCACCGTATGCACCACCCAATCGGTCGCGCTGTCGCCGACGTCCATCACGTTGATACAGCCGGGCGCCTGTTCGAGATTACCGAGAAACAGGCGCTGGCCGGTGATCACATAGGAAAGCACGGCGCGGTTGACCCCGCCGTGCAGTACCAGCAGCACGGTATCCCACGAAGTATCTGCACGCAGACGATCGATGACAGGATGAATGCGGTCGATCAGCTCGCCCACGCTTTCTCCGTCCAGAAATTTTTTATGCTCGGGCGCCATGCAGGAGAACGCGCCGGTGAAGGCTTCCTCCAGGTCTTCGTCCAGGATGTCTTCCAGCACACCGCCGCGTACTTCCTGAAATTCCGGCCATTGCTCGAGTGCGATTTGCTGGCCGGTTTCCGCCAGCACGCGCTGAGCGGATTCGATCGTGCGCGGCAGGTTGGAGACAATCACGCGATCGAAGCGGATCTTCTGTTCGGCGAACAGCCGACCGGCGGCCGTGGTTTGCAGACGACCGCGCTCGTTCAAGGGAACTTCGTCTGGCGGATAGGGGCGGCCTTCGTCATCGAAATAGCTGACGCTGCCATGGCGCATCAGGTAGACGCGGCGACGCTTGGGTGAATTCATGTGCGCTGACTCACTGGTAACGCGGCTTTCTCTTTTCCAGGAAGGCGCCGATGCCTTCCCGCGAATCCGGATGATTCAGGCTTTCGACGAAGTGAAATCGCTCCGAGTCGAACTGTTTTGGCAGGCTGTTTTCGCTGGCTTCGCGCAACAGCAGCTTGATCCGATCCACCGCATTGCAGGACAGTGCGGCCAATTCGTCCGCCCACTGCAGTGCTTCCTGCAGCGCAAAGCCGTCGGCGACTACCTTGTTCACCAAGCCTAACTCGTGCAAACGGGACGCAGGCACCGCTTTGCCCTGCAGCAGAATTTCACCGGCTAGCTGGCGCGGCAAAGCTTGCGTCAGCAGCCAGGAACCGCCGCCGTCAGGCGTCAGACCGACGTTCACGTATGCCATTGCGAATTTTGCCGACATGCCGGCCACGATCAGATCGCACGCCAGCGCCAGCGAAAAGCCCGCACCGATCGCTGCGCCGTCCACTGCGGCGATTACCGGTTTGGGGCAGTCACGGATCGCCTCGATCCATGTGCGAAAGCTTTCCACCATCTCGCCCTGAACGGCCTTGCTTTGCGCCTGCTGCTCCAGCAGCTTGCGCAGATTGCCTCCAGCGCAGAAGAAATTGTCCGCGCCGGTCAGCACCACCGCACGAATCGTGTCGTCGCGCTCGGCGGTCGCCAGCGTTTCCACCGCGGCGGCAAACATGTCGGGATGCAGCGCGTTTCGGCTTCCCGGATTGGAAATGGTCAGGATCAGCGTGGCCTCGTGGCGCGAGGCAAGGAGTTCTGCGGACATGGCGGCAATCGAAAGCGTTGAAGCCGCTGAATATACCGCAGCCCGCCGCACTTGCGTTGTTTGCACGTCATATGCCCCTTCGAGGGCGAAGAATTTCACAAAGTTTTGCGCTTTGGAAAGGTGCTTCCGTCTTAGAATACGGCGTTGATCTTACAGGGGGTACTCGATGGCTCGACCTGAAAAGGTTCGCCTGGGCGAAATTCTGGTGCAGCAAAAACTGCTCTCCGAGGAGCAATTGCAGTTTGCGCTGAACGAGCAAAAGCGTACCGGTCGCAAGCTCGGCCGCGTCTTCGTCGAAAACGGTCTGGTGACCGAGGAGCAGATTTCGACCGCGATCGCGCGGCAGCTCGACATCCCTTATATCAACATCAAATTTTTCAATGTGCAGCCAGACACGGTCCGGCTGCTGCCCGAAACGCAGGCGCGTCGCTTTCGCGCGCTGGTGCTGGAAGATCGCGACAGGACGCTGCTGGTCGGTATGGCCGATCCGACCGATCTGTTCGCCTATGACGAAATTTCGCGTTCGCTCAAGCGTACGATCGAGCTGGCGGTCATCAACGAAACCGAGCTGCTGCACACGATTGACCGTATCTACCGCCGCACTGAAGAGATCACCGATTTCGCGCGCGAGCTGGAGCAGGACCTGGGCGAGACGTCCGTCGAGTTCGGCACGCTGGGCGCGACGCCGGGGCTGGAAGAGGCGCCAATCGTCAAGCTGCTGCAATCGGTGTTCGACGATGCGACGCAGGTGCGCGCCTCGGACATCCACATCGAACCGCAAGAGTCGCGTTTGCAGATCCGCTTTCGTATTGACGGCGTGTTGCATCTGCAGACCGAAGCAGATATCCGTATTGCGCCGGCACTGGCCTTGCGTCTGAAGCTGATGTCGGAACTCGACATCTCGGAGAAGCGCCTGCCGCAAGACGGGCGCTTTGTGATCAAGGTGCGCAACCAGAACATCGACGTGCGTATCTCGACGATGCCGACCCAGTATGGGGAATCCGTCGTGATGCGTCTGCTGAATCAGGGCGGCGGCATCTTGATGCTCGATTCGATCGGCATGCCGTCCGACATGGTGGCGCGCTTGCGCAAGATCATCCAGCGGCCGAACGGCCTGGTGCTGGTAACCGGTCCCACCGGCAGCGGTAAGACGACGACGCTGTACGGCGCGCTGGCGGAACTGAATTCGCTGGAACGCAAGCTGATCACGGTGGAGGATCCGGTCGAATATCGTCTGCCCGGCATCAACCAGGTGCAGGTCAACGACAAGATCGAGCTGACCTTTGCACGCGTGCTGCGCTCGGCCCTGCGCCAGGATCCCGATGTGGTGCTGGTTGGCGAGATGCGCGATCAGGAGACTGCGCAGATCGGCATGCGCGCTGCGCTGACCGGCCACCTGGTCTTGTCGACCTTGCACACGAATGATGCAATCAGCACGCCGATCCGCTTGCTCGACATGGGTGTACCGCATTACATGGTGGCATCCTCGCTACAGGCGGTGCTGGCGCAACGCCTGGTGCGTGTCATTTGCGAAAGCTGCGTGACCGATTATGAACCGTTGCCAGCTGAGCGCGAATGGATGCAGCTCGAACTTGGGCAGTCCGTCGCGCAGCATCGCTACAAGCATGGGCGTGGCTGCTCGCATTGCAACGGTACCGGCTATCGCGGCCGTACCGGCGTGTACGAATTGCTGGAGATGACATCGGCTGTCGCGCATGCTGCCAACAGCGACGACCATACGCACTTCATCAAGGTGGCACGCGAACAGCTGGCCGGCGAAACCTTGCGCCGTCACGCGGTCGAACTTGTCACGGCTGGTAGGACGACCGTCGGTGAAGCAATGCGGATCAGCAACCAGTTCGACGACTGACACAACGCAACATTCCAGGACGAGTCAACGCCACGCAACGATGAGTACGCAAGCACGCATAGTGAATTTATTCTGATGTTCGTACCGCAACCGCTTACCTCTGCGCTTCCTGCCTCGCGTGTCGGCACTACTTGGCTGTCACGTGCCTTGCTGCTCGGCCTTGCCGGCATGTTCATGCTGCCTTTCCTTTGGCCTCGGCACACCATGCCGATTCCAAGCTTTTACGCCGAGGCGATAGCAGCTTTCGTATTGCTGTTCGCTGCGCTGCTCGCTGTGATTGTCGCGGGCAGTGAAGGCAATCGAGACGAGCCCCGCAGGCTTCCGATCGTCGTTCTGATTTTTGCGCCGCTTCTGCTGGTGCTGTGCCTGCAGCTCGCGCTGGGCAAGTTGAGCTTCACCTATAACGGGCTGTTTCCGATCATGGTCATCGCTGCGGCTATCGGTGCAACGGTGCTCGGTGCAAGCTGTACCCGGTGGTATGGTCACGAAAAACTGCTGACATGGTTCAGCTGGGCCTTGCTGCTGGGCGGATGCTGGAACGTGGTCGGACAGTTCGTTCAGCTCACCAAATCGTGGCAATTCATCACCTTCTTCAGCTATAGCGTCGGTTCGCTGTACGGGAATCTGGCGCAACGCAATCACCTATCGACTTATCTGTGCTGGGCGTTGATCGGCGCGCTGTATCTTTTTGCCAAAGGACGGCTGCGTTTTCCTGGATTGATCGTACTGCTGACGGTATTTCTGGTCGGCCTCGTCCTGACTGCGTCCCGCATGAGCTGGCTGCAGATCTGCTGGATTTCGGGCGCTGGTGCCTATCTGGTGACGCAAATGGAGTCGGCTACACGGCCCCGCTACTGGCGTGCGTTGTTCGTACTGCCGCTGGCGATGGCGTTACTGACAATCGTGCTGCCGCACCTGATTGATCTGATGCAGTTGAGTTTTTCACAGACAGCCGTCGATAGGCTGCAGGCTGAGGGCTTGGACCGCAATCGCTGGCTAATCTACTCGCAGGCATGGGAGATATTTAAGGCTCATCCTGTGCTCGGTATCGGACCTGGCGAGTTGCAATTCAATCAGCTGCTGTTGATGGATCACTACAAGGCCGTGTTGTTCGCCAGTTCTGCCCACAATCTGCTGCTCGATCTGCTCGTAATGACCGGCCTTGTCGGAACGATAGGCTTCGCCTGGTTCGGCATCGGCTGGTTTTTGCGCGTACGTCAAGGTCCGACATCGCTCGAGACAACGGCCATGCTGCTGATGCTCGCGGTGCTTGGCATACATAGTCTGCTGGAATTTCCGGAGTGGTACGGCTTCTTCCTGTTTCCAGCTGTTTTTCTGATAGGCAGCCTGGAGACGCGGTTCGTAACTTTACAGGCCAATCTCGCTACCCGCACGTTGCCGCTGATTGCGGTCTTGTACGGCGCGGCATCGTGCGCCGTGCTCTGGTATCAGTATCAGCAGATCGAGACCCTGTACTACGATCATTACCAAAAAAATGCGGAGGCGAAGCCCGCGTCCGTCGATGTGCTGGCGCAGTTGTATGACTATCGGGATCGCGCCTTTTTCGACGCGCCGGCGGACTTTGTGCTGAGCTGGAATCTTCAACTTGATCCGCATGCGATCGATCAGAAGTTGATATTTTCAGAGCGCGCCATTCGCTACCAGCCTGCGGCCAATGTGCTATACCGGCACATCATGCTGCTGGGATTGGCGAAGCGCGAGGACGAGGCGCTGTTTTATCTGCCGCGGCTGCATGCCAGTTTTCCATCGGATTATCCATCGATCGTTGAACAGTTGAGCGACGCCGGCAAGCGTCATCCGGAACTGTTCGGCCGCATTGCGAAGAAAGCGCGCGACCTCTTGCGCGATCAATAAACCGCGAAACAACAAAACGTTAATTTAAATGTTAACTCTGCGCCAAATGCTTGTTGTTCCGCTTATTCCGTTCTACGCTTCGCGAAGCTGCTTTTGGGGATAGACGTTGCCTTTTTTTGCGTACAAGGCGCGCAATGCGCGCGGCGAGATGTTGCAGGGCGTCCTGGAAGGAGCCGACAGCGGCAGCGTGGC
>Ga0310811_10012286_pt1 | contig 11111 bp, 10 predicted proteins | sample YCmetagenome_FD_207642 | JGI IMG/M metagenome (GOLD analysis project Ga0310811, IMG submission 207642) | Soil microbial communities from experimental microcosm in Duke University, North Carolina, United States - YC | ecosystem: Engineered > Artificial ecosystem > Soil microcosm > Unclassified ... | reverse complement strand
AGTAGAAGTAATGTGGATCAAAGGTTCTGGTGGCGACATTGGTACGTTAACCAAAAGCGGGTTAGCAGCGCTTTATGTTGACCGCTTGAGAAACTTGAAAAACGTTTACCGGGGACTGGAATTTGAGGACGAAATGGTGGAACTTTTCAATCATACTATTTATGATCTGGCCTCAAAAGCACCGTCTATCGATACCCCACTGCATGGCTTTTTACCCTTCAAACATATTGACCACCTGCACCCTGACGCGGCCATTGCCATAGCGGCAGCAAAGGATGGTAAAAAAATAACTGAAGAACTTTTTGGCGGCAAAATAGGCTGGGTGGAATGGCAACGCCCGGGTTTTGACCTGGGTTTGCAGTTGAAAGCTTGTCTGGATGCTAATCCGGGTATCCGCGGTATTATGCTGGGTTCGCACGGTTTGTTTACCTGGGGCGATACTGCTTACGAAAGCTATGTAAATACCTTAGAAGTCATTGAACAATGTGCCGAATATCTGGAGCAAAACTATGGCAAAAAAGGACCGGTTTTCGGTGGTGCCAAAATTCAAAGTCTGGAAGAAGACGGCCGCAAGAAACAAGTCATCGCGTTAGCGCCTATACTGCGTGGTTTCTGCTCATCAAAACAAAATATGATCGGTCATTTTACCGATGATGTGCGCGTACTGGAGTTTATCAACTCAAATGATCTTGATCGTTTGGCACCTTTAGGTACCAGCTGCCCCGACCACTTTTTGAGGACAAAGATCAGTCCCCTGGTATTGGATTTAGGTAAGGATGAAGACCTGAGCGACGCCACAGCTTTAAAATCGCGTTTAGCGCCTGCTTTTGAGGCATACCGCGCTATGTATACCGAGTATTACAACACTTGCAAACATGCTAACAGCCCGGCTATACGTGATGCCAACCCCGTGGTGATCTTATATCCGGGTGTGGGTATGTTCACTTTCGCTAAAGACAAACAAACTGCACGAGTAGCTGCTGAGTTTTATATCAACGCTATCAACGTGATGAAAGGCGCCGAGGCGATATCTGAATATACTTCGCTGCCTCGCCAGGAGGCATTTGACATTGAATACTGGCTGTTGGAGGAAGCTAAATTGCAACGCATGCCTAAGCCAAAAGCTTTATCGGGCCGCGTTGCCCTGGTTACCGGTAGCGCCGGTGGCATTGGCAAGGCTATCGCCAAAAAATTTGCGCAAGAAGGCGCCGTTGTGGTATTGAATGACATGAATGCCGAGCGTTTAGAAGGCGCCGGCGAAGAGTTTAAAAAGCTTTTCGGTAAAGACGCTTATACAACTGCCATTTTAGACGTAACCAAAGCAGATCAGATTGCTGACGCTGTAGGTAAAGCTATCCTGGCTTTTGGTGGGGTTGATTTGATTGTGAACAACGCCGGTTTGTCGATATCCAAAGACATCGCCGGCCATACCGAAAAAGATTGGGACCTACTGTACGATGTTTTGGTAAAAGGTCAGTTTATGGTAACACAAGCGGCTACTGCGGTGATGAAGAAGCAGGATATCGGCGGCGATATTATAAATATAGTCAGCAAAAATGCTTTGGTAAGCGGACCGAACAACGCCGGTTACGGCAGCGCCAAAGCCGCGCAATTGCACCTGAGCAGGCTGAATGCTGCTGAGCTTGGCGGCGACAAGATCCGCGTGAACGTGGTGAACCCTGACGCGGTGATTAGCGATAGCAACATCTGGGCCGGCGGCTGGGCCGAGGGCCGTGCGAAAGCGTATGGCATTACGGTTGAAGAGCTGCCTGCTTACTACGCAAAACGTACTTTATTAAATGAAACGATTTTACCGGATGATATTGCCAATGCCTGTTTCGTTTTTGCGGGTGGATTGCTGAATAAATCAACCGGTAATGTGTTAAATGTGGATGGCGGTGTGGCCGCTGCCTTTGTTAGATAACCCTGCAACGCTATGGAACAACATAAAATTGATGAATACAATCAACAGCATTTAGCGGCCCACAAACGCAAGTTTGATTTTGTGGCCGAGGATGTGAAGAACCTGGACGATGTGCTGCGAAAGCTGCGTGCGTTCAATATTGCTATACCAAGCTGGGCCCTGGGTACAGGTGGCACGCGTTTCGGTCGCTTTTCCGGTGGTGGCGAGCCGCGTACTTTGGAAGAGAAAATTACCGACGTAGGTACTATTCACGCTTTGAACCGCTCGAGCAATTCTATTTCGCTGCATATCCCCTGGGATATTCCGGAGAATGCGTCGGCTATCAAAGCCCATGCGGCACAGTATGGCTTACACTTTGATGCGGTGAACTCAAACACCTTTCAGGATCAGAAAGATCAAAAGCTGAGCTATAAATTCGGCTCGCTGCATCATACCGATAAAGCAGTGCGCGATCAGGCTATTCAGCATAACATCGAAGTAATTAAATATGGCGTTGAGCTGGGGTCGAATGCGCTGTCGGTTTGGTTGTCTGACGGATCGAATTTCCCGGGACAATTGAACTTCCGCAAGGCTTTCCAAAACACGCTGGATAGCTTGCAACATATCTATGATGTCCTGCCGGATGATTGGAAAATGTGGATCGAATACAAACCTTTCGAACCTAATTTCTACTCGACCACCATTGGCGATTGGGGCCAATCGCACCTGTTAGCCTCTAAATTAGGTAAGAAAGCATTGACGCTGGTTGACCTGGGTCACCACTTGCCCAATACCAATATTGAACAAATTGTTTCTTTATTGCTGATGGAAGGTAAACTGGCCGGTTTCCATTTCAACGATTCTAAATATGGAGATGACGATCTGACCGTAGGCAGCATTAACCCATATCAGCTGTTCCTGATCTTTAATGAACTGGTTGAAGGCATGGACGCAGCCGGACTAAATCATGCTAACGGTATCGGTTGGATGATCGACGCGTCACATAACGTAAAAGATCCTATCGAAGATTTGCTGCAATCGGTAGAAGCCATTAAGATCGCCTACGCACAAGCGTTATTGGTGGATACCAAAGCTTTGGTTGATGCGCAATTGAATAACGACGTCGCTAAGGCACAGGAAATATTGCAGGCTGCTTATCGTACAGATGTCCGCCCGCTGATCGCGGAGGCCCGTTTGCGTGAGGGCGGTGCGCTGGATCCTATCGCGATTTATCGTGGGCAGGAGGTTCGCAAAGGTTTGATAAAAGAACGCGGCGACAAAACCCAGGCAACAGGTTTATAATGGAAGTTACACCCGTTATAGCGGTTTTTGACGTTGGCAAAACCAATAAAAAGCTTTTCCTTTTTGACGAAAGCTATAACATTGTGTTTGAACGTTCGGCACGTTTCAACGAGATCATGGACGAGGACGGCTTTGCCTGTGAAAACCTGGATGCGCTAAAAAAAGCAGTGTTTGATGCATTAAATGAGGTTAGCCGCCTTGATCAATTTGATGTAAAGGCGGTTAACTTCTCAGCATACGGCGCCAGTTTTGTTTATTTAGATGAGGGTGGGAACCCGGTGGCGCCGTTGTACAATTACCTGAAGCCCTATCCGGAGGATATCAAAAAGAAATTTTATGATACCTATGGTGATGAGGCGGAGATAGCTTTCAAAACGGCATCCCCAGCTTTGGAGAGTTTGAATTCGGGATTACAGCTCTATCGCATCAAACATCAAAAACCTGAGTTGTTTAAGCAGATTAAATACGCTTTGCACCTGCCGCAATACCTGAGCTACCTCATTACCGGTAAGGCTTTTTCTGACATGACCAGTATAGGCTGCCATACCGCTTTATGGGATTTTGAAAAGAACGAGTACCACAATTGGGTAAAACAAGAAGGTCTGGATAAAATTCTAGCACCAATCGCCCCGGCTAATCAAAGAATTCCATCCTACTTTAACGGACGCTGGTATCAGGCCGGCATTGGTCTGCATGATAGTTCGGCGGCTTTGATACCTTATCTGGCCAGTTTTAATGAGCCTTTTGTACTACTGTCGACAGGCACCTGGTCAATTAGTTTGAATCCGTTCGACCAATCGTCATTAACAACTGAGGAATTAAAAAACGATTGTCTCAATTACATCCAATACAAAGGCAAACCGGTTAAGGCTTCTCGCTTATTCAGCGGGTATGAGTATGATCAGGGCATCAAAGACATAGCCCAAAAATATGGCACTGATGTAATCAAATATCGCAACATTCCCTACGACCCGGAAATGCCAGGCGAGGACACTGCAGCCTATTACCAATTGATGCATCACCTTATAGACAAACAGAAGATCTCCACAGGCTATGTACTAAAAAATGCTTCAGTGAAACGCATTTTTGTGGATGGCGGCTTTAGCAAAAACTCTGTGTTTATGCATTTGCTGGCAGCCGCTTTTCCTAAAGTTGAAGTATATGCCGCCTCTATGGCACAGGCTACTGCCATGGGTACCGCACTGGCTATACACCATAGCTGGAACAGCAAACCTATTCCAAACGATTTGATCAATCTTAAATTTTATTCAGGAACTAATCACGCGGTGTAGCAATACACTGTGTCTGTTATCGTTCAGACTTTTTTTATGGGCGGGTGCGTTTTAAGCAATTCGAAAAAATCCACCTTTTCCAGATCTGTTTTTAGTTCTTCATAAGCCTGGGCAGATAGAGATACAAGCGGCAATCTTGGCTCGCTCATATCGGTGCCTAACATTTTCATGATGGCCCGTTGAGCAGCTATAGCCGGGTATTTGGTTATTACGCGAATAAAATCAATCACCTTGGCTTGCAGACTTCTCGCCTCTTCCAGTTTGCCGGCTTTGAATAGTTCAATTATATGTAGGTAGACGGGTGCCGCAAATGTATAGGTGCTCCCCACCGCGCCCTGTGCACCTACCGACAATGCGGGCAGCAACATTTCGTCATAACCTGATAAAATATCATACCTACCATTTTTATACCCTAAACAAGCCTGATACTCATGCAGAGTTGATGCCGTATATTTAATGCCAGCCAGATTGGGAATCTTTTCTTCGCTAAGCTTTAAAAACTCTACCATATCCACATTCACACCTGTTATTACCGGGATGTGGTAATAATAAAATGGCAGGTTGGGTGCAGCCGAGGCAATCTCGGTCATGCAATCAACCAGATTTTGTACCGTGGTTGGTTTGAAATAGAATGCCGCTACTGCAGATATAGCATCGGCACCAATTTGCTCTGCATGGGCAGCAAGCATTTTACTTTCATAAATAGACGCATGCCCAACATGCACCATCACCAATAAGCGCTTGTTGGCGGCTTTAACATAGGCTTCGGCAATGGCCATGCGTTCTCCGATGGTCATATTCAGTCCCTCGCCGTTGGTACCACAAACGTAAACGCCGGTTAGGCCGTCGGTTATTAATTGGTCTACCAAAGTTGGTATCAGTTCTAAATTTATTGACCCGTCGGGGTTGTAAGCCGCAAATGTCGCTGCAACTAATCCTTTTATTTTCATGTTATTTATGGCTTATTAAATTATTTAGGTCGACAGTTTTGAAAGCGATACCATCGTAAGCTTTAGCAGTCCCCGCCTCATAAAGGCAAGCCACTTGTTTCTTATTATATACTGCGATATCGCTATATGCCGACGGGCCCGGAAAAATCACCTGACTAACCGGCCAGGTATGCCCATCATCTAAACTGGCGCGCAAAGTTATATTGGCGCGGGCGGTTTTATTAGCCGGATTGATGAACAGCAGTACCGACCGTTTTTTACTTAATTGATAATTTAACAAACTGCCCTGGCAAATTGGTTCAATCAAAGTGGTATCCGCAGTAACATTGCTCCAGGTTTGGCCGCCGTTGGTGCTTGTGGCTACCAGCCGGGTACGTTTTTTACGGTCAGAATTACGCACATTCAGCATTAAATCGCCTTTGGCTATCTCTGCGAGTGTTGCTTCATTGGTACCCGCCTGCGGAGTATTATCACCCAGTTTCCAGGTTTGACCGTGGTCGTCTGAATAAATAATGTGCACGAAGTTTTTTTTCGTATCAAATTCTACGTGGTTAACAGGCACTGCCAATCGGCCTTTATATTTTCCGGCAGATATTTGCACACCGTGACAAGGACCGGTAGCGTACCATGTCCAGCCGGATAGTTTTACGTCATTGGTAATTTCACGGGGGAGCGACCAGCTTTTACCCTCGTCGTCAGATGAAAGCACAAAAACCCGGCGCCCATATTTACTGGTTTGGGCGTTAATTTGTTTTTCGTGATCGGCACCATAATTCCAGGTGCTAACCAACCATATCTTTCCGGTTGACTGATCCTGAACAGGCACAGGGTTGCCACAGGTATTGGTTGAATCGCTCCAAACCACCTGCATGGCGCTCCAGGTTTTGCCCCCATCTGCCGATCGTCTTAAAACCAGATCAATGTCACCCGAGTCGCCGCAATTTATTTTGCGGCCCTCGGCAAAGGCCAGCAGCATCCCGCTTTTTGTGGTAATCATCGCCGGAATACGGAAACAGGCATAGTCATTGTCGCCGGGCTTATAAATATAGCGTAGTGTATCATCAACAGCAGCTTTTGCCGGCGATGAGCCCATCAGCCAAAAAAATAAAACGACAAAGCTGCATTGGGCCAATACAAGTATTTTCTTTTTCATTATTGAGCGATTTAAAGCTTGGCCATCAAATATATCATTATGTTCTACATAATAACGAATTAATTTTATATTTGATTTTCAAACAAAACCTTTATGAAAAGGATAATACTACTCGCCTTATTATTGATTGCTGCTTTACCCGGTAAAGCGCAAACCGTCATCCCGCTATATAAAATTGTTCCCAACTCCAAGCTCAATAATGTGCATGAACTAAATGATACCACCTCAAAAAGAGGCAAAGTAAGCAGAGTTACTACCCCAACGCTTACCGCATTCTTGCCCGATGTGGGAAAGGCCAACGGCACCGCTGTAATCATTTGCCCGGGCGGTGGTTATTCTTATTTAGTGGTAAATGATGAAGGTGCCCGCGTGGCTGGCAATTTTGCCGCTCATGGCATTGCAGCCTTTGTTTTGAAATACCGTTTACCCAGCGATGCCATTATGCTCAATCGCGAAATTGGCCCGCTGCAGGATGCGCAGCGTGCTATACAAATAGTTCGCGAGCGGGCGGTTGAATGGCACATCGATACGGCTAAAGTCGGTATTATGGGCTTTTCGGCCGGCGGTCATTTAGCGTCGACTTTATCTACCCATTATAACACTGCAGTCATTGATAATCCTGATCATATTAATTTGCGTCCTAGTTTTTCATTGTTGATTTACCCCGTAATATCTTTTAGAGACAGCATTTTGCATAAAGGTTCAAAAAAGGCTTTGATTGGCGAGAACGCACCGCCGGAAAAAGTGAAAGAATACTCTAACGAATTACAAGTTACTACCGACACCCCTCCCGCATTTTTAGTTCAAGCTGCTAACGATAAGATTGTACCCGTAGCCAATAGCATCAACTATTTTATGGCCCTTCAAAAACATGGCGTTAAAGCTGAGATACACATCTACCAGGAAGGTGGCCACGGCTTCGGTATGGATAATCCAACCACTACCGATAAATGGATGGATCGGTGTTACAATTGGTTAAAGCAAAACCATTTGTATTAGGCTTTGACAATTTTGATACGAAGCAATGACCAGGCTGCCAGTATCATGAACACTGCCGATACCTGGTAAATAATGGATAGACTGATATGTGCATCCATTAACAATCCGCCTAAATAAACCATAACAGCGCCGATAACAGTGCTTATCAAATTTAAAAAACCATAACCGGTGGCTACATATTTACTGTCTATTACCTGGCAAAGTATAGGCATAAGATTGGCATCGTTTATACCGCGCGCAATGCCGTAAATAATCAGTGCTATTATGGCAATAATAAATACTTGTGTAGATGCCATTAAGAACAGAAAAGGCCCGCCTATTGACCTGATGCCAACGATCGGCTATGAGCCCGCCCAATAAAACGCCGGCAAATGATCCGATTTGTACATAGCCCGTTGCGGATAATCCGGCCTCGCCAAGCCCCAGTGTAAAGTGTTCTTTTAAGAAAGTGGGCAACCAGCCATAGATCATCCAGTTTACCATACCCAATATTCCGAAGTATAATAGCAATATGCGGAAAGAGCGCCCGCTGATCAGCATTTTTAAGGTTGCCGGCAGATTTGTTTTTTTCGCTTGATTTTCTGATTGTATTTGTTCATCTCCCTTGCTGTCTCTTAAACCATAGATCAACACCAAGCCATAAACTATACCGAACAAGCCAATAACCTGGAAGCCATAGCGCCAGCCCCACATAATGGACATATATCCACCCACGCCGCCAAGCGCCTGCCCGGCATACAAACCGCTCATGTGTAAACCCGTAGCTATCGACCGGGTGTTGCCGCGATGATAATCGGCAATCATAGCCAAACCAGCGGGTATGTAACAGGCTTCACTTATACCCATAATTACCCGCGCTGTAAGCATTTCGGGAAAGGACGAGACAAAACCGGTCCATAATGTAACAGCCGACCAAATACAAACGCTAAACACGATAATACGCTTGCGACCATATTTATCGGCCAGGTAACCACCCAGCGGACTTAATATGCCATAAGATAAAAGGAAAACCGTGGTCAATAAACCAAACTGCGCGTCGCTAAGCTTAAACTCGGCAGCGATTGGGTCATGCATTGAGGCAATGAGGTTACGGTCGAAATAATTCAAAAAAGCTACCAGCCAAAGTGCAGCCACTACCAGCCAGGGGTAAAGCGCGCCTTTAGGCATTTTATTAGTTAAATCCATTTGTCAGCAAAGCCACGGTGGCCCTAGGTTTATCCGGCAAATATATAAACTAATTTATTATGTAGTACATAATAAGCAGCCGGCTTACTTTTTAGCTAAAGCATCAAAATGAGGTTTCAGATGCTCATACATACCGGCTTTGAAATCTTCTTTGGTGCCGTTTTTAAGAATTTTCACCAGGTCGAGGTGGCTAACTGTACCTGATTTATACTCACGCTCACTTTCTAAGGTCGTTACATAACCAAAAACCGGCATTAACATTACCTGAAAACGCTTCAACGTATTATTACCGCTTATTTCATAAAGTTTACCGTGAAAAGCAATCTCATGTGGTACCCTGAAACCTTTTTCGCTGCCGCGATTTTCATTTAGGGCAATCTCTTCCAGTTCGGCTATATCTTTTTCGGTTTTACGAAGAAAGAGCAAATCAGCTAATCCCATTTCCAATACCAGCCGCAATTCAAACAGATCCTGCAAAGTTGATTGGTCGATGATAAGCGGGTCAAGCACCCGCTCAAACGTGCCCAGCACATCAGGGCGGGCCAGAATCATGCCACGTTTCTTTTTGGTTTCAACCAATCCAAGCATACGCAGCCGGCTCAGGGCCTCGCGCACTACATTACGGCTCACACCCAACGCCTCCACCAACTCCATTTCTTTAGGGAGAGCGTCGCCGGGTTTAAAGGATTTTTTTTTGAAGAATTCGCGCAGTCGCAGCTCCACAATGTCGGCCATTGTTTCGGTAGATACACGTGCAAGGTCCTTACTTAAATTTTCTACATTCATATTGCGCAAGCCTGTCACAATAATACAGATTTATTATGTAGAACAAAAGACGATCCCGGCTTACCTGGCTGCCAACGGGTTAGGATAATTATCGCTTTGATCTTCGGCCACATCGTCCAAGCACTGAAAATCCTTTTCTATTAATATATATAGAGCTCCGTCTTTCCCGTCAAAACCTACGCGATCGGTTTGCGCCAATTCATTTAATTTGGCAAATGGAACAGTTATAGCAATGGTATCGTCAACAAATGATGCTGTTAAACCTTCCTGTTCTGCCGCTTTAAGCATATATACCAGTTGCCGGTTGCCAAAACTGGTGCTATCCTGCAAATGCTGATTTTTATAAAACTGATCGACATCGGTTTTACTTAAACGATAACGTATGGAATTGCCTTTAATTCTGATTTTCATACCGATTACATTTAAACGCCCAGATTGGTTACGCCACCTATGATAATAATAGCCGGATGCTTTAACTGTTTGCTATCGGCCATAGTCACCAGATCTTTTACTGCTCCCTTAACCGATTTTTGCTGCGGAAGTGAAGCATGCTGAATAATTGCTGCCGGTGTATCGCCGCGACCTGCGTCCACATAAGTAGCCGCTATAGATGCCAGTTGTTTCATCCCCATATATATAACTACGGTTGCATTGCTTTGCATGGCCAGCTTTAAATCGCCCGATAGCGAGCCGTCCTTCTTGGTACCGGTCACTGCCCAAATACCCTCGCTAATTGCGCGATGGGTAAGCGGTATATCTTCAAGGCCTGAAGCCTGCATACTGGTGATGCCCGGTATATAATAGGCATCGATGCCTTGCGCGCGCGCAAACAACATTTCTTCGAATCCGCGACCAAAAATAAACGGATCGCCGCCCTTTAGCCTGATCACACTGCCTTTTTCAAAAGCAAAGTGTTTAATAAGGTTATGAATTTCGTCCTGGGTGGTATAAACACCATAGGGTTGTTTGCCCACATATATATGTTCGCAATCTTTTGGCGTCAGGTTTAACAGGTCTTTATTCGCCAAATTATCATAAAGCACCACTTTTGCTTGCTGTAAAAGACGATATCCTTTAACAGTTATCAATTCCGGATCACCAGGACCGGCTCCTAAAACATACAATACAGGTTTTTTTAAATTATCGGGCATTATTTTTAGTATTTTATTAAAAATAGATCGTTTTAAAATTAAAATCAGCTAAAATTTTCAATACAAAATTCATTTTTTATCAAAATTTAAATTTTAAACTGACATAAATCATGTTATTGAACAACTTTTAGTCAATTTTTTTACGATTTATATGACTAAAATAGGGAAAATATTTGATTTATCATTTTTTTTATCTAAACTTGCTATTGTAAATACAATTCGGTCGCACTTTTTGTATTTACTGAAATAAAAAAGGCTTTAACAATAAAAAAACCGTCATGACAAAACCTACCATTATTGTAGTTGGCAATGGCATGGTTGGATACAAGTTTTGCGAAAAGCTTGTATCCAAAACGTCTGGCTTCAACATCATAGTATTTGGTGAAGAGC
>Ga0310811_10012285_pt1 | contig 11111 bp, 11 predicted proteins | sample YCmetagenome_FD_207642 | JGI IMG/M metagenome (GOLD analysis project Ga0310811, IMG submission 207642) | Soil microbial communities from experimental microcosm in Duke University, North Carolina, United States - YC | ecosystem: Engineered > Artificial ecosystem > Soil microcosm > Unclassified ... | reverse complement strand
CCACGACGACCAGATCCGCGAGGGGCAGGTCCTCGAGGATCTCGATCCCGAGGCTCGCGTGGCCGGCAATGACGTCGTCGTCGTCGAATGGGTGCAGGAAGTGGAGTCCCTTGGCCTGGAGCTCCTGGACCATCGGCAGGAGCTGGGTCATGTCCGGCGCGAAGCGGATCTCCGCCCCGTAGCCCCTGGTCGCGGCGATCTTCGTCTGCGGAGCGGTGTCGGGCATCACGACGGTGACGCGGACCCCTTGTGCTCGCCCGGCGTAGGCGATCGCCTGGGCGGCGTTGCCTGCGCTCATCGTCACCACCCCGGCCGCGCGGGCCCTGGGCGCGAGGCGCGACATCGCGTACACCGCGCCACGCACCTTGAACGAGCCCGTCCGCTGCAGGTTCTCGAGCTTGAGGTACGCCTCGGCGCCGATCCGCTCGCCGAGCGAGTGGCTGGACACGAGCGGCGTCCGAAGGATGTGCTCCGCGATCACCGGCCGGGCGCGCTCGGCGTCAGCGAGGCCGACCGTCATCGTGGCTCCCCTCGCTTCCTCGCTCGGTACGTCCTCGCGCCTTGTGGTGGGCCCGCTTGGATTCGAACCAAGGACCAGCAGATTATGAGTCCGCCGCTCTGGACCACTGAGCTACGGGCCCGGCCACACGACGCGCAGAGGACATTCTGTCCTCTGCGCGTCGTGGCCGGGCCCGTACGAGCGACGCGGGTTGGGGCCCCGGCTCCGCGCGGCGGAGCCGCATCGTTCCGGATGACCGGACGGCGCCCCAGAACGAGCGGATGACCGCGCCGTTACCCATCACGAGCACCTATGCTCAATTCCGCGCGCCGCTTCCACGCGCGGGCAGTAGAGCGACGGGAGTGGGCGTTTGGGCAAGGTCATCGCGCTCGCGAACCAGAAGGGTGGCGTCGGAAAGACCACCTGCGCCATCAACCTCGGCGGAGCGCTCGCCCAGCTCGGGAACACCGTGCTGTGCATCGACCTCGACCCCCAGGCGAACCTCACTGTCGGCCTCGGCGTCGACGTCGGCTCGGTCGATCGCGGGATGGCGAACGTCATGATCGAGCCCGAGACCAGCCTTGCCTCGGTCATCCTGCACACCAAGACGAAGCACCTCGACGTGGCGCCCACGAACATCGACCTGTCGTCGGCGGAGGTCGAGCTGTTCAGCGCGATCGGCCGCGAGATGGCCCTCCGCGACAAGCTGACCAGGGACATCGTCGAGCGCTACGACTACATCCTCATCGACTGTCCGCCGACGCTCGGCCTGCTGACCCTCAACGCGCTCGTGGGCTCGAACGGCGTGATCATCCCGGTGCAGACCCAGTACTACGCGCTCAAGGGAGTTGCCGCGCTGCTGAAGATCATCAAGACGGTCCAGGACCGGTTGAACCCGAAGCTCAAGGTGCTCGGGATGCTGCCCACGTTCTACGACAGTCGGACGATCCTCGGCCGCGACATGCTCGAGTCACTGCGCGACCTCGGCGATCATCAGGTCTTCCGGACGGTCATCCGTCAATCGGTGAAGGTCGGCGAGGCGCCGACGGCGGGCGTGCCGATCACGGTGTACGACCCGAAGTCAGACGCGGCGAAGGCGTTCATCGATCTCGCGAAGGAGGTGGCGAATGCTCACTAAGAGCGGCAAGTCGTTCCGGGAGGCCGGGACCCGCATCTTCACCCAGGAGCGCGAGGCCCAGCACGGGATCGTGAGCCTGCTTGCCTCGAAGAGCCCGAATTCGATCAAGGAGCTCCCGGTCGGGAAGGTCGTCCCGAACCCCGAGCAGCCCCGGATGACCTTCCACGAGGAAACGTTGCAGGAGCTCGCGGCATCGATCCGCGAGCACGGCGTGCTTCAGCCGATCCTGGTCCGGCCGTCCGGGGATGATTACCAGATCATCGCCGGCGAACGTCGCTGGCGCGCGTCGAAGCTCGCGGGCAAGGAGACGATCCCGGCGATCGTCGAGCGGTTCGACGACGCGACGGCCCTCGAGATCGCGCTCATCGAGAACCTCCAGCGCGAGGACCTTTCACCGCTCGACGAAGCGATCATCTACAAGAAGATGACGGACGAGCTCGGGTACTCGATCCGGAACCTCGCGAGCAAGCTCGGCAAGGACAAGGGCTACGTGGAGAACCGCCTGCGCCTCGCCTCAGCCCCCGACGACGTCCGCGAGATGGTCGCTGCCCGCTACGACACGCTCTCCGCGGCCTACGAGCTCATGAAGATCGAGGACAAGCGCCGGCGCAAGTCGCTCGCGAAGCAGGTCGTCGCCGGCAAGCTCACGCTCATCCGGCTGCGTGACAAGGTCGAGCGCGCCCTCAATCCCGATCAGTCGGGCGTGCGAGCGGCACCGGCGATCCCGGCCCTGCGCGACGACTCGCTCATCACGGCGACGCGCAAGCTGAACGAGGCGCTCCAGGAGCTGGCCCGCGCGGTCGGCGATGACGGAAGCTCGAACATCCCCGAGCAGGACCGCACGAACCTCGCGAAGTTCCTCACGATCAGCCGGGCCCGGATGGACAACCTCGTCGCCCGGCTGCGCACGCGGTGACCGGCGTGGCCGACCGCCGGTCCTTCTCATTCCGGGATTCGGCGATCACCTTCGCGTTCATGACCGCCGTGGTGGCCGCTCTGGCCGTCGGGCTCCTCGTGCTGCTTGACCCGCGGGCCCAGGCATTCTGGGGCGCCAAGTTCAGCGATCTCGGGACCGGCGCACGAGCGCTCGTGTCCCAGCTTCCCTGGATGCGCTAGGAGCGACACCGCGCGTGCCCTGGCCGGCAGGCCCGGGGCGACCCGCGCCCGGCTAGTTGCTGTCTACGTGGGCCGGCTGCTCGACCACGCGCCGCTGGACCGGGATGTCGCGAACGATCGCGAGACCGGTGGCGACCAGGCCGAGCCCGGAGAAGAGCAGGAGCGCGGCGTCGCTACCCAGGAACGAGTTGAGCTCCACCTTGCGTCTCCTTTCGCTATTCACGGGTTCAACGGACGAGCCAGGCGAAGGACACGCATACCGTTTGCCATTGAGCGGCCGAGCGGGGCGTCGCTCGTCAACAGTTGGGTAACGGCCTAGACCTTTGCCGGTAACTTCTTCGCCTTCACCTGCGCGACCCGGCGGCCCGCCACCGCGGTGACCGTGAAGCGGTAGCCCTCGACCTCGACGGAGTCCCCCACCTGCGCCAGGCGGCCAAGCCGCCCGAAGATCATGCCGCCGACGGTGTCGTACGGCTCGTTGGACAGATCGAGACCGAGCCGTTCGCGGACGTCCGGGAGGGTCATCAGGCCATTGATCAGGTAGACGCCGCTTTCCTCGCGGAGCATCGGGACGTCGCGGTCGAACTCGTCCTGGACCTCGCCGACCAGCTCCTCGATGACATCCTCGAGCGTGACGAGTCCCGCGGTGCCGCCGAACTCGTCGATCACGATCGCCAGCTGCACGCGCTCCCGCCGGAACTGTGCCAGGGCCCGGTCCAGATGTGCGGTCTCGGGCAGGTAGAGGGGCTTCCGCATGAGCTCGCTCACCGGCCGCGCAGGCGCGGCGCCGACGACGTCCTTCACGTGCACGACGCCGACGATGTGGTCGAGGTCCTCGCGGTAGACCGGCAGCCGCGTGAACGGGCTCTGCCGAAGGAGCTGCACGACCCCCTCGACCGTCGAATCGTCCGGGATCGCGACGATCTCCGTCCGGGGGACCATGACCTGGCGGACGAGCGTCTCGGCGAAGTCGAGCGCGTTGCCCACGAGGATCCGCTCCGACTCCTGGAGGATGCCGTTCTTGGTCGACGCCGCCACGAGCATCCGCAGCTCCTCGGCGCTGTGGGCCTGCGCCTCCGCGCCCGGGCGCACCCCGAACAGCCGGAGCACGCCGAACGCGCTGCCGTTGATCGCGTTGATGAACGGCCGCATGAGCGAATGGAAGAGGTCGAGGGGATACGCCGTCCAGAGCGCGAGCTCGAGTGCCCGGTCGAGCGCGAGGTACTTGGGCGCGAGCTCGGCGAGGACGACGGTCGCGTAGGTCACGAGCGCGAACGCGATGAGGAAGCTGAGGACCGACACGATCACCGGTGCGCCGAGCGGCTCGAACACCGGACCGATGAGCCGCGCCACCGCGGGCTCGCCGACGAGGCCGATGCCGAGCGCGGCGAACGTGACCCCGAGCTGGATGGCCGAGATGTAGCTGTCCAGCGACAGGAGGATCCGCATCGCCTTCCGCGCACGAGCGCTCCCGGCCTCGATCAGCTCCTGCAGCTGGGTGCCGCGCACGCGAACGAACGCGTACTCGGCCGCGACGAAGAAGGCGTTGACGAGGAGCAAAAGGACGAACAGGAACAGGGCGAATCCCGTCGCGCTCGGGTCCATCCGCACGGATTCTCGCACGTACCATTGCGATCGATGAACGTGCGCGTGCGCCTCTTCGCGTCGGCGCGCGAAGCGGCCGGCGTCGGGCACCTGGTCCTCGACCTTCCCGACGGCCGGGCCGTGCGCGACGCCATCACCGCGATCAACGCGCTGCATCCGCCGGTCAGCGGCATCCGGCAGATGGTCATCGCGAGGAACCGCGAGTACGTCGGCCTCGACGAGCCGCTCGCGGACGGCGACGAGCTCGCGCTGATCCCGCCCGTCTCCGGCGGCGCGGTCTCGAGCGCCCTGCGCATCCTCGTGAGCGCAACGCCGCTCTCGGTGGATACGGCCATCGACGCGGTGCGCGGACCGGACGCCGGCGGGATCGTCGTGTTCCTCGGCACCGTGCGGGACGCGAGCCGAGGCAGACGCGTCCGGCACCTCGAGTACGAGGCCTACGCGGAGATGGCCGAGGCGAAGATGCGCCAGATCGCCGATCGGCTCGAACGCGCGCACGCGCCGCTCCGGATCGCGATGCACCATCGGGTCGGGGATCTGTCGATCGGCGAGACCGCCGTGATCGTCGTCGCAGCGGCCCCGCACCGTGATGCCGCGTTCGTCGCCGCGCGCGCGGCCATCGACGAGCTGAAGCAGGTGGTCCCGATCTGGAAGAAGGAGTACACGGACGACGGCGCGGTCTGGATCGAGGACCACGCCTGAGCACGTGCGCTGCTGGATGCTGGTCACCACACCTGACAACTACCGCCGCACCCGCGCGCGCCGTTTCAGCGTGCAGGGCGTGAAGTCGCGGTATCGCCGGATGTCCGAGCGCATCGGGCCGGGCGATCGCGTGTGCTGGTACCTGGTCGGCGTAGGCGGGTTCGTCGCCACGGCGACCGTGACCTCGCCCGCGTTCGAGGATCATCGGCCGATCTGGGTGTCGACCGGGTACGCGGACCCTTACCCGTGGCGATTCAGGATCGCGCGTGACGTCGTGCGCGAGCCCGCGAAGGCCGTGCCTGCGGCGTCGCTCGTGGACCGGCTGGCGTTCACGCGGCGGTGGCCGCCGGCGCACTGGCGGCTCGCGTTCCAGGGGAACCTGCACGAGATCGGGCGCCGCGACTTCGGCGTCATCGAGCGCGCGCTCACCTCGTGAGGCGAGCGCTCACGGTCCTGGCCAGCACGGTCGCCACGTTCGTGTTGGTGCTGGCGTTCCTGTTCATCCCGCTTTCGCTCGTGACGCAGCAGTACCGCAACGTCGCGGGCGAAGTGGTCCTGCTGCTCGGCAGCCTCTGGTACCTGACCCGGGTCATGCGCGCCGACCGCCGCGAGCGCCGGGTCGCGGAGGCCCTCCTGCCACCCGAGCGCCGCCCGGCGCGACGGGTGCCGCGCCAGCCGATCACGTTCCAGGTGCGCGAGACGCTGGTCGCGATGTTCATCTGGTTCGTCCTCGTGTTCGCGTTCAACACGTTCGTGCTCGGCCTCGGCATCGCGGCGAATGTGGGCATCGCGTTCTTCGCCGCGTTCATGCTCGCGACGCTCACGGTCACCGGCCGCCACATGATGTTCCGCATCACCCAGGACGACCAATAGGTGGACGCGCCGTCGTCCCGGCGAACGGCGCGGTCGTGAGCGGGGTTATCCCCTAGGCTCGGCCCCGCGATGGACTTGGGCATTCAGGTCGAGCCGCAGTTCGGGTTCAGCTACGACGACATCGTGGCCATCGGGAAGGCCGGCGAATCGGCCGGCTTCACGCGGCTCTGGCTGAGCGACCACCTGTTCCTCGGCCCTGAGGCGGTGCGCACGGACTGCCTCGAGGTGTGGACGGCGCTCGCGGCCCTGGCGCGCGACCTGCGGACCATCCGCATCGGCCCGATGGTCAGCTGCCAGTCGTACCGCAATCCCGCCCTCCTGGCGAAGATCGCCGCGGGCGTCGACCGCATGAGCGCCGGCCGGCTCGAGTTCGGCATCGGTGCCGGCTGGAAAGAGGTCGAGTATCACGCCTACGGGTACGAATTCCCGCCGGCCGCCGTGCGCGTGGATGAGCTCGTCGACACGGTCGAGATCTGCACGCGCCTGTGGACCGAGGAGAAGGCCTCATATCAGGGCAAGCGCTATTCGATCGCCGACGCGCTCTGCTCGCCGAAGCCGGTGCAGTCGCCCCTGCCGATCTGGATCGGCGGATCCAAGCCCCGGATCTTCCGGATCGCGGCGAAGTACGCGCACTGGGTGAATCACACGTCTGGCGACATGACGCCCGATGGCGTGCGCGTGCGCCAGGAGGCCCTCGACGCGGCCTGCCGCGACCGCAGACGCGACCCGAGATCGCTGAAGCGGAGCGCCTTCCTCAGCGTCATCGTCGGCGCGACGGGGCGCGAGGTCGAAGCACTCGTGGCCGATGCGGCCGGCCGCGCGAAGCTCACTCCCGAGCAGTGGCGGTCCGCACGGCCGTCGGCGATCGTCGGACAGCCGCAGGAGGTGATCAAGCGGCTGCGCGAGTACGCCGCCATCGGTGTGGATCACGTGAACGCGATCTTCCCGTACACCCGCGAGCGGGAGATGGTCGAGCTGCTCGGCCGCGAGGTGGTCCCGGCGCTCGCCTAGATCATCGCGGAGCGCCGCCGACCTCCGCCGAAGGCCCCTGGTCCTTCGGGCGCTTCAGGTGATGGCCGGTCGCGCGCTGGTACGCCGATGCGATCGCGACGAGCAGCGGCTCGCTGAACGGCGGCCCGACGACCTGCAGGCCGACCGGAAGGCCGTCGGTGCCGAAGCCGCACGGGAAGAAGATCGCGGGCAGGCCGGCGAGATTGCCGGCCGGGATGAGCGCGGTGTTGCCCGGGCCAGGCGCGTCGGCCTTGGGCGTCGTCGCGAGCGAGCCGGAGCCCGGCGGCCGTCCGTCGAGGGGCGCATCGAGTGCGGGAGCGGTCGACGTGCGGGCGGGTCCGACGATCACGTCGACGCTCAGGAACAGCTCGCGGAACCGTTCGATGAGGATCGTGCGGAGGCGCTGCGCCTGCAGGTAGTCGCGGGCGCGGATCTCGCCTCCCGCCTTCAGGCCCGCGGCCTGCCGCTTGTCAACGAGCTCGTCGACCCGGCCCGAGTCGATGAGCTCGTTGAAGATCGCCGCGCCCTCCGCGCCGAACACCGTGCCGACCATCGGCCCGTACGGTAGGTCGGTCGGCAGCACCGTCCGGGTGACCTTCGGGACGATCTTGCGAAGCTCCGCAAGTCCGCGCTCGAGGGCGCGCTTCGCCTCGGGCGTCGCGTGGCCGAGGTCCTCCTCGGCGAAACCCACGCGGGTGCTCCGCACGGCGCTCGCGGCCGCACGCCCGGACAGCGGCGCGAACCGCTTTCCGCTCGTGGTCGGATCCGCGCGATCGGGACCGGCCATCGCCTGGAGCGCGAGGCCGCAGTCATCCGCGGTGCGGGCCATCGGCCCGAGCTTGTCGAGGGTCCACGACAGCGCCATCGCGCCGTGGCGGCTCACCAGACCGTAGGTCGGCCGAAGTCCGGTCACGCCGCAAAATGCGGCGGGCGTGCCGATCGACCCCGAAGTCTCCGAGCCGATCGCCCACGGGACGAGGCCGGCCGCGACCGCGCTGCCCGACCCGCTCGAGGACCCGCCCGACCAGCGCCCGGTGTTCCACGGGTTCCTGCCGGGACCTTGCAGCGACGCGCTCGGGTAGCGATAGCCCCCGCCGCCGGCGAGCTCGACCATCGCGAGCTTCGCGACGAGCACCGCGCCGGCGCGCTGGAGCTTCGTGATCACCGTGGCGTCCTCGTCGAATGACTGATCCCGGAACGGTGGAGCGCCCCAGGTCGTGCGCGCACCGGTCGCCGCGACGAGATCCTTCGCCCCGTACGGCACGCCGTGCAGCGGGGTCCGCGCCGTCGCGCGGGTGCGGTCCGCCCGGCGGGCCTCGATGAGCGCACGCTCACGCATCAGCGTCGCGATGGCGTTGTACCGGGGACCATGCGCCTCGAGCAGCGCGAGCGTCGCGGACGCGAGCTCGGTGGCGGAGTAGCGCTTTCGCTTCAGGCCGGCGGCGAGCTCCGCGACCGATGCGTAGCGAACGTCTTCGATCAGGGTCGGAAGACCGTTGGCGGCTCGACCGCGATCGGGAGCGGTCGTTCGCGAAGCGCCTTCGTGTTGCGCTCCGCGGCCTCGCGGATCGTCTCCGCGATCGCGTCCGGGTCGTCGATCGATGCCGTAGATGTCTTCTCGGTGCTCACTGGAGCGCGAGGATAGCGTGGTACCCTCGGTCCAGGGAGGGCCACTGTGACCGAAGCACGTCCAACGACCATCGGCGCGCTGCGCGAGAGCGGGTATCGCAGCCGCACCGTGAAAGAGGAGCTCCGCTCCAACCTCATGGTGGCGCTCTCACGGAAGAAGCCGCTCTTCGAAGGCATCGTCGGCTACGAGCAGACGGTCATCCCGCAGATCGAGAACGCGATCCTCTCCGGCCAGGACATCATCTTCCTGGGCGAACGCGGGCAGGCGAAGACGCGCATCGCGCGCTCCCTCACGTCGCTGCTCGACCCGGCTGTTCCGGCGATCGCGGGCTGCGAGATCAACGACGACCCGTTCCAGCCGATCTGCGCCTCGTGCAAGTACCGCGTCTCGAACGACGGCGATGCGGTCGAGCTCATGTGGCTCACCCCCGACCAGCGCTACAGCGAGAAGCTCGCGACCCCGGACATCTCGATCGCCGACCTCGTGGGTGAGGTGGACCCGATCAAGGTCGCCGAGGGCCGCTACCTGTCCGACGAGCTCACGATCCACTACGGCCTGCTGCCGCGGACCCATCGCGGCATCTTCGCGTTGAACGAGCTCCCCGACCTCGCCGAGCGGGTCCAGGTCGGCCTGCTGAACGTGATGGAAGAGCGCGATGTGCAGATCCGGGGCTACAAGATCCGGCTGCCGCTCGACCTGTTCGTCGTCGCGTCGGCGAATCCCGAGGACTACACGAACCGCGGCCGCATCATCACGCCGCTCAAGGACCGATTCGGCTCGCAGGTCCGGACGCACTACCCGAAGGAGCTTTCGATCGAGGTCGGGATCATGGAGCAGGAGCGCTCCGAGTTCGTGGACGAGGGGATCACGACGACCGTGCCCGCGTACATGAAGGAAGTGCTGGCGGAGCTCTCCCAGCTCGCCCGGAAGTCGCCGGAGATCTCGCAGCGCTCGGGCGTGTCGGTGCGCGTGACGATCGCGAACTACGAGAACCTCGCGTCCAACGCCCTGAAGCGCGCGCTCCGCAACGGGGAGACCGCGGTCGTGCCCAGGATCAGCGACCTCCCGGCGGTGGTCGCGTCCACGGCGGGGAAGATCGAGCTCGAGTCGGTGGGCGATCTCTCCGAGGAACGGGTCATCGACCGGCTGGCACAGCGCGCGGTCCTCAACGTCTTCAATCGGACCTTCGCGCTCGCCGAGTTCGATTCGCTGCTCGCGGCGTTCCAGCGCGGTGCGACGATGCACGTCTCCCCCACGCTCCCGAGCCAGGAGTACGTGAAGCAGGCGCTGCAGATCCCGGGGATGAAGGGCGCCGTCGCGAAGCTCGGGGCGACCGGCAACCCCGCGGCGATCGCCGCGGCCGTCGAGTTCGTGCTCGAGGGCCTGCACCTCAACCGCAAGCTGAACAAAGAGCGCGGCGACAACCGCGCGACCTTCCGAGGCTGAGCCTGCTCGAGCCCGACGGTCCGTTCTTCGACCGCGAGGTCCGGTACAAGCGCTGGGACGGCACGCAGCGCCTCGACGCTCTCGAGGCCGACGAGCTCCTCGGCGCGATGTCCGATGAGCTCCTCTCCGGCGGCGATCTCGAGGAGGCGATGGCCCGCCTCGCCCGGTGGGGCATGCCCGGTCGAATGGAGGGGATGCAGGACCTCCTGGAGCGGTTGCGCGCGGCGAAGCAGAAACGCGCGGAGCGCCACGATCTCTCCGGCATCTTCGATGAGCTCAAGCAGAAGCTCGAGGAGGTCAAACGCCTCGAGCGTGAAGGCCTCGACCGCCGCGAGCGGCAGGAGACGCCCGACGAAGCGTTGAAGCAGGCGATGGCGAACCTGGCGCGCGAGCGGCGCGAACAGCTCGACGCGCTCCCCGAGGACGTCGGGCGCGCGATCCGCGGCCTGAAGGACTACGAATTCGTCGAGCCGAAGGCGGCCGAGAAATACCAGGAGCTGCTCAAGCAGCTGCAGGAGCAGGTCCTCGGGTCGTACTTCAAGAACATGCGCGACTCGCTGAAGGATCTGAGCCCCGAACAGCTCGAGCGCACGCGCCAGATGATCCGCGACCTGAATCGGGCGCTGAAGGAACGGGCCGAGGGCGGCGACCCGGACTTCGAGGCGTTCCAGCGGCAGTATCCCGAGCTCGCCGGGAACGCGAAGGACTGGGACGACCTGCTCAAGCAGCTCGCGATGGGCATCGCGGCGATGCGGTCGCTGTGGAACAGCATGTCCGGCGAGATGCGCGAGCAGCTCGAGGACCTGCTCGGAGCCGCGTTCGACGATCCGGGCCTGCAGTCCGCGATGAACGAGCTCGCCGACACGCTCGGTCAGCTCATGCCGCTCGACGGGTACGAGCACGAGCTCTCAGGTGACGATCCGCTCACCCTCGCCGAGGCGCTCGGCCTGATGGACGAGATGAACCAGCTGTCGGACCTCGAGGACGTCGTCCGGAGCGCCCGCGATCAGGGCGACCTGGTGGCGATGGACCCGGAGCAGGTCGAACGCCTCGCCGGCACGAGGGCCCGCCAGTCGCTCGAGGAGCTGCAG
>Ga0310811_10012284_pt1 | contig 11112 bp, 11 predicted proteins | sample YCmetagenome_FD_207642 | JGI IMG/M metagenome (GOLD analysis project Ga0310811, IMG submission 207642) | Soil microbial communities from experimental microcosm in Duke University, North Carolina, United States - YC | ecosystem: Engineered > Artificial ecosystem > Soil microcosm > Unclassified ... | reverse complement strand
GCTGAATCCGTTGGAGCTCGGGCGGCCCGGTGTCGCCGCGCAGGCCTACCTCGCGGATCGACAATGATAGGGTGAAGTGAAACGGATACGAATCAGCGAGCAGCTCGAAGCGGCGGGCGTTCTCCTGCAGTTGATCGAACACGGCCCGAAGCGCCGTGTCCGTCGAGTCGGGAGGGCCGGGATTGGTGCAGCGATTGGCCGTGACGGTGACGGGCGGCAGCTCGATAGCGAGATGCCGCAGCGCGATCTGCAGTACCGCCGGGCGTTCTCCATCGATCACGAGCTGCGTATCGAGCGGCGTGTAGCCGATCTGGCGGACGCTGAGGACATATCTCCCGGCGGGCGCTCCGGTGAACGCAAATGTGCCTGATCGGTCGGTGAATTGGCGGCGGCCGCCGGGCTGGAGCGTCACGATGCTGAACCCGAGTGGCTGGCCGGACTCGGCGTTCGTGACGGAGCCGCTGATGAGTGGCGGCGCGGTGGCGGCTTGGGCGATGAGTACGATCGGCGCCAGCAGCATACTGCAATCCTACCCGTTCTATGCCCGAGGAGAGAGTCGAACTCTCATGGGGTTGCCCCCGACGGATTTTGAGTCCGTTGCGTCTGCCATTCCGCCACTCGGGCCAACTCGTGGGCCCGTAACTTAGCTACGTGGCGGTGAACCCGGTATCCGTTTGATAGCCGACCGACGCAATCGGCAGCACCACTCTCGTCAGTGACTGATTGTCAATGAGTATTTCGTGAGGTCGGCCCTCGCATGGCTTCCGCGATCGCCGACCTGCAGCAAGGTCGCCCGATACGCGGCGTGAACGTCCGGCACTGAGAACGAGAGCAACGGCCCGCTGACCAGATTGCCCGCGAGAACGACGCGCACTCCACCGCCACCGGTCGAATCGGCCAGGAGAAAGACAGTGGTATCGACGGGCGCGACCGAACCCATCGCGTTGCCGGTCATCTCCAAGACCATCGCCCCGTCGTCGGTGGCGGGCGAAGCCAGCGACAGCGTCAGATGTCCCGGCTCTGGCGGCGCCGGCGGCGGAGGCGCGTCGGTGGGACCGCCGCACGACAGAGCCGCGCAGAGGGCGATCAGATAGGCCGCGCATCTCGTGCGCGTCATGGTGTTCCTCCGCCCTGCTTCAGCAGCGTGTAGTACGCGCGAAAGTCCCCGACGTCATAGCGGCCGTTCCGGTTGCCATGCTCATCGAGGTACTGCCGCTCGGCGCCGGTGAGGATGGCGCCGGGTCGAGCCAGCTCGCGGGCGGCCCGCTCGAGCGTCAGGTGGTCCGCTGCCGTGGGCAAGCGCGTGATGCGCAAGGTGTATGGCTTGGGGCCACCGAACCAGCTGCCGACCCGCACGTAGTACGTCTGGCTCGCGCGCGTTGCGTAGCTGATGTGCGGATACGCCGTGAGGCGCGCGTCACTGGACGCGAGTCGCGTGCCATCAGCCGCAAGCAGCTCGAGGGTGGGTAGATCGGCTCCCGCCAGGTCGAACACAATGGTCTGGTCACGCGTCGCGTCGAATCGAAAGACGTCCAGGTCGCCGGCCCTGCATGAGAACCCGGTGATGGCGGTGTCGCTCCCGATCGTACGCGCCATTGCCGGCGCGTCGTTCGGCTCCGCCTCGGCGGCATCGACTGGACACACGCCGACGGGCTGAATCGGAAGACCGGGCGCGCGGATCGCAGCGTGGTTGAGCTCGAGCAGGCGGCCTTGGTCAAGGATGTACAAGTGGCTGTTCGTCGTACCGTCGGCGTCGCGACCGAAGGTCAGATTGTGAGCGTTGTGCGGCCACCAGGCAAACGTGTCGGCCACCATGCTGCCGTCAAAGCGGTGCAGCGAAACGCGCGGCGTCCCCCGCCTCCGCACGCGCGATGACACGCCGTCGTCGGCCACGTAGATGTTGCCCAGCGTGTCGAAGACGAAGCTGTTGATCTGCGACGGCTCGTCGTGTTTGAGCACGAGCTCGGGGACACCGGCGCGGAAGCGGTAAATCGCATTGTCGGCCGCGAAATACGGATCCCCAGAGGGGCCAATCCTCAAGTCGAAGGCCCTGAGATCGGTGAGGTGAAACGACTGCATCAAGTGACCGTCGAGGGCGTACTGGTAGATCCACGTCGTGCCCGTCCATCCATTGACGACCCACATGGCATCCGTTGTTACGGCGAGGCCGCTGGCGCCCATGTCCAGCGTGACGAACGGCTCCGTCAGACTGGGCGGTACAAACTTCGTGATGCTCCAACCGTTCAGCACCAGCATGTTGCCCCATGGGTCCCAGGCGACGGAGACCGCAGCGGATATGCCCGGGGGGTTAAAGCGCGCCAACGTTCCGTCGAGGCTCAGGCGACCGAGGACGTCGTTGCCGGGCGGACCCCAGAAATTGCCATGTGTATCGACCGCCATGTTGCCCACACCTTGTGGCGCGCGAACAATCGGCGGATCGCCTGGACCCGGACGGAACTCACTCTCGCCCACCCGCAGACGATAACTGTAGCCTACCCCGCCACGCTCACTCACGGCGTTGAGGTAGTACGTCCCCGTCGTTCGCACCATGTAGCGCTTCGGGCCGAAATCGTTCTGGACCTCAGCATCGAGATTCTCACCGCTCGGACCCAGTAGATGAACCGCGGGCAGGTCAGGATAGTAGTGCCCGTTCCCTAGGTAGCCGTCCATCGAGAACTCGAACACCGTCCCCGCAGTCAGCCTGAGTTCATAGAAGTCCTGATCCCCTGTGGGGCACCACAGTCCATCGACCGTCGAGCCCAGGGTGATCGGTGTCGCCCGCTGCAGCGAATCGTTCGGTTCGCCGAAATTCTCGGGACACCTGCGCGCGGCAAAGTTCAGCGTGTACGTGACGACATCGCCGAGTGCTTCGGAGCCCAACGTGACGCGCAGGTAGTAAGGCCCTGTCGCGGGTACGACGTAGGTCAATTGGGGGTCTTCCGCCTGCCAGCGCCGACCGTCGGCTACTCTGGTGACCCCGTCTGCCGCAAACAGCGTCAAGTATAGGTTGCCGTCATCGCAGGTCTCGCACCCTGAACCGGCGACTTGAAGTGTATCTCCCTGGGTGAGATGCACGAGCCAGTAATCGAAGCCGTCACTTCCCGAGCTCGTCCCTACTCGCCCGGTCGCAGGTCGATGTAAATCGGCCGTATCCGCCGTCGCCGGCGTGTTATTAGGCTCGGTCTCTTCGACGGGCGTTTGTGCAAATGCGGGAAGGGCATGCACGAGCATGCTGAGAACGACGCTTGCGGCGATAGAAACGCGCATGCCCTGACCGGCCACCAAGAGGTTGCCAATCAGGGCAGCAAGAAGCGTTCCCCTAGAGCGTCGGGATTAGATCCCGCGCCGCCGGCCTCCCCCGCCGCGCAACGGCCGAGGACCCATCCGTCCGCCACCCATCTGCCCGCGCTCGCGCTGCATCCGCATCTCGCCGACGCGCTCCATGAAGCGTTCGCGCAGCTGGAGGAATTGGGCGCGCTGCACCGGCGTGAGATAGCCCTGCATCTCGCGGTCCTCATCCTGATCGATCTTCATCATCTGCTCACGGCCTGACCGCAGCCCTGCCATCAGCTTGTTGACGCTGTCCGCATTGGCGGAGACGCCCGGCCGCATCTGGTCACTCAGCGCGTGCCGCCGCTCCGCTTGTTGCTGCGCCAGTGAACGCCGCTGTGCACCGAACCGCTCCTGTGTGGTCCGGAGCTTACCGGCTTGATCGTCTGACAGGCCCAGCTCGTCCTTCACCCGCGCGCTGAAGCGCTGTTCGATCTGCGCGCGCAGCCGGCCCGCCTCGGCGGTGTCGGTCGTTTCGGGCTGCTGCGCCCGGAGCGCAGGCGCCGCCAGCGTGGCGGCCAGTCCCACCATCCACAGTCGCTTCATCTATCCCTCCAAAGAACGCAGCACCGCACGCAGTTGCTGCGGGTCGAGTTGACGAAGATCCGTCGTGCTATCCGGGACGGCGACGTTGTCGGTCGTGATGATATCGTCGAGCGAGGTCAGGACGTCGCGCAGCTCGTCGGTCGAGAGGTCGCCCAGATCATCCGCGACGAGGTGAGGGGTGTGCCGGCTCACCCCGGGGGTGTGCCCCGGGGTCGCCAATTGCTGCCGCAGCACCAACCCACCCCCGACCACGACTACCAGTGCTGCGGCAATACGCAGCCACGTCTGCGAGATCCATGCGGTCCGGCGCACCGGCTCCTCGCGAAGCCGCGCCACGACCTTCTGCGCGGTCGCTTCCACATTCAGCCGCTCCGCCGCTCGCGCCCCGAGTTTTCGTGCCAGCTCGTTCAACCGCTCTTCAGTCATTTCACGATCTCCTTCAGTCGCCGCACCGCATGATGGTAGTGCACGCGGGCCGCCCCAGACGTCGTTCCTAACGCTGCTGCGATGTCGTCGTACTCCATGCCCTGTTGCGCGCGCAACAGAAATACTTCGCGCTGCAGGCGCGGTAGTTTTTGCAACCCCGCCGCGAGCAGCGCTTCCGATTCGCTCGCCTCGGCGTGCTGGTGCGGGTCGCCCCGCACATCGCGCACGCCCTCGTCCAGCGGTAACACTCGCCGCCGCGCCGCGCGCCGGCCGAAATCCTTCAGCACGTTCCCGCCGATCGTGAGCAGCCACGTCCGAAACTGGCACTGGCCGCGAAACCGATCGACGCTGCGGAACGCGCGGATGAACGTCTCCTGCACCACGTCATCCAGGTCCGCGTCCGGCGCCCCCGCCCCGGCGAGAAAGCGTGCCAAGGGCCGCGCGTGGCGCTCGACCAACGCCGCCGCCGCCCGCTCGTCCCCGCGTTGCCACGCCGCGATCAACGCGGCATCGCTCGGCGGATCAGCCGTGACCGGCTGCGGTAGTGACATGGAGTCTGGTGCTTGGACGCGCATCCTATCCCGATATTAAGTGATTAGTCCCACCTTGCCCCGGTTCAGACCCGAAACTAGCTTCACATTCGAACGATCGTTCGAACTCAATGCGACCATACGACGAACGTTTGGACCACCTGCTCGCCCGCGCCGCGCGCGTGTTCGCGGAGAAGGGCTATCACCCCACGTCGATGCGAGACCTTGCCGCCGCCAGCGGCATGTCGCTGGCCGGGATGTACTACTACGTCCGCGGCAAGGAAGACCTGCTCGCGCTCATCCAGGAGCGCTGCTTCACGCAGGTCTTGGACGGCGCCCGCCGGGCCGTGGCGGGGGCGCGGGACCCGCAGGACAAGCTGCACGCCTTCATCCGCCATCACGTGGAGTTCTTTGCCGACCATATGGCGGAGATGAAAGTGCTGTCGCACGAGGCGTCGCCCAAGAGCGTCAGCACGATCAAACGGCGCTACGTCGATCTCCTGGAATCGATCCTCAAGGAAGCGGCGCCTGAGCAGAGTGCCACGCACCGCAGCGCGACGACCTACATCCTCTTCGGGATGATGAACTGGATCTACAACTGGTACAAACCGGACGGCGAAATCGACCCGGCCCGGCTGGCCGATCTCATGGCGAGCATCTTCCTCGGCGGTTTCGTCGAGACTCATTCGGAGGCGAACTGATCTCATGGCAACGATGACCGAACCTCAAGTCAAAGCGCTCGTGCAGTTCCGTGTCGAGGATGGACTCGCCATCATCGAGCTCGACGATCCCCCGGCGAATACCTACACCTATGAAATGATGCGCCAGCTCGACGAGGCGATTCTCCGCGCGCGCTTCGACGACACGGTGCACGTCATCGTCATCCGCGGCCACGGCGACAAGTTCTTCTCGGCGGGCGCGAACATCGGCATGCTGAACACCGTTACGCCGCGCTTCAAGTACTTCTTCTGCCTGCACGCCAACGAGACGTTGAATCGGTTGGAGCAGACGCCGAAGCTCACGATCGCGGCGCTGAATGGCCATACCGTGGGTGGCGGTCTCGAGATCGCCATGGCCTGCGACGTCCGCGTGGCGAAAGAAAATGCCGGCAAGATCGGCCTGCCCGAAGTGAACCTCGGCGTCCTCCCCGGCACCGGCGGCACGCAGCGCCTGGCGCGCATCGTCGGCAAGCCGCTGGCGATCGAATTGATGATCAAAGGCGAGCTGTTCTCGTTCGACCGGGCCAAGGAAATCGGCTTGGTCAACGAAGTGTTCGATGCGAAGACGTTCTGGGAGCAGGTCCTGCTCTACGCCCGGCAGTTCTGCCCGCCGCATAAGGCCTCGAAGGCCGTCGGCCTCATCAAACGGTCCGTGCAGTCCGGTGCCGAGGTACCGTTCGAGTCCGGCCTCGCGATCGAGCGCGAGCTCCAGCAACAGCTGTTCCAGAGCGAGGACGCCAAGGAAGGCATCGCGGCGAATCAGGAAAAGCGCATGGCGGAGTTCAAGGGGAAGTGAAGACCGATCTCTTCATCAATAACGAGTGGCGGCCGGCGAGCTCGGGCAAGCGGTTCCCCGTCGAGAACCCCGCGACCGAAGAGAACCTGGGCGACGTCGCAGCCGGCGATGCGGCAGACATCGACAACGCGGTCCGCGCTGCCAAAACGTGCTTCGAGTCCGCGGCCTGGCGCGATATGTCAGCCCGCAAGCGCGGGCGACTGCTCAGCAAGGCGGCGGATCTGCTCGAGGCCCGGCTCGATGAAGTCGCACGGCTCGAGACGGCGCAGAACGGTAAGACGCTGTTCGAATCGAAGATCGAAATCGGGATGACGGTCAACACCCTGCGCTATTACGCCGGGTGGACCGACAAGATCGTCGGCGACACGCTGCCGGTCGATGGTCCCTTCTTCACCTACACGTTGCGCGAGCCGATCGGCGTGGTGGGCGCGATCGTGCCGTGGAATTTCCCGCTCAACATCGCGAGCTGGAAGTTCGCCCCCGCCCTCGCGGCGGGGTGCACGATGGAGGCCGGCTTACCCGCCGGCGCGTTCAACGTCGTACCGGGCGGAGGATCGACTGCGGGCGCAGCACTCGCGCGTCACCCCGACGTCGACAAGATCTCCTTCACCGGCTCGACCGAAGTCGGCCGGCAGGTCATGAAGATGGCGGCCGAGACGAACAAGCGTGTGACGATGGAGCTCGGCGGCAAGAGCCCGAACATCATTTTTGCCGACGCCGATCTGAAAGCCGCGGTGCGGGGCGCGCAGACGGGGATCTTCTACGGCAAGGGCGAGGTCTGCGCCGCCGGCTCGCGGCTCCTCGTCGAGAAGTCGGTGCACGACCAAGTCGTCGAGCAGTTGGCCGAGGGGGCGAAGAAGCTCACGCCGGGCGATCCGCTCGACAAAAACACGCGGCTCGGTGCGCTCGTCTCCAGGAAGCAGCAGGAGACCGTGCTCTCGTACATCAAGAAGGGTGTGGATGAGGGGGCGCAGCTCGTCGCGGGTGGCAAGGCGGCGAAGCCGAACGGCAAGGGCTACTACGTGGAGGCGACGGTATTCGATGCCGTGCAGCCCGAGATGACGATCGCGCGCGAGGAAATCTTCGGTCCGGTGCTCGCGGTGCTGACGTTCGACGATTTCGAGCAGGGCGTGCAGCTCGCGAACCACACCGTGTACGGCCTGGCGGCGGGCATCTGGACCAAGGATATCCAGAAGGCTCATCGCGCCGCCAAGGCCATCCGTGCCGGCACCGTTTGGATCAACAGTTACAACTTCTACGATTCGGGGGCGCCCTTCGGGGGCTTCAAAGCTTCGGGATTTGGTCGCGATCTCGGGCGTGAAGCCCTCGACGGCTATCTCGAGACGAAAACGGTCTGGGTGGGCCTATGAATCGTGCGTGCGGCGTGCGGCATGCCGCGTAGCGAAGCGTACATCTCGGTCGCCCTGCGGACGCCGGTGGGCAAACACGGCGGGTCGCTCGCGAATGTGCGGCCCGATGATCTTGCCGCGATTCCAATCAAGGCGGTGGTCGAGCGCTCCGGCGTCGATCCGCAATCGATCGACGACGTGATTCTCGGTTGCGCCAATCAAGCGGGCGAAGACAACCGCAACGTCGCGCGCATGGCGCTGCTTCTCGCCGGCCTGCCTGTCGAAGTGCCGGGCCAGACGGTGAATCGACTCTGCGGCTCCGGGTTGCAGGCGGTGGCGAGTGCCGCGCAGGCGATCAAGGCTGGAGAGGGCGAGACGTTCATCGCGGGCGGGGTCGAAAGCATGACGCGCGCCCCGTATGTGATGCTCAAGCCGAGCGAGCCGTTCAGCCGCAAAACGCCCGAGGTAGCGGACACGACGGTGGGCTGGCGCTTCACCAATCCGAAAATGAAGAAGGAATGGACCATCGCCCTCGGCGAGACGGCCGAGGTCGTCGCCGAGCGCTACAGAATCAGCCGCGCTGAGCAAGATGCGTTTGCCGTCGAAAGCCAGCGTCGCGCCGAGCAAGCGCTGAAGGCATGTGTGTTTACGGACGAGCTCGTGCCGGTGCCGCTGCCTGACGGGTCGACCTTTGCGAAAGACGAATACCCGCGGCCGGGCACGACGCTCGAGTCCGTGGCGAAGCTCAAGCCCGCGTTCAAGAAGGACGGGACAGTGACGGCCGCAAGCTCCAGCGGAATCAATGATGGCGCGGCCGCCCTGCTCGTGACGGGCGGACGGGCCGATGGACGGACGAGCGGTAAACCCCTCGCGCGAATCGTGTCGACCGCTGTGGCCGGTGTCGACCCGAGTTGCATGGGCCTGGGTCCAATTCCCGCCACGAAGAAAGCGCTGGGGCGCGCCGGGCTGACGATCAAGGACATCGATCTCGTCGAGCTGAACGAAGCATTCGCCGCTCAGGCGATTGCCTGCATCCGCGAGCTGAAGCTCGACCCCGAGACGGTGAACATCTATGGCGGCGGCATTGCGCTCGGTCATCCGTTGGGTTGTACCGGTGCGAAGCTGTTGACGACACTCGTCCATGCCTTAACACGCCATAAGACGCAGTTCGGATTGGTGACCATGTGCATCGGCGTCGGCCAAGGCATCGCGATGATCGTGGAGCGGGTCTAGTGGCCGCCTACGAGCGCATTCTCGTCGAGATCAACGATCACGTCGGGACGATCACGCTCAACCGGCCCGAGAAGCTCAACGCGTTCGATCCCGACATGTGCGACGACCTGCTGGAAGCGCTGCGCATGACGGCGAGCGCCGACCACGTCCGGGTCATCGTCCTCACGGGCGCGGGGCGCGCGTTCTGCGCCGGCGCCGATCTCGGCGTGCTCGGCAGTCAGGGCGATCAGCTCGTGCGTGCCGGCAAGGAAATCGCGCTCACGATTCGGAATGCACCAAAGCCCGTGCTCGCGGCCGTGAACGGCCCCGCCGCCGGCGGCGGAGCTAACCTCGCGCTCGCGTGCGACTACCGCCTGGCCTCGGATCAAGCGTCGATCGGGCAGGTATTTCACAAGCTCGGACTGACCGTGGACTGGGGCGGCAGCTATTTCCTGCCTCGCCTCACCAGCGTCTCGAAGGCGTTAGAGCTGGTGTGGAGTGCGCGCATGGTGCCCGCCGGTGAAGCGACGCAGCTCGGCTTGTTCGATCGCGTGGTGGCGCATGCGTCGCTCGGCGCGGAAGCGCGGAGTCTCGCGGAGCAATGGGCGGCGATGACGCCACTCGCGGTTCGGAAAGCCAAAGCCGCGCTGTATCGGTCGGAACGCAGCACGCTCGAGCAGATGCTGGACGTCGAGATTGCCGATCAGATCGCACTGTTCGCGACTACCGAAGCACGCCAACTCATAAGGAACCGCTGAAATGGTCCGCAAACTCCACAACTTCGACGACTGGATCGATTACTTCAGGTACTGGCAGGACTCGATCGGGCTGCCGCAGGGCGCCGTGCGCGACTTCAAGTTCGAGGCGAAATTCGGCGACCCCGAAGTCCCGCACATCGAGTTCGGCCACTACAAGGGCCAGCGGAAATGGCCGACCGTGATGCACATCCCCGATCAGCGCATCCGTGACGCGCTGCTCAACCTCATCGTCTATCAAGGCGATACGGAGTTCGCGTCCGTCGAGCAGCAGCGCAACCTGCTCCACCATGCGCCGTCCGACTACGACTTGCTCTCGCTGCAGCGGGTGATGACCGAGGAGATGCGCCACGGCTGGCAGATGTCCTACCTGCTCTGCCAGCATTTCGGCGACGAAGGCAAGCGCGAAGCGGCCAAGCTGCTCGAGCGCCGCGCCGACGAAGGCGAGCGCTTGCTCGGCTCATTCAACGAAATCGTCGACAACTGGCTCGACTTCTTCACCTACACGCAGTTCATCGACCGCGACGGCAAGTTCCAGCTCAAGATGCTGTCGGTCTCGGCGTTCGATCCGCTGTCGCGCTCCATGGGACCGATGCTGAAGGAAGAGTCTTTCCATCTCGGCACCGGCAACAACGGTCTGCTGCGGATCGTGAAAGCGGGCAAGATGCCGCCCGAGGTGATCCAGCGCTTCTTCTATAAGTGGATTCCGACGGCGTTCGATCTCTTCGGGACCGACAACTCCTCGTCGGCGCATTGGGCCTATGTGTGGGGGCTCAAGGGTCGCTATGACGAGCGCGAAACACCGACCAATGGGCACGAGCCCGACAAGAGCAAGCTCAACGAGCTCGCCCGCAATCTCTATCGCCAGGAGATCGTGAAGCTGGTCGAGCGGCTGAACATGTTCATCCCGGAGCGCGAGCGGCAGCTCAAGGTGCCGGATCTCAAGTTCAACCGGCGGATCGGCATGTACGCCCACCAAAAGTTCACGGTCGACGGCGTGCCGATCGACGCGGAGAAGTATTCCGCGTATCTGGAAACCGTCCTGCCGCGGCCGGAAGACATCGCGGTCGTCCACGACATCGAAAAAGAGCCGGACTGGATCGAACCGAAGAAGGCCGACAGTCTCCAGCAGTGACGCGCCCGCTCGTCATTGCCCACCGGGGCGCCTCCAGCATCGAGTTGGAGAACTCCCTGGCCGCCTTCCGTGCCGCGGCCGGCCAGGGGGCGGACGGCGTGGAGCTCGACGTCCACAACACGATCGACGGCGAGCTCGTCGTTCATCACGATCCGTCGGTGCTCGGTTTGCCGATCGCGCAGGCGCGTGCGAAAGACCTCGCCGCCCTGCCCCTGGCCAACGGTGAGCCGATTCCGACGCTCGCGCAGGCCCTCGATGTCCTGGGCAAACTGAAAGTCTTCGTCGAGGTGAAAGTGGTCGACCCCAAGTGGGAT
>Ga0310811_10012283_pt1 | contig 11112 bp, 6 predicted proteins | sample YCmetagenome_FD_207642 | JGI IMG/M metagenome (GOLD analysis project Ga0310811, IMG submission 207642) | Soil microbial communities from experimental microcosm in Duke University, North Carolina, United States - YC | ecosystem: Engineered > Artificial ecosystem > Soil microcosm > Unclassified ... | reverse complement strand
CCGGCGAACCGGCGCACGTCGAGACGGCGGCGGCCTGCGTGCTCGCCGTCCCCGCGCCCATCCTGCTCGGCATCGCCCCGCAGCTGGACGCCGAGCGCAAGGAGATCCTCGACGCGGTCACCTACGCGCCCAGCCTGAACGTCTACATCGGCCTGGCCTCGCCGCCGCCGGAGACCTCGGCGCTGGTGCTGATCCCCGGCAACGCCGAGCCGGAGCTGGCCTGCGTGATCCTCGACCACAACAAGTCGAGCGGCCGGGTGCCCGACGGTGGTGGGCTGCTGTCGACCTACTGGCATAGGGACTGGAGCGAGAAGCACTGGCACGACGGCGACGAGGAGATCCTCGACGCGGCCTGGCCCGCGCTGCACCGGGTGCTCCCGGGCATCGAGCCCGAGGTGCGCACACTGCACGTCCAGCGCTGGCCCTACGCCCTGGTGACCGGGCCGGTGCGGCGGCACCGCGACCTCGCCCGGTTGCGTGAGCTGACCCCGGACGGGTCGCGGATCCGGTTGGCCGGGGACTCGGTGTCGTCGTCGAACGTGGAGGCCTGCGTCCGGTCCGGTGAGCGCGCCGCCGACGAGGTCGCCCGGGCGGTCGGGACCAGCCGCGTCCTGTCCCAGCCCTCCTGAGCCGACCGCCCCGCCCCGGCCTTCCGCCTAGCCGCCCTGGGGGGTGCCCTCCGTACCGTCCTGGTCGGTGACGACGGCCAGCACCGTGCCGGTGTCGACCTGCGTGCCCTCCGCCGCACTGAGCTCGGCCACCACACCGTCGGCCGGAGCGGTGATGCTGTGCTCCATCTTCATCGCCTCCAGCACGACCAGGACCTGACCGGCCGTCACCGTGTCGCCCAACGACACCTGCACCCGGACCACCGATCCGGGCATGGGCGCGACCAGCGAACCGACCGCGACCTGCGCCCCGGGCTCGGGCAGGCGAGGCTGCTCGACGAGGGTGAGCGAGCCCAGCGCGCTGTCGGTGTCGACTCGGCCGCCGCGGAGGTCGACGGCGATGAGGTGGCGCAGCCCGGAGATCTCCAGGTCGACCAGACCCGGTCCGCCGTTGAGCACGGTGAGCCCGTCGAGCGCGGTCTCACCGGCGGCGTCCGCGACGGTCACCTCCACCCCCGTACGCGCGAACCGCAGCGACACCGTGACCGGCTCACCGCCGACGGTGAAGGTCTGCCGGAAGGGCGGAAGCGGCGCGTTCGACCAGCCCAGCGACGCGTGCCGGGCCACCGGGGCCGCCACCCGCTGCTCGGCCAGCAGCGCCAGCGCCGCCGCGCACGCGTGCACCGCGACCAGGTCGGGATGGCGCGATCCCTGCTCGAGGCCCGCCGGTTCGTGGCGCTCCAGGAACCCGGTGTCGGTGGCGCCGGACTCGAACTCCGGGTGGGTCAGGATCGCCACCAGCAGGTCGCGGTTGGTGGTCAGCCCATGCAGCCGGGCACCGCGCAGGGCGGCGACCAGCAGCCGGGTGGCCTCCGCCCGGTCCTGGCCGTAGGCGATGACCTTGGCCAGCATCGGGTCGTAGTGCGGGCTGACCACCGATCCGGAGCGGTATCCGGCGTCCACCCGCACGCCGTCGATCGCGGGGAACTCGAAGCGGGTCAGGGTGCCGGTGCTGGGCAGCCACCCGGCCGCCGGGTCCTCCGCGTACACCCGCGCCTCCACCGCGTGCCCGGTGATGCCCGCGTCGCGGACCGCCGCCGAGAGCGGGGTTCCGGTGGCGACCGACAGCTGGGCCCGCACCAGGTCGAGGCCGGTCACCATCTCGGTGACCGGGTGCTCGACCTGCAGGCGGGTGTTCATCTCCAGGAAGAAGAACTCCCCTCGGGGGGCTCCGCCCCCCGAGCTCCCCCCGGTCTCTTCGAGCAGGAACTCCACGGTGCCGGCGCCGACGTAGCTGATCGCCTCGGCGGCGGCCACGGCCGCGTCGATCATCCTTTTGCGCAGGTCGGCGTCGACGGCGGGGGAGGGCGCCTCCTCGATGATCTTCTGGTGGCGGCGCTGGATCGAACACTCCCGCTCGAACAGCCCGACGACGCCGCCGTGGGTGTCTCCCAGGACCTGTACCTCGACGTGGCGGGAGGACTCGACGTAGCGCTCCAGGAACACCGTGCCGTCGCCGAACGCGGACTCCGCCTCCCGGCGTGCCCCGGCCACCGCGTCGGCCAGCTGGGCCGGCTCACGCACGATCCGCATGCCGCGCCCACCGCCGCCGGCGCTCGCCTTCACCAGGACCGGGAACCCGACACCGGTCGCCGCCTCGGTCAGCGCGGAGTCGGTCTCCAGCCCGGTGACCTCGTAGGACGGCAGGACCGGCACGCCGGCGTGGCGCATCAGCTCCTTCGATGCGATCTTGGATCCCATCCGCTCGATGGCGTCCGGGGACGGGCCGACGAAGGTCAGCCCGGCGTCCAGGCAGGCCTGGGCGAAGTCCGCGTTCTCGGACAGGAACCCGTAGCCCGGGTGCACCGCGTCGGCGCCGGTACGGCGTGCGGCGTCCAGGATCAGGTCGGTCCGCAGGTAGGTCTGCGCGGGTGAGGTTCCGGGCAGGTGAACGGCGAGGTCGGCCTCGGAGGGGTGCGGCAGGTCGCGGTCGGCGTCGGAGTACAGCGCCACGGTGCGGATGCCCATGGCCCGGGCGGTGCGGATGATGCGGCGGGCGATCTCGCCGCGGTTGGCGATCAGCAGCGTCTTCACCGCGGTCACATCCGGAAGACGCCGAAGCCGGCGGCGCCGGCGACGGGTCCGGAGTGGACGGCGGACAGGCACATCCCCAGCACCGTGCGGGTGTCGCGGGGATCGATGATGCCGTCGTCGTAGACCTTGCCGGTCACGAACAGCGCCAGCGACTCCCGTTCGATCTGTTCCTCCACCTTCGCGCGCATGGCGGCGTCGGCCTCCTCGTCGTAGGGCCGGCCCTGCGACAGCGCCGACTGCCTGGCCACGATCGACATCACGCCCGCGAGCTGCGCGGGACCCATCACCGCCGACTTCGCGTTCGGCCAGGAGAACAGGAACCGGGGCTCGAACGCCAGCCCGGACATCCCGTAGTTGCCCGCACCGTAGGACCCGGCCAGGTTGATCGTGATCGCGGGCACCGTGCTGTTGGAGACGGCGTTGATCATCTTGGAGCCGTCCTTGACCATGCCGCGCTGCTCGTAGTCCTTGCCGACCATGTAGCCGGTGGTGTTCTGCAGGTAGATCAGCGGGGTGTTCGCGCTGTTGGCCAGCTGGATGAACTGCGCGCCCTTCTCCGCCTCCTCGTTGAACAGGACCCCTCGGTGGTTGGCCAGGATGCCGACGGGGTAGCCCCACAGCTCGCCCCAACCGGTGACCAGGCTGTTGCCGTAGAGCGGCTTGAACTCGTCGAACTGCGAGCCGTCGAGAACCCTGGCCAGCACGTCACGCGGGTCGAACGGGGTACGGAGGTCGGCCGGCGCGATACCCAGCAGGTCCTCCGGGTCGTGGATCGGCGGCGCCGGGTCGGGTGTGCGCGGCGGCGGCCCGCTCTTGCGCCAGTTCAGCCGGGCCACGATCTGGCGTCCGATCCGGCAGCAGTCCACCTCGTCCACCGCGAGGTAGTCCGCCAGTCCCGACGTGCGGGCGTGCATCCGGGCGCCGCCGAGCTCCTCGTCGTCGGAGTCCTCGCCGGTGGCCATCTTGACCAGCGGCGGTCCACCGAGGAACACCTTCGCCCCGCCGTCGACCATCACGACGTGGTCGCTCATCCCCGGGACGTAGGCCCCGCCGGCGGTGGAGTTGCCGAAGACCAGCGCGATCGTGGGGATCCGGGCGGCGGACAGCTGGGTGAGGTCCCGGAAGATCCGCCCGCCCGGCAGGAAGATCTCCGACTGGGTCGGCAGGTCGGCCCCGCCGGACTCCACCAGGTAGATGAACGGCAGCCGGTTGCGGCGCGCCGCCTCCAGCGCCCGACCGACCTTGCGCAGCGTGTACGGGTTGCTGGTGCCACCGCGAACGGTCGGGTCGTTGGCCACGACCAGACACTCCACCCCGGACACCACACCGACACCGCAGATCAGGCTGGCCCCGACGGTGAAGTCACTGCCCCAACCGGCCAGCGCCGACAGCTCCAGGAACGGCGCGCCCGGGTCCACCAGCAGCGCGATCCGCTCCCGTGCGAGCAGCTTGCCCCGCTTCTGGTGACGGGCGGCGGCCTTCGGGCCTCCACCGGCGACCGCGATCTCAAGCTGCCGGGTCAGCTCGGCGAGCTGCTCCCGCATCGAGTCGCGGTTCTGGGTGAAGACCTCGGCGTCGCGGTCGACCGCATCGGCGAGGATCGGCATCGGCACCCCTTCGAGAATCCGGTAACGCTCGAGAACCGGTCCGCTCGAGGACCCGGTATCGCCCCGAGCGTAGAGATAATGATCGCCATGGTGAGCGACTGGCCGCTCGTCGGGCGCGCCGACGAGCTCACCCGGCTGGGCGAGGTGCTCTCCGATCCCTGCTCGCGGGGCCTGGTGCTGGCCGGTGAGGCCGGGGTCGGCAAGACCCGGCTGGCCGCCGAGCTCGCCGCCACGCTCGAGGTCGCGGGCGTGATCGTGCTGCGGGCGACCGCCACCGGCTCGTCCACCGGGCTGCCGCTGGGTGCGCTGGCCCCGTTGCTGTCCGGGCTGCGCCACGACGGGCCCGGTGACGCCATGGACCGCAGCGGGCTGCTTCGCCGGTGCGCCGAGGTCCTGGTGGAGGCGGCCGGGGGCCGGCGTCTGGTGCTGTCCATCGACGACGCCCACCTGCTCGACGACACCTCCGCCACGCTGCTCCACCAGCTCGTCACCACGGGAGTGGCCGCCGCGCTGGTCACCGTCCGTGCCGGGCGGCCGGCTCCGGCTCCGGCTCCGGTGACCGCACTGTGGAAGGACGGCCTGGTGACCCGTACCGAGGTGGCCGGGTTGAGCGGGCCGGCGATGGAGGAGCTGCTGACCGCCGCGCTCGGCGGCCCGGTGGACCGTGCCGCGGTGCTCGAACTGGCCGGCCGCGCCTGCGGCAACGTGCTCTACCTGCGCGAACTGGTACTCGGGGCGCTCGGCGACGGCACCCTGCGCGACGACGGCGGGCTGTGGCGGCTGACCGGGCCGCTGTCGCCCTCGCAACGGATCGTCGAGCTGGTGGAGGAGCGGCTGGGTGCCCGCTCGCCCTCCGAACGACGGCTGCTGGAGGTGGTGGCCTTCGGCGAGCCGGTCGGCGCGGCCGAGTTGGGCGACCTGGGGCCGGCCGAGGATCTCGAGCGGGCGGGGCTGCTGGTCAGCTCGCTGCGGGGATCACGGGTCGAGATCCGGATGGCGCACCCGCTCTACGGGGAGGTGCTGCGGGCCCGGCTGCCGGCCGTCCGGGTCCCCTCGATCGCCCGTGAGCTGGCGGAGGCGGCGGAGCGTGACGGTGGTCCGCTGCTGCAGCGGCCGGCGCAGGACGTACTGCGGATCGGGACGCTGCGGCTGTCCGGTGGTGGCGGCTCGGTGGAGCTGATGCTGGCCGCCGCGCGCATCGCCCGCTCGCGCTACGACTTCGTGCTCGCCGAGCGGCTGGCCGCGGCGGCCTCGGACGGGACGGGTTCGGAGGGCGCGGGTTCGGAAGGCGGCGCGGGTTCCGAAGGCGGTGAGGGTTCCGCCAGCGGCGCACGTTTCGAGGCGGCCCTGCTGGCCGCGCAGGCGGTGGGGCTGCAGGGCCGCGCGGCGGAGTCCGAGCGCAAGCTCGCGGCGTTGGCCGGCCGGGCGCGCACCGACTCGCAGCGGGCCCGGGTGGCGCTGGCCCGCCTGGACAACGAGGCGTTCTACCTCGGCGAGCTCGGCGAGGCCAACCGGATCGCCGAGCAGGCCGAACGGACTGTGACCGATCCGGTCTGGCGGGACGAGATCACCGCGCGCCGGCTCGGGCTGGTGCTGGCCACCGAGGGACCGCGGGCCGCCGCCGAGGCCGCCCGTCCGGTCCTGGCCAGGGCCGGCGGACGAGCGCTGGTGTGGGCCAGCCAGATCGGGTCGTTCAGCATCGGACGGCTCGGCCGCCTCGGCGAGGCCCGTGAGATCGCCACCCGGGGACGCGCCGCGCATCTCGAGCTGGCCGAGCCACTGGACTCCTGGCACCCCTGGTTCCACGCCTTCTTCGAGGCGGATGCCCTGGCCGGTCTCGGCCTCATCGACGAGGCCGTCGAGCTGTGCGCAGCCCAGTACCGGCGGGCCCTGCACGAGCGGTCGGTGGAGGCCCGGGCGATCTTCGCGCTGCAGCTGTCCCGGTCGGTCGGGGAACGGGGGCATGCGGTCGCGGCGGCCCGGTACGGCCGGGAGGCGGTGGCGCTGTTCCGCGAGCTGGGACGCCCGCAGTTCGAGTACTGGTCGCTGCAGTACCTGGCGCTGGCGCTCGCCGTGGGCGGCCGCGCGGCGGAGGCGGCCGACACCCTCTGCGCCCTGGACTCCCTGGGCCTGCCCCCGACCCGGAACATGGCCGTGGACCTGCGGGCCTGCCGGGGCTGGGCGGCGGTGGCAGCGGGCGATCTCGGTGCCGGGCGGCGGTACCTGAACGAGGCGGCGGAGTTCGGGGTGGAGATCGGTGACGTGGTCGGGGCGGCCGCCGCGCTGCACGCCACCGGGCGGCTCGGGGCTCCCGCCTCGGTGGCCGGGCGGTTGTCCGAGCTGGCGGCCGGGATCGACGGGCCGCTCGCGGCGGCCAGAGCGGCGCACCTGCGGGCCCTGGTGGACGGTGACGGAGAGCGGTTGCTCGCGGTGTCGGAGCGCTTCGAGTCGTGTGGGGCGCTGCTGCTCGCCGCCGAGGCGGCCGCCGACGCCGCACTGGCCTGGCGCCGGCGGTCCGATCGGCGGGCCGGCGCGGCTCAGGTCCGGGCGGACGCGGTCGCCGTCCGCTGTGAGCACCCGAATACCCCGGCTCTGACCAGGCTCGACGCACGGGAACGCCTCACTCCGGCGGAGCTGGAGGTGGCGTTGGCCGCGGCGGCCGGCGCATCGAACCGTGAGATCGCCGAGCGCCAGGGAGTGTCGGTACGGACGGTCGAGAGCCACCTCCAACGAGCGTACGGAAAGCTGGGCACGTCGCGGCGGACGGCTCTGGGTGCGGCGCTGGGGGCCGTTCCGGGCCCGGGGAGGCCGCCTGCGTAGTGCCCTACTGATGACGGGCGCCCGGCCCGGTGGTGAACTGGGCCACATGGATGTGCCCCCGGAGCTGATCGACCGTGTGGTGCCCGAGGGCACCCACACCGTGCTGGTGGCGATCAACGCCCTGGTACTGGGCGGATGCCTGATGTGGGGCCTGCTGCAGTGGTGGCGGACGCGGACGCCGCTGTTCCTGGTGCTACTCGGGGCGGGCTTCATCGCCGCGGTCGTGGTGGAGCCCTACCTGGACGCCCACGGCCACATCTGGTTCTACAAGGCGGCCACGGTGGTCACGGTGACCGGGCGGCCGGTGCTGCTGTGGTGGTTCCTGACCTACAGCTTCTTCATCGCCGGTACGACCTGGGTGTTCTACCGCATCTTCCGCGACGGCGGCACCCGGCGGCAGTACTGGCGGGCCTTCGGCTGGTTCTGCGCCATCAACGCCGCCATCGAGGTGCCGTTCGCGGCGATCATCCACTCGGTCTACAACTACTACGGCCCGCAACCGCTGAACCTGGGTGGATGGCCGCTGTGGTGGATGTTCGTCAACTGCGGCGGAGCGCTGGGGGCGGCCGTGCTCTGGGGACTGCGTGAGCAGTTCCGAGGGGTGCGGGTACTGGCCGCGCTGCTGGTGGTGCCCTCCTGCTTCTTCGCCTGGGAGGTGCTGACCAGCTGGCCGATGTGGTTCGCCTTCGACAACTCCTTGGCGTCCGGTTACGCGGTCACCTACCCCGCGGTCGCCGTGACGATCGGCATCTCGCTCTACGCCCACCACCTGATCGCACACGTCATGTGCACACCCGGAGCCGTTTCGAGCACCGTTTCGAGCACCGCCAGCCCAGAGGAGGCGCCCCGTGGCCAGATCCATGCCTGATCACCCGTTCCTGCAGGGCCCGTGGGAACCCTGGCCGATGGAGGGCGAGATCTTCGACCTGGCCGTCGTTCAGGGCGAGGTGCCCGACGACCTGCAGGGGGCGTTGTTCCGTCCGGGCATCAACCCGCAGTACCCGCCGTGCACCTTCCCCGGGTACTCCCCGGTGATCGGCGACGGGATGGTGCATCAGTTCCGTTTCGACAACGGCATCGTGAACTACCGCAACCGGTGGGTCCGCACCCCGAAGTTCCAGCTGGAACGCGAGCACCGGCGCGCCGTGTTCGAGTACGAGGGCGACTTCGTGGACTGGCGCTTCACCGGCTACGAGGCGATCAAGCCGAACCCGGTCACCGACGGGGTGTCACCTTCGGTGGGCAACGTGACCGCCTGGGTGCACGGTGACAAGATCTACGCACTCTCGGAGTCCGAGCTCCCCTTCGAGATCGACCCCGTCTCCCTGGACACCATCGGCACACCGGACTGGATCTCCGAGATGCCGGTCGGCCCCCGGCCCGGGCAGACCGTCGGCGGGTTCTGCGCGCACCCGAAGAACTGCGCGGCCACCGGCGAGATGGTCGGGTTCACGATGAGCATCGTGCAGCCCTACGTCACGGTGCACTTCTTCTCCCCGGACGGCGCGCTCAAGCGCTCGATCCCGATCGAGGGCCCGTACCCGGCGTGGGTGCACGACTTCATGGTCACCGACAAGCACGTGATCGTGCCCTTCTTCCCGGTCACGCTGCGTCCCGAGCGGATCCCCGAGGGGCGCTCGATGATGGGTTTCGAGCCCGACCTGGGCATGCACCTCGCGGTCATCGACCGGGCGACCGAGGCGATCACGTGGTTCCGCCAGGACTGGCGCTACTCGTTCCACCCGCAGGCCGCCGTCACGGTCGGCGACAAGATCATCTGTGACGTCCCGGAGTTCAACTACCCGCCGCTGCCCGCGGACGGCCACGAGCCGGGGGCCTGGAAGGACTGGCCGTCGGCGAAGATGCACCGCTGGACACTCGACCTGGGCTCCGGCGGTTTCCACGCGACCCAGACCGACGACCGCAGCATCGAGTTCCCATGGGTCGACCAGCGGTTCTCCGGCCTCGCGCATCGATACGGCTACGCGTGCGGGGCCAGCGACGGCGGTGAGATCGTCGGCGGGTTCGACTCGATCGTGCGCTACGACCTGGATGCCGGAACCAGCAGGCTGCACACCTTCCCGGCCGGCCAGGTCGTCCAGGAGCCGATCTTCGTGCCGCGCCGGCCGGACTCCCCGGAGGGTGTGGGCTACCTGGTGCAGTGTGTGACCGAGCTGGCGACCAGCCGTAGCTCCCTGGTGATCCTGGACGCCGAAGGCCTCGGTGACGAGCCGGTGGCGACCCTCGCCTTGCCGCACCGCGTCCCGGCGTCGCTGCACGGCAGCTGGATGGACGGGCGACCCACCGGCTGACCGCCTTCCGGCAGACTCGCGGTGTGGACGACGATCTGCAACGCACCGCCGAGCGGGTCGCGGCGGCCATGGTCGAGCACGACGTGGCAGCCAGGGACGCCGGCATACGGCTGCTGGACGTGTGGCCGGGTGGGGCCCGCGTCGGGATGACCGTGGCCGAGAGGCACCTCAACGGGCACGGCATCGTGCACGGCGGATACCTGTTCTTCCTGGCCGACGCCGCGTTCGCCTTCGCGTGCAACAGTCGAGGGACGTCCACGGTGGCCGCCGGCGGAGACGTCAGCTTCCTGCGGCCCGCGCGGCTGGGCGACGAGTTGCTGGCCGAGGCGTCCGAACGGGCGCTCGCGGGGAGATCGGGCCTCTACGACGTCACGGTGCGCATCCCGGGAGGGGAGGTCGTGGCCGAGTTCCGCGGCCGCTCCCGGGCGGTGCCGTACCTGTCCCAGCCCGAGTCCGGGGGCTGACCCACGACGCTCCGGGCGTGCAGATCTTGCCGCCCTGACCGGTGCTGCACGCGTGGGCGCCTCGAATCTGGACCTCGTCGAAATTGTTACCGTCTGTGATCATCGGACCAGTTAGCTACGCCACTCGGCGCGCAAACCGTGCGCCAAGTGGCAGCTGAGGACGATGAGCGGCTTTTTTTGAGCGATTAGCGGCAACTGGGCCATTCGGGCGGTGTAGGACGAGCGGCTGAGTGACAGAGAGTTATCTCTTGGTGGTCCACTTCGACCCGGAGTACACCTGAGGTCCTCCCCATTCGCTTCACTCTTTCGAAGGATCCCCGGTGGTCATCTCCGATCCGCAACGAAGTGATCGGCCCATCGGGTCTCCAGTAACACTCGCCGAGATGCTCGGCCTGGAAACAAATCAGGCAGAGGCCGCGCGGACGTCGATCCCGCTCATTCCCCCGCCCCGGGAATCGATCCCCGTCAAGGACCTGCTGCGACGAGAGAACCGGCAAGCTTCCACCGGTGCAGAGGTCGATCCGCTGCAGGAGGCCGGAGCCAAGACCCTCGCGGCGACCAGCCACCGAAAGGTGCGCTCGACCACCAACGCGATGGCCGCGTTCGGATCGGTTGCCGCCGGCGCCGCGCTTCTCGGCCAGACCGCCGTCGGGGCCTACAGCGCAGGCACCGTCGACGGCGGATTCCCCGGACGCGATGACCCGGCGAGCCCTGGATTCAGCCTGCCCGGGCCGGTGCTGCAAGGGCTGTTCGGCGGTTGGCTCGCCGCTGACCGAGGTAGCGGCGGGCTGCCCGCGGACCTCTTGCCGACGTCGTTCACCAGGGGCGCTGGGGTCGGCGCGGGCGGAACGGGTGGAACCCCCGGCACGGGCATTCCGGGTACCGGCACGACGGGTACCGGGACGACCGGTACCGGAATACCGGGGACGACGGGGACCGGGACGACCGGTACCGGAATACCGGGGACGACGGGCACGGGGACGACGGGAACAGACCCCGGTACTACAGGCACGGCCACCGGAGGCACCACAGGTGCCGGCGCCGGCACGACCGGCACCGGCACGACCGGGGTCGATGCCACGACGGGGACGACCGGTCTGACCACCGGTGGCGGGACGACTGGGTCGACGGGGATCAACGCCACCACGGGCACCGTTGATCTGACGACTGGTGGTGGGACGACTGGTATCGCTACCACGACGGGGAC
>Ga0310811_10012282_pt1 | contig 11112 bp, 7 predicted proteins | sample YCmetagenome_FD_207642 | JGI IMG/M metagenome (GOLD analysis project Ga0310811, IMG submission 207642) | Soil microbial communities from experimental microcosm in Duke University, North Carolina, United States - YC | ecosystem: Engineered > Artificial ecosystem > Soil microcosm > Unclassified ... | reverse complement strand
CAGCCCCGCCGCATCCGCGGTGACGTTCGGCCGCGACTCGTAGATGATGCCGATGACACCGAGCGGCACGCGCATCGTGCCGACCTGGATTCCGGACGGGCGATGACGCAGATCGGTGATCTCGCCGATCGGATCGGGCAGCGCGGCGATTTCTTCCAGGCCGCGCGCCATCGCGTCGATCGATTGCGCACTCAACGCCAGGCGATCGACGAAGGCCGGGTCGTGGCCCGCAGCTCGCGCGGCGGCGACGTCGCGGGCATTGGCTTCCAGAATCGCACCGGCACTCGCGCGAAGCGCGGTTGCCGTTGCGGTCAGCGCCGCGTTCTTCGCCTGCGTATCGGCGCGCGCGAGTGCGCGCGCCGCGTCCCGCGCGGCTTCGCCGACACCGCGCACGTATGCGGCGACGTCGGTGATCGCAGGCGTGACGACGTCGTTCATGGGCCCATTCTACGCGGCGGTTGGATCGTCTCGATGCCCGTATCCCCGGCCAGCAGGATCACGTCGGCGCCGCGCCGCGCGAAAAGCCCCACGGTCACCACCCCCGCGATCGCGTTGATGCGATCCTCGAGTGCGCAGGGATCGGTGATCGCAAGCCCCGACACGTCGAGGATCACGTTGCCGTTGTCGGTCGTGAAGCCCATGCGCCATGCGGGCTGGCCGCCGAGGCGCACGAGCTCGCGCGCGACGTAGCTACGCGCCATCGGGATCACTTCGACCGGCAGCGGAAATTTTCCGAGCACGTCGACTTTCTTCGACGCGTCGGCGATGCAGACGAATCTGCGCGCGACCGCCGCGACGATCTTCTCGCGGGTGAGCGCACCGCCCCCGCCCTTGATCATCGCGCCCTGCGGCGTCACTTCGTCCGCGCCGTCGACGTAGACGGGAATGTCGCCGACGTTGTTGAGCTCCTCGACGTCGATCCGGTGCGAGCGCAGGCGCTCGGCGGTCCTCTCCGAGCTCGCGACGGCGCCCTTGATGCGCAATCGGCTCTGCGCGAGCGCATCGATGAAGTAATTCGCCGTCGAGCCGCTGCCGACGCCGAGCCAATCGTCCTCGACGACGTAGCGCAGCGCCTCGCGCGCGACTAGGCGTTTATGATCGTCCTGGGTCACCGCGGTGTCTCAAAATTGGGTGGTTCGCAAATTTGCTAACCGCGATCGTGCGGCGATCACAGCAGCGCCCGTCGGAAATCGCCGAGAACGCTCGCGAAAAACGTGATGAACCGCGCCGCCTGCGCGCCGTCGATGACGCGGTGGTCGTACGAAAGGGACAGCGGCAGCATCAGGCGCGGCGCGAACGACTTTCCGTCCCATACCGGCTTCATCGCGCTGCGCGATACGCCCAGGATCGCGACCTCCGGCGCATTGATGATCGGCGTGAACGCCGTGCCGCCGATGCCGCCGAGCGAACTGATCGAAAAACATCCGCCCTGCATGTCGGTCGGACCGAGCTTGCCTTCGCGCGCCTTCGCCGAGAGCTCCGCCATTTCCTTCGCGATCGCCAGCACGCCCTTGCCGTCGGCGCCTTTCAGCACCGGCACGACGAGCCCGTTCGGCGTGTCGGCCGCGAAGCCGATGTTGAAGTAGCGCTTGTAGACGAGGCTCTCGCCGCCCGGGTCGAGCGACGCATTGAAGTCGGGGAATTTCTGCAGCGCGACGACCGACGCCTTGATGAGAAACGCGAGCATCGTCACCTTGACGCCCGCCTTCTCGTTCTCCTTGTTGAGCGCGACGCGCAACGCCTCGAGGTCGGTGATGTCGGCATCGTCGAATTGCGTGACGTGCGGAATCATCACCCAGTTGCGCGCTAGGTTCGCGCCCGAGATTTTCCTGATGCGCGAAAGCGGCTTCGCCTCGATCGGGCCGAACTTCGCGAAGTCGACGGTTGGCCACGGCAGCAGGTTCAGCGCTCCAACCCCCGCGCCAACTGCTCCAGCGCCCGCCGACGGCGTCGCGAGTGCGCGCTTGACGAACTGCTGCACATCCTCGTGCAGGATCCGCCCCTTCGGCCCGCTGCCGCTGACCTTCCCGATGTCGACGCCGAGCTCGCGCGCGAACTTGCGCACTGACGGCGAGGCGTGCGCGCTCGCTGCGTCACCGCTCGGCTCGACCTCGCTATCGCGTTCGACGTCGGTTCTCTTTCTCCCGCCCGCTGGAGCAGGTTGGGGTGGTGGTGCAATCGGCGGCACCGTGCGATCGCTTTCCGCCGGATGCGTCGGCGGCTCGTGACGGCTCGCCGGCTCGGCGCCGGTCTGCTCGGTCTTCAGCGTGAGGAGCGCCGTGCCTTCGCTGACGCGCGTCCCGACGCCGACGCGCACGCCCTCGACGATGCCGCCCATCGGTGCGGGCACGTCCATCGTCGCCTTGTCCGATTCGAGCGTGACCAGCGGATCGTCGGGATGCACGATGTCGCCTGGCTTCACGAACACCTCGATCACCGGCACATCCTTGAAGTCGCCGATGTCCGGGACGCGCACCTCGATCGTAGGGCCGGCCGGCGGCGTCGCGCTCGCGCCTTCGCCGGGCGCGTCGGCACGGCCTTTTTCGCCGCGCGGCGCCGGCGTATTGGCTTCGGGCGCGGGCGACGCGGACGTCGTCGCCGCGACCGGCGCTGCGCGCGGCGCGGCTTCGAGCGCCAGCACGACGCTGCCTTCGCTCACCTTGTCGCCCACCTTTACGCTCACGCCCGTCACCTTGCCGGCCGCGGGCGACGGCACGTCCATCGTCGCCTTGTCGGATTCGAGCGTCACCAGCGGGTCGTCGACATTCACGGTGTCGCCCGGCTTGACGAACACCTCGATCACCGGGACGTCGTGGAAGTCGCCGATATCCGGGACCCTTACTTCGACCGCGTTCATACGGTCCACGGCGCGGGCTTCGCCGGGTCGAGGCCGTATTTCTTCATTGCCTCGCCGGCCTTCGAGACAGGCAGCGATCCGTCGTCGGCCAGCGCCTTCAATGCGGCGACGGTGATGTACCAGCGATCGACTTCGAAGAAGTGGCGCAGCTTCTCGCGCGTGTCCGAGCGGCCGAAGCCGTCGGTGCCGAGCACCACGTAACGGCGCGGCACGTACGGCCGGATCTGATCGGCGAACGCGCGCACGTAATCGGTGGCCGCAATGACGGGGCCGCTCGTAGGCGCGAGGCAATCCTCGACGTGCGACGTGCGCGGCTTCGCCGCGGGATTCAGCAGGTTGTGCCGCGCGACCGCCTTGCCGTCGCGCGCGAGTTCGGTGAACGACGGGCAGCTCCACAGGTCCGCCTCGACACCCCAGTCGTCGCGCAGCAGATCCGCGGCGGCGATCGCCTCGCGAAAGATCGTTCCGGAGCCGAGCAGTTGCACGCGCGGCGCCTTCGCCTTCTTCGCGCCCGCGGCGAACAGGTACATCCCGTTGATGATCGACGGCGCAGCGCCGTCGGGCATCGCGGGGTGACGATAGTTCTCGTTCATCACCGTCAGGTAGTAATAGATGTCCTCCTGCTCCGCGTACATGCGGCGCAGCCCGTCCTGGACGATCACCGCCACCTCGTACGCGAACGTCGGGTCGTACGACACGCAGTTCGGGATCACCGACGAGAGCACCTGCGAGTGGCCGTCCTCGTGCTGCAAGCCTTCGCCGTTGAGCGTCGTGCGTCCCGCCGTGCCGCCGATCAGGAAGCCGCGGCAGCGCATGTCCCCCGCCGCCCACGCGAGGTCGCCGGTGCGCTGGAACCCGAACATCGAGTAGTAGATGTAGAAGGGGATCATCGCCACGCCGTGCGTCGAATAACTCGTCGCCGCGGCCATCCAGTCGGACATCGCCCCCGCTTCGTTGATGCCCTCCTGCAGCACCTGCCCGTCCTTGCTCTCCTTGTAGAACATCAGCTGGTCCTTGTCCTCGGGCGTGTAGAGCTGGCCGAGCTGGTTCCAGATGCCGAGCTGGCGGAACATGCCTTCCATGCCGAACGTGCGGAACTCGTCGGGGACGATCGGTACGATGCGCTTGCCGATATTCCGGTCGCGCACGAGGACCTGCATGATTTGCACGAGCGCCATCGTCGTGGAGATCTCGCGCTCGTCGGTGCTCTTCATGAACCGATCGAACGCGGCGAGCTCCGGCACGACGAGCGACTCGGCCTTGCGCCGGCGCGCGGGCAGGTAGCCGCCGAGCTCCATGCGCCGCGCGCGCATGTACTCGAGCTCGGGCGAGCCTTCCTCGAACTTCACGTACGGCACGTCCTCGAGCTTGTCGTCGGGGACCGGAATCGCGAAGCGGTCGCGAAAGCGGCGGATCGCGTCGACGTTCATCTTCTTCTGCTGGTGCGTGATGTTCTGCGCTTCGCCGGCGCCGCCCATCCCGTAGCCCTTGATCGTCTTGGCGAGGATCACCGTCGGCTGCCCGGCGTGATTGATCGCCGCGTGGTACGCCGCGTACACCTTGTGCGGGTCGTGGCCGCCGCGGTTCAGGTTCCAGATGTCATTGTCGGAATAGTCGGCGACGAGCTCCTTCAACTCCGGCGTGTTGAAGAAGTACTCGCGGACGTACGCGCCATCCTTCGACTTGAACGTCTGGTACTCGCCGTCGACGCATTCCATCATCCGGCGCATCAGGATGCCCTTCTTGTCGCGCGCGAAGAGGGCGTCCCAGCGCGAGCCCCAGATCACCTTGATCACGTTCCAGCCGGCACCGCGGAAGTCGCTCTCGAGCTCCTGGATGATCTTGCCGTTGCCGCGCACCGGGCCGTCGAGGCGCTGCAGGTTGCAGTTGATGACGAAGATCAGGTTATCGAGCGCTTCGCGCGAGGCCATCGAGATCGCACCCATCGATTCAGGCTCGTCCATCTCGCCGTCGCCGCAGAAGCACCACACCTTGCGTCCCGCGGTGTCGGCGAGGCCGCGGTCGTGCAGGTACTTCATGAAGCGCGCCTGATAGATCGCCATCAGCGGACCGAGGCCCATCGACACCGTGGGGAACTGCCAGAAGTCCGGCATCAGCCATGGATGCGGATACGACGCGATGCCCTTGCCGTCGACTTCCTGGCGGAAGTTGTCGAGCTGTTCGTCGGACAGGCGCCCGAGGAGGTACGCGCGCGAATACACACCCGGCGACGAGTGGCCCTGGATGAACACGAGATCGCCGTGATGCTTGTCGGAAATCCCGTGCCAGAAATGATTGAACCCCACGTCGTAGAGCGTGGCCGCGGACGCGTAGCTCGCGATGTGACCGCCGACGTTCGTGTGCTGGTTCGCGCGCACGACCATCGCCATCGCGTTCCAGCGCGAGATCGAGCGGATGCGGTGCTCGATGTTCTGGTCGCCGGGACTGCGCACCTGCTTCTCGACGGGGATCGTGTTGATGTACGCGGTGTTGGCGGAGAACGGCAGGTACGCGCCCGAGCGGCGCGCCTTGTCGATCAATTGCTCGATCAGGAAGTGCGCGCGGTCGGGGCCTTCGGCGGCGAGCACACCGTCGAGCGCGTCGAGCCATTCGCGGGTTTCCTGCGGGTCGATATCGGGAATGCGGTCCATCATCGGCTCCGTCGCATCGTCACGAGGCAATTGTAGACCGGCGGTCCGCGACGAGCCCGAGCGCGGCCGCGATGCTCAGCGCGGCGAATGCCGCAAACGCCACGCGGTAGCTGCCGGTCAGCGTCGCGAGCAGCGCGAACGACGGCGGCCCGATCACCACGCCGGAGAACGTGACGAAGCCGCTCGCGCCGGTCACCTTGCCGGCGCTTCCGGGCGGCGCAAGGCGAGCGACTTCGGCGAGCTGCACGCCATTCCAGCCGATCGCGGTTGCACCGAACGCGGCGACGAGCACGACGATGAGCGCGTGCGGCCAGCGCGCATCGGCGAGTGCCATGCCGGCGCCGCAGGCACCGGCGAGCAGCCCGATCAGCGCGAGCACGCGCCGCGGCGCCAGCATGCGATCGGCGACGTAACCCCAGCCGATGCGGCCCGCGACGCCGGCCAGCGTCGCGACGGTGAGCGCGAATCCGGCCGCGACGAGCGACCACTGGAGCGTTTCGGTGAGATGCACGACGAGAAAGCTCGTAAGGCACACCTGCGCGGCCGAATACGCGAGCGACACGAGCGCGATGTCGCGCAGCGCGCGCGATTCGCGAAGCACGGCGAGCGGCGCGAACAAGCCACGGAGCGTGATGCGGCCGCCGAAGCGACGGTCGGCATCGAGCGGCGCGCGAATCGGCTCGGACGCCGCGATGACGACGAGCCCGAGGACAGCGATCGCCGCGAACGCGGCGCGCCAGCCCGCGGCGAGCGACAGCGCGGGCAGCAGCGCGCCCGACAGCGCCGCGCCCGCCGGAACGCCGGTCTGCTTGATCGAGAACGTGATCGCCATGCGCGACGGATCCGTCGTTCGCTGCAGCAGCTGCGACGAGGCGGGCGTCACCGGTCCGTACCCTGCGCCGATGACCAGTGCGGCGAGCGCCAGGATCGCCGCGACGTGTGCCGGCGCGGCGGCCATTGCCACGATGCCGATGGCCGAGAGCGCGACACAGGCCTGCGACACCCGGATCGATCCGAAGCGCTCGATGAAGCCGCCGCTGCCGAGGCTCGCGAACATGCCGCCGGCGTACACGATGCCGACGAAGATGCCGACCCAACGCGCGGGCACGTCGAACGTGCGTGCGAGCTCGGGTGCGAGCACGGCCGAGGCCGTTGCCGCAAACGACACGTAGATCTGGATCGCGAGCGTGGCGGCGAGGGCGACGAACGCCGTTCGCGCCGAAGTCATCGGAATGGCAAGGTGCGGGACTCGGTGACCACGCAATCGACGCCTATATCGTGCGCGGCCGCGGGGACCGCCTCGACGATCTGCGCGTCGAACGCGCCGGCGACGCGCGGCGCCGTCGCCGGCAGCAACGGCAGCAGCCGGTCGTAATAGCCGCCGCCGTAACCGAGCCGCCGGCCCGCGGCATCGAACGCAACGCCGGGCACGAGCACCCAATCGACGTCGGCGAGTGCGATCGCGCGGCAGCCGGCGCGCGGCTCGGGGATGCCGCGATAGCCGGCTTCGATGTCGCGCGCCGGATCCTCGATCGCGAGTGCGTGAAGCATTCGCGATCGCGTATCGACGCGCGGCGCAGCGACCGTCTTGCCGTCCTCGAGCGCATGTTCGACCAGCAGCCGGGCGTTCCATTCGCTGCGATACGGCAGCGTGAGGATCACGCAGCGTGCGCGCCGGAACGACGCGAGCGCGGCGATGCGCTGCATGATCGCGCGCGAAGCCTCGGCCCGCGCGTCGGCGGGGATTGCGTCACGCAGCGCTACGATGCGCTCGCGCATCGCGCGCTTCGCCTCGCGCAGCGGCACGCCGCGGGACGCGCCCTCCCCGCTCACCGCGGCGAGACCACCGCTTCGATCGCCTCGGCGATCGCGAGCAGCTGCGCGTCTTCTCCTCCGCGCCCGAGGACCTGCAGGCCGACGGGCAGCGCGCCGGCGCGCTGCGCGATCGGTAGCGACACGCCGCACATCGCGAACAGGTTGCCCGGCCGCGTGAGCCGCAACGTGTCGCGGCTCCACGCCGCCGCCTTCTCGGCGTCGCGATGCTCGTCGACGGGCGCTGCGACGCGCGGGCACGTCGGCGTGACCAGCGCATCGACGTCGCGTATCGCCGCGTGTGCGGCGCGCGCGACATCGGCGAAGCGCATGCGCAGCGCGCAAAACGCCTCGGCGGTGAACGACAGCCCAGGCGCGATGCGCAGGGCGACGACCGGGTCCATGCGCTCGAGATTCGCGATGACGCGGTCGCGACCGAGCCAGCCCACGAGCTCGGCCGCCACGTACGCACCGAACGTGGCATCCAGATCCGCCGGCGAGGGCAGTGTCACCGGGACGATCTTCGCACCCGCCGCGAGCATCCGCTGCTGCGCGGCGTCGAACGCGGCGGCGACGTCCGGCTCGAGATCGTCGAAGAAATGCGCGTCGGGACGGCCCAGAACCAGCGTGTCGATACGGCGGCTTCGCACGCTGGCTTCGCCGGACAGCACGCGCCAGACGGCCGCGAGATCGGCGACGCGCTGTGCGAACCAGCCGGCACTGTCGAGCGTCGGCGACAACGGGAACACGCCGTCCATCGGCAGGCGGCCGGCGGTGCACTTGAAGCCGGCAACGCCGCACAGCGCAGCCGGATGCCGCACCGATCCACCGGTATCGGTGCCGAACGCGATCATGCACAGCCCGGCGGCCTGCGCGACGGCCGATCCGGACGACGAGCCGCCCGGCATCCGGTGCACGCGCATGTCGCGCGGATTGCGTGGCGTCGGATGCGACGGGTTGAACGTGCCGAACGCGAATTCCGTCGTCCGCGTCTTGCCGAGAATGACGGCGCCGGCACGCTTCAGCGCGCGCACGAGCGTTCCCTCCGCTGGAACGCGGTCGGCAATGTCGATGCGCGAGCCGGCAGTCATCGGCATCCCGGCAGCCGCGTACAGATCCTTGAGCGCGACCGGCACGCCCGTGAGCGGACCGAGGTCCGTGCGCGCGAGAAGATGCGCATCGGCGGCGCGTGCGGCGGCGAGCGCGCCTTCGGCATCGACGAACGTGAACGCGTCGAGCGCTTCGTTGGCGGCATCGATGCGCGCGAGCGCGCTGCGGGTCGTCGCTTCGGCGCTGTACGTGCCATCGCGAAGCCCCGCCGCATAGTCGGCGACCGGCGTCCCGTCGAGCGGCGCGGCGCCCGCCCTATAATCCGTCATCGATTCGCACCTCCATGCCCTGCAGAATGCCACGATGAACCACGCCCACCAAATCTACCGCGCCCGCCGCGACGCGGTACTTCAATCGATGCGCGCGCGCAGCGGCGGCGGGCTGGCGCTCGTGCCGACGGCGCCGGAGGTGCCGCGCAACCGCGATTCGCTGTACCCGTTTCGACACGACAGCTACTTCTACTACCTGACGGGCTTTCCGGAGCCCGAAGCGGTCGTTGCCCTCGTCGCCGGGCCCGACGGCGACAGGCACCTTCTGTTCTGCCGCGAGCGCAACGAGGAGCGCGAGATCTGGGACGGCTTTCGCTACGGTCCCGACGCGGCACGCGAGATCTTCGGCTTCGACGAGGCGCATCCCATCTCGGCGCTTGGCGAGAAGCTGCCGCAGATGGCTTCGGATCGCCCGGCGCTGTTCACGCCGCTCGGGCTCTTCGACGCGTGGGATCGGCGCGTCACCGAGGTGCTGAACGAGGTGCGCAATCGCGTGCGAACCGGCGTGGCGGCACCCGACGAGGTCGTCGACGTGCGCGCCACGCTCGACACGATGCGCCTCGTCAAGGACGAGCACGAGCTCGCGCTGATGCGCCGCGCCTGCGCGATCTCGAGCGCCGCGCACCGGCGCGCGATGGCACGCACGCGGCCGGGCATGTTCGAGTACCAGGTCGAGGCCGAGCTCTTGCACGAGTTCCTGCGCGAAGGCGCGCAGGCGGTCGCGTACAGCTCGATCGTGGCATCGGGGCCGAATGCGTGCGTGCTGCATTACCGCGACAACAACCGCCAGATGAACGACGGCGACCTGCTGCTGATCGACGCCGGGTGCGAATTCCAGGGTTATGCCTCGGACATCACGCGGACGTTCCCGGTGAACGGGCGCTTCGGCGGCCCGCAGAAGGCGATCTACGAGCTGGTGCTCGCCGCGCAGCTCGCGTGCATCGACGCGGTCAAGGCGGGCGCACCGTTCCACGACTACCATCACGTCGCCGAGCGCGTGCTTGCGCAGGGCTTCATCGACCTCGGCCTTCTCACCGGCAGCCTCGATGGCGTCCTCGAGAGCGGCAGCTACAAGCAGTTCTACATGCATCGGGCCGGCCACTGGCTCGGCATGGACGTGCACGATGCCGGCCTCTACCAGGTGCAGGGCGAGTCGATGCGGCTCGCGCCCGGCATGGTGCTGACGGTAGAGCCGGGCGCGTACATCCGCCCCGCTGACAACGTGCCCGAGGCCTTCTGGAACATCGGCGTGCGCATCGAGGACGACGTGCTCGTCACCGCCGAGGGTGTCGACAACCTCACGTCGGCGACGCCGAAGAGCGTCGAGGATGTCGAGCGCGCCGTCGCCGGCGGCTGACGTCGCCATCGTCGGCGCCGGGCCCGTGGGCGCCACGCTGGCGCTGGCGCTCGCCGCCGGCGACCTCGACGTGGCGGTCGTGGACGCGCGGCCGGCCGGGGAGACCCTTCGCGCCGATCGCACGCTCGCGCTGTCGCACGGCGCGCGCCTGATCCTCGAGCGCGTCGGCGTGTGGACGGCACTCGCTGCGGACTCGGGCGCCGTCACGCCGATCGTCACGATCGACGTCTCGCAGGCGCGCGGCTTCGGCGCGGTGCAGCTGACGGCCGCCGAGCAGGGGGTGCCGGCGCTCGGCTACGTCGTCTCGTACCGCGCGCTGCAGGCCGCGCTGGACGCGGCGCTTCGCCGCCGCGGCATCGCCGTTCGCTACGGCGCTGCCGCGCGCACCGTGAGCGGCACGCGCGATGTCGCGACGGTGCAGCTCGATTCTGCGGATGCGCCGCTCGAGGCGCGGCTCGCGGTCGTTGCGGACGGGGCCGCTTCTTCGGTGCCGGGGATTGCGCGCAGCCGCCACGATTACGAGCAGGTCGCCATCGTCGCGGCGATCGCGTTGTCCATTCCGCACGGCGGCGTCGCGTACGAGCGCTTCACGCCCGAGGGGCCCATCGCGCTGCTCCCCGAGCGCGACCACTACGCCCTCGTGTGGACACGCGATCCCGCCGACGTGCAGCGGATGGTAGCGCTCGACGAGGCGGCGTTCCTCGCCACGCTGGCGGCGCACTTCGGCAAGCGCGCGCGCGGCTTCGCCGGCGTCTCGCAGCGACGAGCCTTTCCGCTGACGCTCGAAGTCGCGCGCAACACGACGGCCGAGCGCGTCGCCGTCGTCGGCAATGCCGCGCAGGCGCTGCATCCGATCGCCGGCCAGGGCTTCAACCTCGGCTTGCGCGACGCGTGGGAACTCGCGCGCATCGTGCTCGATACGCCGCGCGAGGCACTGGGCACGCCGGCGATGCTCGGCCGCTATCGCGGCAGCCGCCGCGTCGATCGCAACGCCGGCATCGCGTTCACGCACGGGCTCGTCCAACTCTTCGGCAATGATCGACCGTGGATGCGCGT
>Ga0310811_10012280_pt1 | contig 11112 bp, 8 predicted proteins | sample YCmetagenome_FD_207642 | JGI IMG/M metagenome (GOLD analysis project Ga0310811, IMG submission 207642) | Soil microbial communities from experimental microcosm in Duke University, North Carolina, United States - YC | ecosystem: Engineered > Artificial ecosystem > Soil microcosm > Unclassified ... | reverse complement strand
GACACTGTTCTGGTTGTACTGATTGTTTGTGTACCAGAAGATGTCGCATCCGGTTGTACTGATGGCTGGTGTGAGGGACGAGCCCCCCCATTCTTATCTACAGCGCCAGCCACCGTTGAACGCTGCGAAAACGCGGATAAACCCACAGTCGCAAATAAGAAAATGCCCATACTCAAAAACAAGCAGACAAGAAAAAAAGTTATGCCATTACGCCGCCGCAATCTATTCCATACTGCCATAAATGTATCTATCATCAACCACTCCTACTTTCATCACCACAGTCTCGAACCATTACATAAATATCACGTCATTCTTTTCTTGCTGTTCTCGCGGTATCGGTTGCTGATGAAACGCCATAAGCATATGTTCGATAAACATTGCGCACTCAAGTGGCCGTGGAATCGCGTAATATTGTCTCTGCTCCCAGTACCCGGTAAAAACGGCCAGTGCCCCAGGTAGCTGCGATAATTGCAATAAATACTCATATGCCTGCACAATCTGGCGTTTCTGTCCCAGATAGATCAGGCGTTGATTTGTAACAATCAGAGTACCACGATCATGCAGTTTATAACGCGTTCGTCTTGACTCACATAATGGATCTACGCACAGACCGGCCTCGGTCTTATAATAGGCCTGCTCATCTGGACGCAAACGGACGGGAACAGATACCGTTGCGAGAGAGCCAGTGCGCAAATGTTGGGCCAGTGTTTCCACATTAAAACCATACATACGCTGCTCTCGTTCCGTCTGTAACCGCTGGAGGCGTTTGACACGCTTCTCATGGAGGATATCCAACCAGGGCCATGCTGGCGGAGCATCCAGCACAACGGGAGTCTTCTGCGGCACTACATGCTTATGCCCCCCTTCCATTGGCAACGGAGCAGGATCAACCTCCGCCTGCACATAAAGAGGAGAAACGTCCTCTTTCTCTATGGATGATGAATCATGCCACACGTGCGCTTGATCATGAGGAGTATCAAACAGAGACAGAAAGGGATTAGCACCGCTCTGCGGCTCCGAATCTTCTGACGACGTCAAGGGGGGATTATCACGGGGGGTATCTTTCGGCACACTGGCAATAGCAGGAAGCGTATCAGCACTGCGTAACTCTTCCACCGCCATCGCTAACGTGATCTCACGCCAACAAGCCAGATAGGCGACTATCTTCTGTGTCATTTGTATATCAGCAATACCACGAATGACAACAACATGCTTCCGAAAACGTAACTCTAGACGTGCGGATGTAACTCCTAAAACACGTCGATAGGTCGGCTGTACGTGCAACAAATCTCTCAATGCATAGGTATGCTCCTGAATTTCAAGACGATCTTGAAATAAACGCAACGTACGACCCCACCCATATTCACATTCCACAATTGGTTCATCCAACATCTCTCTCCCAGCCTCTCCCAACCGACATCCATTCCCATTCATACATAAAAAACGAGAGGCTGGAATGAGAGTAACAAGCATCGAAGCATCCGTAAATCCGTAAATTCAGAAGCGTTATTAACGCGGATGTTTCCTGCATCCACGGACCATCAATGTGTGCAGAATAAAGGTGCGCAATGTAGGCCAGAGATGCTGGGCAGCCGCGACTTCCTGCCGCTGCGGCGTATCACGTGGTCCTCCCCACCGTTCACGAACAAAAAGATTGGTAAGTTGCTGGATCGAACGCGATTGCTGCGGAAAACGCATGCTCAGCATATTACTATACTCATAAGGGGTCTGCCACTTTTGCGGTCCTAACCCAAACAAACCAGCCAGATGACAGAAACGCCAGAAGAGCGATGTCACATCGATAGCCTGCGAGGTACATTGTCGCCGTTGCCGTTGTCTCACAGCAAACACAAACACCAGCACAGCTGCAATAAGCACAGCCAGAGCCGCGTACAACCAGAGGGAAGCAACATTTGTCGTACCAGTCACATTCGCATGTGTTGTGGGATGCGATGGCGTTACCGTAGGCTTCGCGGCAATTGTGGGTGTAACAGCAGGAGCAGTCGTCGGTTGCGTCTGTGGTGTTGTCGCAGGAGTTGGTTGCGTCACCACGGCGGCATTCCCCGTAGAAAAACCGGGCGTTGGATCAAAATCAATCCAGCCATAATTTGGTAAGTATGCTTGCACCCAGCTATGCGCATCATCACCATCCACTTCCCAATCCTGACTGTTACCAACAAGATGCCCAATGCTAAACCCATTAACCACACGTGTAGGAATACCTAACTCTCGCCCCATAATCGCCATCGTCGTCGCATAGTACGTACAATAACCCGTATGAGTTTGCAACAACACATCAACAACATCTTCATTGGCGGGAATAGGTGGATTATTGACCGAATATTTGAAGTTTGTGGTATCGCTAAGGTGATTTTGTAGATCCATCAATGCCTGATATGCATTATTTGCACCACTCGTCCAGATATGCGCTAAATTATTCGAATTCGGAGAAAGATCACCAGGAATTGATAAATACAAATCTCCATACGTACTAATATAAAAATTACTCTGCCAGAACGCCGAGTCATCCTCCGGTAATGGCACTGACGATAACGCCTGTGCGCTCGCCGAAGGCTCAGCAGAATCTACTGTATAGGTCATCTGAGTCAGCGGTCCCTGTTTTACCCAGGCAGTCGTTGTACCGCCTTGCCCGTCACTTGCTGTACTTACAGGCACACTAAAACGATCAGGCTGCGCCGGACCAAAGATATATGGCTTTGTGCCACCTGGCGGATTGGTAACAGAAACAGTTGTACTGATCTGAGTAGCCTGATTCATCACATCTACTGGTAGCGTGTCATTCGCAAAGTAATCACTGTAGAAAGTCGTGGGTGAAACCGCAGTCCAGACATGACCATCGAATTGATTATAGGTAAAACCTTCCAGATAATGCGGTTGATTGTCAGAGCTACGATAGGTCAATACCTTACCTTGCGGTAGCGTAACACTGCCAGTGATCTGTAACTGATCTCCGAAGAAATTTTGTGATCCGGAATCAGAAGATGTCAATGAAGAAATATCCTGAAAGGAGAAACGCCCATTCGTTACATCAGTCCACGATGTATCCAGTTTATCCCAAAACACCTTCCCATTCGTTGGCTGCGCAAATACTGGCAATAACCAGCTGAAGACAATCGCAATCACCGTCACAAGACTGGCAACCTGCATACAACGCCGCGTCATAGTAGAAATCCAGGTAGGATCAGTGTAGAGTCCATCCTGTCTCCAACGTTCAATCTGTAACGCAATCCGTGTACGCGCAATCAACAACGCCAGAGCAGCAACCATAATGACCACAAGATAGGTGAGATCATGAGGGATATAGTTCAGATTCACCAGCATGATCGAGCAATACACCAGCACTACCAACCAGGGCAAATGCGCACGATAGACCAGCCAACTACCAAAATACCCCAGAAAAAAGCTCAAAAACGCCAGATAGAAGAAGAAGACAATCACACCAAATGATGCCGATAGTGGTTGAGCAGCAAACGCCGCCTGTAAAGCAGTCAGCAGTACCCCAGGTGCGATATGATAGGTGGGCACACAGGTAAACCAGAAAGCCAGCACCAGACCAACAATACAGGCCAGTAAATGCAATATTGCCTGCGGAATATATGGTGCTTTCGCTACCAGTAATCCCAACAACAGACCAAAGATAGGTGGGTAGAAGAGCATATTGCTATCCTGCACCCATCCGGCTTTCGTAATTGCCAGCAGAATACAGAAGAGCGCTATTCCTAAGAAGATCAGTGCCAACCAGCCTTCCGCAGGCCCAGGAAACCGTATATGATCTACTGAACGCGCTTGAGCATGCGCAAATTTTATCTGATTATGTTGAGGAGAGGAAGCATTTGACACTGATGATCCAGAAGGAGACGATGCATCTAACCGGGGTATGCTCTGACGTTGATCACCGGATGAAGGCTGTTGATGATGAAGAAGACCTGATCGCATGCAAAACTCCCTCTACAAGCATACATCATAAATTCAGAAAACAACTTTAACAGACATTTAACATTTATACATAGGTTAAATTCAATAAACGATCTAGAACATCACAATCAGGTTTTACCAGTTATTATTCCCTCAGTAAGATTGAAGCCAACGAGCCTGATCCCAGCCTAAATGTGCATGACTATTAAATAGTCGTAGCATTGGGCGTTGCCCCCAATCCACAACACTAATGGTAGCAGGATCAAGAAAAAGATGGAATAACGACACTAATGGAGCATTCATAGCCTGGCAAAGCAATACTTTAATTGGTCCTACATGTGAAACCAACACGACTGTCTGCCCCGGATGCTGCTGCGCGATAAGCTCAACACAAGCACACACACGCTGTTGTAACGCAGCAAAGCTCTCACCCTCTGGTGGAGCTAAGGATGGATCCTGTTCCCAGACCAGTAGCTTTTGCCGGTCCCCTTCACTACGCGCCAGCACCTCAGTTCGACTCAAGCCTTCCCATACCCCAAAATCACCCTCTCTGAGCGCGGTCAGCACCTGTGGTTTCAGTGTATGCTGGTGCGCAATCGGCAATGCCGTCTGATACGCACGCTGTAATGGACTACTATATACCGCTGCAATGGGCAAAGCAGCTAATGCCTCAGCAAGTCTGGAAGCCTGCTGCACACCACGTTCCGAAAGAGCATCATCCCGTGAACCAATATAACGAAACTCACGATTTGCCAGTGTTTCACCGTGCCGAACCAGCACCAGACGTGTTATCGCAGCATCGATCATTCTTATCTACGCTTCTTTCCGAAGAAAAGTAATAATAAACTGGGAGAGATAAGCAAGCAGCAAGCGCCAAACACAAACGACATTGAGAGATTGACATTTGTTTGCAGCCAGCCAGCCACACCTGGACCAACGCTAAAACCAATACTCCACGTTACAGAGTAAAAACCAGCCAGCGTCCCTCGCAAACGAGCAGGCACTTGTTCCATCTCAAAGGCCCCATAGACTGGATCAATAAGCGCACGTAGGATAGAACGCGTATATTCACCAGCAATTGCAAATGGCAATTGTGGCGACAAACCGATCAATATCATCAGTGGCGCACTTATGTATTGTACCACAGTAACCACATGTAACTTACTCCAGCGTCGCACGACCAGAGGTGCTGCCAGCGAGCAAAAGCCCCCTAACAAACCAGAGATGGTAAAAATTATCCCTAATTCTCCCGGAAACAGGCCAAAGCGTAAAACAAAATAGATCTGGATAAGCGCAACTACTGCACCTTCCCCAATAGTAAAGAGTAAATCAGGAACAAGCAACTGCATAAACAAAAGTACCGGCAAACGGGCTTCTTTTCGTCCCTGTGAGGCACGATCAACAAGGACGGGCTGCTGGGCTGCATACTGCGCTTCGTCATCGCTCATTGGCAACGTAGTCGCGGCTACTGTTGATTTTTCACCGCGCACTTCACGCAAAAACCAGAGTGGTAAACCAAAGACCAGCGTAAAAGCTGCCGCGGCAAAGACACTCCAGCGCAATGGAACCGGACTGGCAGCCGAAACATGTAATATGTTACCAACCAGCCCCGGAATGGCCCCACCCAGGAGATTCCCCAATGAACCGACACCTAGCAGCAAAAAGCTATTTAATGCCAGCACCCCCACACGTTGACGCTCATTGGTCGACTCCGTCAGTAGTGGTAGATTGGTCACCCAGTAAGCAGTAGATGAAAGTCCCTGTACAAAACTCAACACAAGCAACCAGGGAGCAGCCGTCATTAACGCGGTTACAGCCAGAAAAAGCGGTGAAAAGAAGGCAGTCAACAGCAGCACAGGTTTGCGCCCCCAACGATCCGCCAACATGCCTACAGGCACCGCAGCTAACCCCGAACCAATCGCAGGAATCGCGCTGAACAAACCAATGAAATCCGGTTTATAGCCCAGACTATGCACATAATAGTTCAAGGTCAAATTTGCAATACTGATCTGAAAACCCTTGCCTAATGTGAACAGCAATAACAGATACACATTTCCTGGAAAATGCAGCATATGCAGCAATGAAAAGATTTTCGCTGATAATACATCATTGGCTTTTTTTTCAACGCTATTTCCATCATGAACTGAATGATCCAAAGCTAAAACTCCATCCTCATGTATTCGCAATCTATCAATAGGCTAGCATATAGAGCTAAAATTAAACAATGTCCGATTGTACAGGAATACACTATAATTATTGTCATTTCAGCACATCTATGATCAGGCAGTTCCAGAATTGAGCAGAACCAGCTATTTTGATCAATGTTGCATTCTTGCGTTTACTCTTATGACAATGACATACATTACCAAAAGAAAACACAGATCTACAATCGAGCAAATAGGAACAGGAGAGCAACAACGTGACTATTGATATCTCATCCCTTCATCTGGGAGAAATATTACAACCAGGCAATATTATTGCCTGGATACTGATGGGACTTATCGCGGGAGCGCTGGCAGGTTTCATTGTGCGAGGTCGTGGCTTTGGCTGTCTGGGAGACATTGTTGTCGGCCTGATCGGGTCCATTATTGGAGGAATTATTGCCAGTGCGCTCCAACTGGGTTCATTTCATTTTTGCGGTAGCATTTTCATCTCATTCATCGGGGCATGTATTCTGGTTGCCATTATTCAATTTCTGACCGGGGGTTATCATCGATACCGGTAGTTAAGAGAGATCAATCCTGTAATAGAATATCAGAATCTTCACATCCAGCCGTCTGGGTATAAAAAGATGCCAGAGAGATATATGCTTTTGTTAACTCACACCGCGTCACAGCAACCTCATCCGCACAAAGAGGGCAGACCTCAACATGTCTGGCGACCCATATTGTATCCGCTGACGACAACATATCAGCGCAGTATTGACTGATGGTCAGCATAGTAGGGCACTCATAACGGAACAACCGCGTAAGTAAACGTGAATGTATCTCGACATAACGCTGCATCCTCTGCTGACAATCAGAACAACTGCTCATATGCTCACGGATGGGCGTCGGCAAACTATCCCCATCAAACACATACATCAGGAGATCAGCGTCAGGAGCAGTAGAGCAACAGTGCTTCATGATTTTTCGTTCCTTCATTATTATATTCAATAATACAGTTAATACACAATTATGTTCATCATTTTATAAACTCAGCATGAGACTTTTTTGGGGGATTAACAAGGAGAGAAGAATGCGTAGAGGATACGCGTACCTCTACGCAGAAACAATACCATCTAACTTCCACCGTAGTTTGCTCGCATTGCGCATAATGCGTTCCATAATATTCCGTTTCAAGCGATAAATTTCTTCCTCATTACGAAATTCGCCTGGACAATAACGAATGATCTCACGTGGTTTCAGATTACAATGGAAATGTAAATAGGCGACACGTTGCTCCTTCGCACCGGATAACATACTTTGAATAATCTCCCAGAGTTCATTCTCATGATACTGATCTTCAACCTGTGGCTCATCCGGATGTCCATAATCGGGGATGCGCTCAACATTAGCGCGTGCGAATGCACGCAACGTATCCATAATGGCACAGTGCAGACACAGGCGTAAATAACTGAGAGCCGCAGCAAGCGTATGAAAGGACAATGACTGATCGCTCACAGCCTGCCAGAAGCGCCGAAAGGTATCATCAATGTATGTCTGATCATTCTCGTAACGGAGTGCCAACTCACGATAGGTATGACCACTGAGCCAGAGCCGTATATTCTCGCTAAACTGTTTTTGTAGAAAGATCCAGGCATCGTTATTATGAAAAACAACCGCACGCCGTAGAATTTCCAGGCAATAGCGATCATCACTTGGTTCTTTCCGACGATACCGGGCGATCTCGTACAAACTCTGATCGATAAGCGCAGATAAGCTTAACCTATCCAGAGACTGCTCGGTCTTTATCCCCATTGCATTCACTCTTCTTCCCGTCTAACGAAGACACTGAGATTATTACATATGACATATTTTTACACACATTAGTAGACGTTAATACTTGTCTAAAATCAAAGCTGTGTTTTGTCTTCTCAGATACCCTATGAGCAGTTCCCTCACAAACGCCAGCGCTAATCACCGCTTTCCAGCGAATTTATCCATCCTTTGTCCTATTCCTTGCCTCTTTTCTCCAAAACAGGTATACTTTATATACAATCTAGGATACGTCTATCACTTGCCTCGTGCAATGTCGCACGTAACAATGTCAATGTGATGCTCAACACAATACGAGGGTCTAAATCTAGCGGGTGCATTGTTAACGAGCAGTCAGTAAAAAAGGCGGAGTATCCTCGCTTTCCCGTGCGGGACATGGGTTTTGGCGCCGAATGACATATGAAGAAGCGCATATTGCTGGGTGTAGATTCCAATTTTTCATCCGCGACACAGCACGCGGTACGAGCATTAGGAGATCTTGTTCAAGACACAGATCCGACAATCTCCTTTATTCTCCTTCATACTATTCCCATGACGCACATAGTTGCTGAACAACCCGGCTACTATGTCGATCAGTCTGTTGCGTTCCATCCAACAGGTGAGGATCGCAAACAGGCCGAAGCAATTTTACAAAAGGCGCACGCTGTACTGCGACAATATGGTTTTGAACATTGTGATGTGGAACATGTAATACGTATTGGGGCGCCTGCGGAGGAAATTGCTTCTGTGGCCCGCGAACGGAACGTCCAGCTTATTGTTATTGGTAGCCGAGGGAATGGCTTTCGACAACGAGTACGACGGATGCTTCTTGGCAGTATCTCACGTCGTGTATTACAACTTGCTCCATGTCCTGTGATGGTCACTCCCCCACCAGTGGATGTGAAGGATGAAAATCTTGTTGGCTGGTACAAAGGTGCTCTCAAAGCCTATTTACAGGAGCATAAACAATCCCTGACAATCCTTACTCCTCAACGTGTCGCCAAACAATTCTTACCCGTGAACAAAGAAACTCCTGGCCCGAAAGAGATCGCTGCAGCGGCTACTGCCCTCGATGATTTCGCGCAAAATGGTTTACTTTGTCGCCATAGTATTGAAGACGGAGAAATGCGCTACGTGAATGATTGATGAGCAATAGCTATTTTATGTTGCTCATCCTGATGCAAAATATGGGTAGAACCGACGAGAAATCTCAGTCCTACCCATACGCTGGAATCTTCATGCAGAAGAATGGACACCTGTTGTCCATTCTTTTTTCTTCTACAACTGCGCCGCCAGTTCAGCTTGCCCTGTGACAGGTGCCCGGCAGACAAAATTCTGACAGACATACGCTGTCGCTTTTCCACCTTGAGCGGGACGCCCTGCCAGCAGCGCAATCGCGCTGATCGCATCATGATCAGCTGGATCTGCACAGGCGACGACGCTATTTGGCAGATAGCGTTGATTGACAACTGAAAGCAGAGCACGAGTATCCGCACGCTGCTTCTCCCCGATGATCGCTATTTCTTTCCGCGCCGAAAGCACAAAATCGAGCGCACATAATGCCTGACCAAAAGCCTGTGGATGCTGCACAAACAGTTCCGCCAGTGATTGCAGGTAAACCTCAACCTGCTGCTGATAATCGGCATTATCATTGAATGCAGCCAGCCGTGCCAGGACCGCGATTGCCACATTATTGCCTGCCGGAGTCGCGTTATCCATGAGATCCTTTGGTCGACTGATCAACGTCTCATGATCATGGCTGGTATCAAAGAAACCGCCATTCTGCTGATCGGCAAATTGCGCGATGGCCTGCTCCATGAGTGCCTGCGCTTCCGTAAACCAGCGCGGTGTGAAACTGGCTTCATAAAGTGCCAGCAAACCATCAGCCAGAAAACTATGGTCTTCAAGATAGCCATTGAGATGAGCACGACCATCCTTATATGTGCGCAATAAACGACCATCCTGGCGCATTTGTTGTAACAGGAAATCCGCGTTCTTTTCCGCTACCTGCAAGTAATCTGCTCGACCCAGATAGCGCGCGGCTTCCGCGAAGCTCCGTAGCATCAAGCCATTCCAAGCGGTCAGGATTTTCTCATCACGTCCCGGCTTTACACGCTGCTCACGAAGTTGAAAAAGCACCTTTCGACTCTGTTCCAGGCTGGCCTGCACAACTGCGACACTTTGCCCGACTGTTACCGCGAATCGTTCGATATCTTCCTGAATATGGAGAATGTTTTTGCCTTCAAAATTCCCCTGTTCGGTGACATCATAGTAACGTGCAAAGAGTTCCGCGTCTTGTGGTGGCAATACCGCCACGATCTCCTGTGGCGTCCAGAGGAAAAACTTTCCTTCTTCACCCTCGCTATCCGCATCCTGTGTCGAATAGAAGCCGCCTTCCGGTGAAGTCATCTCGCGCACCACATAATCAAGCGTCTCTTCGACGATGCGCCGATAGAGAGATCGACCGGTGACCAGATATGCCAGCAGATAAAGGTGACTGAGCAGAGCATTATCATACAGCATCTTCTCAAAGTGTGGTACCAGCCAGCGCTCATCAACCGAATAGCGATGAAAGCCACCACCCAGTTGATCATAAATCCCACCCTGAGCCATCTGCTGCAATGTCGTTTCGATCATCGTCAGTTCATCTGCTTCCTCTAGGGGAAGTTCTCCATGCTGACGATGCAGATGAACACGCAACAAGAATTCCAGTGTCATTGCATTTGGAAATTTTGGTGCTCCACCAAAACCACCATAGGTCGCGTCAAAATCTGCCGCGAGCTTCCGACTGGCATCAGAGAGCATACGCAATGGCTGCTCATCTGCTGCCTGCTGTTGCCCTTGCTTGATATATAAAGGGGCACTGCTCTGCTGATGCAGGTACATTGCCAGTTGATTTGCCTGCTCCTCAACCTCCTGACGACGCTCTGCAAATACCTGAGATACGTTCAAGAGAATACGTGGAAAGCCCGGCATCACCTGCGTCCCATATCGTCGATCTCGTGGTGGAAAGTAGGTACCACCATAAAACGGCTTGCCATCTGGCGTCAGGAACATCGTCATCGGCCAGCCTCCCTGCTGCGTCATCGCCTGGACCGCCTGCATATAAATCGCATCAACGTCAGGTCGTTCTTCACGATCAACCTTAATAGCAATAAAATGCGCATTGATCAATTCAGCAATTTTTTCGTCCTCAAAAGATTCATGCGCCATCACATGG
>Ga0310811_10012279_pt1 | contig 11112 bp, 13 predicted proteins | sample YCmetagenome_FD_207642 | JGI IMG/M metagenome (GOLD analysis project Ga0310811, IMG submission 207642) | Soil microbial communities from experimental microcosm in Duke University, North Carolina, United States - YC | ecosystem: Engineered > Artificial ecosystem > Soil microcosm > Unclassified ... | reverse complement strand
GGCCTCGTCAAGCAAGACAAGCCAATTGAGTAGATAGCGTCCGATCGCGCTCATTTCTGCGCTCCCGCGAGAATCTCGGTCTTCCGATCCGATCCAACGCTTGAGCCGAAGTAGTAGGCAATGATCGAGGCCCATGCCGTCCCGAGAGAGCCCAGCATAAGCATCAGCGCATCGTGGGCGGCCCGCGGCAGGTCGATAAACATCATCACGCCGAGCACGCCGAAAAACCCCGCCGTCACCGCAACTGCGAGGAATGGCGCCGTCCAGCTGCGCGTGCTGATTTGCAGCTGCCGGGCGCCTTGGCGGTCCTGCACGGTCAATGCCGCGAGCGTCTCGGTATCCTTGAAGCCAGCTTCCGCCATGCGTGCTGCATAGTCCTGATCCGCCTTGCGCATAGCCGCGAGCTGTTCAGGTGTCGCGCCGCTAATTGCTGCCGCGATTTGTCCCTGCCGATCATCGGTGGATGCCGTAGGGGACGGCGTAATCCCGAAGACGCTTTCGAGAGCCGCAACCGCACCGCCAGCCAGGGGCCCGCCCAAAGCCGTTGCAATCGTCGGCGCGAGGCTCTTGACGACGTTCAGTGCCGAATCCCATCCGCTCATGATTGGTCCCCTTGGAAATTTGAGCCGAGAAGAAAGAGCGCGCGTTCTGCGGCTCTGCGTTTTACCAAGCCGGGGAGCACCGCCCCCCCGGCCTTCACCCATTTCGAGAATTCATCAGCCGCCGCAGTGACCTTGCCGCTATTCAACAGGCGAAGCAGCGTCGAGTTTTGCAAAGCAACTGGCCCGAGGTTGTAAGCGAAATCCGAGAGCGCTGCTTTCTGCTCATCTGCCAGCGAAACCGAGACGAGCCTATCCACTGCGGCGCCGAAATTCGTCATGCGCTGCGCGAGTTCGTCTTCGGCTTGCTGCTGCGTCCAGGTCGTTCCCTTCTGTATTCCCGGTCCCGTGCAACCATATCCGATCGTCGGAATTGACCAGCCGTGCGCCGGGTCTGGGTATGCCTCAAGCTCGCACCCCTCGAATTGCTTGGCGAGGTCCATCGCCATATCAAGCCATCCCATCTCCGCCTCCATCGGTGAGCGCTTTCAGGATCAACTCGTCGCGATCACGCCTTTCGCGGAGCATGGCGGCATGATCTGCCAGGATGTCTCGCTGTCCTTCTACGATCGCAAGCGTGGCCTGCCCAATGCGGTAGATTTCCTCGACGGTATGCCGCTGCAACCCTTCCTGACGGTTCTGCGAGATCATCACGATAGGACCGGTGTAAGCCGCCTGGAACGAGAGCATCAGGTTAAGAAAGACGAACGGGTATTCGTCCCAATGCCCCGTAAGCGCCGCGGTATTGAGGACGATCCATGCGACGAGCGCGGCTGACTGCCAGATGATGAAAGGCCAACTTCCCACCAGCCGCGCCGTGAAATCTGCGGCGCGCTGCCCGAGCGTGCTAGTGCCGGCCGCCGACATACATCAACACCTCGAACACGGCTTCCAGCGCCACGAGAGCTATTACGAGCCATTCGAGCGCGCGCGCTTTGCGAACCTCGCGATCTCCCTCAATGATGTCGATGCGATTCGACAGATGGTCCAAGCGCTCGTCCGCGAGGTCGAATCTCGCCTCTATTAGATCGTCATCCATGGCCGTGCATCAAATTGACAACGAGCCCTATCAGGGCGATCAGAAACATGCCAGCGCCAAAGATGGCTGCATGCTTTCCGGGAACTGAACTAAGGGCGTCGGTGAGCTGCTTGTCGAATTTCTGGCCAACGTCCTTTCGGAATTCTGCGATATCGTCTTTTGTTGCGACGCGCGCGAGCGACTCTCGGAGGGATGAGATAGCCTCATTGTGTTGAGACACGACACGATCGATGCGCGCTATATCGTCGTCATGCCCCTCTACCCGCGCCCTGATTTCTGCTATTTGAGCGTGCACTGCGGTATTTTCCATTTGACCCCCGAATCATGTGGAAGGAAGGATTGTGAAGCTGTCAACAGTTCCGGGTGATCGGATCAGATTTGCGACGAATGCGCTACCTGTCCATTGGACTCCGCTCGTTTGAGTGAGTACCGCACTCGCACCTGTCGTATTGTTTTTCACGAGAATCTTATTGTTGGTCCAATTCGGAATGGCATCAAATGCGAGGATCGGAGCATCCGTTTGTCCACCAGCATTGCCATGTATCGAAAGATTGTTGATGGTTCCGCCAAAGAATGGCGCATCCCCGAAGCTCACGCTCCATATCCAGAAAGGATTTCCGGCCAACTGAGCAGTCAGGCTCCCGTCAAATCTTCCCGTTTTGCCGAGCAGATCGCTGAAACTGATTGGCGGCAGCGGGCCTAAGCCACCGCCCAAGCCGGCTAGCAAATACGGCCAATTACTGCTCAACGGCTTTGAATTGTTAATGGTGAACGGAAGAGACAAGCCGAGTTCCGTCGCAATCTGCGACATGGAGAGCGGAAAGGAGGATGGCAGCGTCATTTGGCCGCCTCCAGCAGAGCGCGCAAGCGAAGAACTTCGTCTGTGAGCTCAAGCGCGAGCACAAGAGCGGCTTGGCCGTAGGCCACAGACAGGTAACCGTCCGGACCTTCAAGAACCGCCTCCGGAAATACTTCTCGAAGCGAAGCGGCGCCCACGCCAGCGCTGCGCTCTCCGCTCGAAATGCGCGTGAAGGTGCCGCGCAGCACGCGGGACATGCGCTCCAGAAAATCGTCGGCCGCCGGCGCCCAATCGGTCTTCAGGCGCTCGTCAGAGCTGACAGTAATGCCCGACGAGACGGTCAGGGTTCCGCCATCAGTTAGCGTTAGAGGATTGGCGCTATACGCATCGTTGGCAATCATGAATACGCCGCCTTGCACGTGTATCGTCTTGCTTGGCGTTGTCGATCCGTTGCCCACAAGCGTCAGGGATGCGCCACCGGCTGCCACCGTGTTCGTGATCGTGACGGTCTTTGCGGAGGTCGACGTATCGGTGACCGACAATTCCCCATTGATTGTTTCGTTTCCGTTGACCGTCAGAGCCCCGGTTGTCGCGCTCTTCGTCGTATTGATGGTCCCGGCTGACGCGCCTAGCAGAGTTAATCCAGCCGTCTGAATCTGATTGACGGTAGCGTATTCGTTCGTGTTCTGGCCGTCGGTGCACCCGATATGCCGAAAATTCCCCATCGGGAGGTTTGCCGTTGGCACTGACTGCCCATCGCGCGCGAGCGATCCTGTCAGAGCAGACGCGATATCGCTCAGTGTCGGGTTGGCCCAGCCGCTTGAGCTGATTGTGGTCTGGGTCACTACCGGATTGCCTGCTGGCAGGCTATAGTTGCCGCTACCGTCGCGGGGCATAGTGCGCCTCCTTGGAGATTTTCATGCACGACATACTGATTGTTGGGCTCGTAAAGCTCGGCATCGTCGCTCTCATATCATTTGTTGCCGGAATTATTGAGGGCGCCAGCCGCCCCATTTATCAAGGCTGGACGACCATAATTCAGGAGCCGTTGCGCAAGCGCGCTTGGAACTGGCTGCGCCGCCGCGGCAGCACGAGCGTCGAGGTACGGCAGGACCGTATCCGGGTTAAGAAGCAGTCCCGATAGGCGATCCTGCAAGCGATTGCCGACCATCTGACCGATCTTGTTGCCGCCGCCCAGAATGCCGAGCCCCACCATCGGATGACCGAGCGCAGTCGCGCCGAGAGCTCCGACAGCCTTGCCAAGATTCCCAGCGCCGCCGAATGTCGGGCCGTACAGTTGCCGCGCGAGCCATCCCTGCGCCGCGAGGTTGTAGGCGGTATCGCTGCCTGGCGATCGGATTGAGTTCGAGACCGTCGCGCGCTGCAAATCCTGGCCGATTCCTTGCAACGAGTTAAGCGCGCTCGGATCAATCCCGAACTCCGCATTCTTCATCGCACTGGTAAGCGCCGATCGATACGGCATGAGCTGTATTTCGGGCGCACCACCCGCATTCATTGCGCGTGTTCCAAGGCCATTTGCAATGGCTTGGCCGGCCTCCATCGTGTTGATCGGAACGCTCATCTGCGCATACGTCTGCGCGGCCTGCCGCACGCCAGGCACATAAGTCTGGGTCCAGCTCTTGAGATACGACTGCGCCTCGGTGAGCGCGCGCGCCTGCTGATTGTTGCCTGCACGTTGCGCCGCGCCGATCATGTCGCCCAGCGCGCGATTTGTGTAATCGAGCGCCTGCCCGCTGATGGCTCGGTCGTCAGGAGTCGGCCATTTGAGCTGCACGCCCTCATTGCGCGCGAGCTGATCGGCTTGCTGCATTGCCTGCTGCACGGCGGGACGCTGCGCGAAGTTGACGAAGCCTTTGCCGACGTTCGCCGTCGCCTGGTGCGCGGCATCATAAAGAGGCTGCGCGGCTGCTGCGCGGGCCTGATTCGCCGCGGCGAGCGCTTCTGGCGTCTGCGCCACACCCATCAACGCCTGCCAGCGCGCATCGTTGTTATCGATCGCGCGCTGGGCTGCGGCAGACTTGAACGCCGGGATATTGCCGGCCGTCTTCTCGGTCTGCACCATCACCGGGGTTTGCGCGACTTGCGCCGTGGTGGGCAGGGAGCCAGGAACGAACTCCTGGGCGCCGCGGATATTCTGAGCTGCCGCCGCCGCTTCTGCCGGGTCCATCGCACCGGCCAGACCTTCGCCGACGAATCGACCCGGCTGAACCACCGGCTTTACGGCATTCCAAAGGCTCTGCCCGAGGTTCTTCGCGCCGGCAGCGACCATCGGCGTTGCGCCGCCGAGCAATCCTCCTAGACCGGCCTGTTCAGCCTTTTGCGTCCAGAAGTCGTTGCCGGGATTTTGAACGGGCATCATGGCCGCGCCAGCCGCCCCCTGGATGGCGCCGAGACCCATCTTTCCGGCGAGCGATAGTCCGGCATATTCCGGCCCTATGAACGCCGTGGGCAGCGTTCCGGTGATCTGGCCGCCGACATTCCCGGTTCCGGCCACGATCGGATGTGCCGCCGAATACGGCGCGTATTGCTGGTCGAGGTTCGCAATCCCGTGTTCGGCGTCTTGCGTGAGCCACTGGCCCGCGCGACCAACGGCATTCATCGGCGGCTGACCGGTAATGGTGCTCGTGAGATTGGGCGATTCGCCGATTCCGCCCAGCGCTTGCATGCCTCGGCCGACCAATTGCTGAACGCCGAGCATCGTAGAGCCGAATCCATGCCCGAGACCGGCGCCGAGAGAAGAGAGCATTCCTGGTTGCCCGGCAGCGGTTTTACTTGCCGCGGCGCCCGAACCGCCCGCTGCCGACGCCGGGGCCACCGGTGAAGCTCCCAGATATGTATCGAAAGATGGCTTGGCCGACGCAGAAGCCGGCGCGTTCAAGTAATCGTCGAAGGCACTCATCTCAGCAACCCATTATTGAATGCCCACTCGAAATTGGCTCGCAGCGATGGATTGGCCTTTACCGCAGCCCGCACTGCCGCGCGCTGAGCCTCGCCCGATAGCGCGAGCGCAGGGACCATCGAAGGCTTGACGTTTTGATCGAACGCCGCTGATTGCTGCGTGAATGTTTTCTCATCGCCTTTCTGATAGATCGGCGAGAGAAACTGCGTTTTCACATGCGCCCTATCGAGATTGTTGAGCTGCGTTTGCAAGCCGCTCATCATTGCCGACTGCGGCTTGTCATAGGTAGGCACAGTCTCATCAATCGTTGCGCGGGCGGCATCCGTCGCGCCACCACCGAGAGCCTTACCTTGCAGGGAAACGAACGTCGCATGCAGCTTTTGATACTTCGCTGCATCCGGGCTGATCTTGGTACTTATTGACTCGGGCAACACGCCCACGGCGGTTCCCACTGCACCCTTGTTTTTCGCAAGGTCCAGCATTTCCGTCAGCGCTTCACGCGACTGCTGATAGCTGGAGTCTGAGTTCGAGAGCGCGCCATATGCGTCGGCCATCTGCTTGCTGGGGGCGCCCTGAGAGGCCTCTGCGGCGTTTTGAGCACCCAGAGGTGGCTGCGATGCCATCGGTGCCGCAGGGCCGGCCGAAGCGCCTCCGACGAATGCCTGGGGGCCATTCTCGTGCAGCATGATCCCGGTCGAAACGACGTGGCGCACAGCAGGATTCGAGAGGTCTATTTTCTGATCAGGCGGAATGCCCAAGCGCTGCGACACGTCCTGGATATAAGCCTTCGTATTGTTCTCATTCGGGGGCGCCCATTTGGAGATGACGCCGGCCAAGGTATTGACGCCCTGCTTGCCATAGGACGCGAGATTGGAATCCATTTGCTGGAGACCTGTCTGCATATCCGGATATTGAGCGAGCCGACCCCCAGGCATCAACGCGCCAGGATTATTGTTGCGCAGAGGGGCCGGCGCGCCGGGTTGTGCGCCTCCAGCCGCATCCGCGACATTCGCCACGGTCTGCTGGACGTATCCGCCTTTGCCGCCATTCGCGCTCGGGTCCCACACTTGTTGAAGCGAATAGCGAGCCTTTCCCCCAGCGGCGGCAGCCGCAGAATTTCCCATCGCTTCGAGGCCACCTTGAACCGGGACTACCTGCCAGCCGTTCGGCCCCTGGACCGCGGTGTAACCCTCCGGAACAGCCGGCATTTGCTCGATCTGACCCGTCGTCTTGTTCAGCGCATACCCTCCCGGGCGCAGCGATGCGTAGTCAGGAGCGACCGCTTTCGCGAGCGCGTTCTGCGCGATCGAACGACCGAGAGCGCTGTTTGGATCGATGCCGGCCGCTCGAATCTGGGCATTGATGTCGGCAGGCTTGAATGCCTGCGCCTGAGCCTCCCAATACTTCTCGGGAGCATTCAGGTACATCATGGCGGCCTGCTGCGTCGACATACCCAGCGGATTCATCGGGCCACCCGGCGCGAGCATTCCCTGCGGCCCTTGCTGTCCGGCTGGGCTCAGCTGCCCAGATACCCCCCCAGACCCAGCAGCGCCGTCAGAGACGGTTGCCCCAGCAGTCCCGGCATTTGCGGGTTGGTCTGCTGGGGCTGGCTGCTGTGGGGAGGATGCTCCGAACCCTTGCATGCCATTCGGGCCGACGAGCGCTTGCCATTGAGCCGCGCCGAGGTTGTTCAATCCCTGGCTCGTGTCTTGCCCGACTTTCGCACTCATCAAAGCCTGCGCAAGCGGCGATACGATGCTAGTAATAGCCGACATGCGCGGCATTACCTGATAATTCTGGCTGCCACCAGAGCCAACCGTCTGCATCGGCTTCGCCTCTTGCAGCGCATTTTGCATGAGTGCTTGAGACAGCATTTGCTGCCGCTGCAAATCATACATGCTCCCCTGGAATTGCGGGAGCACTGCCATCCCGCCTGCGTTAGGCATATGCACCTCCATTGAATTTTGCTACGGCAGAGCAGAGATATAGCACCGTCTGCATGGCGTTTTGCTTGACGAGTTCGCGCTGCCTCTCGCTCAGCTTTGCAATTTGTTCGAGCACGTCCTTTCCATGCTGTTGATCGTGGATCGCATGGTGCCGAAGGGTGCGGCACACATCTGCGCCGTGAGTGCGCTCCAACTGCTCGACATCCTCAACCGAGGCCGGGAAGCATTCGAGTACGAGCATGTAGCCGAGCAGAGCGGCCGGGTCGACATGCCGGATCAGGTAATACTGCGATCCCACCATCGCGACCGCCTCCGGAGAGATTGGGAACGAATAGACATCGACGCCGGCGCTCTTCAAGTCCTGCGCGAGCCATTCGGCATGGTTCATCTCTTCGCCGAGATGCTCGTGGAAATACTCATGCAATCCTCCCTGCGCATACGCCGCGGCATCCATAAGCAGGTCTTCGCTCGCGCGGATGACCTGGAACATGAATGAGAGATTGCCGAGCATCGCAGAACGATGACGCAGGTCTGTCATCGGAAGCATCTCGCGGAGCGATTCGAGAAATTTATCCATGTCAGAAAAACGCCAATGCAGCCATGCCGGCGATTGATCCTATGGTCGAATCGGTCTGGTTTGCGCTCGCCACATCAGCATTATGCGAGGCCAATTGGCCTTGATAGGCATTGTTCATGTATCCGGCGATGTCAGCCGGTTTCGATGCCGACGCTGATGTTCCGGTATAGCCAGGAATCATTTGAGCGATCGTTTGCAGATTCGAATATGGCGTCTGACCAATGCCCACGCTCTGACCGAACAGCCCAGCCTGCTGTCCAAGCAACCCGCTTTTCGCATTAATGCCGGAAAGCTGGTTTTGCCAGTTTTGCGTGCCGATTTGCGAACCGGTCAACTGAGCATTGTTTAGAGCCTGCTGCTGCTGGAATGTCTGATTGCGCGAGAGATTGCCCTGCGCGTTATTCCATGCCTCCGACCCGGGAGCGAGGCCTTGATTCGCCAGCTGAGCATCGAGCGAGGTCTGCTGCTGCGAGAACTGCGGCGTTAGATACCCCATCGACGACTGATAGGCCGAGCTGATGCCGTTCTGTTGAGCCTGCTGCGCAGCCTGCGGGCTAAGCGAAGAACCCAGCGCGGATATCTGCCCATTCAGTCCATACAGGCCATTGAGCGCCGTCTGATTGATTGCGCCGCTTTGCCCGGTCTGCCCAAGCAAGCCATTCATCTGCGCTTGAAGCGCGGGATTGGCCGTGATCGACGTGCTGTAGATCGGCGCGCCCGTTGCGGGATCGACGCCGGTTTGAGTGGAAGTCTGAGAGCCGAACGGGTTCGAATAATTGTTGAGGTTCAGCGCCTTGTTATAGCCTGCCGTCTGCTCATTCGCCTGGGTCTGAGCCTGGGCGGTGATAAACGGATCAGGTGGGGGCGGAGCATCTCCACCCTTGCCCTCAAGCGTTGCAGGGCGATATTTTCCAGGCGCCTTCCTGAATGCCCCGAGAGGTAAATCAGGCGCGTCGGATGTCAGCCAATAATGCCGCATGGTATTTGCCTTCGATGTACCGGCATTCGCTTTTAAGCATGCCGTAGACGATCAAATCCGTCCCATCGGTGCAAGCCGCGCGGAGTTGTCCTTCACGCTTGAACCCCAAGTGCTCATCGAAGCGCTGCGCCTCGATGTTGTCGGCCCGCACAAGGCCGGTAATACGACCGCATCCCGCTTGAATGAAGGGATAGCGGAAACACGCCGCCATGTAAGCGGGAGTCATCCAATGACGCGAGCCGTCAGAGGCTACGTGCATCAGAATATTTGCGCCGGCCTGCATATTGAAGACGACACCAGCACACAGCTCTCCATTGTTCTCCAGCCCAATCGCGGTATAGAGCTTGTAGCCGCGCTCCTCATCGGTGCGCTCGGCCACCCATTGCATGACGCGCTCGGGATCATCCCAGACAATGCGCTTCACAGCACCGCTCCATCGGTCATCACGTAATCCGTGCTCAACCATGAGACCGGCATATCGAGTGCGCTGACCTTCATGTGCATCGCTGCGGCATAGCCAACGCCCGATACCGTCTGCCAATTCTTAAGAATCTGGCTGTCCTGGCTCCAGGCATCGACATCCCAAACGGCCACATCCCATAGCGCTCCTGACTGAGATGAAAATCCGGGGAGGCCCGTGGGCGCCGTCGTGTCGAAATCGATATTCAGACCGATCGATATGCCCGGCGTGCCGCTGGACTGGAGCACAGGACGAACCATCGTCCACTGCTTGAGCTGATGCGTGCCGAAATAGTCGAATGACGGAAGAGTCTCGCCGTTGATCTGACTGCCGTTGTCATCGAAGTTATTCGACCATGCCTTCACGACCGCACCATTGCCGCCGTAATAGATTTGATCGTTGAAACGCGCCCAGCAGTTCGCCGACCAGCCGGTGAAATTGCACCACGAGCCCGTGATCGTATTCATCACGTACTGCTGTTGCTGACCGAGCGCGATCGGGACGTTCAGCAGGAGTGCATTGCCCGCCGGGTAGAGGACCAAGTCCCACCCGAAATTGCTCGCATAGAGCGATGTGGCCTGCGCTATCGCGTTCTGAATCTTGTAGCTGAGATCGACCTGAGTGTTGACGCGCGACGATGCCAGCAGCCGCGAGATTGGTCCCAATCCGTCCTTGCCGATGTAGAGCAGGTCGCCACCATACTTCATGAAGCAGCGATTTCCCATCGGCGAACCCACCTGATAGACGCCGACCTTCTGGAAGGTGCTTGATTGCGACGGATCAGTGCCCTGGTAGACCGCAATCTCACCCTCCGAGGTAACGAAGCACAGATAGTCCTGCATCCCATACCCGCCGTCGACGGTCCATACGCCCATCGCGACGAGCGAACCGCCGCGAGGGAAAATCGCTTGCATCGGAAATACTGCGGCCGCGCCTCCGACACTGCTCACCGGCAGGTAGTAGGCGTTCAGTGAACCTTTCTGGATGAACCATACCCGCGAGGCGAACATCTTGATATCGGAGAGCGTCGTCGGATCGACGCCCGTAATCGAGATCGGAGCCGATGCCGAAGTGACCTTCTGCCACGCGCTGCCGTCATAGACGTAGTACCCATCGACACCATTCACGATCCCGAGAAATGGCCCTCCTGACGTGGCGAAGTTCTCGTACTTCCACTTGTCGCTGCTCAGCGCCGAAATGACCGCCGCGCCCACTGGGCCTGTCGAGGTCACATCGAAGACCGATCCACCGGCCGCGGCAAACAGCTTCGGCGTACCGCTGGCAGGGTTGTACGGCATCAGCGAATTTACCTGATTGCCAAGCCCAGTAGACCAATTCATCGATCCATTGCGCAGCGAAACGCTCGATGGCGTCGGGAAAAAATTCGTGAGTATGACCGCATCGCCAGGAGGCATATTTGCGATCGAATCGCGCGCATTCCAGCCTCCAATGGGAGCAGGAATGCTTTCGGTGCGTGCCCGCTGCGCGCGCGCTACGCCGGCCACAGGTCGACGCATCATGCCGACCAACTCCCGGAAGGCACGAGAATGCCAGGATAGATGTCATATTTCACATCGCCCATGTTGATGACATCCTTCGTGCCGTCGCGCGCCTTTGCATCTTGGAGCATCGTTTCATAATCGACGAAATCCTGGGCATAGTCGAAACCCTTCGCCTTCTTCCATCGCCATTCGAGCCCGAGCTTGAACAGGTCATCGCGAAGCGTCAGCGTATCTGTATCGGCGAGGAATTTGACCTGCGGATAGCCGCTCGACGATTTGCACCAAGCGCGC
>Ga0310811_10012277_pt1 | contig 11113 bp, 3 predicted proteins | sample YCmetagenome_FD_207642 | JGI IMG/M metagenome (GOLD analysis project Ga0310811, IMG submission 207642) | Soil microbial communities from experimental microcosm in Duke University, North Carolina, United States - YC | ecosystem: Engineered > Artificial ecosystem > Soil microcosm > Unclassified ... | reverse complement strand
GGCCCGTGTCCAGCGTAAAGATCGATATCGGCAGATTTGCGTCGAGAATATGATGGGCGATTACCTGGTCTTCGATGCTGAAGCTCGTAGAGAAGGTCACCTGACCCGGGAAGCGCTGTGCCAGCAGCGTGAGTGATTCCGAAATGGATAATCCACTAATTAAGTGGAGTAATTGGGTTGTCGTTTCCTGTGTCGTTATTGTTGCATTGTTCATGATCCGGTGGTGGTGGTTGTTTTCGAAAGAAAATAAATTCTCTGGCGAAGGCGGTCGGATAGACAAAAATCAACAGCAACAACAACAGGCGTTGTTATAAGAGGAGAAGAAGTGATATGAAGAAGATGTGTGCATTAAACTTTACTTGTCTACTGTCGTTGTGGAATAAGTATAGTCCACCAGTATTGTGCACAAATATAGTCTACCAAATTGATATAAAAAAGAAATTTTTCCACCAACGAAAATTGGGGGCTCGGGGCCCCCAATTGTACATATTTGGTTGATTATCCGGTTATTTTATTCCTCCGCTGCCCGCAGGCGCTCCCAGCTTTGCCCCATACTGTTTTTCCCATTCCGCGATCTGCATCGTCAGCTGATACGTGGAAAGGATATCCTGGGCGAACTCGATCTGCCTGTCGGAGAGGTTACCGCCCTTATTCTGCATGATCATCTGCGCATTGATGGCCAGCTGCTCGTCCGAGACATTATCCCCCAGCGATTTATAATACCGCATCTGCTGACTGAGGTCTTTCTTCAGCGAAGCGGCCACCTTTTTCGCCAGATTCCAGTCTTCGGCCTCGAAACAGGCGTTTAAGAACCGGAAGGAGAAATAGTCGTGCAGGTTGTTCTGGTTGGAGGTCATCCCATAGGGGAAGTTGGACTCCAGTACATTCTCGTCGAAATGATCCAGCACCTTGCGGGCCGAGTCCTTCCTGCCGGACGCGGCAAGGCTTTCGGCCAACTGCGCGTGCGCATATTTGATGCTGTTGAGGTGGCGGCGGTTCTCTTCGTCATAGTATACTCCCGGCTTGTTGGCGCTGCCGTAGGCGAATTTCTCCATGACGGTCTTGTAGGCCGTCTCGTTGTCCACGTTCTCCCCGCTGCGCGGGTTGCCGCCTTCTACCGGCACCAGCTGGTAGGAGAGGCCCCTCAGCCTGACGTATTTGGACAGCCCCAGATCGCCAAGGTCCTGCGGGGACGTGAAGCAGATGGGGCGCTTCCACTTATTACGGGCGATGATACCCAGAATGGCCAGGTCGTTCTTCAGCAGATAGCGTTTATCCGCCGGCATATCCAGGTGGAGCTCGCTGACGACGCTGTCGCTTTCGTGTACGGTCCCGCTGCTCCGTACGGCATTCAGGTCCACCGGGACGTTGAACTTGTGCGTGGGCACAAGGTTCAGCGGGGTACCGTTATCCGACTGCATCACGTATTTGGGGTCGTCGCTGGCCGTGACGTTGGTCAGCGTACTGTCGAGGTCATAGTATCTGCCGGCGTCCGTATAGCCCGGCACCTTATCGGTGAAATAGGCCACATTCCGTCTGTCGCCCGTCACCTGTTCCGGCGTGAACAGCACGTCGAATGGCGCGCTCTCGTTGATCTTATAGCGCAGCTGGTTCATATACCAGTCCGTACCCAGCAGGGTATTGACCATCACGCGGACGTCGGGGCGGATGCCCTCCACTTCCTGCGCATACCACAGCGGGTAGGTGTCGTTGTCGCCGAAGGAGAACAGGATCGCATTGGGCGGACAGCTCTCGAGATAGTCGCGCGCCAGGTCCCGGGCAAGGGTTTTCTTGCTTCGGTCGTGGTCATTCCACTCCTGACTGCCCATGAGCACGGGCACCGCGAGGAAACACAGACCCGCGGCGGCATAGTTCGCTGCGTCGGCCTTGCCCTTCAGCGCATATTTCTCCAGCAGGTCTTTTACCCAGATGACGCCGATGCCGATCCAGATGGCAAAGGCATAACAGGCGCCCGCATAGGCATAGTCCCGTTCGCGCGGCTGCAGACCCGCCTGGTTCAGGTAGATCACAACAGCCTCCCCCGTGAAGAAGCACAGGATCAGCGTTACCCAGAAGTCATTGCGTCCTCTCTTATACATAAAGACGACTCCGATCAGTCCCAGTATCAGGGGTAGCAGGAACATCCGGTTATAGGACTTGTTGTTGGTATGTATGCTGTCCGGCATCCGGCTCTGGTCGCCCAGGCGCCAGTTGTCGATAAAGGGAATACCCGTGATCCAGTTGCCGTCGCGCACGTTTCCGAAACCTTCCAGGTCATTTTGTTTACCGGAATAGTTCCAGAGAAAATAGCGCATAAACATCCAGTTGGTCTGGTAGTTCCAGAAATATTTGAGGTTGTCCGCCATGGTGGGTACATCCCCTTCCATTCCGGAAAACTTCTTGTAGGTATTGACCTCCTGCCGCTCGTTGCTGCCATTCCACATACGCGGGAACAGGTGCGCCGAGGGCGTATTGCCCCAGTCCTGACCTACGGCCTTACCCGCGACCTCGTAGCGGTCTTTCCCCATCGTATAAAGGTCTCCCTTATCGACCGTCGGGGGCTGGTCCTGGAAGTCGGGGCCATAAAGAATGGGCCAGTCACCATACTGATCACGGCTGAGATAGCCTACCAGCGCCACGGGATTGTCCACATTATACATGTCCACGCCCGGGTTGGCGGTGCTTCGTATCAGCGTCGTGAAATAGGTGGAATAGCCCAGCAACATAAAAGATGCGCACCAGAGGCCTAGCTTGAGGAAATAGTATCCTTTTTTGGCCGCCCAGCGGATCACGAAGATCAGGGCCGCCGCCAGCAACACGAAGAAGGTGCCAAAGCCGGAGAAGAAGGGCAGGTGAAAGGAATTGACGAACAGGATGTCGAATTCCCCCGCTCCCTTGATGGTATACTGTATGACGAATTTCTGGACGACGCCGGTGATGGCGCAGCCGATGATAAACGCCAGGATGGTTCCCCAGATCGTCGGCTTGTATTTCCTGAAATAATACACCATCACGATGGCGGGGATCGTCAATAAGTTGAGAAGGTGGACGCCGATGGACAGGCCCATCATGTAAAAGATGAAGACGATCCATTTGTCGGACCCCGATTTATCGGCATTATGCTCCCACTTCAGAATGGCCCAGAATACCAGCGCGGTGAAGAAGGCCGAAGAAGCGTATACCTCACCCTCAACTGCACTGTACCAAAACGAATCGCAGAAGGTATACGCCAGAGCGCCTACGACGCCGGCGGCGAGGATGGTGAAGGTCTGGGATTTGGTCGGTTCGGGCAGCGTATGTCCCGCCCCGGCAGCGCCGACGTTTTGGACGATCTTACGCGCGAAATGGGTGATGGTCCAGAACAGGAAAAGGATGGACAGGCCGCTGGCGATGGCGCTCATGAAGTTCACGCCACGGGCCGCGGTAAGGGGATTGTCGCCGAACAGAATGATGAAAAAGCGGCCAAGCAAAATGAACAGCGGGGCGCCGGGAGGGTGGGGGATCTGCAGCTTGTAGCAGCTGGAAATAAACTCTCCGCAGTCCCAGAAGCTGCCGGTAGGCTCCATCGTCATAACAAAGACCGTACAGGCAATCAATCCCACGATCCAGCCTACCACATTGTTCGCTCGATTAAAATTCATATTGGTTAATAGTTTTTGTCCCCCCCGGAGCGGGCTCCGTCCTGAAAGGGGTGGGCAAATATAAGGTATGAGCGCCAGCTATTTAATAAAAACCTTCTGCACCGTGGTGCCGGTATCCGTGTCCACGGCGAGCAGATAAATACCCCGGCTGATCATCCCCACGGAGAGGGTGTACGAATAGCCTTGTACCGGTTGTCTCAGAAGGACCTTACCGGAGACGTCGGTCAGCCGCAGCTGCCGGATCTTCACCGTGCTGCTGACGTATAGCTTGCCGTCCTCTACTGGGTTCGGATAGACGCTGAGCGATCCCAGCCCCGTGGCAACAAGCGTCCGGACCGGCGACCAGGTGAAACGCCCGTCGACATCCACCATCCGCAGCCGGTAATAGTCGGTGCCGGGAAGGAGGTGCGGGTCAGTATAGCGATAGGAGTGGACGCTGCCGGTGTCGGAAAGCGCAGGCACGGAGTCCAGATCGGTATAGACGCTTCCGTCGCTGCTTTTCTGGATGATGAACCGGCTCAGGCCCTTGTCGTTGGTGGTCGTCCACTGCAGAAGCCCTCCTACGCCGGTCCTGGCAGCCGTGAACGATAGCAGCGTCAGGGGCAGCGGCTGACTGCCCGAGGGGCCGCCGTTGTTGATCCAGAATTCCGAGAACCCACTGACCTGATATTCGGCATAGTATCCGTTGTCGTTGGGAACGATGCTGACGTCCTGATGGGGCAAATGATAGGTGAATGTTCCGGAGGCGTCGTTGAACAGAATGCCGTCCTCTTCCGCGGTCACCGGGCTGCTGTATTGGGTTACGCCCGCCTGATAGGGGTCGCCGATGGTGGTACAGGCCGGACAGCCCGTCGCCTTCATCAGCGTGTCGGCCTCCGTCTGGAGGAAATAGAGGCGGACGCTTACGGGCGCGATCGGCGCCACGGCCGGCTGGATCACGATATTCCGGTCGAGGTAGTACTGGACGCCGTCATTGCGGACCGCGCCGGTATTGATATAGAGCTTGACATTCGTGAGACCCAGGCTCTGGCCGTTGGGGTTGATCGCCGCCACCCGCTTGCCGCCGGCGTCGAAATAGATCCAGCCGCTGCCGCTGACGGTCTGACTCAGACCGCTGGTGATATCGGCGCCGCTGTATACAGACGCCTTGTCGAATACGTGGACATCGTCGATCGCCACGCCCTCGAAATTCGCGGCCATATCGCTCTTCATGACGATCCGGAATTTGACGCCGGGCGCCTTGACGGGAACGTCATAGCTGGACACATGCCATTTGGTATTGGACATCCTCCATGCCTGAGCGGCGACGCTGTCATACCAGGCCTGCCCTCCGCCGGCGCTGCCCAGCCTGGTCCAGGTGATCCCGTCCGTCGAATACTCGACCCAGTGCATATCACAGTCGCAGTCGTCTTCCGTCTGGAAAATATGACTAAAGCTGAATACAGGTTGGTTCAACCCCGTGAGGTCGAAGCACGGCGAATAGAGATAGGACTGCTCGTTGTCGTTATAGTGGCCCGTAAGGCTCGTCACCCAGCATTTGACGCCGTTGGCAGCCTTGTTGATGACCGTCTTGGCCGGCGCGCCCCACTGCCAGCTCGGGTTGGTCCCGCCCGTATACCAGTTGCCGTTGGACGTCTCGAATCCTTCCAGATAGGGATAGGCCGTGATCGTCGGCGAAGTATGTAACGTCACCGGCGTCAGCGTATCGTTCGCCGTGTAGGAGTCACCGGTCAGCTTGGCCCAGCCCGTGATCGTATAGCTGCCGAACCCGGACATATCCACCTGATGCGTGAACGTATAGATCACCGAGTCCTTTCCGTTGATCGAAGGTATGGTCTCGGTCACAGTGGCGCCGTTGATGGAATAGGTCACCGGTATATTGGTGGCCGCCGCGCTGCCATAGTTCTTCACCTTGAAACTGATGGTCTGCGAGGAGGACAACGAACAGTCCGTTGCCGGGTCCGGCGAGACCAGCGTGGCGATGCCGACGTCCGTCGTCGAACGGCTCAGCTTGATATTGTCGAACGTATAGCCTTCGTCCAGCGACGTCGGGTCGGCCACTACGTTATTGGCCGACGTATATCCTTCTTCTCCGAACTTTATCTGAAAGCTGCTGGTGACGGTCTGCGAGGCTCCCTTAAGGGTCCCCGTTATATCGATATGAGACGAGGGCTGATACACGCCGACATTGGCCTGCGCGGTGTCCAGCGTATAGACCTCTATCCATGGATATGTGTCGCCGCCGCGGATCCAGACCTTGTTGGACGCGCGGACGGAATCATTGCCCTGGTTCTTATAATAGAAGTCCAGCCACAGCTGGTCCGTGAGGGAATAGTTGGAGAGGTTGAAGGTCGTAATCAGGTTGTCTACCGTAGTCTGGGCGGCCGAGTGCGTCTGATCCAGCGTCGCGGACTGCGTGCCGCTGAACGCAAAACCGGTATTTACGAATGTCCGCACGCGTCCGTTGGAATTGCTGGTCGTAAAATCGCAGCGGTCGAGCCCGGTAAAGCCCATGATCGGAGTCGTATAACTGGCACTGGCCGCCGATTCGAACCCTTCCGTATAGGTGGTGTTCAGGGTTATCGGGTCGTTGACCAGCTGTTTGACCACGGTAGTGATCGTATCGTTGGCGGCGTTGGGGTCGCCGCCATAGTGTACCCATATCCGTATCGTGTCCGTGCCCGGCGCGGAGAGATCGGCAGTGCCCGTGAACGTGTAGTTGGTACCGCTCTGCCCCGCCAGCGATATCCCCGGCGTCTCAGTCACGGGTGTCCCGCCGTTGATGCTATAGGAAAGCGAAATGGCGCTTGCGGTGGCCACCGGGCCCAGATTCTGCAGGTGTATCTGCACCGGCACGGCGGCGCCGAGCTGCGACGACGTGTACATCCGTCCCGAAACAAGCCCGATGACGCTGTCCACGGTATAGTCATTATTCATGGCCGGCAGCGAACAGTCTCCGCCTGACGGCAGGATATTTACCGCGGCCGACCTCCTTCCCGCCTTGCCACCCATCACCGCCTGTACGGCAAACCAGTAACTACTGTCAGGATTAAGGCCCGATAAAAGCCAGGAGGTTGCGGTAGTAGCCGCAATCTTCTGCATCGTACCGCCCTTGAGCTGCATGACCTCAAAACTGTCGGCCGAAGCCACGCTCGCCCAGGTCAGCTGACCATACCCCTTGCAGGGATTGCCCCCGAAGAGAGGCGGCGCGCCGAGTACCGTGAACGGATAGGTGCTGACACCGCTATAGCTGGTACCGTTGCGGCTGACGCGTATCAGCCCCTGGGTCGTGACGCCCGAAGGCGTCCAGTTAAGTTCGCGCTGGTCGGACGGGACATTGTCCTGGACCAGCGACCAGGTGGCCCCGTTGTCGGGGGAATATTCTACCTTGAAGGTATTGGGGTCGCCGCCATAGGCATTCCACCGGACAATATTTACTTCGCCGGGCAGCAATTTTTCGTTGCCATACGGAGACTCCACTTTTACAGAGGGCTGGATAAATTGCCAGGTCAGCACGAACGGCTGAGGGCCGGCAGGCACCGATGTACCGGCGACACTGACCTGAAAGGTCCCTCCGGCCGGCAGATTGACCACTACCTGTTCGATATTATTGACGTTGTCGACGCCCTCCACCGCCGGGTCCTGGACATGCCCGAATGCCGGATTCAGTATCAGTGGATGATGAACGGTGGACGAAGCGTCCGTTACGGTCAGGTCGAGGTTGTTGACCAGCGTGGTCGCCGAAAAGGGCATCGCGGGATAGTCGGGCCAGTATAACATGATCCGCACCTGCTGCAGACCGGCCGGCACCGCCAGGGGCAGCGTTGCGTGCCCTCCGTTGAAGATACCCGTAGTGCTCATGGCGAACTGGGTATTGTCTATACATTCCACGGCCGCTCGTCCGTTGATCGAGCCGTAGCCGTACAGGAAGTCCGGTCCGGGGTTGCCGATATCATTGGCGGTATTACAGGCCAGGGCCTTCATCAGCATGGCGTACGGGTCTCCGCCGAACTTCTGGCGGAAGCGCTGTACCATCAGCGTTAGAGTGCCGGTCGCCGCGGGACAGGACATGCTCGTGCCCCAGTCCTGGGTATAGTCGTTATAGGGGATCGTCGACCAGACGCCCGATCCGCCCGCCACGATATCGGGCTTCAGCCTTCCGTCGTTCACCGGACCGGCGCTCGATCCGCCGTTGAGCACCACTCCCGGACCGACATAGGTGTTGTCGATATTCCCCACCGAGATCGCATTCTTGGCGCTCTGGAACCCCGACTTGATAGTCGAATATTGCAGGGGGAAAGGCGTACAGGTATAGAGCCCGTCGTTGCCGGACGCAAAAACGTGCAGCAGCGCGGGATAGTTTCGCATCTGGGCATCCGTGTAGTAGCTGAGCGCGTCATAGTCTCCGTCATACTGACATCCGTTGTCGTAGTCGGTATAGGAATTATTCGTCAGCTGCATATTGTAGTCGTTCAGGTATACCGGCGCATTCGCCAGCACGTCGCTGAAGCTCTGACTGACGATCGTTGCGTGCGGCGCCATCCCCGTCATCCGCGGGTTTAGGATCCCGCCGCCCCCGACCGTACCGGCGACGTGCGTGCCGTGTCCGCCGACCGGGTTGGAGTTCCGGTCGATCAGCCTTCCCGTAAAATCGACGTGCGTATAAGGGGAAGAGTTATCGCCTACGCCCACCACCATCCCGTCGCCCTGGAGATTCCAGCCGGAGCTCGCGCCCAGGGCGTCTGCACCGTGCGCGGCGCGGTCATTGTAGTTGAGCGCGCGCGGTTTCATGGGCTGCGACGCCACATAGCTTACAAAAGGCAACGCCGCCAGTCTGTTGACGATGGCGGCACTGGATGCCCGGACAAAAACGATATGCGGAGGCTGTATCTTTTCAGGCACGATGACCGCACCGGCGGCCGTCAACTCCTGTTTGACCTCGTCTTCGGTCTGACTGCCAAACCAGCTGACGGAAATAACTTTGTCCCTGTCCTGGATCTCCTCATCGATATGCTCCTGCAGACGCCGGGCTATCTTGAATTCCGGCGGCAGCGGCGATATGCTGCCGATCGAATACCGGACCAGCTCTCCCGCCGGGATGCTGTCGCGGACTTCGGCCAGCCAGGCCCGGTCGGGCAGATAGTCGAATAGTCGTATACCCAACCCCGCTAGCTCGGTCCTTTTTACAGAATCCGGCAGCTGGTCGAACTGCACGAGGACATAATATCTTTTCTTGTAGAGAACAGTGCGCAGAGAGTCGCGCTGTAACCGCATCGCACCAAAATTCCGCTGCGTCCGGTAACTTCCCCCCTTGAAATGAACGGTGCCGGGTAACTGCTGGCCCTTTGCAGAAAGAAGACCTAAAAACAAGAACGAGTAAAAAAACAGTCCAATGTGTAAAGTTCTGGTTTTCAATTCTGGAGTGGATTTAAAGGGATCGATTCGCCAATTCTATTCTAACGGTAAGTTAGTCATAATAGTATAAATTTTTGCATTATTAACACCCCATTTTTCGCCGCCTGGTCACCCGGCCACTTCCTCCATACCAGGCGCAAAATTAAAGTCATCGATGCCGGCCGCACCAGAGACTGGTTCCGCCTCGATTCCGCGCGAACAGGCGCAAGTTTTCTTTTGCCGCCGCAAGAAAATAGCTTATTTTAACCCTTTCTATCCGCAAAATGACTCAAAACACTGCATCTTCGCGTTCGCTCGCGCTCGACATCTTCAGGGGTATGACCGTCTGCTTTATGATCATCGTCAATACGCCCGGCAGCGAGACCTTCACCTATTCGCCTTTGCGGCACGCGGCCTGGCACGGATTTACGCCGACCGACCTCGTCTTCCCCTCCTTCCTTTTTGCCGTCGGCAACGCCATGAGCTTTGCCATGAAGAAATTTGAAACGATGTCGCAGGCCGAGGTTGTCGGAAAGATACTCAAAAGGACCCTGATCATTTTCCTTCTGGGGTTTCTGATGTACTGGTTCCCCTTTTTCCACCAGGCCGACGGGCACTGGGTATTCAATTCCTTTTCGCATACCCGCGTCTTCGGCGTGCTGCAACGCATCGGCCTTTGCTATGGCATCGCCGCCCTGCTCATTTATTACACCAGTCCAAAGACAGTTTACTCCGTAGCGTGGGTGCTGCTCCTCGGCTACTGGGCGATCCTGATCTTCTTCCCGGTTGCGGGCGCAGACCCTTACAGCATGACCGGTAACACCGGCTACGGTATCGACAAATGGCTGCTGGGCGAGAACCATATGTACCACGGCGAAGGGCTGGCCTTCGACCCCGAAGGCGCCCTGAGTACGCTGCCGGCAGTAGTCAATGTCATTGCGGGCTATTTTACAGGCGTCTTTGTCAGTCGCAAGGGCAAGACCTACGAAGGGCTCGCACAGCTGCTGCTCTGGGGCGCCGCACTGATCGCCGTTGCCTGCGCATGGAATCTCGTCTTCCCGATCAATAAGAAACTGTGGACGAGCAGCTTTGTCTTGCTCACCGTCGGACTCGACCTGATGATCCTGTCTTTCCTGATCTACTTCGTCGAGTTCAGACAGCAGACGCGGGGGGCTTCCTTTTTTACCGTCTTCGGAAAGAACCCGCTGTTTGTCTATCTCGTCTCCGAACTGCTGATCGTTGTACTGTTCACCATCCCGGTCGGCGACGGTGAGAACAGCGCCGAATGGATCAACCGCACCGTCTTCCAGTCTGTCTTCCCGGGGCCTTTCGGCTCGCTGCTCTTCGCGCTGATCTATATGATGGTTTGCTGGACAGTCGGCAAAATATTGGATATGAAAAAGATTTATATACGGGTGTGAACTATATTTGCGGAATGTATAAAGCTGTATTCCTGGACATGGATGGCACCCTGCTGAAGTCTGATCATTCCGTTAGCGAGCTCACCATACAAACGATCCAAAGACTCACCAACAAAGGCATTCCGGTGATCCTGGTCTCAGCTCGTCCGCTGAACGCCGTGCTGCCGACATTCCGGAATATCGGACTACCTGCGCACTATCCCATCATCACCCTCAATGGCAGCTATATCGTCGAAGCGGAGAAACCCATCTTTCAGGCGATGGTCGACCTTCCGACTACAAAAGAAGTGACCGAAGCCGTCCGCCCCTTCAACGCCACGATCGCCTATTACCTTCGCACAGAATGGTACTCGGAGGTCAGCGATTCATGGACCGACTATGAACAGCGGATCATGGACGTAAAGATCGTCGTGAATCCAATCGACCAGCTGATCAAAGACTGGTCCGAACGCAAGATCGGTCCCAACAAAATGATGGTGATGAGCCAGGCGGAGAATATCTCGAAGATCCAGACACACCTTCGGGAGATCTACAACGGCCGTCTGAACATCTACCCCTCCAAGCCCACCTATCTGGAGGTGATGGAGACCTCAGGCTCCAAATCCAATGCGGTCAGACTCATCAGCGAACGCCTCGGGCTGAAGCCTTCAGAGGTCA
>Ga0310811_10012275_pt1 | contig 11114 bp, 10 predicted proteins | sample YCmetagenome_FD_207642 | JGI IMG/M metagenome (GOLD analysis project Ga0310811, IMG submission 207642) | Soil microbial communities from experimental microcosm in Duke University, North Carolina, United States - YC | ecosystem: Engineered > Artificial ecosystem > Soil microcosm > Unclassified ... | reverse complement strand
CGCCGGCGGCCTGGACCGGCGCGCCGGCGGCGGGACCGTCCGCGATGCCGAGGGTCGGGAGGAGCTTGTCGAAAAAGGCGCTGCCCTTGGCGTACATCTCGTGGTTACCAAGGACGGCGAAGCTGCCGCGGGGGCCGCGGATCCAGGGGGAGCCGGGATCGAGGAAGTTGGCGGCGATTTCCTTGGGCTCGCCGACGAAATAGGTGTCGCCGAGGTGGAGGGTATAATCGGGGCGGTGCTCGCGCATACGGCTGGCGACGGCGCAGGATTCGGCGGTGTTGGTGGCCCAGTCGGCGCAAAGGGCGAGGACCGCGGGGTCCGGGCTAAGCTGGTAGACGCCGTTATCGGGGGCGTTGGTATAGTCGGGATAGGGGTGCGGCCTTCCGAATCGGCTGTCGAGGTAATAATACAGCCAGCTCCAGATGCGGCGGGAGATGAAGTCGGTGAGCTTGTTGAGGACGGGGGCGCCCTTGGACTTTTTGGTTTCGGTCCGGAAGTGGTTACCTATAATGGTGCGGCCGAGGTGGGTATAGTCGGACTGTGTCCGTTGTCTTAGAGCCATTTTTTAAAGAACGTGTTGACGAGTTCCCGGGTGAAGAATTTGGAGAAGGTTTCCAGCGCGCGGGCCTTGGCCGTGATGTTCGGGGCGTGGACGGCTTCCATCGTAGTCATCTGCAGGGCAAAATCGCCCGGCGCGATCTTGAGGATGCCGCGGGCGAGTATGGGCGCCTGGTCATCGGCGCCGTCGTATATGGTCGAATACAGCACCGTGGTGTCGCTCCATAGTTTCAGACCGTGGTCGTCATCGATTTCCTTGTAGCCGTAGAAGAAATAGGTGCGGCCGTCATGGGTATGCAGCCGCATATGGTATTTCATCTTGAGGTGGGCGGGGTCGGGATCGGCTTCGAAGAGGTTGAATACGCCGTGGCTGATGGTCATGGGCTGGTCGGACAAGGCGGGGGCGGTAAGGGTGCCGGCCATGGTTCCGGGGTGCGCGGGGTCGGCTGCCAGCTGTGAGATGTCGCCGGTGCGGATGGTGAGGGTGAACATACAGAGCGAGGCATCGGCTTGGCCTTTGGCGTAGGCAGCCTGGAAATCGCCCGTGTCGGCGGGGGAAATGTAGCCCTTCATCGTTTCGGTGAATTGGACCGCCACGGGATACCCGACGCCTGGCGGCGTATCGGGCGTGCGGTCCGCGTAGTCGATCTTCTTGCCGTACGTCGCGGCGATGCGCGGCGCGGCCCTCTCGGCGAGCGCGGAGATCGTAAAGAGCGGGTTGGTACCCAGTGGCATGGGCACGATGGAGCCGTCGAGGACGTACAAACCCGGCCAGGTCGTGGCGCCGGCGGCGCCGTTATAGACCGCGCCGGTGTCGGTGGTGACGCCGGTCGCGGCGCTTTCCCCCATACAGCAACCACCCAACGGATGCACGGTGACGAGGTCGTAGTGAAAGAATTTATTCCAGACAACGTCGCGGATGAATTCGCCCTGTAGCGGGGTGGTGGCGTCGCGCAGGGCCTTGTCGACCTTTTGGAAGATGGGTTGCTCGCCGACGCCAGGCCAGGATATCTTTAGCTGGTTGTCCTCGAGCGTCAGGTGCCCGTTGCCGTCGTCGTGGGTCATGACGAGGTAGGTTTGCATACGATCGGTCGCGCCGCGGTAGGGCCCTTCGACGAGGCTCACGACTTCTTCGGCCTTGTGGGGGGCGCCAAGACCGGCCATGCCCAGCATCGCGGTATTGACGACAGCGGCGATGGGCGCAGGGATGCTGCCCTCCTCAAAGGTCATGCCATCGGTCAGTACGGCCTGGTGGCGCATGTCGATGAGGCTGGTGATACAGGGGCCCACGGGGGCGAAGCCGTCCTGTTCGACGTGTTTGCCGAGGCCTATGCCATGGACGGGGTCCTTACAATTGTAGGAAAAACCGAGGACGTCGCCGTTCCCGGTAAACCGCTTGCCCAGCTCATCGCTGAGGGTAAGACCCGCGGCGCGGGAACGGAGCAGTATCCCGGTGCTGCCCAGCGTGCCCGCGGAGACGACGACGGCACGGGCGCGGGTAAAGAGGGGCGGCGCGTGGAAGGCGGGGCGGCCGACGCCGTGGATGTCGTAGTAGACCGTCCAGCCGTCGCCGGAGCGGGCGATATGCGATACTTCCACCCCGCAAAATATCTGCGCGCCATGGTTGAAGGCGTCGGGGAGGTAGTTCATGAGCAGGGTGTTCTTGGCGCCGTGGTTACAGCCGGTGACACAGTCGCCGCAGTTCTTGCAGGCCGCCTGCGGAACGCCGGACTGGTTGACGCGGTCGGAAAAGGTGACGTTGATGTCGGGGTATTTGAAAGGGAAGCCCATGGAGCCGGCGGAGGTTTTCATGGCCCTTGCCTTGGCCAGCTCGGGATAGCCTTCGGCCCCTTCGGGATAGGGATTGGGCTCGAGCATCGCGCGGGCGAGCGCGTAGCCCTGGCTTAGGCCCTCTTCCCTGATAGCCTTTGGCCACCGGGCGTCCTGGAAGACGCGTTCCTCCGGCTCTATGGAGACGTTGGCGTTGACCAGGGAGGTCCCCCCCAGACCGCAGCCCTTGAAGACGCTGATGTCCGGGCCGATGTGAAATTCATAAAGACCGTTGGAGACCGCGGGTTTGTCCGGGGCGTGGACCTGCATTTCTTCGCAAGCCTGGGCAATGTCGTCGGGATATTGACCGGGTTGGAATTCCTTGCCCTTTTCGAGGAGACCGACTGTCAGACCGGCGCGGGAAAGACGGGAGGCGGCGATGCTGCCGCCGTAGCCGCTGCCGATGACGAGGACGTCGTACCAGGGTTGTATCTCGGAGAGGGGGAGCGATAGTTGTTTCATATCGAGTGCTTTTGGAGGTGAGGGTGGGCACGGAGCCGGGATTTGGCGCGGAGACGGGCGAATGGGCCACCGTCGACGCCGAAGACGCTGGCGTACCAGCGGTTGCGGAGACGGGGGAGCAAGGGGCGGCGGAGGGTGGCGGAGTCGAGGACCGCGCCGCCGGAGGCGGCGCGCAGCGTGAAGTGGGCGCCGCGGAAGTCGACGGCGTATTCGTCGGGGCCCACGCGTATTCGGAAGCCGTTTTGCGAAGCGTTAAAACCGGAGACGGTGACCGTAGGGGTCCAGTCGACGGAGGCGAAGAGCTGGGGGCCGGCGGGACGTAGAAAGACGCCGAGCCGGATACAACGATCGGCGCCGCCAAGCCGGCCGCGGTAGCACATGCGGTAGTGGTAGGCGGGGCCGGGCTCTGCCATGATCGTGGCGGAGGCGAAGGCGGCTGCCGTGTTGCTGAGCGGGGTGGCGACGGGGCGCGGGTCGGCGAGGTATCGTTTGGCGTCGGCGTAGCCGATGTTGATCAGCGTGTCGGCGTCGATGCGGTGGAGGACGAAGTCCGGGTCCAGGGGGAGGGCGTACGCGGGTTTGATCACGTGGACCCGCCAGGAGCGGCCTTCGCGGGTGGCGCGGGCGGAAAGGGTGGCCATTTCTTCGAAGAGGGCGCCGTTGGCGGCGATTTCGATCATGTGGACGTATTGGTGGAATAGACCGGGGCGGTACGTGGGCGTATTGCCGATGCACCAGACGAGGTAGACTTCGGTCGCGCCGCGCTCATAGGCGGTGGTCAGGTTGGCGTCCCTGATCCAGACGCCGTCGAGATAGCTGGCGCCGGCGATGGGCACGGCGGGCATAAAGAGGGGAAGCGAAACACCGGCGATCAGGTGATCGAGGGTGACGTCGGTATGGGGGATCGACTCCAGGGTCTTGTGGGCGAAGTTGCAGACGTTGAAGGTGAAGGCGGCCGTGGCATTCGTGCGGAGGCGGTCGATGTCGATGCCCAGGCCGGGGAATATTTTTTCGCGCACGCCGGCGGCGCTGCCGATCGCGGGAAGACCGCCAAAATAACGGCGCAGGGGCAGCAGGCGCATAAAGCCGCCGAGGTCCAGACGCCGCCAGTAGCGGGCGGCTTCGGTGGGGGTTACGCCGCTGGCGAGCATGGCTGTGCCAAAGATGCCGCCGGACGTGCCGTCTACGTGGGCGAAGGTCAGGCCCGCCTCTTCCAGGGCCTGGAGGACGCCGGCGTGGTAGGCCACGCGGATGCCGCCGCCGGCAAGGACGAGGGAGCGCGAGCTATGTGGATCGAGGAAAGGCATAGTAAACGAAGATGAGGATGGCGGAAACGCCGTCGAAGGAGGCAACGGCATAAGCCACCGGGCCGTGGAAGACGCCGCGGTAGACGCCGATGAAAACGGCGGCGGAGGCGCCTGCCTTCTGGAGACCGGACCAGAAGATGCCGGCGCGTATACCGGAGCCGACGCTTTGCCACAACAGCCCGCCGAAGAGCGCCATGAAGAAACCGACGATCCCGAACGCGTACGACGCGGCGGCGTTTCCCTCGACGAGCGACAGTATCCAGCCGGGCGCGACGACCTGGACAATGCCCGACAACACCGTTACGGCGGCGATGAAACGAAGGATGACGGACATCAGGCCTCCGTTTTTTTATACATAAAATAGAACAGACAGCCCAGCCACATGACCGTGGTGATGGCCATGCGGATGTTGTTGAGCATCATCCAGCGCTCCAGCAGGGCGTTGAGGGTCGCCTGGTCGGCCACCCCCGCGGCGATGGTCTCGTTGATGGGTATGATGATCAGCTTGCCGACGACGGTGGCCCCGACGATGCCGGCGGAGATGAGCCACGTGGTCCAGCGCGCCGGTTGTTTCCATTCGGTGATGATCATGATGATACAGGAGACCATCATGATGGGGACCAGGATCGTAAAGAATTTCGTCGCCTCGCCGGTGGGGCCGACGAAGGCGTCCTGGACGTTCCCGAGGTTGAGGTACTGCCAGCTGGGGTACCAGAAGAAGTGCAGCGCCCACATCACCCCCATGTAGATGGAGGAGGTGAAGAAGACATAACCGGCGTTGAGGTTAAGAAGGATGGTTTTCATAAAGTTCATATTTTGAATCGCGCGTAGTCGGTGATCGAAGGCGCCGGCAGCCAGGTCTCGCTGAGACCCAGGTCAATGACGCTTTCCATGCCCTCGGGGGTCACTTTCGTCGGCGGGGTGTCGTAGGTCATGAACCAGCACTGGAAATGGTCGTCCAGGGTACCGGTGGTGTCGGGCATGAAAAGGGTGAAAAAGGGTTTACCTTCTATCCCTAAGCTCCGCAAAAAGGACGTTCGGGCGTGGTCCCCGATATAGAGGCTGCCTTGCGCCTTTTTGCCCAAACGGATGCCCGCCTTGGCGTTGAAATAGATATAGGAGGCCATGAGCATATTGCGGAAATGGCTGTAGTTCGTGGCCATGACGCCCAGCGGGATCCTGGCGTTCGTGGGTCGCTCGATCTCAATCCGGAAGGCGAACTGTCCACCGTCCTCGTACTGCGCGGAAACCATCCGGTCGCCGACGGTGAAGTCGAGACTGGCGCGGTGCTTGGGCATACCCCATATACCCTTGCCGCCCTTCACCGATATTTCGGTGCTCACGGGCAGGTCGAGGATGAACTGGCCGGTGTGGTAGGTGCTCATAAAGACCGCGGGCAGCATCGGCGGGGCGGGACGCGCGCCCCGGGTCACGGCCAGCGCCAGGCTGTATTCTATATACTTGCCGATGGTGGTATTGATGTAGTTGACGACGGTGACGACAAATACCGCCTTGCCGTTCCAGAGCCGGAGCGGGTGGAGCTGTATGCCGGGGATGAGGGCCGCGGCCTTTTTGTAGTCGCAGAAAAAACCGGCCATGAACGCCTGGGCGTTGACGGTCTGCACCGGCATGGTGAATGGCACGCCATCGACCAGCGCGTAGCGGCCGGTGTAAGCCTTTATTCGATTGGGAATACTCATAGGTAATTATTGAAGCAATTCTCGGATGATATCGGGAAATATATCCCTGCTGGCGTCCTCCCCCAGGAAAATGTCCAGGTGACTGTACCGGTCATACTCGTACAACCGGTGATAACCGGGTTTCCGGAGGTTGAAATAGTCAAAGGACTTCTCCTGGCTCTCGTGAAGAAAACACTTGTTCTTTTTGCCCGTGAGAAAAACGAACCGGGCGGTCGTCTTGGGCGCCTGGTCGGCGTAGCGGATGCTCCCGTCGGCGCTGACCAGCTGGCCGGCGGCGACGCACCTGCGGATGTGCTCGAAGAACGAAACCGGTACCTTTCCGAATTCCTCCCGTATCCAGTCCATCACGGCCGGCGACAGGTTGTCGAGCTCCCATAGGGCGGGGTGCCCGGTTCCGTAAGTAAAGCTGACGAACTTCCCGACCTCCGTATCCCGCTCCCAATGGGTCAGGTCCACCCAGACCTTCAGCCAGCGCGCAAACCGGTCGTCGGGATCGTCGCCCCAGTGGGGGTTAAGGTAGGCCGAAAGGGTTTTGATCAGGGGCAGCGCGGCCTGGAGCTTCACCTCGGAGAACCAGGGCACGACGGGGTGGAGCGAAACGGCGTTGGAGACGATCGTGCGGACCTGGGGCGTCAGGCCCTTGAGCGCGGAGATCATAAAGCTGGTGGAGCCCTGGCAGTGGATGACCGCCTGGAGCTCAGTCGTGCCGGCTATACGACAGACTTCCCGTACCGCGATGGGGTGATCGTTTATGGCTGCCTGGTCGAGGTCCCACTGGTTGGGCGCGCAGGCGATGCTGCCCCTCCAGTTTTCCAACCATACGTCAAAACCGGCGGCGGCCAGGGCGTCCACGACGTTCAACCGGGAAGGGGGATTGAAAATGTTCGCGCTCACGCCGGCGCCATGCACCAGCAAAACCGGTCCCTCCGGGGAAAGGACTTCTTTTTTCAGTCGCCACAGGCTGCACGGGAATCCGTCCAGGGCGGTAAAAAGGTGCTCTTCGAAGCGGTGTTCCAACATAGCGGTTGCCCTAAAATAATAAACACAATGTATAATGTATAACCATTTGGGCCGCTTTGCACAAGATTGCGTAATTGTACGTATATTGCGTTCGAATACAGGCGATGGTGTCCGCCTGGGTAACCGCCCCGCCAACGGGGGCTGATGACGCCTACAAACCATTAATAATCATTTTATTAATTTTGTAGGAATGCATAGAACACTGCTCCATTTGCTTCGCTGGACCTTACTCATCCTCCCGGTGTCCCTGACCGCGGGATCACTGGTGGCTCTTTTTCTTTGGCTGTTGGATAAGGCCATCGTGTTCCGTTTCGGCCACACCTGGTTGCTCTTTTTGCTACCCGCGGCAGGGGTCCTGATCTATTTTCTGTATAAATACCTCGGTAAGAACGCGGAAGCGGGGAATAACCTGATCATGGACGAAATCCACGAGCCGGGGGGCGGCGTTCCCGCCCGGATGGCGCCGCTCGTCCTGGGGACTACCGTGCTGACCCACCTCTTTGGCGGCTCGGCCGGGCGGGAAGGGACCGCGGTACAGATCGGGGGGAGCGTGGCCCAGTGGTGGGCGAGGCGGTTCGGGTTGACGGCCCCCGATGTGCGTATTTTGCTGACAACGGGTATAGCTGCCGGGTTTGGGGCCGTTTTTGGGACACCCGTAGCCGGGGCGATCTTCGCCCTCGAGGTGCTGGCGCTGGGGCGGATGCGGTACGACGCCCTCCTACCCTGCCTGATCGCCAGCGTGGGGGCGGACCTGACGTGTAAGGCGTGGGGAATCCACCATACGGCGTACGCCATATCTTCTCCTTTTCATATCGACTGGCTCCGGCTGCTGGAGGTCATTGGCGCCGGCGCGCTGTTCGGGCTTGCGGGATGGCTGTTCTCGGAAACGACGCACGCGGTCAAACGGTATGGCAACCGTTGGGTCCGGCCGGCGTGGCTGCTGCCGATCCTTGGAGGGGGGCTGGTCATTCTGATGACTTTTATATTGGGTACCCAGGACTACCTGAGTCTCGGGGTGCTGGGCATACACAAGGATTCGGTGACGATTCCCTCGTGTTTCCATGCCGGGGGGGCGTCCTCATTCAGCTGGCTTTGGAAGCTGGTCTTTACCGCGGTTACGCTGGGGACCGGGTTCAAGGGCGGGGAGGTGACGCCGCTGTTCTTCGTGGGCGCCGCGCTGGGCAATACGCTCGCCGTGCTCTCCGGGGCGCCGGTCGACCTGATGGCGGGGCTGGGTTTTATCGCTGTGTTCGCGGGGGCCACCAATACCCCGATCGCCTGTACGATCATGGGGGTGGAGCTCTTTGGCGCGGGGAACCTGTTGTACTATGCGATCGCGTGTTTTACGGCGTACTATTTCAGCGGCCACTCGGGTATCTACCCATCACAGCGGGTGGGCGTGTCCAAGGTCGACGCGTTTAGGGAGCACACGGGGGCGACGCTCCGGGAGGTACAACATACACGTTTAAATGTTAGGAAGCAATGGCTGAAAAAATGGAAGAACAGCTGTAGCTTGTTCTGGCGGGGCTGAACATGGCGCGGTCAATATTACCGCGCGGACGCCCCGGTGCCTGTTGTCCGGATGTAGTCGGCTACCTCGACCATGGGGGCTACCCAAATGTCTTTTTCGTTTGCCTTCAGGAAGTGCAGCAGGGCGCTGTGCTCGGCCAGACCTTCGTTGATGGCGTGGCCGCCGCCCACGCCGTGGAACAGGAATACCAGCAGGCCGTGACTTTTTATGGCCTGTTTTACCAGGTCGATCATCGCCTCCGCGCTTTGGTTCATCATCGCATAACAGGGGACGTTGTCGAGGTCGACCTTATCGACCGTGGGCATCGAGGGTTGTACGCCACGGGCGGCGGCGAAGTCGTGCCGGAGGTTAGCATAGAAAAACGAATCCCTTATCGCCAGGTCGCCGCAGGGGTAGGCAAAGGTGCGGCGGGTCTTGCCGTCGATGGCTTGCAGCGTGCCGTTTGCTGCCTTGATTTCGGCTATGGCCCTGTTGACGGTGTAGGTTCGGAGGTCGAAATCCTTTTGGACAAAGTCGCGGCCCGGGCCACCGGCGCAGGGGTGGAAGAGGGTGTGGTTACCGAGCTCGTGCCCTTCTTTGGCGGCGGACCGCCATTCGTTCAGGCGGTTGGACACGACGGGGGAAGAGGTGATGAGGTAGAAGGTACCCTTGAGGCCCTGGGAGTCCAGGGCGGGTACGACGTTGTCGAGGTCTATGTCGATGGCGTCGTCGTAGGTGAGGACGACGGCGCAAGACTTGTGGTTCCAGGGGGTGGGTTGCGCGGTCGCGGTTTGCGCTACCGCGTGTTGCGCCATCGCGCAGGCGAGCAAGCAATATATTACTCTCATATTTAGCAATGTAGCTATATTCGCGGGATGCGTGGGTGTGTTTTTCTTTTTCTACTGGCTGCGGGCTGCCGCCCGGTTTCGGGTCCCGTTTCGATTTCGGATACGTCCGCCGTTACGACGTATCGCGGCGACAGCCTGCTGATCGGAAGCAGCTCTCTCGAGCGGCGGTCCTTTGTGCTGCCCGATAGCACCAAGGTGATCTTAAACCCCGGGACGCGGGTCTATTATAGCCGTAGCGCGGTGTTATTGGATGGGGACGCTTTTTTTGACGCGCCGCACTTATTCACCGTCCATACCCGGAACCTGTCGATGACGGGCGTGGCCGCCTTCCGGGTCAGCGCCTTTGCCAAGGACGAGGGGGAAAGCGCCTCGATCCTGTCGGGACGTTTGCTGGCGACCAAGGCCTATACTTCCCACGATCCGGAGACAGATACCCTGATGGGCGGGAATATGGTCATGATCAACCGGTCGATCGACCTTATGGAAAAAGAAACCTTCGATACGCTACCCTTGCGCGCCTGGGTGGCGGGGTCGCTCGTATTCAACAACGCGCCTTTCGACAGCGTGGTTCACCAGCTCGAGGATTGGTATGGGGTGACGATCGACGTCCAGGGAGACGTGGGCCGGACGGCGCGTATCACGGGGACGTTCTCGTCCAGCCTAAAACAGGCTATGGAGGCGTTGGCGCTGCTTTTGCCCTGCCGGTATAGTATCGCACGGTATAGTGTTACGATACTACCGGTGTAGGTTCCGGTTCCGTGGCTTCCTTTTTTAGGCGTATTCCTTGTCGGGAGCGGACATGTCCGTCAGGGGCACTTTAGCGCGCTCTTTGCGGACGATCCGGGAAAAGAGGGAGATTTCCTTACTGAACAAAAAACGGAAAAACAACACCGTCCACGACTTGTGGGCGTGGAGCGTGTCGTAATAGGCGGGCGCCCCGGACTTGATCCTGGGCAGCCGGTTCCAGGGCACCGACGGAAAGTCGTGGTGTTCGTTGTGGTAGCCCACGTTAAAAGCTACGGTGTTGAGGACGCCGTAATAGCTGTAGGTCTCCTGGATTTCGTCTTCGACGAGGTAGTGCTCCTGTATCCAGCGGGCGCCCAGCGGGTGCAGGCCGATGGAAAAGAAGAAGCTCGCCACGACATAGATCAGCGCCTTGGGTCCGATGAACCACCAGATGGCGGCCATCGCCACGATCTGTATGGCCAGGTTGAGCACGTTCCAGCCGTCCACCGGTTTTATTTCCTTAAGCCGTCCGATGCGCAGCAGCTGTACCACGGGATAGAACAGCAGCCAGAGGGCCTTGCCGATAAAATAGTTGTTGATCAATTTGGCCTCCCATTGGTTCGGCAGGTCGGCATCCAGCTCGTGGACGCCCTGGAAAGCATGGTGCTTGAGGTGGTACCGTTCAAACCCCACCGAGCTGGGGAAGACCAGCGGGATGTTGGCCAGCATACCGGCCATGCGGTTGGGTACCCTGCCCTTGAAGATGAGTGCGTGGGCGCACTCGTGGATCATGACGAAGAGGGCGTGGTCGGCGAAGGCGCCGATGACATAGGCCGTCACGAGGACCAGCCACCAGGGTTGGTGCGCCAGCAGCGCAGAAACGCCAATCTGAAAGGCCACGATACCCAGGATGACCCAAAAGGTGAGGGGGTTCTTCCCAATGAGCTTCCGGATTTCCGGGTTGGTTTTGAGTATCTTCTTGGTCCTTATGCGGTGGGGTTCGCCCTCGGTCGAATACACGAAATCCGTCTTCTTCATCGGGACAATTTACGGCCTTTTTACGGGTTTTCGGCTAAACCGGGCCTCCGCCGTTTTACTCAGCGGGCCTGGTATGCCCAAAGAGGGCCGTGGGGGCCCATTTTAACTAGGTTTG
>Ga0310811_10012274_pt1 | contig 11114 bp, 13 predicted proteins | sample YCmetagenome_FD_207642 | JGI IMG/M metagenome (GOLD analysis project Ga0310811, IMG submission 207642) | Soil microbial communities from experimental microcosm in Duke University, North Carolina, United States - YC | ecosystem: Engineered > Artificial ecosystem > Soil microcosm > Unclassified ... | reverse complement strand
GTACATATTTGCAACTGTCGCATCCGTCAATCAAAGCATATTAGAAATCAATGAAGAGCAAGGTAATCACCTGGCAACCCCTTGTGAAGGTAACCACCAATCATCTGGACAAACCTGAATGCAAATTAAAATATCAAAGATCAAAATTGAATTCAAGAACCTACGTCTGGACGGAAAATATCAATCCTGTGATCCCGGCGAGTGCGCCGAGGAATAGAATAGAAAACGTCGCCAGCAAGAGCGAGATAAGGAAGCCCCACCTTCACTGCTCATCAGCCTGGACCATATCTCCAATCACAGCTACTCACCATGGCAAAGTCGAATCGGTCTTATATAAAACGACCAGGGCAACAACGAAGGAAAGCAGGAAAACGACGAAGTACCAGCTATTGGGAGCATCGGGGTACTATTATAAAAATATTCATCTTGGTGAGCTGAATACAAAGAAATGCAAAATTGACCTTCAACATCTGCTTGTAGTGGGGATCGATATCTTCGTCATCGACGTCTTGCTTCCGCATTCCGTCGGCTTGCCAGAACTTCCAGTCAAAATTGGCCCATATATTTTTGATGCTCGACGGATTCATCCAACTCCATGCAGAACATATATCGTTCCAGTTCCAGAGGAGAAGATGAGTAGACGTGGCCGCCAAACCCTAGAAGTTTCGTCAGTCCGAAGAGTCTCAGCAACGTTTGGTGAACTTGCCAAATTCTGGGAAAGTAAGTAGACTACCCAAGTGCCGGAATAGTAAGGCATGCCTTGTTCAGCAAGGAGCGTGGGATCGACTTCATAGTTGGCATTAAGAATGAGTGTTTGATCGTACTGTGTTCCGTTTTCATAGAACAAGAGTTGAGAAAGCTATGGGGAGTCGGCGTCAATGTTCTGCCCTTGCACGTGAATGTAGACTAACGAATGGGAAGTTCTGAGCCTTCCAGATGTTGTTGTAATATACGGCCACAAACACGACCCTAGACACAAGTCAATGCAAGGTCTCGAATTAGGTGGGGTAATCGCACATGCAAAGAATGTAGCCTAGGAAATTCGAGAACTATTCAAGAGGCATGTAAGGCATCTGGCTCGCGATTTGAGAAACAGTTATACCTGTGCTTTAAGCGGGATAGCCATAGGGTTCACTCCGGGAGAAATATACTGACGCAGATCCAGTCAGTAACGTGATCCACTTCGAAGTTCGTATCCACACTTACTTGCCAGTCAAAGCCGATAGACAGGAACCCTAGACCTTCGTTACCGTTTGTACCACCAAACACTCGCGAGACAACGGCATTGTTGGGAGCTGCAAGACAGAAAATTGAAAACCCGGTTAGAAGCGGAAAGATCCATTCTGGGAAAAGCTCCCAAAAAAATATACTGCGTCGATAAGCATGCTTGATCATTGCCGGTCTTAATCGAGGGCCTTACGCAGTAAACACAATGTAAAAGACTCTGAGCTTCTTCCGTGCTGCCATCCCGCCCTCGTAGAGAGCATCGAACATGGACAACAATGGTAGCACAACGGGGTATAACATCTTTGATGGATATAGCAGGGTGCCTGGTAGAGGTATGTGAACACTGGGTTCGATAACAGGTTCGATTGTGGACATACCTCTCATCATGCCACCAATTCCATAACTTAGAGCTTCGTCAGCGTCCGCTGGAGCTTTCACAAATATTCTCATACCCAAGAAGTTGAGAAGAGAAGAGTAGGAACACTGAGGCACCGGCATTGGGCGTGATATTGTAATACAATCTTGGGTATAGATCAGTAAACTCCATCAATACGAAAAGGGTTCACTGACCGCTGAACCGCAAGAACTTCGGTACCTAAGGCAGAGTTGGCAGAGGCGCTTGCCATGATTACAACGAAAGCATTTTCCTTCTTGTTGAACGGCCCCTGTGAAAGGTCTTGGAATGAAGCGACGGACGAGGGCAAATCGACTTACGGGGTTCAGATAGCGCAGGAGTCCACGGCGAGGAATAAAGGTTTCCATGAAGACACCCAGGATATAAGAAACAACCGCGAGGAACATCAATGACACTAAAACCGTTTGCTGCGGTAACGATATGAGCACATAAATTTAACAAGCTTGCTCCACTACGCACAGGCTTGAAATAATATATTTCCGCTACAAATTGACATTAATGAGTATCATACTGGCTAAAAACGAACTCAAAAAAGCTCACCCAGTACTCCGCCAAAGGCTGAGAGGCCAATACCAATCAAGAATGCACGGAATGTCCACGGGTTCAGAGAAGGGTCGTCGTCCACCGAGATGACATGCGTAGCAATATCACGTTCATTAGAAAGCACGCCTTCCTCGTTGTCAGGATCAACTGTTGCGGTTTCAACGTCGCCTGTCCTATCCAAAGATTTGTCACTAGTGCTAAGAGCTTTCTCGCTGGGCACAATGTGCTCGCTGATCGCTGCTGCAGCAGTCAGACTCATCGTAACTGATAAGACAGTACTGCAAGAGAAGCGAGAAGAGTCAAGTTTCAGCGCTCAGCAGACTACAAGTATTTACCTTAAAGGCAGATAAGCTAAATACGAATCTCGTACTCGGTACGGCCATGTCTGGTGTACGTACGAACCTGTACGCGTGGTGTTGACGTGACCACATGTCTAGTAGAAAGATAAGAAGGTACTTGGGATGATGAAAATGGCGGAGATAGCGTTGGTGACAGAGCTATCTCCGCTATTTTCATCATCCAAGTACCTTCTTATAATTATATATGTCGCCATTTGGAATATCATAAGGTTCACCTGTAGTTCCCACGTAACCACCCTAATTAGACGTGACAGATGATGGGCCTGATGGCGGGTCTAATTCGACTCGTTTTTAGCTGTACGCACCCAAATGAATGATTATTCAATAAAGGGCGACCTTTGGGGCTGTATAAGACGCTGGGTAGTGTAGGTACCTATGGGGGGCTCGGCTATATCCGTTCCCGAGTGCCTGGGTGCTAAATTAGGAACTGTGACAATTATTACTACCGGCGGTTGTCCCAATTAGGTCACATCATTGCCAAACCTTCGTGCTTGCTGTGCACGACAGCGAGCTCGACTATCTCAGCGAGGTGCTCACGGATTCAAGCCAGATCTTTTTGTACAGGTAGTATTGCATGTATAAAACAATATAACTAGTTCTACAGCCAGCATATAGTGAATGAGCCCCCTCCTCACTATCCTCCTCAGTGTTCTCCTCATCCTCAAGGTCCTCTAGAGTGTCGTCTTTGGCTCCCTGCGCCATGCCAATCCCATCAGGAACCAACTGGGCAGGACAGCAGACTGTGGGAGAACTGGTGCTGGCCTCTGGTCCTTGTTCAAGACTCTCACCTGGCAGGATGCATCCTGAGAAGCCCTCCAGCAGACTTATATCAAGTATGCAGTGGTGGTGTTGTCTAGTGAACCTTGCACAAATCTTGTGATGTAAGGAAACTTGATGAGTGAGTCCTGCATGAAGAGATCCCAGCTGCTTCTCACACCCTACCAAGTACTGAGTCTTGTCATGTAAGTAGGTCACTAGCTGTCTGATTTCAATGTTAAGACACTGGATTTCCTCATGGGCATGGCACATCTTAATGTAGGTATCCATGGCCAAGCAACCAGTTGGCATTGCCCAGGGACTTTGTGATATGTCTTGATGTGCATCACAGAGGAGATCGAAGTCGGCAAGAAAGGCATATTTAACAACTTCCTCCCATGATAGAGTAGCGTGGGGGGATAGTGCACAAGCAGCAGCATTATACCTATCTAGAGCTGTACAAGTGGCTGCTGAATGGACTTGCAGAGCCTTCCCAATATGTTTATGAAGTTTGTAGCCTTACAATGTCATCAGAATTGAGCATGAATTGAGCAACCATCAAGACTCACCTGTCCCTGCCTGATTCATCTTCAAGAGCTCAAATATTTGACCAACAATGAGACCCTCCAGATGGTCCAAAGAACACTGAAACTTTCAGTTTGCCACTAGGTGACCTACATCTTTCCACTCCTTATCTTCTGGTATCCATCTACTAGTCACACTGAGCCTCATTTCAAGTTCCTGTACAACCTTGAGGTCCTTCTCATAGTTTTCAATGGCATGCCTATGTGTCATCTCGATCTTGTTTGTTAACACAATATTGCGAGCTCCAAATTCGACTGTGTTTGGCATAGAAACAGTCCAGGCTGCCATCACACCATCAAGGTCCCTCCTAAAGATATTGTTAATAGTCAATGAGCAGACAAAAGATCCCTACTTACTTGCTACCCGATAGATTCACAAGTTTTTGCCAGTATTCCATTTGGAGGGTCTCATGACTTGGTTCATGACTCAATGATGTCAGATAGGCTTGTTCCTCAGCTAACCACATTTCAAAGACATGTGTGTCCTCAACGCTGAGCTCATGCATGAGTTTCAGCAGAGAATTTTCTCCATCAGAGATAATGTGTAGTGCCTGCTTGTAGTTGTTATATAAGAATGTACCTAGAAATCGGATGTTATAGTAGGCACACTGATGACCAATCAAACAACTTACTAAGATTTGCATAGATTTCGTAGTTGTCATTATGTTCAAAATAATTTGTGATTGCTTGATGGTGGTGGAACATGCTCACATATCACACTGAGGAGGCAAGTGTGTTTGACTTTGAAAATGTCTGTTCACATCCCTTGAGGTCTTCTAGCCCAAGGCCGTCCACATATGTAGTGAGATGGTCAAGTTGACACAGACATTGGTGGTCGTGTCTGTGGAATGCACCAACAAGTGAGGTATGGTTAAGTTCCTGAGCACACTGCAGCTAAGTATGGTTTTGAATCTACATCTGATATCGTAGCCACCTCCCAAGTCATTGCTGAATGCATTGAGAAGTTTTGAGATGACCACCAGAGGATACTTCACCCTGAACATGAGTAAGTAGCAATCCAGTTGCCATAGTATTACTTACTGCTTGCCGCTTTGAACCATGTCCGCGATCACCAGAGAAAATCCATGGCGACAAATGGCCATGAAGATTCTATATTTGTCAAATACACCCCACATCCTTCTTGTCTTTTCATCCTTCATGTTCTTCCAATGACCAGCACATGGGTTGTCCTTAGAATTAGTAAAGAGAAGGCAAAACTCACCTCGTCATCAGCTGCTAGTAGGTTGACAGGCAAGTCAGTGAATTGGTCAATGTACTCTCTTGACAAGTACCAGTCACCCCCCACAAATTGGGTGGTGGGAAGCTCAGAGGAGCATTGAGCAGATGGTATGGGGTCATCTGAATCCAGGTCGTTGTCTCCAATGCACTGCTTCAACACGCGCTTGAGGGAATCATTCCCATCCTTCATGTAAAGCATCCTAAACTTGAGAGGAACTTCACTTGTGAGTGTGTACATGCATGCTGGACATGTGTGCTTGAGTCTCCAATCCAGATCGCTGTGTCTGATTGCTGTGTGAACAAGGATATTCACATTAGTAAGAATTTGCAAGTACATGTCGTACGCTATTGAAAATTGCCAAGACAAATAGGTGCGAAATGCAACCTAAACCAAATCAACATGATTCTATCAGCACATGAATCCAGTATATGGTTTAGTTACACTTACACCTTGTAGATCACACATTGTCTTCACATATGCCTGGATTGAGAAGTGGGGATTGCATTGACGGGCTACACAGTAGAATTCAACCACTTGTACAGTGATGCCAGTGGTTGGGGTCATCGGAGAGCAAGGGATGACTCTTTGATGAACAAGGGCTGAGGCAATGAATGCATCCATGGGGAGTATGCTCAAAGAAATGTTCTCAGCACCTAAAGTGTGTGTGACAGCTAAACAGGCGCAGATCATCAGTAAAACCTACAGAATAAGTCAACCACCTTTACGACAATGGTCCCTGCAATTTCTTCCAAAGACATGCTTCTGTGGTGTACAAAGAAGCCTTCTTGGTGCTTGCTGTTCTCAAGGTGCCAAGTCATATACACCTCCCTTAATGCTGACATCTGTTTATCAAAAGCAGCAGTGTGATGATTTGTTCTGTCACATCTTGTTCTAAAATCATGTCGACGAGAGCACAACATCAGTTGATTTCTGATAATCCTTTAGTAAGTACTTCAACTTTTGATAGCACTAGTAGACTTACTCATTCCAGAAGTCACCCAGAACTTCACAGGTGAGTTCATGAAACTCTCCACCTGCATGGCTAATATCTACTGTCTCCAACCCATCCAGAACATCAAACCCAAAATCTTGTGTATTGTCGAAATCGGTCTCATCTACATGAGGGTCCTGAAGTGCTTCAAGTGCACGCTTTTCTTCAGAGGTCAGTACTATGTAGTTTCTCTGTTATCACCAAAGTCAGTCGCCTGAAATCACTGCATCTTTTACCTGACATACAGGCTTTTTTTATGAGCAGCTGCACCAGCTGCATGTTCAGCTATCCTCCTTGGCCCAAGGACTTCACTTGTGGGTGCAATTCCACAAGCCGTTGTCTCTCGATGAGAAACCACATGTCAGATTTTCGACAAGGTGAGTCCCATATGATTTCTAGGGCGTTTACCTATGCGTCCAAGGGCCATTAATATATTATTTATTTGATATCACAGAAATCTACTTGTCACTATCAATGTTGCACATGACTGTGCAGACATCAAACACAAAGAGGTCTGTACATACCAAAGTACTGTGAGTATGAGTGATTCTGAATGATCACAAGGTGCGCATGGACATTGTCTCTCCTCGTCAGATTGTTGACCATTTTCCAGGCCTCCATCAGCCAGCAACAATGGTGACTCACACCTGGTCAAACAGAACAATCAAGACCCTTTTGCAGCAGGTGACCACTCAAACAAAGACCACTGTGGTGATTGTAGATGACACACCAACCCCTCCTTCCACACCTACCTCCTCATCCCACTCCAGCAATGCATTGTGGGCTTATTGTACTTTGGAAACTTTGCTCAAAGGGACTGCAGGGGCATATTCATCAAGCTTGACCTCGAAAAAAAATGACCTTAGTAAGAACCAGTGACAAAAGGTCACATAACTGAATATATAAGTCTTGCACTTGCTTCGGCCCCTTGTGCAGATGGTGGATGAGAAGACAGATGTCATGTAGCATCATCCTTCTCTCTCAGACATGTGCCTCACACTGAGAAAAGAAGTCATCAGTTGCCCTCCTCCCTTTCTCCTGCACACGGGTAAGCGAATGATGAAAGTTCTTTGCCCACATTGTGGCAGGACCCCACTCCATTTGCCACTCAGTGAAAGAGGTGCATAGTTCTGAGAGTGAATGCAGAGGTTTGGTGTGAGTCGTATGGTCGCCACAGGTTGACAGCATGTTAAGGTCGTACTCAAGGGTAACGGATCCGAAGGGCTTCGGCCTCAGCTCGTACGCTGTGCCCCTTTCCCGAGTATAGCCCCGTATTTCAGAATGCTATATGTATCGTATCCGAAGATCCGGATGGCTATTGTAGCATATCCGAAGGTCCGGACGACTATTGTATGGTATCCGGTTAGAGAGGAAGGTAACGTGTTCCTATCCGAAGACAAGGAATAGTATCGTATGATATCCGAAGGTAAGGATTAGTATCGTATTCGTATCCGGATGGCGTCTGGATATCGGACGAGAGTATAAGGACTAGTCTAGACAAGTCTAGGACTAGAAACTAACAGAGTATCGACTATCCGTAGATAGAGGCGGATGCATATAGACTATCAGATACAATCCTTAAGTCTCAGAGGGTGACAAGAGTTGTTAAGACTCGAGTCCGGATAACGGAATGAGGACAATCTAAGATGATATTCGAACTGGGGTGCTATAAGACATATACAAGAGTTTATATATGATAGAACTACGCGAGAGGCTATGCACAAAGTATCGCAATGTATAAGCAACGCTTATTAGAAGTCAATCATAAGCCGGAAGATAATCACAAGTGAAGCGGATCAGTAAACATAGCCGGAAATTAATCACAAGTGAAACGGATCAGTAGAACATAGCCGGAAGAAAGCATAACCGATACACCGGAGAGGAGGATATACTAAATGGAGGAAATAAGCAGTGTTTAACGTTATATGAACAGGATATGAATGAAGAAGCTTATTGTGACGGATCCGGTATGGATCTGTGGATCGGATCTGATCGGATATGACATCCGGAACTTCGGATGAGAAGCGCGAATGTATGGGATATGACAAATGGGCGGTGCCCAAATTGAGGGAGGATGTGCCAGTGCCTCCTTCAAAAGGGCCAAGGCTATGATGGTGTCTGAAGGTGAAGACACCATAGATGTTTGGTTACTGGACATAGGGTGCAATAAAGTTGACAAGCTTGCTCAGGAGCTTGGTAGAGGGTAAATGAGAAGAAAGAGACCCGATCTCGCCATGTGAGATTGGGTCGGCTTTGTTCTGAGCTGATTCTGTATATACAAGAGTGTGAAAAATATTTGAGATCATTGCGAGTGCCTCAACCTGATGGATACAGAGGTTCACATGAAAGTTTCTGCTCCAGCCGTGCTTGAAGGCTCTGATCACCCCTTGGATGTCCAAGTGGATAATTACTGTTATGAACTGGGATAGTTCTAAACAACCTAGACTCAAAAGAGAGCCTTTGGGGTTGAGTCTGGTCTAGCTGCACAACGACAATGAAGTCTACTTGTGAGCTAATAGCTAACAACAAGGTATGACCTTGAAGTTAGGTTCAAAGGTTCAGACTGACGAAGAGGAGTGCTCTAAGTCAGAGATTGGTTCAGACGACTAAGCTTGGGGAGCTTAGACGAAGGAAATCAAATATCAGGTAAAAACCCAGTAAGATTAAAGTAAAGAACTACATAGTACAAAAGTGCATATTTATAAGGAATCCTAGGAGAGGTTTAGGGCAGGCAAGACGACAAAAGACAACCGCCAAATTAAGTATGTATGCGCAACAGAAAGTAAGCGATCAAAGAAGGAAAACATCAGTCATCTAGCGACGGCAGTAGTAAGTGGTCATGATGTAATACAATGAGTAAAGAAAATGAATAGGAGGTGAGCATACTGTAACATTACCCCGTTTTTATCGAGAAGTCACCAACTTCATCAATCAGTATTATCGTAAAGGGTATGGTCACAGTCGTAGTTACGATGAAGAAGAGCATCTTGCTCCTCAGTGATGCAGAGATCCACAGCATCTCAGTCAGCTTCCCAACAGGCAAGGGCGCTATAGAATTCCGGATCTTTCCAGCCGATAGGAAGAACAGCTTCACCCTTGAGCTGTTTACAGAAGACAGAGAAATGGCCTGGTGCATAGGCGCAACAGACACGACAGTGATACTTTGGGCAATGCTTGTGACGGTGCCCAGGGGTACGACAGTTATGACAGACGAAGTTGTTGTCAGGGTTGGTGGTTATGATGGTGATGCAGGACACTGTGGAGGGCGTCGGGGACGCAGAACGTTCATGAATACAGTTGGTAAGGTCAGGGGGGGAAGGAGCGGAGGCACATGCAACTCGCGCTCTACGTGTGTTTCCAGAAGAGCATCTATGATGCGTTCTTTGGAGGGGATGTGCCAGTTTGTTAAGTGGAGGAGCCGTTTCCTGCAACACTTGCAATGCAGCCATCGTCGAAAGAGACATAGTATGTAAGCCAGGAGTAATATCCTCAGGTGAAGTGGAAGCAGTGCTTTCAACTGGCGGAGGTACAGGAAGAGGTGTATCAGGGGAGTGGGGATGCAAGACCAGGTTCTTGATAATTCGTTCGCATACTTCATGGACAACTTCACAAATAAGAGTCTTAGCGTCATCAGGCATAAGACGTATAGTGAGGTTCCTAATACACCTCTGTAAATGAAGGAGGATGCTGGTGTGGCGGGGATTAGGGAGGATTCTAGTGGTATGTTCAACGAGCTCAGCAGCTCAGACGATGTTGATGAGTAACCTGACGGCTGTGGTGTCATGCTGGGCAAGGCATTCGTCGATATCTTTGGAATACTGGATGTCTAGGCAGGCTGCCTCAATAAGAGTCTGGTTTTCTACCTCTTCTAAGATAGCGAAGTAGTCAGAGGAGGCAGTGGATACAGGTGAAGCGCTCTGTGTAGCACGTGCTTCTTGGCTAATGGCATCAGCAGAGTCAAGGGTCTTGGTAATGGTGTCAAGGTAGGAGTCAAGCGAGATGAAGGCAGATGCAAGGTCAGAGGTGATGTCGGATGAGGAGCTCATAATGAAGTTGTTGGCGAGAGCAAGGAATTTAGCTTTCATGAATACCTGTTCTCCAACTTTGAAGTCCGGAGCGGGTATCCGATGTGCGTCCACAGGTCCTTGATATCTTTTCTGTGCAAGAGACATTTCTTCTCGGAGGAATAGGTGTAGTTTGTTAAGGTCTATAGCATAGTCACGGGCGAGGGCGGATGAGAGGTCGCGTTCCGGATGAATGGATATGTTTGGATGGTAACCCTTATTAGCGAAGAATGGTGAAACTCCAGTGGTAGCACTCGGAGCATTGTTATAAGCGAATTCTGCTAATGGAAGGAGTTCCGACCAGTTATCCTGCTGATAATTGCAGTAGATGCGGAGGTATTGTTCTAGGGTTTGGTTGGCTCGTTCCGTTTGTCCATCTCCTTCCGGATGATATCCGGATGTGAAGTGGAGGACCATATCGAGTGCCTTTCCTAGAGAACGGAAGAAATGGGATACGAATTCTGTACCTCGGTCTGAAGTAACATGAGAAGGGATTCCGTGCTTAGAGAATACATGAAGCAGGAATAGTCTAGCGAGATCCGGAGAGGTAATGGTATCGTGAGTTGGGACGAATATAGCTTGCTTGGATAGACGATCAATGATAACGAGGATGGCTGTATAGCCGGATGAGTCCGGAAGTTGTTCGATGAAATCCATGGATATGGAATTCCAAGGTCTTTCCGGTATGGGGAGTTGTTTCAGTAATCCGAATGGCTTATGTCTCGGAACCTTGGCTCGGGCGCAGGTAGTACAGGATTTGACGTAGTCCTTAACATAGGTGCATATACCCGGCCAGGTATATTCGCGCCGGATAAGCTCTAGGGTACGGTTCTGACCGAAGTGTCCTGATAACGGATGGTCATGGGTATTCCGGAGGACGCGAAGCCTAAGGTCATTGGATTCTGGAACGTATATGCGATTATCACAACGGAGGA
>Ga0310811_10012273_pt1 | contig 11115 bp, 8 predicted proteins | sample YCmetagenome_FD_207642 | JGI IMG/M metagenome (GOLD analysis project Ga0310811, IMG submission 207642) | Soil microbial communities from experimental microcosm in Duke University, North Carolina, United States - YC | ecosystem: Engineered > Artificial ecosystem > Soil microcosm > Unclassified ... | reverse complement strand
ATAGTCGGCAATATCTTGACCCATCAAAACCAAGTTGGAGTGTTTTTCCATGCTCTGGCGAAGGCCATCACTGATGGCATCGATAAACCGTCTCTCTGATTTTTTCTCCGAGGCTGGACTAACCACTACCTGATCGAACGGCGCATATACGTCGTCGAATTCCCGGGCTGTGCTTGGCTCTGGATAAGTTTCTTCAAACGCTCCCCCCAGCCCCTGTTCGATTTCTTTTTTAATTTTTTTTCGGATGGTGTCTACAAACTTTTGATCGATGATTTCCTCTTTCAATAAATACTTCTCGTAATTATCAATCGGATCTTTTTTGGCCCACGTCTCCATCAAATCCTTGGGTACATATTTCGTTCCACTTGCTTCTTCGTGGCCGCGCATTCGAAAGGTGATGCACTCCAGTAAAATGGGCCTCGGCTTCTTTCGCAAATTTTCGGCAAGATTCTTTACGGTGTCGTATACTTCGAGAATGTTGTTGCCGTCGATTTGAACACCCTCAATTCCGTAACCAATGGCCTTGTCAATGAATTGCTTGCAGCGAAATTGTTCGTTGCTGGGAGTTGATAATCCGTAGCCATTATTTTCTATCACGAAAATCACAGGCAGGTCCCATACCGCAGCGACGTTGATCGATTCATGAAAATCTCCCTCGCTTGTGCCGCCATCACCATTAAAAACCACAGTGACTTTGTTCTCCTTTTTCAACTTCGAAGCGAGAGCTATTCCATCGGCCACCCCATTTTGCGGGCCGAGGTGAGAAATCATGCCGACGATGTGATGTTCATTGGTTCCGAAATGAAACGATCGATCGCGGCCCTTCGTGTACCCTTTCATGGTGCCCTGCCACTGTGCAAACAGGCGATCAAAAGGCATCTCGCGGCCGATAAACACTCCGAGATTCCGGTGCATCGGCAAAATGTATTCGTCTTTCTCGAGCGCCGCGGTGATCCCCACCGAAATGGCTTCCTGCCCTATGCCGCTAAACCACTTACTGATTTTGTTTTGACGGAGAAGAATGAGCATTTTTTCTTCGATGAGACGAGGTCTAAGGAGGGATTCGTATAGATGAATGAGGGTTTCGTTCGAATACTTTTTGCGCGAAAACTTCATGGGGTATAAAAATTGATGCGCAAAGTTAATGGAGTTTGGCACAGAATGCGCAGATGCGCACAGATTCTCGCGTTGTGGAACGCAACGCTTCTCGGAGTATTTATTTCGTCTTTTGTCGTAAGGCTTCGTAGATGGCGATTCCCGCGGCTACTGAAACATTGAGAGAAGCTATTTGTCCGCGCATCGGAATTTTCGCGAGGTGATCGGCATCCTTAAGCATTTGGGGTGAAATACCGTCTTCTTCGGAGCCAAGGACCAACGCCAACGGAGAATTCATTTGAATTTCATATATACTTTTTTCTGCTTTTTCGGTGCAGGCGACAATCTGAATGCCGTTGTCCTTCAGGAAGCGAAACGTTTCACGCATGTCTTTTATGCGGCATACCGGCAGATGATTGAGAGCACCGGCGCTCGTTTTCATGGCGTCGGCGGAGATGGGAGCGTTTCCTTTGTCGCCGATAATGATGCCATCGAGGCCGCCGCACTCTACCGTACGGGCAATTGCACCAAAGTTCCGCACGTCGGTGACACGATCAAGGATTAAGAAAAATGGTTCACGGCCATCGCTGTAGCATTTGTCGATGATATTTTCCAGCGACGCGTATTGCACCACGGCCAACTGACATACAACGCCTTGATGATTTTTATCTCCGAGGGCACTAAGCTTTTGCTGTGGCACGAATGTATAAGGCACCTTGCGGACCTGGGCTGTATTGATCAATTCCTTGATCAAGTCGTTGTTCAATCCGGACTGAATAAAAATCTTTTCGATCTCACGTCCCGCCTTAATGGCTTCCATCACGGCGCGTGTACCAAAAATAGTGTCGCTGTTTTTCATAATAAGGCCCTTGTCGTTTGATCCAACTTCTGCTCTTGGCGGGCGATTTTATTTCGGCAAAAGTAACGATTAGCTTGACTCGAGATTAAAATAAAAATCATTAGGATCGGTGGTCTCAGAAGCGGCCTTTGCGCCAAAGATCGATTACCCCAAACCACGTGTCCATAAAACGCTTGTCTCGAAGCAGCACATAGTTTTCAGGATCGTAGACGCTACCAAATTTTACGAAAGTGAATTTCGCGTTGAAATTTTTGTAGGTCCAGATTTCGTTGCCGGTGTTTTTGCTTACTTCATCGGGCAGGCCAAAAACCAAGAAGATCATCCCTCGATCTGTTTTCCATCCTTCTTTGTAGGAAGAAAAGTAAGTGTTTGCGAGCTCGATGTTGTGATAAAAGTTTTTCATGAAGGCTTTTGCGCGGTCTTTGTCGCCTGTAATGTTGAGAATCACTTTATCAAATTTTGATTTTTCTCCTTTGACATTGGAGAGCTCACTGAACTCGTCGGGCGTAGTGACCAAGATCAGAGGAGGCACCAGCTCCTCGATTTTTGTGAATTTTGGAAAATTCTCTTTCACAACGCGATAGGAAAATCCTCGTGCGGCAGCGGTATCTTCTTGAAACAAATACAGCCCCTCTTTTCTCGGAATGAATTTGCTGCCACTTTCCAGTCTAAATAGCGAGTCATGGAAAAAGAACCTTTCGGTGCGGCCCTCCTTTTCGGCAAATGGCGGGAGAGCCGGAGGGAAATTGGTATTGTAGTAAGAGACCATGAGCGGCTTGCCATCGGCGCTGCGGGCCGTGAATTCTTGATTCTTGCTCAAATGATTTTGAGTGATAACACCTTCATTGGTTTCGATCCAGCCGTCCACCGGGTAAATCGACTCCATCAGTCTGAAATAGGTCCACTTTCGTTCATTGGAATTGACCACATGGGCGACCAGGAGCCAAGGCTTTTCGGTCAGGTCAAAAGTCAAAACTCCTCTTTTTGTTTTGTCAGTCACTGAAAGCACCGAATCCGTTTCCGTAACGGGTGTGCCAGCGGTTTCCACATAGGAACTTCTTTTTTCCCATCTGATTGCATATTTGTTTGGGTCGCTGCGCCTCGCTACCAGGGTATATCGGACCATCAGTTTATTCGTGGTACGGATGGGGCGCAGCTGCAATTCAACTTCATTTGAGGGGTCGTACCAGTAATTGAAATTGGTGGCTGCAATGGACTGGCTATGGGATATTCTGGCAAGGAGCAAGAGAAATACGAGAACAGTCGAACGCTTCATATCGGTTTTATTTTTCAAACGTTAAATCTAGTGAATTGACTTATTTTTGCCCCACAAATTTTTGCCATGGCGGTCTACACAACGGAGATTACTTCAGAAACGATCACATCCGACAACCCTATTCACCAGCGTTTGCTAAAGGCGTATGTTATTGCAAGTGATTTGGTGCATGGAAAACTGCTCGAAGTGGGGTGTGGAGAAGGGCGGGGCATCGAATGGTTGACGCCAAAAGTAACGAGTTATTCCGCGATCGATAAGATCGTCTCTGTGGTGGAGAAATTGAAGGCAAGGTATCCGCAAGGAGACATCATCAGTGGAAACATCCCGCCTTTGCCTTATGCCGACAATTCGTTTGATTGTGTCGTCAGTTTTCAAGTCATAGAACACATCAAAGACGATCACACGTTTTTGAAAGAAATTAGCAGAGTGTTGAAACCCGGCGGATGGGCATTGATCTCCACGCCCAACCGCCCCTTGTCGTTGTCACGAAATCCATGGCATGAACGAGAATACACCGGCGATGAACTAACGGCGATTGCGAAAAAATATTTTTCAAGTGTGGAAATGAAGGGGATTGCAGGCAATGAAAAAGTGATGCAATACCATGAGCGCAACCGCCGGTCGGTAAATAAGATCATGAAATGGGACGTGCTCGATTTGCAGCACAAACTTCCTGCTCCTATCCTTCGGATGCCTTACGAAATGCTCAACCGCCTGAATCGCAATAAGCTCAAGCAAGCAGCCGATGAATTAGTGGCAAGCATCAAACACCAAGACTATTTGCTGACGAGTGATGCCACAAACGCACTCGACTTGTTCTTACAAGCCAAAAAGTAAACCCGATCAAATCGGTTAGTAGTTGCCTCGGTCTCCTCCGGCATTGATCTGAAGGTCGGCCAGCAGTTTGTTATAGGCTTCTTCGTATTTTTTCGCCAATTCAGGCTCGCCGTTTTCGTAAAGCGTGCGTTGCAAGATGTTCAACATGACGACGTTGTTTCTGAGGTCGCTATCAAACCCTGCTCCTTCGGCGATCAAATAGTTGGCCATCGCTATCGAGCGATCTCCAATTGTCTTTGCAATGTCAATCGCTTTTTCTTTTTCGCCGACCTGAAACAACAAACTGGCGGTCTCTGCGGCAGTGAAGTCATAACGCACACCTTTGTCGGGCATTTTTTCCAACCCGAACAAAAGCATCTTCTTCGCATTTGCTTTGTCGCCATTGTCAAGGAGCGCTTGGATCACCGTATTGAATGAGCTTCGATGATTGAGCACGAACCCACGGTAGTCGTCGTTGTAGTAAACTTTGGGGTTGTCCAGTCCACGGTAATGGAATTTGTTCATCATTACATCCATGCTCTTTTCTGTGTCGACCAAGTATTCGCGGTCCTTTCTTGGATTACGCACGGGAAGAATTCGATACGCGTTGCCAACTTGAACGGCGTACGGACTCAAATCGATGTTGATTTGAGATATCGAAGTGGGATCAAGGAAAATGGGACGTTCCCAGTTACTGGTGACAAGCACATCAAGTAGAGCCAGGTCTTTTTTCTCGAGGCCGCCGCGAAGCACTTTTATTTTCATTTCATCTACCACGAGGCTGTCCATTCCTTTGGGGATAATTCCCTTGGCAAGAATCGCTTTTTTGTCGACCGGAAGGGTAAGCACTCGACTTGGCACAATATTGCGTTCACCGTCGCTGAGTTGCGCATAGCGTTTCGCCAAAAGGCCAAGGTAATCTCTAGCGTCGATGCTCTTGATTTTCAAATCGGCAAAAGGTAAATAATCATTCAGTCCACCCTGCTGATATTCTTTCAACGGCAACGTGTATTTCAGTGGTTCAGAAGAATAGGCTTTGCGCATGCTCTGCGCGATATACCAGTCGGTATTGTAGTAGCTCAGTACGAGGACACGTTCGTCGGAACGCACGGCTTCCGTTTCTTGTGCATACCACAAAGGGAAAGTGTCGTTGTCTCCACCGGTATAAAGCACGGCCTGTGGGTCGCAAGATTCTAGTGCGTTGGTGGCAGAATCCACAGAGAAGAAACGGTTGCTGCGGTCGTGATCATCCCAGTTGGCGTTGGCCATTAGCACGGGTGCGATGATTCCAAGCAGTGTAGAGGCGATCGCCAGCGCCTTTCCATTCTTTATGAATTTCCCAAAGAAGTCGGCGATCCCAAGTACCGCCAAACCGATCCAAAAGGCAAAGGCATAGTATGACCCCGCATAAATGTAATCGCGTTCACGTGGTTCTGTGGGAGGAGAATTCAAATACACGACGATAGCCACGCCGGTCATTACGAAGAGCAAACCCACGATCGCAAAGTTTTTTGTGTCGCGTGTGAATTGATAAAACATGCCGATCAGTCCGAGAATAAAAGGAATAGCGAAATAATTGTTCCTTCCCCTGTTCTCGGCCATTGTTGGAGGGAGTTTCTTGAACCAGTCGCCGGGTCTGAGCCAACCGGATCCCTGAATGTCACTTTCGCGGCCCACAAAATTCCACATGAAGTAGCGCATGTACATCCTTCCGATTTGATGGCGGAACATGTACATCTTGTCTTGCATAAACGTGGGTTTCTGATCCTGCGGCAACCCCATGTAATTTCTATAAGTTGCTGCATGTTCTGAGTTCCAAGCGCGAGGTAAGAGCGTACTTTCGCCCGGTTCGTACACATATTCAAAACTGCGTTCGGCTGGCTCATATCGGTCTTTTCCCTTCACATAAGACGGCGCGCCATATTCTACATTGATGGGGCGTGCTGTAAAATAAGGGCCAAAAAGCAGCGGGCGGCTACCGTACTGCTCACGTTTCAAATATTTCACGAAACTCATCACGTCTTTGGGCGAATTTTCGTCAATGAGCGTGTTGTAATTGGAGCGGATCAGCACGGTGGCATATGAACCATAGCCGATCAAAATAAATGCCGTGGCAAGCAAAAACGTATTCCATACGGGATGATTTTTGACCTGTGTGAAATATATCCCATAAATCAAGGCCCCGAATAATAACAATGTAAAAACCAAGGCGCCCGATCCGAAAAACATGCCAAGGGTATTCACAAAGAACAATTCAAAATGGCCGGCAAGTGTTGGTAAACCGGGCACAATGAAATCGTTGATGAACAAAACAATCCCCGCACTTAACGCGAGCGTTGCGATCACACCCCAAGTGGTGGTCTTGAATTTTTTGAAATAATAAATCAAGCCGAGTGCAGGTAGCGTGACCAGGTTGAGCATGTGCACTCCAATGGAAAGACCGATCATATAGGCCACGAGCAACAACCAACGGTTGGCCTTGCTTTCGTCCTCGATGACGTCCCATTTCAATACGCCCCACACTACAAAAGCCGTGAAGAAAGACGACATGCCGTACACCTCAGCTTCAACTGCCGAAAACCAAAAGGAATCTGAAAAAGTATAGGTCAATGATCCCACTAATCCGGCACCCATCAACAGCCAGGTTTGGTTTTCAGTGATATCACTATCCGTTTTTATGCCCATCACCTTGCGACCAAAAAGGGTGATTGACCAGAACAAAAACAAAATGGTAAACGCACTGGCCAGTACACTTAGGAAATTGATCCAGTAAGCAACCTTGGTCACATCGCCGAACGACAGGAAAGAGAAAACGCGACCCAACAACAAAAACAAAGGGGCACCGGGAGGGTGGGGGACCTGAAGTTTGTATGATACGGCAATGAATTCACCACAATCCCAGTAGCTGGCCGTTTCCTCCATGGTCAAAAAATAAGTGAGCAACGCCACCGCGAATACCGCCCAGCCAAAGATGTTATTTGCTTTTTGAAAATTCATGTCGTTCTTTTTTGTTTTAAGGGTCTGCGTCCCAATCCTTTGGAAGCGCAAATAAGGCGCGAAAATAAGAAAATTAAACGGGCTATAAGACTTCTAGTTTGGCGAAGGGTTTATTTGTACACGATTACATAAAAAACCAGCCATAGTAGAAAAATGGTAATGTAAGAGGATGAAACAATCCACCAGGTGGCACTCCGTTGTTTGTGGATCTTAAACGAATAGTAGTTCACCCCGCGTACCATGACCAAAACATAGAGCACTTCAAATACACTGAGCGACCGTAACGGGTAAGCGAATCTTTTGGGTATGGCGTGATGATCGAAAAAATTCATCAGCGATAGCGGATAAAATGCCTGTACTTCATCGAGAGCGGGATCGGTCTTTACAAAAAGGAACCAAAAGATCTTGATCACTTCGGGTAAAACAAAAACGAACTCGGCCGCCATGACTACGCTCCAACACTGGCTGAACGTAATTCGGTAACCAAAAAGAAAGCAACCGACCCAAAGTACAAACCCAATCACCGTAAATTTCCAGAGGTAGATAAATGGAATGGAGAAAAACTGAAGTCCACTGATCAGCTTTAAAATCATCCCTTCGGGTCGGTCTTGAAGAAACTCAAATGCCGCAGTTTCGTATTCAATAAAAAATTTCTTGACGTATAGCAATAGAACGGTGACCAAACAAAGTGCTATAAAAGTCAATTTTTTATCGGCAGAAAATAGTGAAGTTTGCGGATGATCGTGCATAGCTCAAAGATGAATTATTTTTTCAATTGGAGGATGGTTGTGGGCAAAACAAGTTTCGGGAGGCCGGATACCGGATCTTTGATTCTTGATAAAAATTCCGGAAAACCAAAGGCAGCATCTAGTATCCGGTATCTGATACCGTTATTTTTCTTTAGCGTACTGTTTTGTGCAGCAGCTTCGTACGGTCAGTCGAAAAAAGATACGACCGTAATTTTGATTGCCAATATTGAAATTCAATTGGAAGCGACGGAGGCGTTGAACAATCTCTATAATTTCAACTTTGAAAAAGCCCAAGAACAGTTTAAAAGTTTTAAGGAGAAATACGCGTGGCATCCGCTGCCCTATTTTTTATTTGGGCTCGCGGAGTGGTGGAAGATCATGCCCAACATGAAGGAAACGAAGTACGATGAGCGATTTCTGGCCTACATGGACAGCACGATACGAATAGCGGAAAAATTGTACGACAACACGCCCGAATATAAAATTGAGGCTGCGTTTTTTCTCGCGGGCGCACACGGATTCAAGGGGGAGCTTTATGCTGACTTTGATCGGAAAAATTGGATGAAAGCCGCAGGTGAAGGAAGACTGGCGCTGAAGTACATGGAAATCTGTAGACAGAAAAATAACCTGAGTCCCGAGTTGCTTTTTGGCGATGCCCTTTACAATTATTTTAGAGAGTGGGTACCTGAAAACTATAAATCGTTGAAGCCCATATTCTGGCTTTTTCGTCACGGCGATAAGAAGCTCGGATTGTCACAACTCAAGGAAGTTTCATACAACGCTTTCTACACACGTACCGAAGCGATGGTGTGGTTAATGCGAATACTCGCGAGTTATGAGAACGATCCGCAGAAAGCGATGCAGATCGCCGAGTATTTACATCAAACCTATCCCGACAACCCTTACTTCCATCGTTACTATGCGCGAATGCTCTACACCAACGGAATTCAACCGGTGATGGCGGGCCAATGCGTGCAAATTCTCCAGCGTATCGATAGCGGAAAAGTCGGCTACGAAGCGGTGAGCGGAAGATATGCGTCCTTTTTCCTTGGGCAGATGTATGATTTTAAGAGACAATGGGACGATGCGAAGAAATATTATTTGATGAGCATCGCATTCTCAGAGCAAGTGGGAGCCACGGATTCCGGTTATTACTATTATTCATTGCTGTCACTGGGTGAGATTTATCAAAAACAAAAAGACAGGGCCACCGCAAAGAAATATTTTGAGAAAGTAAAAAAGGCCGCGGGAAGGAAGGACGAAGCGTATAAGGATGCCAAGGAGCGTTTGAAGAAATTGGAGAAGGCGAGTAAAGATTAGTTAACAGAATTTTTAAATTATTGGATTTTTGACCATCGTCAGAATAAATACAACGACAGCAGCCTTTGCAAATGGATTTGGCAACGTATATGATGTACTCAAAGCTTTAAATCAAACTCACGATAAAATCATTCTGGATTTTCAATCTGCAACTTTTTTAAATCCAGTCAGTTTACTCCCATATCTTGCCTTAAAAAAACAACAGAATTATTCCGACAGACTTGAGTTTGTAAATCTGTCAGGGCAAGCAGGGAGTTATTGCACAACCATAAGATTCCCCAACTCCTTTAATGCAATTGATTCCACAATAGACCAATTTGACGAATTTTTGAGGGGTTTTGAGGTCAAAAATTACATACCAATGACAACCTTTCCTGGGAATAATTCCACTCAACGTGATCTAGTAATAACATCAGTCGGCAGTTTGCTGAATAGAAAATTGAGGAATGGACCGGCAAGAGACGCTGTGGCCATGTTGATTTCAGAGCTCACAGATAATATCGGTGACCATGCCCAAACTGACAAAGGATTTATTGTCGCGCAGAATTTTGTTGATTACTTAGATATTGCCATTGCAGATTGCGGCATCGGGATTTTGCAGTCCTTCATTAACGCAGGAGTTGAGGGGATGGATAGTGCTTCTGCTTTGAACGCCGCCACCCGTGGAGAATCCACAAAGGATCAAGTAGGTAGAGGCTTTGGAATCTCTGGAACCATAAAAATGTTAAGTAAACTTGGGGGTGGGTTTCTGCTTTTTAGTGGTTCAGCAGTATTTATTCAAAGTAACAATCGACCAGCAAAAATCGTTAAAGATGACTCAGCGCCGTGGAATGGATGTTTGGCATTGATACGCGTTAACACCAACATTGCTTCTAATTTAATTATTGCTAACTTTTATAGCTGATTGTTTTATGAACCTATCATTCAAAGTTTCTGCTCAATTCGGGAAATGGCTAATCTCGCGCAAAAGCGCAGATTTGATGTTTAGTCAGGTGAAGGACCTTATTGACAATTCCTCACGTCTGGTGGACATTGATTTCCTTGGGGTTTCCTTTGTTTCTCGATCTTTCGCAGATCAACTATTTAAAGCTATCGCCAGTTATGAAAGCGATGTCAGTGTCAGGATAGTCAATCCGTCAAGGAATATTCTTAACCTCCTCGTTGCCACAAAATTTAACTCAACGAAAAATAGGCAATTGGACGATAAACACTATCCCGTTTATACCACTAACTCAAAAAAAGAGTATCTAAGTCGTCTCGGAGTTTAATGAGGCGCAACCGCATCTAGTACATTCTTCAGTATCCTGCAGTCCCAGAATTTTCGCTGTGTATTTTAGACGATTTCAAAATGGTATTGCCAGTGCATATCCAGTCGCACAGCTCCCCTTTTGCTTCGTTCAATGCAGTATGCTAATTTTCCTTAAACACCCTCAATATGGAAGAAACCCGCTCAGAGCAACGGGATACGTTTAGCCTCTTAAACCTTCCAACTCTAGAAATGCTATTGAGGTGTCTTCCATTGCTAGGTTTAGGGTTAATAGCAATAGGATTAATTGATTCCGTTCTGTATTACAGTAAGTTTGACATAAATATTGTCTCCTACTTAGATGCTTCGGAAATTATATTTTTTCCCGCTGACAGAATCATTGTAATAGGTTCTGTTTTCACAACACTCGTCGTGGGTTTAATACCCATCATTAGAAAAATTGATGACCACCTTCAAAGCCTTCATCCGACAAGGGTATTCTATTATAAATTTTTTGCAGTGTGTCTTTTGGTAATGTTGGAGATCTTTATCAAAGACGAAACATTCAATGAGCTACAGTATGACGTTTTGCACGTATTAATTTATTCTATAAATTTTTCGATAATTAGTTCGGCGCTCTCTTCGCTAAAACTCTCAAGGGACAACATAATTATTTTTGGTTTCTTTTTTGCCGCGTTCTCCTTTTTCAATGGGAGAGTGAGCACGAAAAATACAAACATTGAGAAGTACGGAGCCA
>Ga0310811_10012272_pt1 | contig 11115 bp, 9 predicted proteins | sample YCmetagenome_FD_207642 | JGI IMG/M metagenome (GOLD analysis project Ga0310811, IMG submission 207642) | Soil microbial communities from experimental microcosm in Duke University, North Carolina, United States - YC | ecosystem: Engineered > Artificial ecosystem > Soil microcosm > Unclassified ... | reverse complement strand
TTGTCGCCCACCATCCAGGCGGTGCTGGGCTCCGTCTGCAGTATCTCCAGCGTCCACTGAAAGATCCGAGGATCAGGCTTGGCCCATCCGAGAAGCAGAGAGTCAGCGGTGGCGGAGAAGTAGCGGAGCAGGTCCAGCTCGGTGAGGCAGCGGTCGAGGTTGCCGGTGAAGTTGGACACGACGCCCAGCCGGTACCGGTCGCGGAGCCATTCGAGCGTCTTCCGGTTCCGCTCCACCATCGCCAGCGAGTCGCGGTGGAACCGCTCGGCCATACCGCCCAGGTGGACCGAGCTGCCGTCCGGCAGCAGCGGCCGCAGCAGGTCGACATGCGCCATCGTCATGGCCCGGAACCCCATCGTCTGGACGGCGGGGTCGCGTTCGAGCTGGCGGTCGGACTCGCGGAAGAGGACCTCGAACTCCCGCAGGCCAAGTCGTCCGCCGGCCGCGGCATAGGCCGAGTGAAAGCGGACGGCCCAGCGATCGCCGTCGGCATCCAGGGTTCCGCCGAAATCGAAGAGGAGGACGGTCGGCTGGCTCATGCGTTTCCGGAGAAGGTGGAAGCGGCCTCCGCATTTCTGATGCCCGCGCCGGCATTAGCTTTGAGGTGATGGCTCGACGCCCTGATCCGGACGCCCTGCTCGAGCACGTTCGCGCCGAAGAGGCCCGCGCCAAGCGCGGGCAGCTCAAGGTGTTTTTCGGGGCATCGCCAGGCGTCGGCAAGACGTTTGGAATGCTCGAGGCCGCCATCGCCAAGCGAGCGACCGGTCTTGACGTCGTGATCGGACTGGTGGAGACCCACGGCCGGGAGGACACCCGGCGCTTGCTCACCGGGTTCGAAATTCTGCCTCGGCGTCGAGTCGACTACCGCGGTACCGTCCTCGAGGAGTTCGATCTCGATGCCGCCTTAGCCAGGCATCCCGCTCTCCTCATCCTCGACGAACTCGCTCACAGCAATGCGCCCGGGTCTCGCCACGCCAAGCGGTGGCAGGATCTGAACGAGCTGCTCGCGGCCGGCATCGACGTCTACACGACGATCAACGTACAGCATCTCGAGAGTCTGAACGACGTCGTCGCGCAGATCACCGGCGTTTCGGTCCGAGAAACGGTGCCCGACTCCGTCTTCGACCAGGCCGACGAAGTCGAGCTGGTGGACGTGACGCCGGACGTCCTGCAGCAGCGGCTGCGCGAGGGGAAGGTCTACGTCCCCGATCAGGCGGCGAGCGCGCTGGACCGCTTCTTCCGGAAAGGAAATCTGATCGCGCTGCGGGAGCTCGCGCTCCGTCGCACGGCGGACCGGGTCGATGCGCAAATGCGCGGCTACATGCAGGCGCAAGGCATCCGGGAAACCTGGCCGGCGGGGGAGCGTCTCCTGGTGTGCGTCGGCGCCAACCCGGCGACGGCCCGGATCGTCCGCGCGGCTGCCCGGATTGCGGCACGGCTCCGAGCTGATTGGGTAGCGGCCTACGTCGAGACTCCAGCCCACCCGCGCCTTTCCCGTGCCGATCAGGAGGCGGTGACTCAGAACCTGAGGCTGGCGGAGCAGTTGGGGGCCCAAGCCGTGACACTCAGCGGGCATCGCGTGAGTGAGGAAGTCCTCGCGTACGCGCGGGACCACAATGTGACCCGGATCATGGTCGGCAAACCGACCCACTCCCGCTGGCGCGACCGGATTCGGGGCTCGATTCTCGACGAAATCGTTCGGGGCAGCGGCACGATTGACGTCCACGTCGTTACGGGCGATTCCGACGAGGGGCGTCCGCGCCCGGCGTTGGCCCGGCCGCCGGGAGGTAGGCTCAGAGACTACGCCGAGGGCGCCGTCGTCGTGCTGGTGGTGACGGGGCTGAGCCTGCTGGTCAGGGGACATTTCCAGACCATCGATATCGCGATGCTGTACATGCTCGGCGTCGTCGTGGTATCGTCGCGGTTGGGACAGGGGCCGTCGCTGCTCGCGTCATGCTTGGCCATCGCGACGTTCGATTTCTGCTTCGTCAAGCCCTACTTCACCTTCGCCGTTTCCGACGCGCGTTATCTGCTCACCTTCGGCGTGATGCTGGTCATCGCGGTGGTGATCAGTCGGCTCACCGTGCGCATCCGGGAGCAGGCGGAGGCGGCCCGCGAGCGGGAAGAGCGAACCGCGGCCTTGTACGCGATGAGCCGCGAGCTTGCGGTCCTTCGCCGGGAGGACGACATCGTCCGAGCCGCCGTGCGGCACCTCCGGAACACCTTCAACACCGACGTCATCCTGCTCGCCCCGAACGAGGAGGGCATGGTGCGGCTCCATCGTGCGCTTGACGCGGCGAGTCTCGACGAGAAGGAGATCAGCGTCGCGCAATGGGTGTTCGACCACGGAGAACAAGCCGGCGTGGGAACATCGACATTGCCCGCCGCCCAGTGGTTTTACCTCCCGTTGCGAGTCTCCGAGCGCACGGTCGGCGTGGTAGCTGTGCGGCCGGACGAGCCGGGCCGATTCAGGGACCCGGTGCGCCGGCAACTGCTCGAGACCTTCGCCGGCCAGGTGGCGGCCTCGCTCGATCGGGTCCGACTGGCCGCAACATCGCAACGGGCCCGGCTTGAGACCGAGGCGGAGCGCTTGCGCACGTCTATGCTGAGTTCGCTGTCTCACGACTTGCGAACGCCCCTGGCCGGCATCGAAGCGGCCGCCAACCGGTTGCTGGACGAGGGTATCGCTCGAGACGATCAACGGCGCGGCGAGATGGCACGGGCCATTCTGGACGATTCACGCAGGATGAGCCGGATGGTCGCCAACCTGCTCGACATGGTCCGGCTCGAGACCGGTGCGCTCGAGGTTCAGAAGGAGCTGCAACCGCTCGAGGAAGTGATCGGAGTCGCACTGATCCGGCTGGGCGATCGGTTGGGCGGCCGGGACGTGATCACCAGACTCCCGCCGGATCTGCCGCCGGTGCCGATCGATGGGCTCCTGATTGAACAGGTATTCATCAATCTGATCGAGAACGCGCTCGAACATGCCCCCGGCGCCACCCCTATCGAGATCTCGGCCCGCGCCGACCGGCAGGCCGTGACCGTCGACGTCGCCGATCGAGGCCCGGGGCTTCGCGAGGGGAAAGAAGGGCTCGTGTTCGAAAAGTTCTATCGGACCCGCGATCAGGCGCCTGGGGCGGGCGCCGGACTTGGGCTGACGATTTCCCGGGGCATCGTGGCTGCCCACGGAGGCCGAATCTGGGCCGACAATCGGCCCGGGGGCGGGGCCGTCTTCCGGTTCACCTTGCCCCTGGGAGAAAGGGCGCCGGCTGAGGCGGCTCCCGCGGCGCGCGAGGCGGCCTCGGCCGAGAGCCCGGCTTAGTGGGGTGCCGAGGGACGAGGAAAGGCGCTGTCGAGCGCGAGGTTGAGCAGGAGGACATTGACCCGCGGGTCACCCAGAAAACCGAACTGCCGCCCCTCAGTATGACGGTCGACCAAGGCCTGGACAGCCCGCGGGTCGGCGCTCCGCTCGCGGGCGACCCTCGCGACCTGCAGGGCGGCGCTGGCGGGCGAAATGTGCGGATCCAGCCCGGAGGCGGATGAGGTCACGAGGTCGCTCGGAATCTCCCCCTTCTTGGCCCCATCGTTATGGACCAGACTGTCCACTGCCTGCGTGATGAGCGTATCGGCGAGCTTCCGATCGGTCGGCCCCTTGTTCGTGCCGCCCGAGGCGGTCGCGTCGTAGCCGCTGCCCGCCGCAGATGGCCGGGAGTGGAAGTAGAAGGGCGCACTGAAGCGCTGCCCGATCAGCTCGCTCCCCACGACGTTGCCGTTGAGCCTGATGAGCGAGCCATTCGCTTGGCGGGGAAAGAGCAATTGTGCGAGGCCGGTCACCACGCCGGGATACACAAGGCCCGTGATGGCGCACAGCAGCAGGGTCAGGACGACAGCGGGGCGAAGATGTTTGCCGATCATGGTCACACCAGCCGGAGGAGTACGAGGAGTACGTCTAGAAACTTGATCCCGATGAAGGGAACGATTACGCCTCCGATGCCATAGATAATGAAGTTCCGGCGAAGGATCGCCGCGGCACCAGCAGGCCGGTAACGGACGCCGCGGAGCGCCAGCGGAATCAGAGCAATGATGATTAACGCGTTGAAGATCACCGCACTCAGTATGGCTGACGTGGGCGAGTGGAGCCGCATGATGTTGAGCGCGTTGAGCTCGGGGTAGGTTGCCGCAAACATCGCGGGAATGATCGCGAAGTACTTGGCGACGTCGTTCGCGATCGAAAAGGTCGTGAGCGAACCCCGGGTAATGAGCAGCTGCTTTCCGATCTCGACCAGCTCGATCAGCTTGGTCGGGTTTGAGTCGAGATCGATCAGATTGCCGGCCTCCTTCGCCGCCTGGGTGCCGGTGTTCATCGCGAGCCCCACGTCGGCCTGCGCCAATGCGGGCGCATCGTTGGTTCCGTCGCCCGTCATCGCGACCATTCGGCCTCCGGCCTGTTCCTTCCGAATAAGGGCGAGCTTGTCTTCCGGCGTGGCCTCGGCCAAGAAGTCGTCCACCCCGGCTTCGGCGGCGATGGCGGCTGCCGTGAGCGGGTTGTCGCCGGTGATCATTACGGTGCGGATGCCCATGACCCGGAGATGGTCGAAGCGGTCCTTCATACCGCCCTTGACGACGTCCTTGAGGTGGACGACGCCAAGGACCCGAGTGGACGCGCTGGTGTGCTCGGCGACCACCAGCGGAGTGCCGCCCGAGCGAGCAATCTGCTCGACTGAGGGGGTCAGGCGCTGAGGAACCTCCGCGCCGTATTGCTGAACCCAGCGGGCAATCGCGTCGGCGGCTCCCTTGCGCAGTTGCACTCCGTCCATGTTCACGCCGCTCATCCGGGTCGCGGCCGAGAACGGAATGAAGGTCGGCTGCTGCTGATTCCCCCGGCCGTCCTCGGTGAGGGTCCGGCCCCGAAGTCCGTACTTCTCCTTCGCCAGCACGACAATGCTGCGCCCTTCGGGAGTTTCATCGGGCAGTGACGCCAGCTGGGCGCGATCGGCCAGCTCCTCGAGCGTGACACCCGGCAGCGGCACGAACTCGACCGCCTGACGATTCCCCAGCGTAATCGTGCCGGTCTTGTCCAGGAGCAACGTGTTCACATCGCCCGAGGCCTCCACCGCTCGGCCGCTCATGGCGATGATGTTGTGCTGGACCACTCGATCCATTCCCGCAATGCCGATAGCGGAGAGCAAGCCCCCGATCGTGGTGGGGATGAGGCACACCAGCAACGCGATGAGAATCGAGACCGCGACCGCGCCCCCGCTATACACCGCGAGCGGCTGCAGAGTCGCAATCGCGAGCAGGAAGATGATGGTGAGGCCTGCCAACAGGATCGTGAGGGCGATCTCGTTCGGCGTCTTCTGGCGGGCCGCGCCTTCCACCAGCGCGATCATCCGGTCGAGAAAAGTTTCGCCCGGATTCGCCGTGATGCGGATGACGAGCTGGTCCGAGAGGACCTTGGTGCCGCCAGTGACCGCCGAGCGGTCGCCACCGGATTCACGAATGACGGGAGCTGATTCGCCGGTGATCGCCGACTCGTCGACCGAGGCTACGCCGTCGACGACCTCGCCATCGCCCGGGATCACGTCGCCCGGCGTGCACACCACCACATCTCCTGACCTGAGACTGCTGGATGCGACCGTCTCGACGCTGCGGAGGTCGGGCGGGTTGCGCAGTCGTTTGGCCTGCGTCTGGCGGCGCGTCCGCCGCAGCTCGTCGGCCTGAGCCTTGCCGCGGCCCTCGGCCATCGCTTCCGCGAAGTTCGCAAACAGGACGGTGAACCAGAGCCAGAGAGCGAGTTGAAGGATGAACCCCACATCGGAGGCACCGCGCACGATCTCCCGCACCAGGACGACGGTCGTGAAGATGCTTCCCACCAGCACCACGAACATGACCGGGTTTCGGACCATGTGGGCGGGCGCCAGCTTCACGAACGAGTCCCGGATCGCCCGGCGGACGATTGGCGGGTCGAACAGAGGCCGCTTGGTGAGGGCCATACTAGAAGAGCCTCCCACTCTGCATGAGCAGATGCTCCACGATCGGGCCCAGCGACCATGCCGGAAAGAAGGTGAGCGCGCCGACGATCAGGATCACGCTGATCAGCAGAACCACGAAGAGGGGTGTCGTCACCGGGAATGTTCCGGCCGATTCCGGTGCGATCCTCTTCTCGGCCAGAAAGCCGGCGACTGCGAGCATGGGAACCTGCATGGCGAACCGGCCGATCAGGGTCGCGAAGCCGAACATCGTGTTGTAGTAGTACGTCGAGCCGGTCAGGCCGGCGAACGCGCTTCCGTTGTTGGCGGGAGTCGACGTGAAGGCGTACAGGATCTCGGTGAGGCCGTGTGGTCCGGCATTATTGAGTCCCTTGAGCCCGGCTGGCAGTACGATGGACAGGCCTGTGGCCACCAGGATCACCAGCGGGAATACCAGCACGTAGAGCATGACCATCCGCACCTCGCGGCTCTCGACTTTCTTGCCTAGGTATTCCGGCGTTCGGCCGACCATCAGCCCTGCGATGAACACGGTGAGCAGGACCATCATGAGCATGCCATAAAGGCCGGCCCCGACTCCCCCGAAGATCAGCTCACCCATCTGCATGTTGACCAGCGGGACCATCCCGCCAATCGGGGTGAACGAATCGTGCATGCTGTTTACGCAGCCGCACGATGCGTCGGTGGTGATCGTCGCGTACAGGGCAGAATTGGCGATACCGAAACGAACCTCCTTGCCTTCCATGTTGCCGCCAGGTTGGGTCGCCGACGCGACCACGTCGACACCCCGAGCAGCATGAATCGGGTTTCCGCTTGCCTCGGCCCAGTACGCCGTGGTGACCCCACCAAAGAACAGCAGATACATGACTGCCCAGAGGGCCCAGCCGTGCGCCTGCTTCTTCACCATGCGGCCGAATGTCCAGGTCAGCCCGGCGGCGGTCAGGAAGATCTCCAGCATCTGCAGGAAATTCGTCAGCGGAGTGGGACTCTCGAACGGATGGGCCGAATTCCCGTTGAAGAAGCCGCCGCCATTGGTCCCGACCTCTTTGATGGACTCCTGACTGGCGACGGGGCCCATTGCAATCGTCTGCTTGGCGCCCTCCAGGGTGTGCGCGTCGACATAAGGCAGGAAATTCTGGATCGAGCCCTGCTGCACATGAATCAGGGCGAAGAGGACCGAGAGCGGCAGGAACAGGTACAAGGTGCCGCGGACCAGATCCGCCCAGAAATTGCCCAGGCTCCCCGGCGAGCGCCGCGCGATGCCGCGGACTAGTGCGATAGCGACCGCCATACCGGCGGCGGCGGAGACAAAGTTGTGGAAGGCGAGCTGGTTCATCTGCGAGAAGTACGACATCGTCGACTCGCCCGAGTACGACTGCCAATTGGTGTTCGTCGTAAACGACGCCGCAGTCTCGAACGCCTGCCGGTCAACCACCGCCGGGAAGTGCTGAGGGTTGAAAGGCAAGAGATGCTGCAGTCGGAGAGCCAGGTACGTGAGCAGCATCGATGCCGCGCTGAAGATGAGCATCGCGCTCGTATACTGAGTCCAGTGCTGATCTTCCTCCGGATCGACACCCCCAAGCCGATATAACCACCGCTCGAGCGGCGCGAGCCAGCGCAAGGAGCCGTCGTACACCTTGAGGATGTACACGCCCGTCGGTTTGGTGAGCGCAAGCAGGAGCACCGAATAGAAGGCGATCTGGAGCCAGCCGTTCGCGGTCATTTCAGAACTTCTCCGGCCGAAGCAGCGCGTAGCACAGATAGAGCAGGAGTCCCAGGGAGAGCACTCCCCCGATCCAGTTCTCGAGGCTCATGAGGAGCGGTCCTCCACGCTCTCGGAATCGTGGCCCAACGCTTCACAGGCGCGGATGTAGGCGGTCATCGCCCAGAAGAAGGCGAGGGTGGCCAACACATAGAGCAGGTCCATCATCTGTCACTCCGTGGACACGGGGTCGCAGGACCGAAACGGCACAAGGATAACGGGCGGCTGATAAACGAGGCACAAACACGGGGGGAATGACCGCTAAGATCTCACAAACAATCCGCCTCTGTGACGTCGGCGCCGGGAAGCCGGAGGGTGAAAGTGCTGCCTCCTCCAGGACGCGGCTCGTAGGAGAGGGCACCGCCTTGGGCTTCTGCCAGGCGACGCGCGATCGCGAGCCCGAGGCCGGCGCCACCCACGTCCGGGGTCTTCCCAGGTGGCCGATAAAAGGGCTGGAAGATCCGGTCCTGCTCGTCCGCTGGCACGCCGGGGCCGCGGTCGCTCACGGCGATGGAGAGATGCTTGTCGTCTCGCCATGCGCGGAGTTCGATCGGCAGCCCGGCAGGCGCGTACTTGTGCGCATTCTCGACCAGGTTCACCAGCACCCTGAGCGATTGCGCCAGGTCGAAGCGGCCGACCAAGAGCGACCCTTGGTCGTCCAAGGTCACCTTCAGCTGCCGCCCATCGAGGGCTGCGGACACCCGTTGCAGCAGCGCTCCGATCAGGTCATCGACCGCATTCAGCTCGAGATGGAGCGGGACGCTTCCGGCCTGGAGACGCGACAGATCCAGCAAGTCCGCGACTAGGTGATTGAGCCGATCCGCTTCTTCTTCGATAGTCACGGCCCGCTCATCGCCGCTCGCCCGAAGGTCGTGCGCCAGTGCTTTGATTGTGGTGAGTGGAGTTCGCAGGTCGTGCGAGACTGACGCGATGAGGGCATCCTTCAACCGGTCGGCTTCGCGGAGCACGGCCGCCCGATCCGCCTCGCTAGCCAGCCGTGTGCGCTCGACGCCGAGCGCGGCGTAGTAAGCCAAGGCCGCGAGAAACCTGCGCTGGCCGGGATCGAGCGCGATTCCGCGCTCATCCACGAGCTCGAGGACACCGACGGTTCGCTCCCGCACGCGAAGCGGGATCAGCAACGCGTTGACCCCGGAGGGCCCCTCGAGGCTCAGCTCAAACGGCCGTCCGCCGGGCGCGAGGCCGGTGGTGCCGTCGGCATGCCGCAAGACGGCTTGCCCGCTACGCGCGGCCCACGCGACCAGGGGGTCGAGCGATCCGACGTCAGTCTCCTCCGGCGAAGCTACGTGGATTCGACACTCGGCCAGCTTCAGAGTATCGCGAATGACCGCGCTGATGGCGGCCAGCGCATCGTCGGCTCGGGCGACATTGAGGGCCTCGGCACCGAGTGCCGCGAGCCGGTCCACTTCCTCCGCGCGCCGGCGCGCCTCTTCAGCTTTCATCTGCTCGCGGTGCAGCATCTCGGCCGTTACCGCACTCACGATCAGAAACGCAACCAGCACCAGCCAGTCTAGCGGATCGCGGATGGTGAACGTGCCGTATGGCGGCAGGAAGAACCAGTTGAACAGCAGAAACGCGGACGCCGCCAGCGCGAGGCCAAGCCGTCGCCCGCCCCGCACACTGCCGCCGAGAACAACGACTAGGTAAATGAGTGCGGTATGAGCCTTGTCGAGCCGGGACTGAAACGCGAGCATGATCCCGGTCACGGCAGCGAGGGCTACGAAGCCGGCCAGCCAGGCGAGCCAGATCCGGCTCCGGGTGGTCAAGCGCGTGAGAGCACCTCCGTCGCCGTAGCGAAGCGATACCCCACGCCGGCCTCCGTATGGATGTATTGAGGCCGAACGGGGTCGGGCTCGATCTTGCGTCGCAAGTGGGCGACGTATACCCGCAAGTATTGTTGCGCATCGCCGAACGCGCGTCCACTCCAGACATCGCGAAACAGCTGCTGGTGTGTGAGGACTCGTCCGGCGTTGCTCATCAGGACCCGCAGCAGCTCCCACTCCGTCCGGGTCAGATGAAGTGCCTTACCGTCGCGAGTTACCCGGTGCGCTGTCTGATCGAGAACGAGATCGCCGATGGTGATGACAACGCTTCCACCGACGGCGGGGATGCGACGCAGAAGGGCCCGCCCCCGGGCCTCCAATTCGGGAGTACTGAACGGCTTGGTGACGTAGTCATCCGCACCCAAGTCCAGCAAAGCCACCTTTTCCTCGTCTGAGTGGCGCGCGGAGAGCACCAGAATCGGGACAGGCGACCACTTGCGAATTTCCCGGCACACGTCGGCTCCGGTGATGTCGGGCAGTCCCAAGTCCAGGATGATGAGATCGGGCCGCTCCGCCGCAACGCGATCGATCCCATCTCTGCCGGTCCCGGCCTCGAGGACCTTCATGCCGGCCGCCTGGAATGCGTTCTTGACCACGCGCCGGATCTGAGGCTCGTCGTCAATCACGAGAATGGTAGAGGAAGGCATGGGTCGCGAGGGGTCCCCAGCTTGCCGTCTTGAGCCGAAGTTAGACCCCGGCGGCGGCAATCAGGTCGAGGAACTCCTGCGGTGAGTGGATCTCGGCGAGGCGCTGGCGGCTCTCCCGGCCGTTGACGAAACCGGCGACCTTGCCGAGCACAGGTAGATACGCGTTCGAAACTTCGACTGGAGGAGCGACCAGCAGGAAGAAAAACCGGACCGGCTCGCCGTCGGCTCCGCACCACGGCACGCCTTGAAGCTGGCGGCCGAACACAATCCGGATGCGGTCCACCAGCGCCGTGCGGCAGTGCGGGACCGCGACACCATGCCCCACTCCGGTGGAGCCTATGGACTCTCGCCGCTGCAGCACCTTTAGCAGTGTCTCCGAATTCGCAGCGTCCAGGCCGAGAGGCGATACCAGTTCGCGCAACACCTCGTGCTGCGAAACGCCGAGTAGCTCGAGGTGAACGTCCGCCGGGCGAATGAGTTCGCTGAGCTTGGCCGGAATCTCTTGTGCCTCAAGCATGCCAATCCTCTTCACCTGACGTCCCGACGCAGGGGGGTGCAACAGCCGGGAGCAAGCTATCCGTCATTCGAGGCCGAAGTCAAACGGACGTTGGCCTTAACAAAACCTTCACGCTCCCTGCCCGGCTTTTTGTGCCGCCCTAACGGGAGCCCTCACAGATTGCTCCGGCATTTCGGAAGGGGCTGAGGCAGGCAAGGCCGGAGCATTCAAAATCAGGCCGGTCGAGCAAGACCACGATGAGAAGCGGCAGTAAGCGGGCTGGGCGTGTCCGACCCCTAGTAGAAGCGTTCTCACTCAAGGATGAATAGGCGCATGCTCCCATTGCGTTGGTTAACCGGAGTGACAGTAGCGGGAGCTCTCA
>Ga0310811_10012269_pt1 | contig 11117 bp, 16 predicted proteins | sample YCmetagenome_FD_207642 | JGI IMG/M metagenome (GOLD analysis project Ga0310811, IMG submission 207642) | Soil microbial communities from experimental microcosm in Duke University, North Carolina, United States - YC | ecosystem: Engineered > Artificial ecosystem > Soil microcosm > Unclassified ... | reverse complement strand
CGCTCGCCGACGCCGACGAGTCGACCGTGGCCGAGGTCCGCAAGTACGAGTCCGCACACAAGGGCCGCCAGGGCGTTCTCGACGCCGCGCAGAGCAGCTGATCAGCTCACCCGCTCACCAGCAGGACTCGAGACGTGGATCAGTAGAACCGGCAATCGACGAGGAGTGAATCGCAGAATGGCACGCAGCAGCACCTCAGTGACCGACACCCTGTCCGATATCATCGACGACACCAAGGACTTCGTCGACGACGAGGTCATCGACCGCGGTCGGGACACCGAGCGCGACCTTCGCCGCGCCGGCCGCAACCTGACCGACTCCGACGACCGGTCCAGCCGCCGGGCGCGCCGCGAGTCGGCCCGCGACGACCGGGACCGCCGCCGCAGCTCACGTCGTAGCGGGAGTAGCGCCTCGAACCTGCTCTCGGACATCACCGACGACACCAAGGACTTCGTCGACGACGAGGTCATCGACCGCGGTCGGGACACCGAGCGCGACCTTCGCCGCGCCGGCCGCAACTGGACCCACTCCGACGACGACGATCGCCGCTCTGACCGCGGTTCGCGCGGACGCGGTGACGACGTCGACGAGCTGCGGGACGCGATCAGGGCCCTGTCGAAGAAGGTCGACGAACTGTCGAAGAAGTAGCCCCACCGCGTGAGACGACCGGACTCCCGAGCCTTTCGGCCGGGGGTCCGGTCGTTTCTCGTGCGGTGGAGGGCCGGTCAGCGGGCGCGGCCGGACTGGGCGGTGTCCAGGCGCAGCAGCAGCTCGGTGCACAGGTGCTCCAGTTCGAGGGCCTGCCGCAACCGGGGCAGCGCGTGCTCGGTGATGCGCTGTCGAAGGGGGTTGATCGCGGTGGCGGTCTCGGTGTCGACGGTCAACCTCAGCCGGGGCTGGGCCCGGGGCCCGGTGAGGGTCGCGGTGGCCTTGGCGACACCGCGGTAGGCCTGCACGTCCTCGGCGATCGCCGACGCGGCGTGGGAGGTGTCGAGGTGGGTGACGCCCCTGCCGGCTTCGGTCACCAGCTGCCACGTGCGCGACGGGGGAGCCTGCCGGGTCTGCGCGAGCAGCCAGCGCAGGCAGCCCGATCCGACCAGCAGCGTCACGACGATGGTCAGGTAGGGCAGCCAGAACGGCATCGGGGTGCCCGGCCAGATCAGGGGGGCCTGCGCGGAGAACATCGGGAGCACCCGGGCGAGCGGGCCGAACGCCAGCAGAAGCGGGAACGCCGACAGCGCGACCAGGACCAGCCCGGTGACGGCGAGCAGCGTGCGGTTGAGCCGGGCGGGCCGGTTCCAGGCCCGGCCGGTGGTCGTCGTCGTCATCATTCGTCCCTGCTCTTGATGCGCACGCGGATCGCCGGCGTGCGGGTGGGGGAGATGTCGGCGAGCCGGTCCAGCAGCGCGGCGCAGACCTGGTCGCCGAGCGCGCCCGGTTCGTGCAACGGGGTGGTGACCTTGACCCGGACACGCCGGGTGCCCAGGTGGACGTCGGCCCGGTCGACACCGTCCACGCCCTCCGCGCTGACCTGCAGCGCGCGTACCAGGCTGCGCCGGGTGACGCCGCTGGTCAGCCCGCTCGGGCCGGGGTCGAGCGGCAGCACGGTGACCGCGACGGGTGCGACCGCCAGACCCAGCAGGACCAGGCCGAGCAGCCCGGTGACGGCGGCGGCGATGACCACCGGCGGGGAGCCGACCGTCAGCTCGGTCCCGAGGCGGGTGAGCGCGTCGAACGGGAGCCAGGGCGGGTGCCCGGTGAGTGATTGCACGCAGGAGACCGCGACCAGCACACACAGGGCCAGCAGGGTCAGCGCCACCAGGGACGCGGGCAGGCTGCGTCGGGTCCGCTGGGTCATAGGAGTTCCCGTCTGCCGGTGCCGGTGGTGGAGGTGAGTGCGGTGACGGTGATGTCGACCTGCGCGACCTTCAGGCCGGTCAGCGCGCCGACCCGCTCGATGAGGTGCGCCCGGGCGCGCTCGGTCACCTCCCGCACCGACCGGGGGTAGGCGACGCTGCAGGTCACGTCGAGGGTGACCAGGCCACCGTCGACGTGCGCGGCGACCCGGGCGGTGCCCCCGGGGTCGTCACTGCCGAGGGCGACGCCGAGCACTCGCCGCGCCGAGCCTCCGACGCCGTCGACGTCGCCCAGCACGGTGGCGCCGATCTTCTGTACGACCTGTTCGGCGATGACCAGGCCGCCGCGGTCGGCGGGTGGAGCCGGGGACCCCGCGGGCCCGGCGGAGATCCCCGGTGGATCGAGGGGGTGGCTGGTGAGGGTCGTCATCGCGGTGGTCATCGGGTTCGGTTGAAGCCTCGTCCGTTGCGGCCGGCGGTCAGCGCCGACACGTCGAGCTCGCCGTCCAGGTAGCGCCCGAGGCCCAGGCCGATCGCGCCGAACAGCAGCACGATCAGGAACGCGGCGAGGCCGCCGAACGCGGCGGCGAACCCGAGGGCCAGGCCGGTGGCCAGGCCGATCAGGGTGGCGGGCGGTTTCACGGGTGCTCCTTCGACAGTGGTGTGGCGGCGGGGGTGGGCGGTCACGACACCCGGGAGGTTGAGGTCGTGACCGACTGGTCGGCCTCGTCACCGGGCAGGTGCACGTCGTTGACCACGACGTTGACCTCCACGACCTCCAGGCCGGTCATCCGCTCGATCGCGGAGATGACGTTGCTGCGCACGCCGCGGGCGAGGTCGGTGATGGGCACGCCGTACTCGACCACGAGGTCCAGGTCGACCGCCGCCTGCCGCTCGCCGACCTCCACGGTGACACCCTGGCTGACGTTGCTGGTCGCGCCCGGGATGCGCTCCCGCAGGGCGCCCAGGGCGCGGGCCGCCCCGCCGCCCAGGGCGTACACCCCGGACACCTCGAGGGTGGCCAGGCCGGCGATCTTGGCGACCACGGTGTCGGCGACCCGGGTGCTGCCCAGCCCGCTGGCCAGACCGGTGTCGGCGGACGTGGCGACGGCCTGCGCGGCCGTGGGGCCCGCCGCCGCGGCGGTGGTGCGGGTGGTGCGTCCGGTGGTGGAACTGGTCATGCTGCTCAGCCTCCTGAGGCGTGGCTCGGGTGTGACTCGGGTGTGTTCGGGGCTCTCGGGGTGGGTCAGGCGACGCGGGATACGGCCGGCGCGGCGGGTTCCTCCTGGTCGGGCAGGTGGACGTCGCCGACGGCGATGTTGACCTCCACGACCTCCAGCCCGGTCATCCTCTCGATGGCGCTGATGATGTCTTGCCGGATGGTGGTGGCGACCTCGACGATCGACACCCCGTAGTCCAGGATCACCTCGAGGTCGACGGCGGCCTGCCGCTCCCCGACCTCGACCGCGACTCCGTGGGAGGCGTTGCTGGTCGCGCCCGGGATGCGTCCGCGCAGCGCGTCGAAGGCCCGCGCGGCGCCGCCACCGCCGAGCGTGTAGACACCCCGGACCTCGCGGGCGGCGAGCCCGGCGATCTTGGAGACCACCACGTCGGCGATCCGGGTCTGGCCGAGATCCTGGCTGCCGCTGGAGCGGGATCGGCCGGTGTCCGTGCGCCCGGTGTCTGGGCGGCCGGTGTCCGTGCGGCTGTCGTCGAGGCGGGTGGTGTCGGTGCCGCCCTGGGCGGCCTGCATGCTGGTCATGTTCGGCGTCCTCGTCCGGTCGGTTCGTGTCGGTCGGTTCGTGTCGGTGGGTTCGTGTCTTGGTCGGGTTCGTCACGGGCCGGCCGTCGGCTGGGTTCGTCTTCCCGGGACCCGACCGTGACGGTGAAGCCCGATCTGGGCGTTCACCGGGTCAGACGCCGTCCGTGGTCCGAACCTCACGCCGAGCACGGCGTGATCTAGAGCACGAAAAGATTCGCGGATTCGCCCGTGAGGAAAGCGCACGACGGCGCGTCTTCTCATGGACGGCCTCTCAACGGTGCAGGCCGGCGAGGCATTTTGGTCCGGCGAGGTTGGGAGGTGCGGGTTGGCACGAGCGGGAGCTGTGCACGCCACGCCGATCCCGTCGGCCGGGCTCGACGACGCCACGCTCGTCGTACGGGCCCGCGAGGGCGACCTGGCCGCGTTCGAGGCGCTGCTGCGCCGCTACCAGAAGCGCATCTACCAGCTGGCCCTGCGGATGACGTCCAACCGGGCGGACGCCGAGGACGTCGTCCAGGAGGTCTTCGTGACCGCGTGGCGCAGGATGCCGGAGATCCAGCGGGAGGCCGCCTTCTCCGGCTGGCTCTACACGACCGCCACCAACCGGTGCCTGACCCTGCTCCGCGGACGGCGGCCCGTCTCCGAGCTCGACGACGCCAACCCGCCGGTCGCGGACGACCCGATGGAGGACCCGGAGAGCGCCGCGCAGACCAGCGCGCAGCTCGAGGCCCTGACCCGCGCGCTGAGAGTGCTCACCGACGAGCAGCGCGCCGTGTGGCTGCTGCGCGAGGCCCACGGACGTTCCTACGACGAGATCGCACACATCATCGACACCACCCCCGACGCCGTCCGAGGACGACTGTTCCGAGCACGAGCCCAGCTGGCGGAGGCGATGTCCCCATGGCACTAGACCGGACCGCGCCCGCTCACGAGCTGCCCTGCGGGCGCCACGTCGAGGACGTCCTCGACGAGCTCGACCACGGCACCGTCAGCGGGCACACACGATCTTGCGCGCACTGCACCACCGCGCGTCACGGCATCGAGGCGTTGAACGAGGCCACCCGGATCCTGCTCGACGACCCCGTCGAACCCGAGCCGGGGCTGGTGGACCGGATCATGAGCGCGGTGCGGGTCGAGATCCGCCACTCGGAGGGCCTGACGCTGCCCACCGGAGCTGACCACGCCGACATCTCCATCCGCGCGGTGGCCAGCCTGCTCCGGTTCGCCGCCGACACCGTGCCCGGAGCGCGTGCCCGGCACTGCCGCGTCGAGCCCCTCCCCGACCCCGAGACTGACCCCGGAGCCGGAGCCGGAGCCGGAGCCGGAGCCGGAGCCGGAGCCGGAGCCGGAGCCGGAGCCGTGCCCGCCGTCCGGATCGACATGACCCTGACCGTGCGCTACGGCACCCCGCTGGAGCCGCTGCTCGAACAGGTCCGTGCGCAGCTGGTGGCCGCCATGGCCGGGCACATCGGCCTGGAGGCCAGGACGGTCAACCTCGACGTCGTCGACCTGTGGGACGAGTAGCCATGAACCAGCAGCCCGTGAACCAGCAGGTCTCGTCGCGGACGGTCCGCTACAACACCGAGGTCGCCGCCGCGTCCGCCGCCGCCGACGCGGCCCGGGCCACCCCCGGGGTGGTGCGCCTGCAGCCCGGGCTCTGGGGCCTCGTGCAGCAGCTCAGCCGGGAGATGTGGGAGCGCGCCACCGGCACCCGCTATCCCGACATCGCCGGAGTCGAGGCCACGCTCGACGCCGACGGGACCGCCGTGGACCTGGACATCAGCATGGTCCTGCACAGCGGACACAACGCCACCGCGGTCTCGGCCGCCGTGCAGGAGTCCGCCCGGATCGCCGTCACCGCGCTCACCGGCCTGGCCGTCACGACGGTGACGACGCACATCACCGACATCGACCTCGCGCCGCTGCTCGCATGAACGCCGGATGTTCGCTCGTATCCGGGCACATCGCAGTGGATCGGAAACTGATGGCCGCACCCGCCCACATCCGTCCGCTCGAGATTCTGGCGGCCGAGACCGTCAAATGATCCGCTGCCGGTGAGTGTCCGGTGAGGCCCACTCTGCGCTGGCCGACCTGCGCCGACCTGCGCCGCCGGCTCGGGCTCGACGAGGAGTGAGGTAGGCTCCGCCGTCAACACATGCAGACTCGTGCATGAGTGGTGACAGTTGTCGTGAGGGAGCGGTCGGGTGGCGCAGGACGGACACCGGCACGGCCACGAACATGCCCGGGGGCACGGCCACGAGCAGGGGCCGGCACACGAGCGGGGACACGGTCACGGCCACGGCGTGTCCGTGTCGACCGACCGCCGATGGTTGAGCATCTCGCTGGCCCTGATCGTGCTGTTCATGATCGCAGAGGTCGTCGTCGGGGTCATCGCGCAGTCCCTTGCGCTGATCTCCGACGCCGCGCACATGCTCACCGACGCCGCGTCCATCGTGCTCGCCCTGGTGGCGATGCGGCTGGCCGCCCGCCCGGCCCGGGGCTTCTACACCTACGGCCTGAAGCGGACCGAGATCCTCTCCGCGCAGGCCAACGGGTTGACGCTGCTGCTGCTGTCGGTGTGGCTGACCTACGAGGCCATCCGGCGGTTGATCGAGCCGCCCGAGGTCGAAGGCCGTCTGGTGGTGATCACCGCGCTGGTGGGGATCGTGGTCAACATCGCCGCGGCCTGGTCGATCAGCAAGGCCAACCGAGCCAGCCTGAACGTGGAGGGTGCCTTCCAGCACATCCTCACCGACCTGTACGGGTTCATCGCCACCGCCGTCGCCGGGTTCGTGGTGCTGACCACCGGGTTCGCCCGCGCGGACGCGATCGCCTCGCTGGTCGTCGTGGCGTTGATGGTCCGCGCCGGGACGGGCCTGGTCCGCGACTCCGGGCGGATCTTCCTGGAGGCGGCCCCGTCCGGGATGGATCCCGACCTGCTGGGCGATCGGCTGGTCGCACTGCCCCGGATCAACGAGATCCACGATCTGCACGTCTGGCAGATCACCTCCGGTGAGGTGGCGCTCTCGGCGCATGTGCTGGTGGAGCAGGGTGCGGACTGCCACGCCCTGCGTCGCGACCTGGAACGGGCGCTCGCCGTCGAGTACCGGATCACCCACACCACGCTGCAGGTCGATCACGCCGGCCCGGAACCCAGCCCGATACCCGCCGACCGCACCGCGCTCCCGCTGACCCAGGCGCACTGCGACGACAGCCACGGACCGGTGCACCGCGACGAGCCGCACGCGCACTAGTCCACGGCGCGCCCACCCGTACCCGCATCCGCGCCCGCCTCCGACCCGTGCCCACCCGTACTCGCGTCCGCATCCGCGCCGGCACCGGCGCCGGAGGTTGGTCGCGGGGCCGGCATCCGCAGGCGCACGACGGTTCCCGATGGCGCACCGGGGCCGACGTTGACCGTCCCACCGAGGCGCTCGGCCCGCTGCCGCAGGTTGACCAGCCCGTTTCCCCGGTGCTCGCGCTCGGCGACGCCGGCACCGTCGTCGGCCACCTCGACGGTCAGCGAACCGGCCGCCGCCTCGAGCCGCACGGTCACGCTGGTGGCGCGGGCATGACGGGCGACGTTGCTCAGCGCCTCGCGCACCACCGCCAGGAGCTCGTCCCTGCTGTGCTCGTCGACGTAGGATTCGACCGGTCCGGTGAACTCCACCGACGGCTCGAACCCGAGGGCCCGGGTGCAGTCGCGCGCGAGCTCCAGTACAGCGGCGCGGAATCCCTGTTCGGTACCCGCCCGACTCATCTGGAAGATCATCGTCCGCAGCTCACGGATGGTCTCGTCGGTGTCGGAGACCAGCGGCATGAGCTCCGCTTCCAGCTGCGGCCAGCGGCGCCCCATCGAGACCAGCGCCAGCCCCAGGGCGAACACCCGCTGGATCGTCATGTCGTGCAGGTCGGCGGCCATGCGTTCCTGCTCCAGCCGGCGGGCCATCTCCGCCTCCACCCGGAGCAGCTCGTCGCCGCCGTGCACGATGCTCTCCCGCATCCGCTCCACCGACCCGGCCAGCTGGTCGAGCTCCGCGCTGCCGACCGGCTCGATGGCGTGGTGGTACTCGCCGTTGGAGACCACGCCCACCTGGGTCACCAGGTCGTCCAGCGGCCGGATGAACAACCGGCGCGTCACCGGGAGGAACGCCAGGCCGGCCAGGATCGCGACGGCAACGGTGGTGATGGCGACGGCGTTGAACACGGTCCGGTCCGCCGCGATGACGGCCAGCTGCCTGGTCGTCTGGTCAACGGTCCAGCCGTCGAGGTCGGTCAGGCGCTCCCGCAGGGAGTCGAACAGGGTCTTGCCCCGCAGCGTGATCTCGGCGAGCTGATCCGGGGGGATCTCCCCCGCCCGGCGCATCCCGATGTCCCGCTCGGCCGCCTCCCGCTGCCACACCGCCGCCGCCCGCTCCACCGTGTCGAGCAGCGCCCGTGCGTCGGGGTAGTCGGCCAGGTACCCCCGCAGCTGGGCCGTGAGCTGTGCCGCCTCCGCCCGCCCGGCGTCGTACGGCTGCAGCAGCGTCGGGTCACCGGTGAGGAGGTAACCCCGCTGCCCCGTCTCCTGGTCGACGTAACCCCTGGTCAAGCGCCCCACCGCCTCGTGGGCGGGGATCAGGCTGGCCAGCAGCGTCGCGTTCGCCGCGGACGTCCTGAAACGCGCGACCATGGCGGTGCCCGCCGACAGGACCACCAGCAGCACCAGGGCCGCGACCAGCGAGCCGATGATCGTCCTGAGGGAACGGACCGGCCTCCGTCTCACGGACGGGAGCCGCCTACCTGGCCGCCCGCCACCGCCCGAGGCCGCCTCGTGCGGGCGGTCGGTTTCGCTGAGTTCCTCCCGAGCGATCGCTCGATGGTTCACAAAGCCGTCACACGCTCCCCCCGCATGCTCTGAGAAAGGGTAGGCCTCGCCACGGGCGCGCGGAAGACTCCCGATCGGTAGTCGGCGTCCCTTGCCCCGGGTACGGGACACGGTGAGCGATGATCGGGGCATGCGGAAGGTGCCGACATGACCCACCGCGCGGGTACGGCATGCTGACCGGGCTGCTCTTCGCGCTGCTGGGAATGCTGCTGAACAGCGTCGCCGGGTTCCTGCAGTTCGACGCGGCCAGCCAGGACGGCCCCCGGCCCAACCTGCTGGCGCAGCCCCGGTACCTCGCCGGTCTGGCTTTCGACGGCTTCGGCTGGGCGGCCACGGTGGTCGCCCTCCGCCACCTGCCGGTTTTTGCGGTGCAGGCCATCCTCGGGGCCTCGATCGCCGTCACCGCGATCGCCTCCCGGTTCCTGTACGGCTCGATGCTGCGCCGGATCGACCGGGTCGGGCTCGGGGCGTGCCTGGCCGGGCTGGTCCTGGTGGCGAGCAGCGCGGCCGCCGACCGTCCGTCTCCGGTCTCCGGCACCGCCGTCCTGGTCCTGTGCGGGGCCGCCGTCGCACTCGGGGTGGTGCTGATCGCGTCGCGGAACAGCACGAACGTCCCCTTGCTCGCGGTGACCGCCGGGCTGGCCTTCGGCGGGACCTCGCTGGCCGTGCGTGCCCTGCACCACGACCTCGCGGGCTCCGACGGGGTCAGCGGGCTGCTCACCCGGCCGTCCGGCTACCTCGTGATCGGGTTCTGGGTGGTGGGGCTGATCAGCTACACCCGCGCTCTGAGCGCCGGCGCCCTGGCCAGGGTCACCGCCCTGTTCCTGGCCACCGAGGTCGTCTTCCCGGGGTTGCTCGGCATCCTGCTGCTCGGGGACTCCGTACGCCCGGGCTGGGCTGTCCCGATGGCCGCCGGGCTGCTGCTCGCGGCGCTCGGGGTCGTGGTCCTGTCGAGCTCCCCCGCCCAGCACCCCCGCAGGCCCGGACCGGGGCCCAACGGCCGGTCCGAACGGGGCCGATGACCTCTGCCCTCGCGCTCGCTCCGGTGGTCTCCTCGGAGTAAGCGAACAGAGGGGAGTCCAGATCATGGCAAGCGGCGGTAACGCACCCATCGTGGTCGGCATCGACGGGTCGCCGTCAGCCACCCAGGCGGCGGTATGGGCGGCCGGAGAGGCAGTGGCGCGGGGGTCGTCGGTGCACCTGGTGTACGCCTACGAGTGGGCGGCCGACGAGGGGCCGGGCCGGGTGGCGCTACGCGCGAACGCCCGCTACCGGGACGTGTTCCTGCTCTACGCGCAGGACTCCATGCGGGAGGCCGCTGCCCGGGTCCGGGAGGCCGTGCCGGGCGTGGAGCTGACCGAGGAGCTGGCCGTGGGCCGGCCGGAGCAGGTGCTCACCGAGCAGTCGGGGCGGGCCTCGATGCTGGTGGTGGGCACGCGGGGCCTGGGTGGTGTGAGCGGGCTGTTGCTCGGCTCCGTCGCGGTGTCTCTGGTCTCACGCGCCAAGTGCCCGGTCGTTGTGGTGCGCGGTGACGGGCGCCCGGCCGGGGCGGTCGGCGCGGACGCGGCAGTTGAGGTCAGCGCGGACGCGCCCGTTGTGGTCGGCGTCGACGGTTCCCCGATGAGCGAGGCCGCGCTGGCCTACGCCTACGAGGCGGCGTCCGTGCACGGCGCACCGCTGGTGGCGGTGCACGCCTGGCACCTGAGCCCCGAGGACTCCCGGCTCGTGCCCTACATCGATCTCGACGTGGTGGCCGCCGAGGAGGAGCGGCTGGTCGCCGAGCAGACGGCCGGATGGGCGGAGAAGTACCCAGACGTCACCCTGCGGCGCGTGGTGGTCATGGGCCGCCCCGGGCACGTGTTGCGTGAGCAGAGTGCCGGGGCCCGGTTGCTGGTCGTCGGGGCCCGGGGCCGGGGTGGGGTGGCCGGGCTGCTGCTCGGTTCGACCAGCCAGGCACTGATCCACCGCGCCGACTGCCCGGTCGCGGTGGTACGCCCGAGAAGCGACGGCGCATGAGCGTGCACAACCTGGTGGGCGTGGCACCCGGGAGGGGTGGATCGTGAAGGTACGTGAGGTGATGACCCACCCGGTCGTCTCGCTGCGGCCGCAGACGACCGTGGACCGGGCGGCGGAGGTCCTGGTCTCCCACGGCTTCCGCTCCGCGCCGGTGCGGACCGCCGAGGGGGACGTGCTGGGGATCGCCACCGAGGCCGACCTGGTCCGTGACCGGGTCGTGCCGGCGGCGGAAGGCACGCACACGGTGGCCGACGTCATGACGCCGGCACCGCTGTGTGTGGGCCCCGACGAGGAGATCTCCGAGGTGGCGCTCCAGATGCTCCGCACCGGAGACCACTCGGTGCTGGTCATGGAGCACAACCGCCTGGTGGGTATCGTGACCAGCCGGGACCTGCTGAGCGTGCTGGCGGGGCGGGCGCGCTGATCGGCGGCACACGGCCGGTCGCCGGGTGACCCGGTGCCGCTACGGCTGACCGGCCGGGGCCAGCGCCGAGATCCGGAACCGGAAGAACTCCCCGTCGGGCCAGCGGTCGGTCCCGTAGTGCCAGCCCATCCGGCCTTCGCAGGGGACGCTCAGCCTCCCGAACCGCGCGTACCGGGTGATCTCCCCGCCGAA
>Ga0310811_10012268_pt1 | contig 11117 bp, 5 predicted proteins | sample YCmetagenome_FD_207642 | JGI IMG/M metagenome (GOLD analysis project Ga0310811, IMG submission 207642) | Soil microbial communities from experimental microcosm in Duke University, North Carolina, United States - YC | ecosystem: Engineered > Artificial ecosystem > Soil microcosm > Unclassified ... | reverse complement strand
CGTTCCTGCAACGATTCGAGGCCGCGCGCCAGCCGCTGCGTGCGTCCGAGCGCCTGCTCGCCCTTCGAGCCGGCGTTCTGCTGGCCGCCCTGGCCAAGCGCAGCGGAGGCTTCGTCGAGTCGCTTCTTCAGCTGATCGATACCGCCGGCGATGTCGTTCTCCGTCGCACGCAGCGTCTCCTGGCCGTAGCCGCGATTGACGAGCGCCTCCGAGTAGCGAATTTTGTCGCGCAGACGGTTGTCGCGAATCGCACCTGCTGCTTCCGACAGCTTGCGTGACGCCTGACGCTCCTGCTGCGCCGCATCGCGCGCCGCCGCATCGAGATCGCTTTCAAGCTCACCGAGCTTGCGCTCGAGGTCGTCCTTCTTCTCATTGATGCGCTGCGCCTGGTCGCGCCGCTGCTGGCCGTTGGCCGACAGGCCGTTGACTCCGTTGGCGATCTCCTGCTGCTGACGCGCCAGCTCCTCGGCACGCTGCTGCGCATCCTGGATGTCGCGCTGCGCGCGATCGCTCAGCGAGCGTTCGAGCTTGCGCTGCGTTTCACGCAGGCGATCGAGCGCCTGCTGCGCCTGCGCCGCCGAGCTCGCGTTGCCGCCCGCCGCGGCACGCCGCATGGCGTCCGCCGCCTCCTGCATCTGACGTGCGGAATCGAGCAGGTCGGGCCGGTTCTCCTCGCGCGCCAGACGCTCGAGACGCCGCGCGGCTTCTTCCGCTTGCTCCGCCAGCGCACGCTGCTGCGCGCTTCCACTCGGCGTGGACGAAGCGCTGCCCTGCTGCAGTCGGCGCTCACGCTCGGCTTCCTGTTCCTGGCGGCGCGCCAGCTCCTTCAGCTTTTCAAGCAGCTCGTCGACCTGCCGGTCGCCGTTGGCCTGCATTTGCCGATCGGCGGTCTCGTAGCGGCTCGCCATCTTGTCGAGTTCCTGCTCGAAGATGTCGGCCAGCTCCCGCTGCTGCGACGATCCGCCGCCGCCACCGCCGCCGCCCTGCTGCACGCTGACCTGCATCTCGTACTCTTCTTCCGCCTTCTGCAGCAGCGTGAGCGCCTTGTTCTCTGGGCCGAGCGCCTGATCGGGTGCCGTCGCGCCCAATTTCGATTCCGCTTCCTTCATCGCCGTGACGGCCTGCGGCAGCAGATCGGCGATCTGCTTGAACTTCGGATCCTGCTGGATGAACTCGCTGTTCATGCGCGTGAGCAGACCCTCGACCTGCTCGCGCAGCTTCTGTTGCGACAGGCCGACGACCGTGGAGTTCTGCCGGAACTTGTCCGCCGAGGACGTGCGCTTGTCGCGCTGCACGTTGAACGTGGCGGAAATAATCTGCCGCTCCTGCTCAGAGAGCGCGTCGATCTGGCCCTGACCGCCGCCGCCACCGCCGCCGCCGCCGCCCATCGACTGCGCCTGACGGAACTTCTGATCGAAGGGACGCACGCGGATGAAATACAGATCGCTGCTCGCCTTCTGACCGTCGGCGGAATTGTCCGTGGCGCGCGCGTAGTACGACACCGAGTCGCCCGACTTCACGCCGAGCTCCTCGAGATAGAAGGTGTGCCCCGCGCTGACGGCGGGAAGGCGCTTGTTCGAGCCGCCGAAGAGCGGGACGGTCTTCTCCGGGCCGCCGTTCACGGAGTACACCAGTTCGAGATTCTTGACGCCGTAGTCATCGTCGGCCGAGGCCTCGGCGTACACCTCTTCAATGGCCGACGCGGACGTGTCGCGCCCGGGACGCGCGAACGAAATCGTCGGCGGCCGGTCCGTCAGCACGTCAATCGTGTACTGCGGCGAAGCGGCAACCCGCTCGCCGTTCGGCGCGTCGAGCTCGACGTGATATGAGCCGTCCTTGTCCGCCTTGAACGATGCGGTCAGTGTGCCGTCGGCTTCTGCGGTCAGCGGCACGCTTTCTTTATCGTTCAGCGCGATGCGGCCGCCTTTCGTCTTCATCGTCGGCGTGATGGTGACCTTCACCTCGGTGCCGCGCAGCACCGCGATGTCGCCGCCGTCTTCAACCTTTTCGGGATCGAGGCCGGTGTAGGCGGGGAACTTGTACTCGAGCGCGAGCTTGTCGACGTACGGAACGTCGACCACCTTCAACGTGTAGGTAGCGGAGCGTACGCCGTCGGCGTCGACGAAGTACTCGGTCGCGTTCTTCACGCCGAAGATGATTCCCTCGAAGACGCCCTTCTCGTTCAGCACGAGCGGCAGCTTCTCGAAGTTCTTCGACGTCGGATCGCGGCGCAGCATGATGACCGCGTTCTGCGCGCTGAACCCGGACAGCTTCGCGTTGATCGTCTGATCGGCGCCCTTCGGCACCGACGCATCACCCGGCGTGACTGCGATCTTGTACGGCGCCGCAGCCTCCACGCTTCTCGACACGACGAGCACTGCGGAAAGCGCATCACGGAAGAACGCCGGGCCAAGCAGAATGGCAAGCACGGCTGCGGTGACGACACCGGTGAAGACCGCACCGTTGACGCGCAGCGGGCCGTGTTCCGCGCGGCGTGGAGCATCGGCCTCGGAGCACTTGTCGATCGCCTGCTGCACCAGCTTCTCGACCAGCGCGCTCGATTCCCAGTGCCGTCCCTCGCGGCTCGACTCCACGGCGCTGATCAGCATCGTCTGCAGCGACGGTTCTTTCTCTTCGAGGTAGAGCGCTACCTGGTCGTCGGTGACGCGGCGGCGCAGCGGCTTGGCAAGGAAGAAGTACACCGACCCGACAATCGACGCGGCCAACACGAGGCGCGCAAACAGAATCGACGCCGGCGTGAAGCGCGACCACTGCATCAAGTAGGCGAGGGCGAAGAACACGGCGACGTTCACCACGAACGCGCGGACCGCGCCCTTCACCGCCAGCCGTGCGCGCCAGCGCGCCCGCACGTAGCGGATGATGCCGAGCAGATCCTTTGGCGGAGTGGCTGCGCTTCTTAGAAAGTCGAGCATGGTTGCTCCAGAATACGCCGTAAAGTGTTCGCTGGTTTACGTTTTCGACAGCCAGTTCGAGAACAGCGTGTCAACGCCGAGGAGCAGAATTCCCGTTGCCAGCAGGTACCACCACAGACGCTGTGAGCGTTCCTGGGCCTCTGGTGTAAGCGGCACATCCGCGGCCGCCTGCTGAGCGTTCTGCCCCGTGGTCCCCGTCGCAGCCGCGACGACCTCGGCTGGATCCAGTGCCGTCAAATCGGACTCGCCGGGATCGACGTTGCTTGCAACGACCGTCACGTCGGAGTTCGCCTTCTGCCCGCGAATCTCGTAGAACCCCTGCTCGGAGAGCTCGAGCACCTGAGCCGAGGACCCTTCATCTTCGAGCGGCAGCCGCTTGCCTGAGGGCGTCAGCGCCAGCCGGCCTGTCGCCTGCGCTTTCGCACTGGTCGCGTCCGGATCGAACACCTGCCCGATCGTCAGCCAGGGCATCGGTTCGGTGTAATTCGCGAGATGCACCATCGAGCGATGCAGGAAGGGCAGAAACACAGGCTTCAGCGGCAGATCGCTCCACGAGAGATCGAGCGTCGACGCCCAGAGCATCACGTGCCCGCTGCCCATCTTGCGTTCGACGAGAGCCGGCGTTCCGGCGTCGAAGCGCGCCAGCACCTGCGCGTTCGGCGCCGCCTGCACAGAGCGATACGCGTAGAATCGCGCCGTCGAAAAGTCGCCACTGCGCGGCGCGCGGAACACTTCGAACACCGGATGGCCGTACTCGAGCGCGCCGACGCGCGCCGATTCGCCGCGCGATTTGTCGATTGGCTGCGACAGCGATGCGGGAAGCAGGTCCGTGTCCTGCGGCCAGCTCGCGCGCGGCCCCGCCGCGAGGAACAAGCCGCCGCCGTCCTGCACGAATCGCGCGAGACGCCGCGCCAGTCCGGCGTTCACATCAACGTCGTTGAGCAGCACCACCGACGAGCGGCGCAGATCGTCATCCGTTACGGCGTTCGGCTGGCGATTCTGCACGTCGAACTTCGGCATGTCGCCAATCGCAAGCGCGCGCGTCAGATACAGATTGGCGCCGGTCCGCGCGCCGGTGTCGACGAGAAGGATGCGCACGGGCGCGGAGGGCGCGACGACGAAGTTGAAGACATTGTCGAACGGCAGCGCGTCGTTGCCGGCACGCACGTCGACACGCATATTGCGCGACGGCACCGTGAAGGGCTGGAACGCGATCGTCGCCGAACCTCCGGGTGCAATGGTGAGCGGCTCGGTCTGAATCGGGCGTCCTGCGATCTCGAGCGTCAGTGAGTCTCCATTCACCGGCGCGATCGTACGGTTCGCCACCGATGCGGTCACCGTCACGCGCTCCTGATCGGAGAAGGTCGAGCGCGAGAGCGACACTGTCGTCACCGTTGCGTTCGGCTTGTCGGCCGGACCGGTGATGGCGACCGGCGTCAGCGTGCTGCCCATGGGCAGCCGTGCGCCTTCTTCACCGCGCCAACCGTTGCGCTGGAAGTCGCTGATGAGGATCGCTTCCTTGCGCGGCAGCGGAGACTCCGCGAGGATGCTGCCCGCCACCTTCAACGCAGGGCCGAAACGGGTGGCGGCCGGCGATGGCGTCGCGGTATCGAATGATGCAATCAGGCGATCCTTCTCCGCCGTCGACCGCAGCGCGATGTCCGCGCCTGACGAGAAGAGCACGACCGACGCGCGATCCGACGCGCCCAGCCTGTTGATGGCATCGCGTGCCGCCGCCTTCGCGCGATCCCAGCGATCCCCGTACGCCATGCTGTAGCTCTGATCGAGCAGCACCACCACCTCACGCGCGCCCGGGCCGATCGCCGTGGCCGCATTCGGCCGCCACAGGAACGGCCGCGCGAACGCGCCGATGATGAGGAGCAGCGCCGCCAGACGGACGCACAGCAGCGCGAGGTCACGAATCTTTCGCCGCCTGACGGTCTGATACGGAATCCGCCGCACGAACATCAGCGACGGAAACTGCTGGACCATCTTCTTCTCGCGCTGGGTCAGATGGATCAGGACCGGAATCGCGAGAGCGGCCAAGCCGACGAAGAAGAGCGGTGCGAGGAATGCCATGTGTCTACCGAATCTTCATCATTCTCGCTCTTGCCGACAGGTAGCGGTAGAGAGCGTGATCAAGCGGCTTCGACGTATCGAGCACGCTGTAATCGATGCGATTGGCCGAGAAACGCTGCTGCAGCGCATCGAGGTGCGCCTTCACCAGCGACTGATATTCCTTCCGGAACGCGTCCGGTACGACCGGCATCTGCTCGCCCGACTCGATGTCCTCGAACGCCGAGGCGTCCGAGAAACCGAATTCCAGCTCGGACTTGTCGAGTACGTGGAACACGATGAGATCGTTGCCGCGGAAGCGCAGCGGCGAGATGGCCTCGAGCACCGCGTCGGGCTCGTCGTAAAAGTCCGAAATGATGACGAGTACGCCGCGCCGTCCGAAGTGCTCCGCCATCTTCTGGAACGGCACCTTCAGGTTGCTCGGCCGTCCGGGATTCACCTTCTCCAGCGTGTGCAGCACCACTTCCATGTGCTTGGCCGACGAGGGGACGAAATTGACGACGTCATCGTCGAAGGTGACCAGGCCGACCCGATCGCGCTGATGGTGCACGAGGTTCGTCAGGCAGGCAGTGAGGATGCGCGCGTAATCGAGCTTGGTCACGCCCGTCGTGCCGTAGTTCATCGACTTCGACACGTCGAGCAGCACGGAGAAGTTCGAATTCGACTCCGCTTCGTACTCCTTGACGTAGTAGCGATCGGTCCGCGCCCACAGCTTCCAGTCGACGCGGCGGATGTCGTCGCCCGGGACGTAGCCACGATGCTCGGCGAAGTCCACGGAGGCGCCGAAGTACGGCGCCTTGTGCATGCCGTTGATGAATCCGTCGACCACCGCGCGCGACACGAGCTCCAGGTTGCCGATCCGCGCCAGGACCGACGGGTCCATGAAGCGCGCACCGGGAATGGCGCCCTGCGAGTGGCCGGCAGCAACAGACATCTACATTCCCGATCGCGGCATGGGCACGGTTTCCAGCAGCCGATCGGTGATCTGATCGGTGGTGACGCCTTCCGACTGCGCGTGGAAGTTGGTGATGATGCGGTGACGCAGCACCGGATGCGCCAGCGCGCGGATGTCGTCGAAGCTGACGTGGTAGCGGCCGCTGGTGAGCGCGCGCGCCTTGCCGCCGAGCACGAGGTACTGCGCCGCGCGGACGCTGGCGCCGAACGCGACCCACTTGTTGATGAAATCGGGTGAGTCATTTGCCCGTGGACGCGTGGCGCGAACGATGTCGAGCGCATGACGCAGCACGGGCTCCGACACCGGCACCTTGCGCACCAGCTCCTTGAACTTGATCAGATCCTCGCCGCTCACCGGACGCTCCAGCCGCGGATTCTGGATCGCTGTCGTCGTGCGGACGACGTCGATCTCTTCGTCGTAGGGCGGATGCTCGATGATGATGTGGTACATGAACCGATCGAGCTGCGCTTCGGGCAGCGGATACGTGCCTTCGAGCTCGATCGGGTTCTGCGTCGCAAAGACGTAGAACGGCTCGTCGAGCTGATAGGTGCGTCCCTGAATAGTGACGCGATGCTCCTGCATCGCTTCGAGCAGCGCCGACTGCGTCTTCGGCGGCGTGCGGTTGATTTCGTCCGCGAGCACGATGTTGGCGAAGATTGGGCCGGGAGCGAACACCATCTGGCGCCGGCCGGTCGCCGCATCTTCCTGCACCAGGTCGGTGCCCGTGATGTCGGACGGCATCAGGTCTGGCGTGAACTGAATGCGCGAGAACTTCAGCTGTAGCACCTGCGCCATGGTGTGAATGAGCAGCGTCTTCGCCAGGCCCGGCGCGCCGACAATCAGGCTGTTGCCGCCGACAAACAACGTGTTCAGCACCTGATTGATGACTTCTTCCTGACCGATGATGACCTTGCGCAGCTCGCGGAGAATCTCCTCGCGGCCCGCCCGCATCCTGTCCGCAAGCTTGATGTCGTCCGGCGACTCGAGATCGACGACGTCGCTGGTTATGTACGGATTCATCGTCACGCGATCACTCATTTGGCACCTTCGAGGCTTCTAATCTCACGGGTCTTGAGCGCAAGATCGGTCACGAGCTTTTCGAGCTCACTCTGGTATTTCGCCGCATCCATGTTTTCCTTGAGCAGCCGCAGCGATTCGACGCGGTGCTGCAGGTCGCGCTGTTCGAGCACGAGCGCGCGCAGCTTCGGGTCGGTCGGCAGCGATGCCGCCTCGGCCGCCGATCCAATCGCGAGCAGTGCCGCGACCTTTCCATCCGCCTGACCATTGGTCGCCGGCTCCGGGCTGCCGGTCTTGTCGCCGTTGTCGTCGAGCACCGCGTGCTCGGTGGACAGCAGTCCTTCCTTTTCGTAGGCGCGCTGCACGGCCGCCTTCGCAAACTGGAACGCCTCGAGCATCGTCACGCGCCGGTTCTTGTCGGCGTCGGCCTCCTCGCCCGTCAACGCATCGACAAAGTAGCCGCCGAACAGCGTCGAGTAGTTCTCTGCGCCATTGCGCGTGGCGGTGATGATGACGCGCCCCGGCGCGGACAGCTCGGTGATCATCGGGCCGCTGGCGCTCGTCGTGTCCACGAACACGATTTGCTTGGTCGGCAGTTTCTTGAACTGGGTGTTGAAGTCGGCGCCGGAGATGTCGGGACCGGGCAGGTTGAACTTCGCGACTTTGCCATCGTAGCTGCCGTGCCCGATCAGCACGATGTACACCGCATCGTCAGCGGTCGCCTGCTTCGCCCATCGATCGAACGTCTTGCCGATCTCTTCAACCGTGGCCTTGCCGGTGACGCTCTTGTCCCCTTCCTGCGCCTGATCGACCAGATAGACGACGTGATCGGCAGGCACACCGAGCTTGCCAGCAGACTCCACGAGCTCGCCGCCCCACTTGTGAAACAGCTCGCCGTGCTCGGGATCGCCCGCCAGGCCGACGAGGACGAGAAGAAAGGCGTGCAGCATTACCGGCTCAAGCCTGTCATCAGGAGAGACCAACCGCGCGGCGGTAGCCCCATTCGGCGCAGACGAGTCCCACGAGCATGATGAGGATGATCGGCATGTTCCAGAGCTCGCGCTCCTCGACCGATGTGACGCCGCGACCCGCGTAGCTGACATCTTCCGCCAGCCCCGCCACGTTGGCTGTCGTATAAAACCGTCCACCCGTTTCATCCGCGATGCGGCGCAGCGGCGCTTCGTGCATCGTCGGATCGAAGTATTCGCTGTCGCCGGCGCCCGCGCGGACATACGCGGTCGCGGATGGCTTTAGCGGGTCAGTTGTGCCGATCGGCTTGCCGTTGCGATCGGCGAAGACCGCGATCTCGTACGCACCGGGAACCGTGCTGACGAATGTCCCTCGATACTGACCGTCGCGCTCCCCGGTCCACTGCAGCGGGACCTCCAGCGTCGAGCCACCGGGACGTGTAACGCGCGCCATCACATGTGCGTCGTTGACGTCGAGCCAGGTCGGATCCACGACTGATGATTCGATCGTCACCGCTTCACCCGGCTCGACGCGATCGACCGTCGTCCCCGCGTCAACCGGTGCCGGTGAATCCGCGACGAGCCACCGCAGCATCTGACGCCAGAGGTTCTCGTGCGTCATGTCCTCGAGCGGAATGCTGGCGTGCATCTGCCACTCCCACGAGTCCTGAGGCAGGAAGGCGATCCCTTTGCCGCGGCCGTACGGCTGCCACACAAGCATCGGCACCGTGCGATTGCGCTCGTCGGTGCCGTTCAGCAGGACCGTCGCGGCCGGCTTGATTGGTAGCGGCGCATTAATAGAGGTGATCTGCGGCAGCTCGGGCCAGCGCGCGGCGGACGCGTCCTCCGTCGCCGCAATCTGCGTGACCGCATGCGCGGCGCCGGCACGCGTCGGCAGCACCTTCAGGCGGGCGAAGGTCGTCGGCTCGGCTGGGCGCGTACGCGGATCGATGAGGACCGGCAGCGCATCGGCGACGGGCGTTCCGCCGTAGCCGCCTTCTCCGAAAGAACGTGCACCGCCGAGCATCAGCAGACCGCCGCCGCGGCGATCAACGAAGTCCGCAATCATCTGCAGCTGGTCCGCGCTGAAGGCGGCCGCCTCGATGCTGCCGAGAATCAGGCCCTTGAACGCGAACAGCTCGTCGCGCGTCTTCGGGAATCCGCCGAGCAGTTCATCCGGCGTGTCAACGTCGAGGCGCAGGAACTTGTTGTCTGCCGTCCGCTGCAGCGTGACGATCTGGAGGTTCTTGTCGTCCGCGACCGCGCGGCGGATGAATTTCATTTCCGAGCGCGGCTCGCCCTCGAAGTAGAGGATCTTCTCGCGCGTGTCGCGCACATCCACCAGCGAGTCGCGCTGGTTGTTCTGCGTGACGACCTCACCCTGCTGCGGCGCCACCTTGAAGGTAAAGACTCGCGGGCCGGGCTCGCTGGCGGTCGCGCGCACGCGCACGGTTGCGGGACTGCCGTCCGTGGGGAACTGCACTTTCTGCGATCCGACGATGCGGCCGTCGTCCTCGACGTCCAGCGTCACCGTCTGACCCGAGTATCCGGACTGTGTGATGACCGCGTCGACCAGGAGCGAGGCACCTTTAAGTACGGTGCGCGGCGTGCTGACGCGATCGATCTGGATGTCGCGCGGCAGCTTGGCGCTGCCAACGCCGACGGTAAAGACCGGGAGCTTTTCCGCTTTCAGATTGAGCAGCGTATTGGTGAGCGATCCTTCCGTGGTATCCGCCCCATCGGTGACGAGCACGATCCCTGCGACCGGCAGGCCGGCGAGTTCTTCGCGTACGCCGTCGAGCGCCGTGCCGATCTTCGTCTGCGATCCGCCGAAGCTCAGATCTTTGACGGAATTTACGCGTCCCGAGGTGGACGAGAAGCGGAACGTCCGGACTAGAAAGCGCTCCGCCAGCGACTTCAGCAGCGGACTCGTGTCGGACGCCAATTCCTGCCGCAGAAATTCGGCGCGCGGTTTGTTGTTCCAGTCGCCGATCTGCATGCTGCGCGAGTCGTCCATGAGGACGGCAACCACGTTCTGCTGCGGGATGGCGGCCTTGACGACGAGCGTCGGGCGGAAGAGGCAGAACACGACCAGCGCCAGCGCGGCCATTCGCAGCACCGTCAGCACGAACCGGTCGCGCGGACGGCCCTTCGCGCCGACCGTTCGATAGGTAAAGATCGCCGCCGCCATGATGAGCGCAGCGATGCCCGCCGCCACAAAGGACGCCGTCGTGATGTCGAAGCGAAAATCGCCCTGCTGGAAGACCACCGGGCGATACGAGAAGAGCGCCTGGAACACCTTTTCGAACACGGCCACTCCTAAAACGGGGCGATCATAGTGTTGAAAATCCCAAATCCCAAGCTCCAAATCCCAAGTCCCAACTCTCGCTTTGTTGGGATTTGGCCTTTGGGATCTGGGCTTTGTGATTTCTCATTGCGTCATCGCATACAACAAGACGTTGATTCCGAGCGCATAGCCGGGCGGCGAGAACAGGCGCGAATACTCCGTCGATTCCCGCTCCCGCTCGAACGAATCGCCGACATCTGTATTGTGAGTCATAAGGACCACGATGCGGCGATGTTGATCGCGGATCGCCCGGACGTGAACCTGGATGCTGTCCTCGCCGCGTTCCGACGTTTTCCCGTTGTTCTTGAGCCAGAACGTCACATTCGTGATTTGGGGAACCTTGTCCAGGTCGAACATTTCGCGCATGATCGGGTCGGCGGCGGAAATGTCCTCGATTGGGTACTGCTCCGGCGGGAGCACCTTGGCGATCTGGTCCTGCCATTGATCCCACGCCTCGGTCCCCCAGAAGTCATCCACCCAGAGAAACCCTCCCTTCAGGAGGTACTCCCGAAGAGCTGACACTTCTTCATCCTTGATGCCAATAGTCCCTACGTCCGAGGCAAGCAGGAACGGACAGTCGTAGAGCTTGGCATCCGTGAGCTTCACCACCCACGTATTGGGACGCTTCTGCGCGTCGTCATAGCTGACGCGCACGGCCGTCATCTCGCTGAAGCGAATCAGCAGATTAATCTCACTGTAGGGATAGTCGGTCTTCCACCCGCTGCCGTCACGCTCCGACCGCACGCTCGTGTACCAGAGACGGCAAATGGTGAAGTCGCGATCGGGCCAGTCGGCGGGTGGAAAGCGCGCGCGCGTGAACC
>Ga0310811_10012267_pt1 | contig 11117 bp, 8 predicted proteins | sample YCmetagenome_FD_207642 | JGI IMG/M metagenome (GOLD analysis project Ga0310811, IMG submission 207642) | Soil microbial communities from experimental microcosm in Duke University, North Carolina, United States - YC | ecosystem: Engineered > Artificial ecosystem > Soil microcosm > Unclassified ... | reverse complement strand
AGCGGATCCAGGTGTACGACGCGGCGCTGCTCGAAACGGGCACCCTCGACGCGGACGGGCACCCGGAGGTCCGCAAGGCGTTCACCCGCGAGCAGGCACTCGCCGCCGCGGTGCAGGGGATCACGTCCGCCTGCTACACGTGGTGGCCGCACGTCGTCCTCGGCGTGTCGGCGTTCTTCCTTCCGCCGTGGTACCTGGACGTGATGCGCGACCGCGGCCACAAGGTGGTGCTGCTGCACACGGAGTCGCCCTACCAGGACGACGAGCAGCTGAAACGGGCGGAGCACGCCGACCTGAACCTGCTGAACGACCCGGTCAACATCGCCGCCTACCGGCAGTTCGGCCCGGCGGAGTACATGCCGCACGCCTACCGGCCGCAGGTGCACCGGCCCGGCCCGGCGGTACCGGAGCTGGCCTCTGACTTCTGCTTCGTCGGTACCGGGTTCAAGTCGCGGGTCGGGTTCTTCGAGGCGATGGACTTCGACGGCCTGGACGTGCTGCTCGCCGGCACCTGGCCTGACCTCGCCGGGGATTCGCCGCTGCGCAAGTACCTCGCCGGCGGGGAAACCGTGCAGTGCACGGACAACGAGGAAACCGCCGCGATCTACCGCTCGTCACGGGCGGGCATCAACTTCTACCGGCGCGAGGCCGAGGACGCCCACCGGGGCGAGGGCTGGGCGATGGGGCCCCGGGAGGTAGAGATGGCGGCCACGGGCCTGTTCTTCCTGAGAGATTCCCGGCCGGAGGGCGACGAGGTGCTTCCGTCGCTGCCGGTTTTCGCCGGGCCGGAGGACGCATCCGAGCAGCTGCGCTGGTGGCTGGCGCACGACCGGGAGCGGGAAAAGGCTGCCGCCGCGGCACGGGCCGCGGTTGCGGGCAGGACGTTCGAGGCAAACGCGAGGCGGCTGCTTCAGCTGCTCGACAAATAAGGGAGTGACCGCATGCCATCTCAGCGCGAACACGGCCGTAACGGCGTCGTGTACATGGGTATCACCCAGACCGGGGGAGTGTCCTCGACGGCGACGCCGATCACGTTCCTCACCGACTGGACGGTCAACAAGACCACCGACAAGGTGGACGTGACCGCGTTCGGCGACTCCAACAAGACCTACGTCGCCGGCCTGCCGGACGCCTCGGGCGACTTCAGCGGCTGGTACGACTTCTTCACGCCGCAGACCTACACCGCCGCGGGCGACGGCATCCCCAGGAACTTCTATCTGTACCCGAACAGCAACAACCCGTCCGACTATTTCTACGGCACGATCCTGCCGGACTTCTCCGCGGCAGGCGGTGTCACCGCGGCGGTGTCGATCAAGGCCAGCTGGAACGCGGCCGGGCCGGTCAACCGCGCCGGCTTCTGATGCCGGGCGCTGACGAGCTCGCGCGGAGCCTGAACGCCGTCGCCGTCCGCTTGCGCGAGCTGGGCGACGGCGGCCTGGCGCGCGAGCTGCAGACGACGGTCGGGCGGGCTGTCGACCCGCTGAAGGACCGCATCCCCGCCGCGCTGCGGCCGCACCTGCCTGACCGGTACGCGGACGAGCTGGAAGCAGAGCTGAAGGTGCGCCGCAGCACGTCGCTCGGCGCTGCCGGCGATACCGCGCAGGTGACCGTGCTCGCATCGACGTCCGGCAGCAAGAAGCGGAAGCTGCGGCAGCTGGACGACGGGATCCTGCGGCACCCGGTGTTCGGGAACCGCAAGGTGACCTGGCCCACGCAGTCCGTGACGCCAGGCTGGTTCAGCGACCCGGTAGAGGAGTCGGTGCCGGCGGTCCGCGACGCGATCGAGCAGGCGCTGGACAACGTGGTGGAGAAGGCGGTCAGCGAGTGAAGATCACTATCGGCGGGGAAACCTTCGACTACGACATGGACAGCCGCCCGATGTCGGAGGCAATCGCGATCGAGCGGGCATGGGGGCGCCGGTACGCCGAGTTCCAGCAGGAACTGGCAGCCGGGTCCGCCGAGGGGTGGGCGGTGCTGGCGTGGGCGGTCTGGCGGCGCAGCGGCCGTGAGGTGCCGCTGGCCGACATCCTCGACGGCAAGGTCGACTTCGACCACACCGAGATGGTCCGTTCCGTCAACGCGGCGGCCGCCGAGGAGGCTCGGGCCGCGGAGGAGGACCCTACGTCCGGGGCCGGGCCCCGTACGGCCCCGGATGGCACGGCTACGACGTCGGCCGCTACCTCGGAGCGTTCGCCGAAGTCTTCGGCATCCGCCCGTGGGAAATCGGGCAGCTGACGACGGACGAGTTCGACAACCTGATCGGCTACCTGGAGACGCGGGGCGGCGGCTAGCGGCGGGATTCCCGTCCCATGACCACGCTGCCGGCGATCACGAGAGCGGTGCCCGCGAGGACGAACAGTCCCTCGCGCCAGTTCACGGCCGCCAGCCCGATGACCAGCAGCGCGGCCAGCCCGAGCGTGAGCAGGACCGGCCCGAGTATTTTCACCTGACTTACCCCCTTATTCCACGGGCAATTGTGCGCGCCAGCGCGGCTGACAGCAAGGGAGGGATGCGTGGCCGGTTCGCAGACTCTCCGCTTCGACATCGTCGGGGACGCGTCCAGCGCGAGCCGTGCCTTCAAGCAGACGGCTGACAGCGCGGCGCTCGCCGCCCGCGGGGCGAAGCAGTTCAGCGACTCCCTCGGCCTCCAGTCCAAGTCGGCGCAGGCGTCGGCGGACGCGACGCTGGCCCTCGCCAAGAGCGACAGCGTTCTCCGCGACGCGCAGCGGACACTGGCGGGCGCTACCGACGACGCCGCCGGCAGCCTCGGCACGCTGAGGCGCCGCCTGGACGAGCTGCAAGGCAAGACCGCCGCCGCCCGGGTCACCCTCGAGGGCGACAAGGAAGCGCAGGCGCGGCTCGACGCGATCGACGCCCGCCTCGTCGACCTCGGTCACAAGACGGCGACCCCGGACCTTGACATTCAGGGCGTCGCGAAGGCGACCGCCGAGCTGTCCGCTGTCGACGTGGCGCTCGACAAGGTCGGCGGCAAGGGAGGGTCGGCCGCGGGCGCGGCGTCGTCGCTCGGCCTGCTGGCCAGCCCGATGGGTGCTGCGGTCGCCGCCGGGGCAGCGCTGTCTCCCGTGCTTGTCACCGCCGGCGTCGGCCTCGCCGGGTTCGGCGGCGCCGCCGTCGCGGCGGTCAAGCCGATCCTGGCCGCCGCCCAGGCCACGGGCGGCCTGCAGGGCAACCTCCAGACCCTCAATCCGGCGCAGCAGCAGGCCGCCAAGGGGCTGCTCGCTCTGGAAGACCAGTACAACGCGTTCTCCAAGGCGCTGGCACCCGAGGTGTTTTCGGCGTTCAACAGCGGCCTCAAGATCGCGAGCACCCTCCTGCATGACGCGGCTCCGGTAGCGGCGTCCGCAGGGAAAGGCCTCGACAGCGTCCTCGTCGCGGTCGACGCCGACCTCAACAGCGCCCAGTGGAAGCAGTTCTTCACCTGGATGGCGCAGAACGCGGGCCCGGACATCCAGCTGCTGGGAACCTCGATCGGCGCCGTTGCGGACGACCTGCCGGTGCTGCTGGAGAACCTGCAGCCGGTCGGGGTGGCGCTGCTGAACGTGACTACCGCGGGGGCGAAGGGGTTCGGCCTGCTGGACCGGTCGGTCGGCAAGATCGAGGACGACTTCGCGCACCTCGGCGACTCGGTGGACAGCGTCGGCGTGAAGCTGAAGATCCCGGCCGGGAACCGCTCGATCTTGTCGCTGGCCGAGCAGTGGCTGGGCGTCGGGAAAGCCGCGGACGCCGCGGTCACCGCGCAGCAGCAGGCCGCAGCGGCGCAGAAGGCGGCCGTGACCGCGGCCACCGACCTGTCCACGAACCTGACCGCCCTGGAGTCCCGCTACGGGCTGACCGCCTCGCAGGCGGAGGCGCTCGTGACGGCGGCCGGGCAGTCCGACAAGGCGCTGCAGGGCAGCGGGTCGTCCGCATCGGACGCCGTGAAGGCGATCGAGAAGTACGCGGACGCCTCCCTCGGCGCCCAGGGTCCGTCGCAGCAGCTCGCCGCCGCCATCTCCACCCTGGACAACAACACCCTCGGCGCGACCGTGCAGCTGGACGCCTTCACCGCCGCGTGGAACATCATCGTCGGGAACTCGGTCAGCGACCAGCAGGCGGTGCTGAACACCGCCCAGGCGTTCGAGAACTACAACTCGACGGTCAAGACGTCGGGGCAGACCTCGACGGCCGCGCAGCAGGCGTTCCTGTCCATCATCACCGCGATGGGCACCGGGCTGTCGACGCTGCAGAAGAACGGCGCGACGGTCGGCCAGCTCAACAGCTTCTACCAGGACAACATCAGCAAGCTGAACGCGCTGCACGGGCTGACCCCGCAGCAGCGCGCCGACGTCCAGGGCATCACCCGCGACTACGACACGTGGGCGGGCTCGACCCAGGGCCTCAACAGCAAGCTCCTCACCGCGGCGGGGACGATCAAAGACAGCTTCACAGCCAACCTGAAAGCCCTCGGCGAGTTCACCCCGCAGGTCCAGGGCGACGTCGACAGGCTGTCGAACAGCATCCTCAAGACCGGCACCACCTCGAGCGCGACCAGGGGCGACCGGGCGGCCCTCATCAAGGACCTGGAGAACGCGGGAATCGACGCGGACAGCGCGACCAAGATGGTTGACGGCCTGGAGAGGAAGATCGCCGGGCTGAAGGGCAAGACCGTCGGGGTCAACGTCGTCGGGTCCGGGTCCGGGAAGATCACGTTCGCCGAGCAGAACATCAAGAACGCCCAGACCGGTTTCCTTGAGTTCCACGCCGCCGGCGGCCTCATCAAGGGCGGCACGCCGGGCAAGGACAGCGTCCTGGGAATGCTGATGCCCGGCGAGGTCGTGGTCCCGGCAGCCATGGTGCAGTCCGGGGCGGTCGATCACCTCCGCGGCCAGCTGCCCGGGTTCGCCGCCGGCGGCCTCGTCGGCCCGTACGGCGTCCTATCCGGGGTCGGCCAGGACTTCATGGGCTCGGCGATGAACCAGGCCGGGCAGGCGGCGGAGACCGCGGCGGCGCAGGCGATGATCGCCGACATTCAGGCGAAGGTCGCTGCGGCCGCGGCCGCGGCTGCGCAGGTTGCGGCCGGCCCGGGCGGCGGCACCGCGTCGGCGAACGCCGCCCTCGCGAAGAAGCTCTACCCCCAGTACGCCAGCGGGCCGGTATGGGACGCGTGGAACTACGTGGCGATGCGCGAGTCCGGCTGGAACCAGTTCGCCACCAACCCGAGCAGCGGCGCTTACGGCATCCCGCAGGCGCTGCCCTTCACCAAGATGCCCAGGGCGGCATGGCCGGCCAGCGCGGGAGGCAGTTCGAACCCCACCGCCCAGATCGAGTGGATGTGGAACTACATGGCCGCCACCTACGGCGGCCCGATCGGCGCGGCCGACCACGAGCGGCAGTACAACTGGTACGGCAACGGCCTCAACGCGGTCGTCAGCAAGCCCACGCTGATCGGCGTAGGCGAGCGCGGGCCCGAGCACGTCCAGGTCACGCCGGTGGTTCCCGGGCGCGGCACCGGGGGCGACGTCCACGTGCACCTGGAGAACCACGGGATTATCGGGTCGCAGCAGGAAATGCGGAACTGGCTGCAGAACGAGGTCGACAACCTGGCGCGCGACGGCAGGCTGAGGTACGCCCTGCAGCAGTCGCCGTCGGCGCGGGGCTGAGCGCATGACGATCGCCGCTGTCGGCACGGGGAAGTTCGCCGACACTAACGGCTTTACCCTCACTCCCGGCGGTACCGGCCACTTCATCCTGCTGAGCGTCATCACCACCTCGACGACCAGCTGGGCGACCGGGATCAGCAACTCAGGGAACGTCACCTGGACCGTCCTGGTCTCGCACCAGGTGCTCGGCAGCAACGCGGTCACCGAGACGGTGTTCCTCGGCCAGGTCAACAGCACCTCGGCGCAGGCCCAGACGATCAGCTTCAACACGGGCAGCCCCGGGATCCGGGCCGGCTGGCAGGAGTTCAGCACCACAGCCGGGTTCAGCTCGGTCATCCTGGACGCCAGCGGCACCGTCGACCTGACGTCCGGCGGTCACTTTCCGGCCGTCACCCCGACCCGCTCGGGTGACACCTACTGGTCGTTCATCTGGGACACCGTCACCGGTGCGGCCGGGTCGACGAGCGGCTACACGTACGCGGTCGACGGCGTCCACGGCAACCTGCAGTGCTACAGCACCAGCTGCGCGAACGCGACGCAGACCCCGAACATCGGCAACAGCGACGGCACCTCCGGCATCGCCGTCATGGTCTACGAGTCGTCCGGTGCCGTCTCCGGCGGCGCCAGCCTGTCCGCCGCGAGCACCCTGGGCGCCTCCGGGGCCGTGGCGCTCCCGGGGGGCGCCAGCCTGTCCGCCGCGAGCACCCTGGGCGCCTCCGGGACCGTCTCCGTGCCGTTCAGCGGCGGCTTCCCGCACCACCAGCTGCGCGCCAAGGTCGAGCTGCTGCTGAACGGCACGTGGACCGACATCACCGCCTTCACCTACCTCCGCTCCCCGATCTCGATCTCGCCGTTCGCGCGCACCAACGAGGCGTCAACGATGAACGCGGCGCAGGTGACCCTCACCCTCAACAACCGCAGCGGCCGCTTCACCCCCGGCAACAGCCTCGGCGCGTACTACCCGTACGTCCAGCTCAACACCCAGATCAGGATCTCGGTCGCCGACACCTCCCAGAACGGGACAGCCTACGTCGGCTACCGATTCTGGGGCGAGCTCAGCTCGCTGCCGTCCGCCTGGGACGAGGGCGGCCGGGACGTCTACGTGTCCGTCACCGCCTCGGGGATCTGGCAGCGGCTGTCGAAGTCGACCAAGCGGATCGGGTCCCCGTACACCCGCTACAACAACATCACCGTCCGGAACGCCTGGACGCTCGCCTCTTACCACCCGATGGAGGACGGCCAGGGCTCGGCCACGTTCGCCAACCTGGTGGCCGGCCAGGCCGCGATGACGGTCAGCTCGGGCACCCCGACGCTGGCCAGCTCTAGCGCATTCAACGGCTCCGACGCGCTGCCGGTGCTGAACGGCGCAGTGCTGAACGGCCTGATTTCCACCAGCGTGAACCCGTCGAACGAGCTGTGGCGGTTCGGGATGTTCCTGCCGTCCGGGGGCGACAGGAGCGTCCCGGCGGGCGCTGTCCTCGCCCGGATGACCACCAGCGGGACGGTTGCCAGGGTCGAAGTCAGCCTGGGGTCGCCCGCGGGCGGCGGCCCGCTCGTCATCACCGGGTACAACTCGGGCGGGACCCAGCTGTTCACCGGGTCATCGACTCTGAGCACCTGGGGCATCCCGATGCTGGTGCAGGTCGGCCTCGCCCAGTCGGGCGGTAACGTCACCTGGTCGCTGCGCACGATGCTGCCGGGCGCGACCACGGCGAACACCACGGTGACCGGCAGCGTGACGGGCACCGTGGACGACGTCACCGGTACGGTGTTCAACCTCGCGGGCAAGTACCAGGGGACTGCCGTCGGGCAGTCGGTGGTGATCTACGGAAACCCGGTGATCACCGACGCGTCCGCGGCGCTGGCCGGCTGGCCGGGCGAGTTCGCCGGCTCGCGGTTCCTTCGCGTCTGCGCAGAGCAGGGCATCCCCGCGATGCTGACCGGATCGGCGACGTCGGGCACGGTGATGGGCCCGCAGGTCGACGACACCCTGGCGAACGTGCTGCAGCAGATCGAGACGACCGACGGCGGCCAGCTGTTCGAGACGCGTATCCAGTTCGGCCTCGGCTACCGCACCCGGGCGACGCTGGCGAACCAGGCGTCCGCGTTCACCTTGGACTATGCCGCCAAGCAGCTGTCCGCTCCGCTGTCGCCGGTCACCGATGACGCGCTGACCCGCAATGACGTCACCCTCACCAACTACGACGGGTACTCGGTGCGCGCCTACCTGGCCGCCGGGGCGCGCAGCATCCAGAACCCGCCGAACGGGATCGGCGCCGGCTACGAGTACACCGCCGCCGTGTCCTGTACCGACCACTCGCAGGTCAACGCGCTGGCCCAGCAGCTGCTGAACAGCGGCACCGTCTCCGACCCCCGCTATCCGAGCGTCACCGTCAAGCTGGCCCGGGCCAGCACCGGCAGCCTGTTCAACGCGGTCCCGTCGGCGGGCGTCGGCGACTGCCTGACACTGGCGAACCTGCCGGCCTACGGCGGCGCGGCCGCGCAGAAGCAGCTCATCTGGGGCTGGACCGAGACCATCGGCGAGTCCGACTGGACGATCACCTTCAACACCATCCCCGAGGCGCCGTGGGAGACCGGGTACAGCCCGGGGACCGCGGTAAGCGGGCAGGTGCCGGGGGCGCCGACCACGTTCAGCCAGTCGGGGTCGGTGTCCGGCGCCCAGATCGCCGAGAGCGCGATCAGCCTGGCCAGCCTCGCCCAGCAGGTGCTCACCTACCAGTTCGGCGGTATCACCAGCAACATCACCGGCGCCGCGCCGTCGAACCCCAGCGACGGCGACCTGTGGTTCGACTCCGGCAACGGCTTCCAGATCAAGCGCTGGGACGCCGGCGGCGGCTCGTGGGTGCCGGTCACGTTCGACGGCGACAACATCCTCGGCGCGGGCACGATCACCGCCGGGCTGCTCGCCGCGGACGCGGTCGTCGCCGGGAACATCGCCGCCGGCGCGGTCACCGCCAACGAGCTCGCCGCCGGGATCGTCAAAGCGGGCATCGTCAACGGCACCCTGATCAGCGGCGCCCAGTTCGTCGCCTACGGGACCACGGGCGAGATCCTCGTCTACTCGTCGAATCCGCCGGCGGCCGGCAACCTGGTCATGTCCGTGTCAGCCATGGCGGGAACCGACGGGCAGGGCAACGCGTACAAGGCCGGCGTGTGGATCTACGACAGCGGCGGCAACTCGATGGGGCTGATGCCCGGCGGCGGCAGCGCGGCCAGCCAGCTCGCGCTGAGCACCGGCAGCGCCACGCCGACGCCGCCGGCCGGGACCGCCGCGATCTATGCGGGCGCGTCCGGCCAGGTGCAGGCGGTCGACGGCACCGACAGTCAGACCTACAGCGTGTCCGGCCGCCGGTCGCTGGTCCTCGGGTCGAACGCGACGGTCAGCTCCTCGACGTACGCCAACCTGTTCACCAGCCTTGTGGCCGCACCCGGCGGAACCGCGCGCACCTACCGGGTCCACGCCGTGCTGTTCATCACGAACGGCACCTCGGGCGTGTGCGGAATCCAGATGACCGGCCCGGCCGGCGCGACCGGGCAGTTCAGCGTGCTGTATACGGCGGTGGCCAACAGCTTTGAATTCGGGCTGGCCGGCTTCGGGGCGTCGATGGCGAACGGCTTCGCCACGTCGTCCGGGCTGGCCATCACCGCCCGGCTGGAGGGCACGTTCACCGTTCCGGCCGGAGTCAGCGGCACTCTGGCGCTTCAGGTGGCCACGACGGGCAGTGCCTACTTCGCCCGGCAGGGCAGCTTCATCGACATCATGCCGGTATAAGGCAGGGAGCAGAAGATGGCCAACAGCTTTCCGCCGCCGCCGTCCGGCTGGCAGCTGGCGCAGGTCAGCTACCAGGCGGTACTGCCGCACCCGGAGGCCCAGCCGGGCGCCCCTGCCGACTTCGGCGCGGGGGTGTCCACCTACCTGACCTACAGCGTCCCGGTGCTCGGCCTGGTGTTCGTCTTCACCGAGCCGGGCAGTTTCGGCGCGTTCGACCAGGCCGCGGCGGAAGCCCAGCTGGCGTCCGCGGTCACCGCGGTGTGCAGCGTACTGGCCGGCATGAGCGGGGCGGCGCTGGCAGACCTGCAGTCACAGGTGACCGTCACGCGGACCTGGGAGTGGCAGGCCGGCGCCAACGCGGTCAGCACCTCAGATGCCATGGCCTACCCGCCGCCCGCCTGAATCCTGCAAGAGAGGGAATCCATGACCGTCACGCCATTCCGCGCCGGCGGCGAAACCGCCGCGGCACCGCGGGCGCTGCAGCACTTCACCGCGCTGACCGTCCCGTTCGTGCTGCTCGCCGACGTGAGCGAGTTCCAGCCCGACATCGCCGACGCCCTCTATCTCGCGTGGAGCAAGGCGATCGTGATCCGCGCCGCCTACGGCGACCAGCACGACGACCATGCCTGGTACGGCGGCGCCCGGCGGGACGCACTGCACGCGGGCGGCGTGCGGTTCCTCGGCATCTACCAGTACCTCGTCGCCGGGCAGGACGGCGCCGCGCAGGCCGACGCGTTCCACCGCCTCGTCGGCGGCCTCCGGCCCGGCGAGGTGCTGATCGCCGACTTCGAGGAAGGCCAGCACGGGATGCTGACCGCCTGGTACAACCGGATGCTCACCCTCGGCTATCCGGCCCGCTACCTCTGGACGTACTCGGGACTCAACTTCGGGCAGGCGAACGGGGCGCTGCCGGTGGAGTGGATCGCCGCCTACGGCCAGAGCGAGCCGGACTCGCCCCACAAGCTGTGGCAGTTCACCTCGACGTTCAGCGTGCCCGGTGTCGGCACCGCCGACTGCAGCATTTTCCACGGCAGCATCGACGACCTCGCCGCGCTCGCCTGCCAGGCACCGAAGCCGCCCGCACGGCACGCCTACGGGCCGCCCCGCAACCTCGCCGTCCGCGCCGGGGATTCCTCGGTCATGGTGGAGCGGTGCGACCCGCCCGCCGGAGGCCCGGCGCCAGACCACTACGAGATCAGCGTCTTCACCGGCTCCTACCCGTCGCCGACGACGCTGGTCGGCTCCTACCCGCGGCACATGAAGGCCGCCCCGCAGCAGTTCGGCAGCCTGCAGGACATCCCGTCCGGCACGCACATGACACTCCGCGCGGTCGCCGTCGCAGCCGACGGCACCCGCAGCCAGTACGCCGACACCCACTTTGAAATGCCCTAGGAGGCCCGATGCCCAGACTGCTCAGCCCGTTCACCAACCCGAACGGGTACCTGTCCGCCGCCGGAGCCGTGCTCGCCGCCGCGGTGATGATCACGAACGCCGTGCACCATCACGGCATCATCGACCCGACGGTGATCGTCGCCGCAGTCGCCGCAGCCGGCGCGCTGTTCGCCCGGCAGCAGGTCACGCCGGTCAAGGACCCGAAGGACGGCAACGGCAACCCGCTCCTCCCGGCTCCCGTCGGCGGCACGGTCACCGCGGCCCCGGCAGCT
>Ga0310811_10012266_pt1 | contig 11117 bp, 6 predicted proteins | sample YCmetagenome_FD_207642 | JGI IMG/M metagenome (GOLD analysis project Ga0310811, IMG submission 207642) | Soil microbial communities from experimental microcosm in Duke University, North Carolina, United States - YC | ecosystem: Engineered > Artificial ecosystem > Soil microcosm > Unclassified ... | reverse complement strand
CATCGGCCTCCACTTCGCGCTCGGAGCGGTGTACGAGCGGCAGGGGCGCGTCGGCGCGGCCTTCCAACACCTGGCCGCGGGGAACGCGCTCAAGCGCGCGGACGTGGGCTACGACGAAGCTGCGACGCTCGCGTTTCTGCGTGCGACCGAAGCGACGTTCGGCGATCCGTTCCTGCAACGCGTCAGCGGCGGCGGCGATCCCTCCGAACGCCCCATCTTCATCTTCGGGATGCCGCGCTCGGGCTCGACGCTCGTGGAACAGGTCCTCGCCGCCCATCCCGCGGTCGTCACGGCGGGTGAGAACGGCCTGTTCGGCACGATCGTGCGCCGGCACTGGCCGGAGATCCGGGCCTCGACGCTCACCGAACTGCGCCTCGGAATTCGGCGCATCGGCGAGGAGTATCTGCGTGCGACCGACGCGATGGCCGCGAACGGCGCGCGTCTCACCGACAAGTCGCTGGACAACCTGCAGCTCGTCCCGCTCGTCCACGCGGCACTTCCGAACGCACGGTCGATCCACGTGCGGCGCGACGACCTCGATACGTGCTTTTCCGCGTTCGGCACGGCGTTCGCCGAACGTCAGGTCCCGTTCTCGTACGATCTCGCAGAACTCGGACGCTACCATCGCGCCTGTGCGATCATGATGGAGCGCTGGCGCGCGCTCGTTCCGCCGGAACGTCTGCTCGTGGTCGACTACGAGCGGCTCGTCAGCGATTTCGTAGCGGAGGCGCAGCGCATCGTCGCCTTCTGCGGCTTGCCGTGGGACCCGGCGTGCCTCGCCTTTCACGAGGCGCGGCGCCCGGTGCGCACGGCCAGCAGCGTCCAAGTCCGTCAGCCACTGTACGCAAGCTCCGTCGGGCGCGCGCGGCGCTTCCTCGCGTACCTGACCCCGCTGACCGCGGCGCTTCGCGGCTGAGGCGCTGACGCCGCCCGTCGGATTCGGCGCCTTTTCGGGAACAACGGAAGTGATGTCGCGCCCGTTGGAAGACTATGCCCTGATCGGCGACCGCCGTACGGCCGCGCTCGTAGCACGGGACGGCACGATCGCGTGGCTCTGCGTCCCGCGCTTCGACGGCGGCGCATGCTTCGCCGCGTTGCTCGGCGACGACGAGAACGGCTCGTGGCGTCTGGGACCGGTCGATGACACCGTGTCGTCGAAGCGCGCATATCGCCCCGAGAGCCTGGTGCTCGACACGGTCCACGAGATCGCCGGCGGCGGGCGCGTCCGCGTCACCGACGCGCTGCTGCTCGACGGGCCGTTTCCGCGTTTGGTACGGCTCGTCGAGGGCCAGGCGGGATCCGTGGAGATGCGCTCCGAGCTGCGGTTGCGCTTCGACTACGGGAGCGTCATCCCGTGGCTGCACCAGATCGCGGGAACGCTTGTCGCGGTCGCGGGACCCGACGCCGCGGCGCTCTACGCCGACGTGCCGCTCATCGGCGAAGGATACTCGACGGTCGCGACGTTCCGCGTCGAGCAGGGGCAGAGCGTCGCGTTCGAGATGGCGTGGTACCCTTCGCACGCGCCGATCCCGGGGCCGAGCGACGTGCGCGAGCAGATCTTCCACACCGACGGCGCCTGGCGGACCTGGAGCCGATCGTGCGCGTACCGCGGCCCGCATCGCGCGCTCGTGGTTCGCTCGCTGCTGACGCTGCAGGCGCTCACGCACATCGAGACGGGAGCGGTCGTGGCGGCTCCCACGACCTCGCTGCCGGAACGGCTCGGCGGCGTCCGGAACTGGGATTACCGCTTCTGCTGGCTGCGCGATGCGACGTTCGTCCTCACGGCGCTCCTCGACGCCGGATACGAGGCGGAGGCGTACGCGTGGCGCGCGTGGCTGCTCCGCGCGGTCGCCGGCAATCCCGCGAACCTGCAGATCATGTACGGGATCGACGGCGCGCGCCGTATCCCGGAGTGGACCGCGGATTGGCTGCACGGCTACGCCGAATCGCAGCCCGTGCGGATCGGCAACGCCGCAGTCGGCCAGCTCCAGACGGACGTCTACGGCGAGATCGTCGACGTCATGTTCCAAGCACATCGCGCGGGGATCCCGCCGGACGCCGACGAGTGGGCGCTCACGACCGCGGTGCTCGACGCGCTCGAGAGCCGCTGGCGGGAACCCGATCACAGCTTGTGGGAAGTGCGCGGCGATCCGCGTCACTTCGTCCATTCCAAGGTCCTGGCGTGGGCCGCGTTCGATCGCGCGATCGCGGCGACCGAACGATACGGCCTTGAAGGACCGCTCGAACGATGGCGTGCGGCGCGCGGCGCGATCCACGAGCAAGTGTGCGAGCGCGGGTTCGACGAGGAGCGCAACACCTTCACGCAATCGTACGGGTCGGCGGAGCTGGACGCGGCGACGCTGCTCATCCCCCTCGTCGGCTTCTTGCCGCCGGACGATCCGCGCGTGCGCGGCACGATCGCCGCGATCGAGCAGACGCTGCTCGTCGACGGCTTCCTGCGCCGCTACCAGCAGCCGTCGGCGCAGACCGACGGCTTGCCGCCGGGCGAGGGTGCCTTCTATGCGTGCGGCTTCTGGCTGGTCGACAACTACGTGCAGCAAGGCCGTCTCGACGACGCGGAAGCGCTGTTCTCGCGCTTGATCGGGACGGCGAACGACGTCGGGCTCCTCGCCGAGCAGTACGCCGTCGACGTTCGCCGCCAGGTCGGGAACTTTCCGCAGGCGTTCTCGCACGTCGGCCTCGTCAACAGCGCCTTCAGCCTGAGCCGGGGACGCGAACGCCGCCGCGGCATCCACAACGGCGCGCACGCGGAGCATCCCGTGCGCGTAGGCTAGTCGCGACGGCACGCTCGCGAGGCCGTGGCAGCGACGGCGCCGGCCGCCAGCGCGAGCGCACCGCCGACCCAGCCGCGGTGCGTCGTGAGCCAAAGCTGTGCGCTCGAGGTCCGCGCGCGCTGGTCGAAGTCGCCGTGCGCGCCCCAGTCGCCCGGCAGCGCCTGCATCAAATTGTCCGGCCTTCCCGGCGATTCAGCGCCGTCGTATTGCTGCGCCGCATACCCCGTCCTGCCGAGATACCAGTCGGCGAACCCCGGCGCGACGATCTGCGCGACGAGCGCCTTGACGACGGAGCCGCCGATGACGAGTTCCCGCCGCCGAGGATGTTCGGCGAGCCAGACGATGCCGCGGGCGATCACTTCAGGCTGAAAGATCGGCGGGACCGGCTGCGCCTTGTGCGGCAGCTTCGAACGGCACCACGAGAATTGCGGCGTGTTCACCGCGGGGAGGATCGCCATCGCGATCGTCACCGCGCTCGCGTCGTGCAGCAGCTCGCAGCGGATCGAATCCGTGAAGCCGCGGATCGCCGACTTCGCGCCGCAGTACGCCGCTTGCAGCGGGATGCTGCGGTAGGCGAGCGCCGAGCCGACTTGCACGATGCGGCCGTGGTCGCGCGCACGCATCCGCTTGAGCGCCGCCATCGTCCCCCACACGAACCCGAGGTACGTCACATCGGTGATGCGGCGATATTCTTGCGGCGTCAGCCCGGCAAACGGCGCGAAGACGTTCGAGAACGCCACGTTGACCCACACGTCGATCGGGCCGAGTCCGCTCTCGATCCGTTCGGCGGCCGCCTCGACGGCGTCGTGATCGGCGACGTCGCACGCCGCGACGACCGCGCGCCGCCCAGCCGCCTCGACTTCGCGCGCCGCCGCGTCGAGGCCCTCGCTCCGGCGAGCGATCACACCCACGTCATAGCCGCGCGCGGCGAAGGCGCGCACCACCGCGCGCCCCACGCCGGCCGAGGCGCCGGTGACGGCGACGACGCGGCTCATCGCCCACCTCGGGATCGCCGCCAGCTCGCGAACGCAAGCGCGCCGGTGAGTACGAGGGCTCCGAGCCCCAGCGCCGCGTCGCGCCGCGCACGCGCGACGACCGACGCGACGCTCGGCATCGCCGCATCCTCGGGTCGCCCGCCGGGTCCGTTCGGCCCGTAGCGCTGCGCCATCCACACGACGTCGGCGAGGTGGAGCGCCTGACGATCGGTGCACTGCGCGGCCTGTTCCCGGCATGAGAAGCCCCCGCCGACGACGATCTCGTCGTCGCGCGCCGCGCGTACCGCCGGCAGGTACGCGAGCTCACCGCAGGCGACCGCGACGTCGTAGTGCTCGCCCGCCTCGAACCCGAACGCACCCGCCATCCCGCAGCAGCCGTCGTCCAGCTCCCGCAACGCCACGCCCATCTTCCGGAGCACCTCGCGCTCGCCGGTCATCCCGAGCACGCTCTTCTGGTGACAGTGTCCGTGCAGCACGACCGAACGTTCCAGGCGCGGCGGAGTCCAGCTCGCATCGCGAGCGAGGAAATCTCCCAGCGTCGTGACGCTCGCGCTCAGCCGCCGCGCATCCTCGTCGTGCGGGAACAGGTTGCGCAGCTCGTCCTTGAACACGCTCGCGCACGACGGTTCGAGCGCGACGATCGGCGTCCCGGCCTCGATCTCCGGGCGCAGCGCGTCGAGAATCTCGCGCAGGAGCATCTTGGCGAGATCGACCATCCCGTAGTCGTAGAGCGGCCGCCCGCAGCACAGCACGTCGTCGGGGACGACGACGTCGTATCCCGCCGCCTCGAGCACCTCGAGGGCGTGCAGCGCCGTATCGGCGTGAAAGTAGGTGTTGAACGTATCGGGCCACAGCAGCACGCGCGGTCCGCCCGTGTTCGGACGGCCCCTCCTTCGGTGCGCATTCCACCAGTTGCGGAACGATTGCGGCGCGAACGCGGGAAGCCTGCGCTGCGGCGCGATACGGACCGCGGCTTTCGCAGCGTCGGCGAGCAGCGGTGTCTGCGCAAGGGCGTTGACGAGCCGCGGCGCCCACGACGCGACGTGCGCCCAGTACATGATCAGACCGAAAACGTACGCCCACACCGGACGCGGACGACCTTCGTAATAGTGGGAGAGAAACTCGGCCTTGTACGTCGCCATGTCGACGTTCACCGGACAATCGCCCTTGCACCCTTTGCACGCGAGGCACAGGTCGAGCGCCTCCTTCACCGCCTCGTTGCGCCATCCGCCGCGGAGCGGCGCGCGTTCGAGCATCTCGAAGAGCAGCCGCGCGCGGCCGCGCGTCGAGTGCTTCTCCTCCTTCGTCACCCGATACGAGGGGCACATCGTCTTCTTGCCGTCGTGGCGTCGGCACTCGCCGACGCCGACGCAGCGGTTCGCCGCGAAGGCGAACGAACCGTGATCGTCGGGCGCGAAGCTGAACCGCGTCGCGGGATCGTCGGGTCGATAGTGTGGGCCTTCGCGCAGGTTGCTCTCGACGGGATACGCGTCGACGACCTTCCCGGGATTCATCCGGTCACGGGGGTCCCAGATCGCTTTGAAACGGCGAAACACGTCGACACCCGCCTCGCCGAACATGATGGGGAGGAGCTCGCCGCGCGCTTGCCCGTCGCCGTGCTCTCCCGAGAGCGAGCCGCCGTACGAGGTCACCAGCGCCGCCGCCTCGTGCAGGAAGCGCCGCCACGCGGCGACTCCCGCCGCATCGCCGAGGACGAAGTCGACGCGGCAATGGACGCAGCCGTTGCCGAAGTGGCCGTAGAGCGCCGCGTCGTAGGCGTACTTGTCGTAGAGCGCGCGCAGATCGCGCAGGTACGCGCCGACGCGGTCCGGCGGCACGGCGCTGTCCTCCCAGCCGGGATGGAACGGACGGTGCCCCGGAACCTTCGCCGTCGCGCCGAGCCCCGCTTCGCGCAGGGACCACAGCTCTTGCTGCTCGGCGGGATCCTCGATGACGCGCGCGGAGAGGATCCGCTCCCGCATCGCCTTCGCAAGCGCATTCGCGGCATCGATCGCAACGCGCCGGTCGTGCTCGTCGCCGAACTCCACCATCAGCCAGCCGTGCCCCTTCGGAAGCAGGCCCACGTGGTCGGACTCCAGGTGCTTGACGCGCATGAAGTCGATGAGCTTTTGATCGAGCCCCTCGCACGCGATCGGACGGTGCTCGTTGACGGCCGGGACGGCGTCGGCGGCCGCGTAGACGTCCTCGAAGCCGAGCACGCAGATCGCGCGCTGCGCCGGGTTCGGTATCAGCTTGAGCTTCGCGGAAAGGACGAGAACGCAGGTCGACTCCGTCCCGACCAGCGCCTTCGCGACGTCGAACCCGTGCTCGGGAAGCAGCATGTCGACGGGGTAGCCGGAGACGCGCCGCGGGAGCTGCGGAAAGCCGCGCAGCGTCGACGCGCACTCGTCGCGCAGCGCCCGCAGGCCGCGGTAGATCGCGCCGAGCCGGTCGTCGCGCGTGCACAGCGCCGCCAGCTCGTCGTCGGACGTCGGGCCGACGGTCATCCGGACGCCGTCGTACGTCAGGACTTCCAGCTCCAGGACGTTCTCTTGCGTCTTCCCGGCGAACTGCGCGTGCATCCCGCAGGAGTTGTTGCCGATCATCCCGCCGAGCGTATTGTGATCATGCGTCGCGGGATCCGGGCCGAACCACAGGCCGTACGGAGCGACCTGCGCACGCAGGACGTCCAGGACGATCCCGGGCTCGACCCGCGCCCACCGCTCGTGCGGATCGACCTCGAGCACGCGGGTGAGGTGCTTGGAGAAGTCGATCACCAGCGCGACGTTGCAGCACTCCCCGGCGAGCGACGTTCCCCCGCCGCGCGCGAGGACCGGCGCGCCGAACGCGCGCGCCACCTCGACCGCCGCGACGACGTCGTCGACGCTCCGCGGCACGACGACGCCGATGGGGACTTGGCGATAGTTCGACGCGTCGGTCGCGTACAGCGCGCGCGAGCCCTCGTCGAAGCGGACCTCGCCGGCGACCCTGGCACGCAGGGCCTCCGCGAACCGTTCCGGATCCCCGCTCCACGCGCCCCGCTGGTCCGGCCGTTCCCCGGGGGCGGATTGCTCTGCGTCCATCCCGCGCAGGCGCGTGCGCTCGATACCGGTGATGAGATCGATCACGACGTGTGTTCCCGTGCTTTCACGGACGCGCGAAGCGTTCGGCGTCCCGGCGTTTGAACGACAACCCATGCCCCGGCCGCGAGCGGTCGGGCGCGAGCGCCGAGCCGACGGGCTCGACGAATCCGTCGAAGAGCATGCGCTCGATGCGGACGTGGTCGTGAAACCACTCGACGTGGCGCAGCCGCGTCGCGGCGGCGGCGACGTGCAGGTGCAGCATCGGCGCACAATGCGCCGAGAGCGGCTTGCGCGCCGCATCGCACCAGCCGTCGATCGCGAGGAATCCGGTATATCCGCCGCACCGCGTCGCATCAGCCTGCAGGACGTCGACGGCAGCGGCGACCACCGGCGCTTCGGCCGTGTCGGTGACGTACTCGCCCGACGCGATCGCCATCCCCGGCGGCGCCTGATCCCGTACGCGGCGTGTCCCTTCGAGATCTCGGTGATCGACCGGCTGCTCGAACCACGTGACGTCGTGTTCGGAGAAGCGGCGAGCGGCGGCGATCGCGTCCGCGACGTCGTACCCGCCGTTGGCGTCGACGAACAGCGCGCAACGCTCGCCGATCGCGGCACGCGCAGCGCGCACGCGCTGCGCATCGGCGGCGTGATCGCGACCGACCTTCATCTTCACCGCCGCGAAGCCGTCGCGCGCCCATCGCTCCAGCTGCGCGCACAGCGTCCGCTCGTCGTAGCTCGTGAAACCGCCGCTGCCGTACGCGGGCACCCGGTCGCGCGCGCGTCCCAGGAGATCGCAGAGGGGAACGTCGAGCACACGCGCGCGCAGATCCCACAGCGCGACGTCGACCGCCGCGATCGCATACGAGGCGAGCCCCGACCGGCCGGCGTTACGCACGTGGCCGACCATCCGCGCCCAGAGCCCGCGGGTCGCGAGCGCGTCCTCGCCTAGCACGAACGGCGCCAGCTCGTCGGCGAGAAAGCGCGCGGTCGCGGCGTTCGCGTAGGTCCACCCCGTGCCGACCACGCCGCCCGCTTCCACCTCGCAGACGACGATCGTCGTGGCGTCCCACACCGCGGTTCCGTCGCTCTCCGGCGTGCGATCCGTCGGGATCGCGTACGCGCGCGCTTCGACCTGCGCGACGGGCAGCGCACTCGCACGGTTCCGCGCGGAAGTGCTCACCGTGCGTGCCTTCCGGCGTGTCCGGGGACGATTCCCGCGACCATGCCCTTCACGGACTGCACGAGCACCGGCTCTTTCTCGGGATCGCCGCGCATCATCGATTTCGCAAACGCCTTCACCTGTTCGGGCTTCACGTGGGGCGGCAGCATCGAGATGTTGGGATCGGTCAACACCTCGACGACGGCAGGCCGATCGGCTCTCAGCGCCGCGTCGAGCGCCGCGCTCAGCTCGCTCTCCTTGTCGACGCGGATCCCGGCGAAGCCGAGCAAGCGCGCGTATGCGGCCATCGAGACGTCCGGCAGATGCTGGGAGCTCGGGTAGTCGGGGGCGCCGGTCTCGATCCGCATCTCCCAGGTGACCTGGTTGAGATCGCGATTGTTCGCGACGAGGAACACGATCCGCGGATCGCTCCACCGTCGCCAGTAGCGCGCGACGGTGATCAGCTCGTTCATCCCGTTCATCTGCATCGCGCCGTCGCCGGTGATCGCGATCGCGACACGGTCCGGGAACGCGAACTTCGCCGCGATCGCATACGGGACGGCGGAGCCCATCGTGGCCAGGCCCCCCGAGAGCGACCATTGCATCCCGCGTCGCAGCGTGAGATGGCGCGCGGACCAATTCGTCGACGTCCCGGCGTCGGCGCAGAGGATGCAGCCCGCCGGAAGGCGCTCGTCGAGCGCGACGAAGACGTCCTCGGGGTTGATGCCCGCGTCGCCGGCGATCTCGGCGCGGGCCTCGGCGACCCGTTCCGACCTCTCGCGCCGCTTCGCGATCCGCTTGCGCCATCCGTTCGCGGCCTTTTGCTCGAGCAAGGGAAGGAGCGCCGCGAGCGTGTCGCGCGCCGATCCTTGCAGATTGACCTCCGTCGGGTACCGAACGCCCAGGCGCGAGCCGTTGATGTCGATCTGCACGCCGCGCGCCTGCCCTTCCTTGGGCAGAAATTGCGCGTACGGATAGTTCGTCCCGATCATCAGCAGCGTGTCGCACTCCGCCATCATGTCGCTCGACGCGACGGTGCCGAGCAGACCGATCGTCCCTGTTACCCACGGCAGGTCGTCGGGGAGCACGGCTTTGCCGAGCAGCGCCTTGGCGCAGCCCGCCTGGAGCCGGTCGGCAACGGCGATCACCTCCTCTTCCGCGCCGAACGCACCGGCGCCGACGAGTATCGCGACCTTGCTTCCGGCGTTGAGCACTTCGGCTGCGCGAACGATCTCCGTCTCGGCCGGAAGCATCCGTCCGAGCGCGATCCCGATGCTCGACGCGTTGAAGTTCATGTGATGCGGCGGATGCTCGACGGCCTTCTCTTCCTGCACGTCCTTGGGCACGATCAGGGCCGTCACGGTACGCATCGAGACCGCGCCGCGCACCGCTCGGTCGAGCGCGTGACGCACCTGCGCGGGATGCATCAGCGTACAGAGGTACTCGCTCGCGACGTCCTTGTAGAGGGTCTGAAGGTCGACTTCCTGTTGGTACTCGCTGCCGATCGCCGTCAGCGCCGATTGCCCCGTGATCGCGAGGACGGGAACGTGATCGTTCTTCGCGTCGTAGAGTCCGTTGAGCAGATGGATCGCTCCCGGGCCCGACGTCGCGAGGCACACGCCGAGCTCGCCGGTAAACTTGGCGTGCGCGCACGCCATGAAGGCGGCTTGCTCCTCGTGGCGGACCTGCACGAAGTCGATCGCGTCGCCGTCGCCGGCATGCCGCTTCTGGTGCGCGTCGAGCGCGGCGATGATCCCGTTGATCCCATCCCCGGGATAGCCGAAGATCCTGCGCACGCCCCATGCGTGAAGGCGTTCGACCAAAAAATCACTGACGGAAGGCATGCGTTGCTCGTTCCTCTATTCTGCCGGATAGGCGATCGTGCTCAGGAACGCGTTCGCGGGCTCGGGCCCGTGGCTTCCGATCGGAATGCAGCCTTCGGCGATGACCCAGCTCGTGCGTCGGATCGCGTCCCTCGCCATCAGCGACGAATGTACCCCTCATAGGGAGGGGCATGCGTTCCGGGCGGCCGCTCGATGCTCGCGAAGGCTGCACGACGCCGGCTTGGCTGAACGGCGACGTTTACGGGCTGATCGGCAACGAGGTCCCGCTCAGCGCGGCGCAGGCGCGAAGAAACGCATCCTGTACGGTCTGCGAGCAGGCGTCGGGATGGACCGCGCGGGAGCGCTGATGATAGAAATACGCGCCGGTCACCCGCGCTTCGGCATCGTCGCTCGTCGCGAGCCAGGCCTGCGTGACGTGTGCGAGCGCGAGATCGTCGGGTGCGCCGGGACCACCCATCTTCGTCGCCACCCAGCCGGGCTCGAGCGCGTTCGAGAGCACGCCGGGCCAACGACGCGCCACCGCGAACGCCAGCACGACGTCGAACAGCTTGCTGTCGGCGTACGCCTGCGAGCCGTTCCAGCGGCGTCTCTTCCACTGCAGGTCGTCGAGGTTCGCATCGCCGCTGCGATGCATCCCCGAGCTGAGATAGACCAGCCGCTTCGGCGGCGCCATCAGCGCCGTCAGGAGGTACGGCGCGAGAACGTTGATCGCGAAGACGTGTTCGAGCCCGTCCTCGGTCTCGCTGCGCGCTTCGCGGTATCCGACCGCCGCGTTGTGGATCACCGCGTCGTAGGCGCCGCGCTCGTTTGCCTGCCGCGCGAGATCACGCGTCTGCGCGATGCTCGCGAGATCGCCGACGAGCACCGCCTCGGCCGCCGGAAGCGCGCGCCGTGCGTCCTCGGCGCGCGCCGCGCTGCGCGCGTGGAGGGCCACCGTATGACCCTCCTCAACGAGCAGCCGAGCCGCCATGAGCCCGAGCCCGTCCGACGAGCCGGTGATAAAGATGCGTGCCATGTCGTTCTGGACCGCATCCCGCACCGCCGCGTTGCTACGGCGTGCGCTCGACCTGCCAGGAGCGCGTCGACGGTTGGCTCTGCGGGTTTCCCTGGCTCTGGTCGTCCACGGCCTGGTTCGTCTCGACGATCGATCCCGACGTCAGCGCGCCGTCGCGGCCGAAGTGCGCGCCGACGGTGATCTTCGTCGTCACCTTGACGCTCTTGGGCCCGGAGCCGGAACCGAA
>Ga0310811_10012265_pt1 | contig 11117 bp, 30 predicted proteins | sample YCmetagenome_FD_207642 | JGI IMG/M metagenome (GOLD analysis project Ga0310811, IMG submission 207642) | Soil microbial communities from experimental microcosm in Duke University, North Carolina, United States - YC | ecosystem: Engineered > Artificial ecosystem > Soil microcosm > Unclassified ... | reverse complement strand
CCTGCTGCGGTCGTTTTTGGCATTCTCGGCAGCCATAGCCGCTACAGCTTCCGGCTTGTGGTCGCCGCAGTAATATGTCTTGCCCCTGGGTGTCGGCACTTCATACCATGCCGTCTTGGTGCACAGCGTGCAGTTCACTGGCGTAATAGCTTCCCGCGTGTGTCTTCGGTTTGGGCTGGTGGTATGTCCTCCAGATCCCGCTGGAGTTGTTTCAGGGCCCTTACCACTAGCTCGGATCCGCATTGGCCATGCTTATAGAACTGCAGCGCTTCCTCGACTATGACGATGTCCTCTTCGCCTCGCAGGACATAAGCCGAATCCGCTCTGGTCGTCGTGAAGGCTGGCGGATTGGCCGAATACTCACCGAGATACAGTGCCGCGTCTTTAATGCCCTTCTCGGTGGACTTGATTAGTCCAGACTTAGCCGATGGGTGCAGCCAAAGGATTAAGGCTAGTGCGATCATTTGGAGAACCGCCCCTTCTCGTCTCGCTGTGGCTTAAATATCTCCACGCCCACCTGATAGCCCATGTCATAACCGCGCTTAAAGCCCTTGCGATAGTCAGCGGCGGCCTTTTCCCTACCGTGCTCATAACCCAGCCATGCACCCAGAGCGAGGCCAATAAGCAGTGCCGCACCCACCGTTATCTCCGTGCTGTACATGGCTAGGTAGACGTTCATTCTTCCTCTGGTGGCTCAAAGGCGCCGATGTAGGCGCAGGCTATAGCCAGCAACATTGCGAATGCGCAGACTAAGCCAAGCGCCTCAAGCCAGTTCATTTTGCTGCGGGAGTCTCTAGCGCCTTCGCCAATGCCGCCAACTGCGGGATCTGAGCAAGCAGCGCTTCAACCTTCTGGATGGCTACGATGTCGAGACCGGCGTCAGCCAGCTTTGCCGATGCAGCAGCACCGGAAGCCGAGAATACCGCCGAGACTGCTCCCAACACGGCATAGGCCGCATCCTCAACTGGAACGAATGCCGCTCCACCCGGGATAGCTGCGGTTACCGCTTCAACTGTGCCCTTGGTGCCTTCGATCTTCGGCAGCTCATTGGTGATGGCCTGGAATGCCTTTGCGAAGAAATGTCCGATGGAGTTGAACGAGAATGCCATGTGGTGCTCCTTTACTGTTTCGCCTGGGTAGGGCGCTTTGCGTTTCCCACCTGATGTATGAATTCCTTGCCCCAAGCCCACATATCATCCAGGGTCTTGGGCCTTTGGTCGGGTAGCGTGCTCACGAATGCCGAGCCTAGCCAGCCTGCACCTAAAACGATGGCCGTCTTGTTTTCCAAAATGAACTTAACCATGTGAGCCACCCTGTGCGGCGCCTCTCCATATTGGGCCGCTGAATGCGAATTACCTGCCGCAACCTAGCTCTCTCGCCGGCTGGAGTCTTCCGGTGAATGCTGGTGTCTTGGCTGTGAACCAAACGAAGTCCTGTCATGCCGAGACTCCATTAGCGCTCTCGACTAGGGCGATGTCGTCCAATGCCCGCTGTCCCACCTGGTGGAACCACGCCGATTGCCTCATCTCACTCGCGGCTGCAGTCCAGTCCTTAGCCTCAAGCGATGCGATAGTCCTACGAAATTGGCTGAAGCCCGAGAAGCCCATGTTGTAGATCATGTCCACAATGGCTAGCTGCACGTTATCGGGCATTTCATCGAAGCCGTTAACCCTAACCCTTGCGCAGCCCATTGCGTGGGTAGCTGCACTCTTCAGCAGATAGCCTGCCTGCATTGGCGTGATAGCATCGCCTGCCCGGGCCGATTCGTAATCCACTCCGGCTAGCCTGCATTGCTCTGCTGCGCCCAATCCGTCAAGGTTCGTACCATAACCAATGGTTAGGTTGCCCCTGGTGTCTTTGTACGCCACACCCCTAAATCCCTCGTGCCTAGCTATTAGCTTGCAGACCGCTTCGAGGGACACCATTGCCGCTCCTTAGTTGAAGCCAGGCGAGTCGTTCGGCCTCTTGGCGTGAGACATTGCCGCAGAACTCGATGATGGCTGCGCGCTCCAAGAACTCTTCGCGATCCATTACGCAAACTCCAATACCCTTTGCCGTAAGCGGTTGGCCGCTATTTCGCAGTATCTTTCCTCTAGCTCGATGCCGATCGCTTTGCGGCCTAGATTCTTAGCGGCAACTAGCGTGGTCCCGCTACCCATGTACGGGTCTAGTACCATCCGCGCCTTAGGGTATAGCCCCAAGCACCAATGCATTAGCTCCGTGGGCTTTTGGGTCGGGTGTACTCGCGGCACGTTGGGGCCGTCTGCATTTACAACTCCACCGTGCAGACAGCGGAACATCTTGAACTTAGAAGGGTCGTTGCACCACGCCAACTCGAACGCGCTCCCATACATACGATCCGCTTCCACGGAGCACCGCTTGTCCCAGCAGAGCCACCCGCCGAACGGCAGCTTGCGGGTGAAGTTGTTGGCTCCCCAAAGGATTATGTCCTTGTAGCCGAGGAGCATGGCTGGATCAAACTCGCAATCGTCGCCAACTATCTGCGCCCTCTTCAAGGAGATTCCGTACGGTGGATCAGAGCAGAGCAGATCGGCTTTTAGCGATGGCAGCACTTCCCGGCAATCACCGTGGTAAATCGTGATGCCGTCCTGCTCGTAGTAGGGCTTCATCTCTCCGTGTTCAACCAGAGCCGCCATGCCCAGCCGGCAATCTTCACGGCTAGCACCCGGCGCGGCTCCTTCTGATATTCCAGCCACTTCGCGAATATTTCCCCTAGCGCATGGGGCGCGGCTATGCCCGTCTGCGTCAGGGTGTTGCCGAATACGTCTCCGGCGTCTGTGCTGTGCGCCGTTGTATATCCCTTGCGCTCTGCGTGGTTGGTGCAGCTATCTTTAACTTCGGCTAAGAACTTATCCAGGGAGAATGTTTCTGGTACATCGCAAGGCCCAGCGTGCCACTTTAGCTGGGAGCAGTTATGGCATGTTCCGTCATCAAGCATATTTGAGGTTCCAGCACAGATACTGCAGATGTTGTCGTACAGTCGGTAGCCGTGGAGCTTGCAGAAGTCAGGCGTCGATTGAGTCAGTGGAAATATAGGTTCCACTCGCAGAGGCGCTAACGTCGGGTAACTTGGGTGCTCGAAACTGCTTAATACGCCCAATTCTTCTCCCCTTAACGCTTGTCCACCACTCGCCATCCGGCCCGCTTACCAGATAGCCCAGCTTTACGCCGGTAGTGCTATAGATCGGCCTGCGTACCACGTCCTGATCGCGGAAGCCAATCACTCGCACCCCTTATAAGTGGGCGGCGGCTTGCGATGGTTGTCGTCCACCGCCGCGTATGCCGCTTTGTGCGGCTAGCCTAGGTACTTCACTGCTTCAGCGATTGTCCAAAATGGCGTCATCTTGTGCTCTTTGTTGTCGAGCACTACGCACGGATAAGCCGGGACCGTCATCAGCGAGAAATAGCGCTTGGCGTATCCCGAGTTATTCTGGATAGATCCGGCGGTGATAGCTACCCGCTTCTTGCCGCCCTCGAAGTACACAGAAAGTTCCGGGGTGTGCAGATCGGCCTGGAGAATGATTTCCCTATCTTGCCCCTCGTGGCGAGCATAGCGCCTTGGGCCGTGATTAGCCGTGAACTGCGATCTACCCCGGAATACGTGGCTGGCGGCTACCTTATAGGTCTGCTCGCCCACCTTAATGTCTGCATGCCCGATGCCGTTGAAGTACACTGCGTGGCGGCTTATCAGGTTCTTGATAACGCTGGAGCCAGCCTGCTTTTCTGCCCGCTCTACCGAGTGGTTCGACCAGCAGCCGAAGGCTATCTTGTCCCGGACTTCCTTAAGCCACGCCTCGATAAACATCTCTTGCTGTTCGGGCGGAATTAGCGATCCGGAGACCACCTCTAGAACGCTGCGCATCTTTATAGCGTGCTGGGATTCGTCGCCAAGCATCGCCATGTATAGGTTCGGCGTATCGCGTATCTCTTCGGTGATAGTCGTGAAGGCTTGATAATCCGTGCCCCAATCGCCTATCTGCTGATCAGAGAACGTAGCCAGGATGATTGGCTTCTTGCCATCGCCCAGCCTAAACTCGGCCTTTTCCTGCGACCATGACGCCTTACTTTTTAGCTGTTGGCCGGCCTTGGCCCACTGCGACCATTCACGCCAATCGAACTCGCCGACCTTCTTGTTGGGCTGCAATACCGGAGATAGACGACCCTCGCGGCGGATATTGCCTATCGAACCATCCGATAAGCCCGTCTGCTCCATGATCTGCTGACGGGTACATCCGGCTTCGGTGAGGTCTAGTACCCGGCGCTTCTGCTCTAAGGTCAGGGGCGTCGTTGGCATATGGGGGATTAGGCGTCTTTTGGTTTAACTTTGACCTGGAGCACGATGGAGCCGGCTGATATCAGCCCGATAATGACGAAGGCTACTCGCTCTTCGCCCTGCATCTCGCTCATCTGTAATTCAATGTCCCGCAGCCGCTTCTCATCCGCATCGACAATGCCATCCGTGTGATTGAGGTGGCTATTCAACTCTGCGATCTGCGTGTCCTGTACCGTCTGGGCTCCCGCTGGCGGCTTACCCTGAAGCACAAAGGCCAGGCATATCGCCACAGCCGCAGCCTTCAGGAGCACCAGCACGGCGGTACGCATTAAGCCGACATGCCCCGGGCGGCCATATCCTCTACGAACAGGCTAGCTTCGTACGCAAGCACCCTACCCTGCCGATAGGCTACGTCTCCACCCAAGGGTGCTTCGAACTTCAGGCCGTGTATTTCTGAATAAGGTAGCGGTTCTCTGTCTTTTGCCTGCCGTGCCCGCGCCGCAATGGATTCCGCAAGGGTCAGGTCTCGAATGGAGACTCCTACGTCAACCCAGGCACAAGCACAATTTTCCACGGCTTTGCATGCCTGATTGAATCTCAGACGGAAACCACGGGTGATATTGAGGACACGAGGGTCTTTTTGCATAACTGGGAGGTCGGCGGAGTATTAGGTCCGCGATACCTAAGCGCAAGGGCAAAGGGGTGCCAGCCAGCCTTTGCCCTTATACGTCCCAAGTTAGGTCTTGGTCCGGGGGAGGGTGCGCTGTAAGGAATGTATCACTACTGAGTGAAGAGGTCTATAGTTTTTTTGTCACACGTGAGTTTCTTATTCCGGGCACCCAGTGGATGGTTCCGGAACGGTCTTCCTTGAGGTAGCCGAACAACACACCGCGCCTGATCGCCTCGTTAGCGTACTGCTCGCGCTGGTTATCGTCCTTGCCGCCCACCATCTGCTGTTCGACCATCAGCCTGACCAAGTCGTCTTTCTTCATGGTCTTCTTGCCCCGCTCAAGGATGCGCTCTATATGGTCAGCAGCTCTCCACGCCGCTGGCTTGCGCAGCAGCTTCCCTTCCTCGACGACGCCGGCGGGGATTGCCGGCTGGACGCTGAGTGTTTCCCGGAGAGTCTTTTCAAGCGCATCGGCCCTCGCCCGTAAGGACTCGATAAGGGCCTGGGTTGCGCGTACGTATTCGTCTTCAAGTGCCATACGGCAAAAATTGTCCTTCCAAGTAAGTCGCGATCGGCCCATCCATCACGATCGACATCTCCCGTAGGAGAAGCACCTCATTCGTATAGTACCGGGTTACGTTTTCAACACACTCCCGGCAGCGGCCAGCCGTAGCCTTATTTAAGCAAAACATTCCAAACGTTAACACAATCGATTTTGTTAACTTCTCATGATTTGCAAGAAAGGTACGGTGGGTCAGCCGCATCTCTTCAGCGGCATATTCGTCTAGGCATACGGGTATGATGCGCCGATAGCGGTCTGCCGCTGCCGTGTAGATTGACGAGTTCCTGCGCAGCGTTATCAAGTGACTCACTCGTCCCCAACTCGGGAGTATCGGCGCCTTGTCGTCCACCGGAACGACCATGGCGAGTAGCTGTGAATACGTCATGCGTGACCGTACAAATGACCGCATCAAAACAGGGCATGCGGCAGCGGCTAAGAGAACACAAAGGAGGAGGAACAACATGGCACTCATATCTGGAATCGGGCCTCTAGAGATTAGGAACGGATGCGGTATTGCTGACACTCTCCATGTCTAGCCGTGACAGCGGTTTAGGGACGTACGAAAGGGCGAGCCACCAGCCGGCTAGCTGCAACATGGCAGCAACCGTGGTCGCCAATTCTAGGAGTTGGTAGTTGGACTCAAGTATCTGAATCCGGGTGACGAGCGCGTCAGTGATGGCATAGACCGCCATCCCTATCCATGTCCACGCCAGGTCACGGGGCCAGGACGAGGCTCGCAACCAGCCGTAGAGCGATAGGGCCATCAATGACAACGCACGTATATAGGTGAAGGCTTGGTCTGCGGTGAGCCAGGCGATCTGTAAGCCCCTAGCCTTTGCCGGCAAGGGCAGCTCTGCCGCGAAGCAAAACAGCATCCCAGTGAGGAGCGCCGTGGAAATCCACGCTCGCGCAGATCCAAAGGCCGGGAATCCGTCCTCCAGGCAATAGAAGACGGAATATAGCACCATCAGGTCAGCGGCATATGAAACGACGCTAACGCCGAAGTAATAGCGGGACCAGATTGGGACGGAAAGGAAGGAGGCGGGCTCAAGGATACAGAAGATGCCGATCTGAATCTGGAGCCACAAGCGGAGAGCCGGCGCTGCTGCTGACCGGCTCATCCGAGTACGGCAGAGGATCGCTACTTCAGCGAGTGCTATGAGCGGATACGTCAGTTGCGCCGTGGTCATCGGAGACCACCGAGCAACAGGGTGGATGGGGTCCACCGGGAGGCCCGCTCTGGGGTACGGGGTGCGGGGTGCGAAGGATGGGGCCCGGGCCGGCAACCACAACTCCGGCAATAATAACGGCTAGGCTCAAGATAGTAAGCTTCACGGGGGAGTTCTCCTATAGCGCGGGGTTGCGCCGAGGATAGTTTACGCCGTATCTTCGCCCAGCTCTGAGTAATTTTGGCTGGCATTGAGGCAACAGTAACCGTGCTTACACGCATCAGCAACACAATTTTGCACTCAAGTACCTCATTTTTGTGGATTACTTTTCCCGTTATGACGTTCATTCTTAATCCATTCCGGGGGAGGAGCACCGCAAGTAACTGTATCTACGCTGTATAACGCTTGTTGCTACAATTGTGTCCGTACTATTGCTGCGTGACCCCGAAAAAGCAGACCGCCTTCCGCCTGGGCCCTTCCGACCTCCGACGCCTGGAGAAACTGGCCGCCCTGAAAGAGTGGTCCCGATCTGCCGTGGTGCGTGAGGCGCTTAAGCGGATGGCCGAGGAGGAGGGGATTAGGTGAGCGCCGAGTCCAGCAGTTTGGCGAATAGTAGCGCCCAGCGACGACTGTTGCCGGTTCCATCCTGCGGCATTCCCTCATCCTCGGCGCCACACCTACAGCAGTACCAGTCGATCAGCCCCTCAACTTCTGGGTGCCACCAATGGCCACCGTTTTCCATGCAGTTGCGTTCCGCCTGCGCCTGAACAAGCCACGATCCGCGAAGAGGTTTTGCAGGTCTCCTATGGCCGAACTCGCCATACTGAAATGCCTTATGTTCTGGGTGATTACTCATAATTCTCCACTGGACGATTACTGGACGATTCGTTGTACGGTGTGCTCTTTCACGCATCGCAACGCATGCTAAAGCATTGATTTGTTACACTGCGCATAGTGCCTCTGGGGGTTCAAGTCCCCCCTTCCGCACCATAGAATCAATCAGTTGCAGCCTCTTTTGGACGATTACTGGACGATTCCGATTCCACTTCCTTCTTGAACCTTATGAAGACCTCCAGCATGCAATTGAACCCGCCGCCTGCGCTTACGCTCATCTCATCCGCTAAATCGATCACATAGCCGGGCAGACCGCGCATCTCTTCCTCGGTAAAGGTGTGATACGTAGACTTATAGTTGCTCATTGCTTTCTCTCCCCAAACAAGCTCTCCCGGAATGCGTTTACGGCCTTATACGCGGCGTCGGATACGTCACCGGGCGACCTCGCGTCCTTCACCTCTTGATCGTGAACCTTCAAGATGTCCGTTAAGGTAAGCCATTGTTTACCGTACTCGAGCTTAGGTAAAGAATCGGTCTTCACTGTTTACCCCCAAACAAGCTCTCAACCACGCTCTCGTTAATCGGCCTCAACTCCTCGACCCCGGTACCGCCATATTTCGACGTCATGTAGATGTCGGCATGCCGCATCAGATCGCGCTGGATATCAAGCGACGCGCCGTGCTTGCGCATGAAGGCGCGGTAGCTATGCCGGAACGTATGCCAACCCAGGCTGAACGTTAGGCCGATCCGCTTCCCTGCTGGGCGCAGTATCTTCGACTGCACATCGGTTGCCGAGTAGGGCAATTCGCCGGCCTGCCAACGGGACGCAAAGATGAAGTGCTCCGGCTCCGTAAACTCGGTCTGTTTCCGCCAGTCGAGAAGCATCTGCTTCACTCGCGGGTGGAGGGGTAGGCTCTTTTTGGACTGGTAGGTTTTGACTTCTCCGACGTGCTGCTCAACGATGGCGCGGCAGACGCGAAGCTCGCCTCCAAGTATGTCCAGATCCCCCCATTGGAGCGCCAGCAGCTCGGAGACGCGGAGACCAAGACCTTGAGCAACTGTGACCATCGCTCGGTAGGGCCCATCTGGAAGAACCTCCAATAACTCCCGAAACTGTTCCTCGGTGATCGTGCCCGGCTCTTTCGCCCGCTTCTTCGATCCCTCGATGGAGAAGGTGTTCATAGGGTTAGGAGTCAGCGGTAGCCACTCGTAATGCATGGCGTTTTTGAACAGGAGCCGCATCACGTTCAGAATGTGTCCCTTGCGGTAATTCCCTATCGACAGACCCAATAGCCACTCCTCAACCTTGGCCGACTTCACATCTTCCAGGGGCACGTTTCCCCATTTGGGCCGGATGTGGGCATTAATGATCGACATATAGCCGCGCCGCGTGGAATGGCGCTGGGGCATCTTCTTCTCGATATACAGGTCTAGCAGGTCGCCGAACGTCTTGCGGTGCGCCACGGGGCCGCTGAGCCGCTTGACGATAGGCTCTGCCGCACGCCATGCCGCTGCCTTCGACTTCAGCTCTGAGACTGGCCCGATCCGCAGCCGTGGCCGCTTGCCGTCCTCAGTAGTGAACCGGTAATACCACGTCCAGCCCTTACCGGTTTTTACCTTTTCAACGGTTCCCTGCTTGAACTTGCTCATTACTGGCACCTCGGTTGCTGTCGGACACTATATCACCGGCTAGGTAGCGGTCAAGGTCGGTTAACCGGAAACGCCAAGACTTCCCCATCTTGCGCCCAAAATGGCCCTGCCGCGCCATCTTTATCAATGTGAGCTCGTGAACCCGAAGGTATTCCGCAGCTTCCTTCGTGGTCATCGGTCGGCCCATTGCAATGTTTTCCATGCCCTCACCTCAATAATGAGAACAGTACCATAAGAATTCTGTTGACACAACAACTCAGTAGTGAGAAAGTTTGACTCGTAGCAAGGAGAGAGGTGCCAGATGGGCAGATATACAGCGGTACCCGGAAACCCACCGCAAGTCTGGGATTCATGGAAAAGCGTGGTCATTGCCACACATATAAGGTTCTCGGCAGCCGTAAGCCAGGCTTACACCCTTAACCAGTTCTCTACCGGAGTCCATGCCGGACTCCATCTCGTGAAGGGTGGCCGGGCATGAGCCGCACACGCATACCTAGACCAATCCCACGGGTCCAAGCCGTTGCGCCCGAATTACTGGCGGCATTGAGGGATCTGTTAGCGGCCACTGGCCCAGCCACTATCCCGCTTACCTCGGTCAAAGCGGTTCGCCAATTCGCTAAGTTAATCGCTGCACAGAAGGCCGCCGAAGATGCCATTGCCAAGGCTGAAGGGGGCCGGGCATGAGCCATCCAGTCAAGAGTGGCGCTGTATTTCAGTGGCGCGGCTGCAGCTATCGCGTCGAGCGCGTTTACGTCGTCGATGCACGCTGCCAGTCCATCGAGTACCCCGGTGTATTCCACATCATCAGCTTGGCCCACATAACGCAGAGCGCCGTGCAGCAGCGGAGGACAGCATGAGCCGTGACTTCCCGAACCGCCACGACTGCATTCTGTGTGGACGCGAAGTAGAGCAGGACGACGATACCCGCGGCTGGTACTTCGCTGACGACTTTGTCTACACGAGGCCGGGCCGCCCTTACGACTTCACCGACGCCTTCGAGACGTTCGCCGGCTGGTGCTGCGGCTCGCAGTGCTGGAATGACCACGCGCTTGACTTGGTCGATCTGGTTGACGTGACCGAGGAGCCGGAGCCGGTGCACCACGGCTTGTTCTTGGTTAAGGGTGGTGCGGCATGACCAGGACAGAGCTTATAGAAGCCGCGCTGCTTCGCGTATGGAGATGGGCGGATGACCGCGCCGACATCAAGGACAACGGCGAAGCCAATGACGCCATGTGGGTTAAGGACATGATCGAAGACGAGCTTGGCGATGACTTTATGTACGCCAACTGGAAGCGTAACGCTCTCACGCCGGCAGGGGGTGCCCAGTGATTCAAGCCACCCGCAAGACCGGCTTCCTTATAGAGGACGGCGCCAAGCTGGGCAAGTCCATAGCCCTCCTGCAAGACGCAGCCATTCGCGCCTACTACCCCGAGCTTAGGGAGATAGCTAACTGGCTTAACGACCTGCAGGTAAACACCTACTACGAGCCGGTACAGACGATGTTGGATCTGGTTGAAGAGGTGGCGATATGAGCACTTGGCCACTCTTCGATGGCCGCAGCTATGAGCCTACCCGCGACGGAGATCGGCTGAACACGCAACTGGCAGCCGTTCGCCACATCCTTGCCGACGGGCGCTGGCACACGATGACCGAGATAGGTCGGGAGCTTTCGGCCATCGGCATCTTTGCCACCGAGACAAGCATATCGGCCCGCATTCGGGATCTGCGCAAGACGAAGTTCGGAGCCCATGACGTGCAGAGCCGGTATGTCGATAAGGGCTTGTGGGCTTACCGCATGGAGGTGATCTCGTGATCGTCCTCCGCATCCTCGCCGCCTGGTTCCTTATCGACGTAATCATCATGGCGCTCTATACGCGCAGAGTTTGGGGGATTCGATGAAGAAGTGTTCGCACTGTCTATGGCCCGCAGAAGTACGGT
>Ga0310811_10012264_pt1 | contig 11117 bp, 13 predicted proteins | sample YCmetagenome_FD_207642 | JGI IMG/M metagenome (GOLD analysis project Ga0310811, IMG submission 207642) | Soil microbial communities from experimental microcosm in Duke University, North Carolina, United States - YC | ecosystem: Engineered > Artificial ecosystem > Soil microcosm > Unclassified ... | reverse complement strand
CCGGTCGTTGGATTTTCCAAAACGATCAGTTTGTGGCCTGGAACAACTCAGACAGCGCATTCCTATGGTTGAATGGCCAGGGTTGGTTCTATCATTTGCAATTGATTACAGGTCGCTGACACTCGCAACAGCTGGCCACGGAAAGACGATCCTTGCGTAAGTGTAGACTCGTTTGGAGAGTTTCCAGAGCCTACATTGACTTGTGATACTTCAGCTCAGCTGTCGTTGACGAAATTCATGGCAGTGATAAAGCATATCCACAGACCCTCGCCTACTTCTATTGCAATTTTCGAGACGAAAGGACGACAAACGCGGCTGCAGTATTGCGCTCCTTGATTGTTCAGCTGCTTCAACAATCTAAAGATGACTGGATCGCAAAAATAGGCGAACACCAAGAATCGAACACGACAGGGGACCTTGATTCTCTGCGAAACCTCTGGCAGCAAAAACGTGATGCAAAGTCGTGTTCCACAGATCTGAGATTTCTACGACAGCTTCTTGTCGAAGCATCTACGCTAGTTCATCGACCAGTCCTCGTGATTGACGCCTTGGACGAATGTAAGAACTACTCCGACCTGGTCGGACATCTTGTAAACCTTGCTCAAGATGCTCGACTACGACTTTTCGTCACCGGTAGAAGCGAGCCAGACATTCAAGACGCCTTTCATGATCTCCCCACATTGTCGTTGAAGGATAGTGCAGAACAGATGAAAGCAGATATATGCGCGCACATTACGGAGCAGCTGAAGAAGCAGAAGCGTTTGTCACGCCTTCCCGACGCGCTGAAGAAGACAATTTTGCAGAAATTGTTAGAAAAGGCTGAAGGCATGTAAGTCAAGGATTTTGCGCTCGTTACTCGGAAATTCATCGTCATATTATCACGCACAGGTTTCGCTGGGTTCAGTGTCAACTGGACGTCATCATGACGTGCAAAAGACCTGACAGTATTCGGAAAGCCCTCGACGACCTTCCAGCAGGACTATATGAAACGTATGATAGGATCATTCACTCCATCGAAGAAAGAGGGACAGATGATGGCCCAATTACCCAGCGTTGCTTACTTTTGCTGGCCGGCGCATTCACCCCTTTGACGCTTGACCAGCTCAATGAAGCGATGATGATCGAGGTTGGGCGACCGAGCCTCAATGAGGACCTTGGCGTTACGGACATTATGGATATCGTGGCCGCGTGCGGAAGCCTTGTGACTTACAACGAGAGAACTAGGATCGTCGCTCTATCTCATTATAGCGTCAAAGTAGGATCTATTAACCTCCTTCATACTACTCGTCCATTGATATGCTACACAATCAGGAATACTTGGTCAGTCGCCCTAATAAGATCCTTAAATCGATTTCAGACATGCACGCACGCATCTGTGAGCTCCTGATTACGTATGTGTTATGCGACTTTGTGGATGAGATATGCGCAGAAGGTGCAATACTACCTTTCACGTATGTAAGCTAAGAAACTGATGTTTGTATAGGCACACATCCAGCATTGCAATATCAGCTCTCTGCAAGTCGTGCTGATGTCAGCAAAGACCATCCGTTGCTGAGCTATGCAATTCTAGGATGGAAGCACCTTGGACATGTGTCGGATGAGGAAACTTGTGTTATGGATTCCCTGTCACGGCTGAACTCAGAGTTTCTTCAAAACACCAAAAAACATCGTGTACTGGCAACTCAAGACACGAAAATCAAAATCCGGGAATTTAAAATTCAACCACATACAGATAGGTGGTTGAGTGCTAATGTGACTTTTCCCTCACTTCTGTTCATCCCGCTTGAACATGGAAAGCCATGGATGGTCGAATTCATCGTCAAGCAGCATCCCCGTCTACTGGATACGGATATTGCCCCTGGTTGGGGTTCTCCCTTGATTTTCACCATAGCCAAGAACTCTGATTGCCTCAGTATTTTCCTGAAGGCGGGCGTCGACCTCAACAAGCTTTCTTCCTTCGACCCTAATTTATATAACAAACACATTGCTAGTGGCAGCTCCTATGCTCCAATTTCGTGGTCAGCTGTGACTGGAAGCGAAGTCGCCGTGGATCTCCTGCTGTCACAAACGGAGGTCGACCTACCAAGCAATATTCTGCACATGGTTGTTAAGGCGACAATGCCGTCGCATGAATTAATCTACAAATTTCGTCAACGCGGTGCGGATGTGAATTTCATTGCCGCTGGTTCCACCCCTCTCCATTATCTCCTTTCGTTTCGTTCCCATTGGTTACCCCGGCAGTTGTTACGTGCCATAAAAGCGCTCGTTGAACCATCTTGCAACCTTTCCTTGCAGGACCGGACTGCCAGAACAGTACTACACATTGCTCTTGATGGACGTCTGGAAGATATTGTTACATACCTTCTCGAGAGAAACGCAGTACTGTCAGCAATGGCGGCTCTCCTTCCAGACCAATGGAGTTGGGCTACAAACAAGGCGTGGTATCCCAAGGTTCAAGCAGCGATTCTTGCCGCTGATCAACCGTGTACCAGAATTAAAGGAGAGGTGATTTCCACTACTTGGAAATCCAAAATCGTCCAGTTTCCAGTTGCAGTCACTGCCGACTGCGATAACACTGATCCGATTTGTGCTGTCGTTCTTTCAGCGATACTCGATAAGGAGCTGTCAAGTGAGTGACCGCTTTCACCCAGCTATATAAATTACTGATTGACGAAGATTTCACAGGGTTTCACCAGCTCATTGGCGCCAACCTTTCATACTATAATCAGTCACTTCAAACAAGAGTCCAAGACTCTCCAAAAAATGATTCCCCCAAACTCAAATTCAACTTTGCATGGCGGCAAAGGGGGCAATGTGTCTCTAGTCGCTTGTTCGACTATCATCAAGGACACAAAGTTACCAGGATGCTACAGCAGTTAACTGAAGATAAAGACTCGACTGGCACCTCCCTCTTCCTTCATGTGTCTATGGACAGCTTCCAGGACCTCGCAGCCTTTGAAAATGTGACCGAGTTTACACTCGTCATCTACAGGGGTCCTTTCACCGCGTGTTGTCCAAAAATTCCGACGGCTTAGAGTTAGCTGATATTTTTTGAGGGGTGTCCCAAAAGTTTCAGCCACGTTGAAGCCATCAAATATCAGTTGACTTCCACGATGTCGCAAATTTGACCCTTAAATCACTACTGGTGTCGAAAATGGCTCGAACTTAGAGCCACTCTCACCTGCGTACTATCTACGTTTTAGTTACATCCACCTGAACTCAGTTGTAGTTGTACACTAATAGTGACTCGTCGCACATGATAAATTTTCTCATTTTTACGGGCAGGATACCATACTAGCGGTCATCAATCATCTGGTCATGAGCAGATGTATACTAGTGTAGTTGTCCATCCTTGTAGGTGATAGAGATAGATATCACGCTAGCTTTGCAAACACCGTTTATAATTTTCCGTAACTACGTGCAACTCCTACCCTCCAGAGTTATCGCTGAATGAGAAGCCACGCTGTCAATCACACCTGTTAGAGATCCATTGATCAGAGTAGGTAATATTTTCCTTCAAGTTCACTCTCGCTGTAATCTCTACCTATAACGCATTCGTTAGGAATGTTGAGATGCACACTCTACCGTCTGTGATGTTGACTAGTATCCAAACCCCACTGTTGGTTACCTGGAGGTCCTGCTTCTTCAGAATCTTCGAAAATCCTTGCTTCTAGTGGGGTCAGGCACTTGAGGTCTACTACGTCAGTCACGAAGCTCTTGGCAGGATAGCTTATCATGAGATCAACCCAAGCCATCTTTAACAGCTCGCTGTTGTTCCATTCCTCGTTCCGAGCTTGGACGCATTTTTTGAAATCACCAGCCTTTCTTCGATGAGCAACGAGAGTGAAGGCATGCACTAAAGGCATGCCACCGAGCCATTTTTCGACTTGACCGCAGGCACCGGGAATGTTCTCAGAGAACCAGCGTGCAATTTCTGCATACTCGTGAGATGAGATATCGAACATAAGATATTAGTGAAACTCTAGTTGCCAAACACAATAGCACACCCACAAATACACCGTCTACCACAACTGCTATGTCCTTGATGATTCGGGTGGCCTTCGGATTCTTGCGGAACCCATCACCGGAGTGGTCTACCTGTTCTAATTCTGTTAGGACGGACACAGTTTGAAAATAATTTATTATGAAGGGCTGAAGATACTTATATCTAAGTTTCACTGACATTTGAAAGTGCTGACGCGCAGGGTAGAGTTTGACGCGGCATGGATGAGGCCGTGATGCGGCACTTCCATGCCGCGTCACTGCCTCGTCACGACCAGTTCTCTCACGGGTTTCGTCGATGGCTGCTAACGTTAACAACCGTTCTGACTTTTGATCAATTTGATTTATCGACGAGTAATCCAATTTAAATACTATGTCCATCACCAGCAATTTGAACCCGGAGGTGACTCTTTCTAATGTCTGCATAGGGAAATCATCATTTCATTAGTGCATTCAGTGCCGGTGAAGTGGTCTGCCAGGGAACATTCTCAGGCAACTGAATGTACTTCAAGGTACTACTTACTCCATTGTTTTGCTTTCAGACCCGAGGACATGGCCCATGGATGCCAGCACCATAACTGGAAGGGTATCCGACACACAATGATATGGGTACCATCATCATCTCATCTTGTCCTTTCCCTTTAGGCTTAATATTTTCAGGCTACATAATCAACGCAAGACTACTTGCGCTATATAATATCACGATCCAACCGCGTACCATATCTCAACAATGACTTGTCCTGACACAGATCTCCTGCACTCCTTGTCCGCTGAACTCTCTCAGCGGCTCAAAGATCTCATGGATCAAGCCCTGCTCGGATTCATACGACCCAATTCCGTGTCTCAATTTGCTCAACATGCTTCCGAATTAGCAAACTTCCGCGAAGCCATGGCACAGAAAAATTCGAATGATGATATAGAATTTTTACGCAGCTTCCGAGAATTCATTCCCACCACAGATTACGATCCTTACAGGCCGTTCATAGCCAAGTTTTTTGCGACCCCTTGCAAGGAGTCTGACGTACAGAACATGTTCGCCCCAGGACTGCCCTACTGCTTAGCCGTTTCCAGCACGACATCTGGAAAAGCACCAAAGACATTCCCGATATATCAACCTGCACCACACCTTTTGCATCATCCTTTATATTTGTCACTTCGCCACTCAGAGGGTAGTATCTTATCACCATCTTCTTTGAGTTTTGGGCAAGCCCTGAAAATGGATTTTGAGGACGGTCATAGCTCTAAGGTGTTGCCAGTGTGCTCGGTAACCGTCGGTTTTCTCCGAATGCAAATGAACTGGCACGTCGAGCACGACAAGGACAGAATTGATTTATGGGGTAAGCGGTCGCTCTGCTTTCGCATGTGCATGTTGATCTCTAGGCAACTTTCAGTTCCAGGAAGAACGGATCCATACGCAATTTCCTTGGTGAAGAGCTATCGCGCTTTCTTCATTCTCAATGCGCTATTTGCACTCGCAGACCGTCGGGTGACCACCATTCGCTTCCTCTTCGCCAGTGTATTCGTCAATTTTTTGCAGTACGTAGAGGATGAGTGGCCTCTGCTCATCGACTGCATCGAGAAAGGGATCATCCCGGACATGGAAAACCTAGACCACTTTCGAGAATCTTTGGAGGTCATATCTACATTTGATTGTTAAATTTTTTCATCTCACAATTTCGTGCAGAAACATTTTACTCCAAACCCTCTTCGCGCTGCCGAACTTCGCGAAATTGGGCCTCCTGGAATGCAGGGTTGGGCAGTCCGTGTGTGGCCTGACTTGAAAAAGTTCATTGGGATCACCGGAGGTCCCGCTGCTGCATCTATTCCAAAGGTATGTCAATTGTGGAACGTCTACTACTCAACTGACAGTCAGCAACGCAAGGTCACTCACATCCTCGGGCCTTCTGTTGTTATGCAGGCTCCCTGTTATGGCAGCTCAGAGTGCTATATTGCCATACCATATTTCAACGGCGACCCTAATACTGACTTCAAGGTAGTACCCATAGATGGGGTCACCGAGTATCTGGACGTGCATTCTAACGAGCCTTCAGAGCGTGTATTGTCCGCCGTAAGAACCGTTCACCGCACCCCAGCTTTGTTTTCTCATCCCTGCTGCAGTGGGAACTTGTGACTGGAGGGTATTACGAGCCCGTCTTGACGACACGCAATGGCTTGTGGAGATACCGCATTGGTGATGTCGTCACCGTGAAAGGCTTTGCTCCAGATGACGGATTACCCGTCATCAATTACCTTCATAGGCGAGAGTGAGTTTACGATTTCATTGATTCCAGGTTTGGCAACTGAGATGCCCGCCGATGAAGTGGCTCACTTGGGCTAGCGTATGGATCAACGTGTACAGAGTCGCAATTGACGAACGCGATCGTATCTGCCTCTACACGATGGATCGGCCAAATCATAGATTTCACTATTGTGGCGGACGACCGAGATACACCAGTTACTTATGGGTACTTGGTAGAAATCGAAGGGGAAATAGGTTTGTGTTGGCTTTGTAGTTTTCCACGCGACTGCGCTAATTCATGCTCACAGGAAAGGACGCGAAAATGGCGACTCAGCAAACTTTTGAAGCTCTCATGACAAACAATGAGTATCATATGGCTTTTTGGCAAGGGAGAGCAAGAAAACCAACTATCCGTGTGGTAGAGAGAGGCACGTTCACAGAATATCGCAGGCAGAAATGTGACAAGACAAACGTCTCGATGGGCCAGGTGAAGGTTCCTATCGTCTTATCTGACCCATCGTTCAAGGAATGGTTCCTGCAGAACGTTATTATGGAGTTGTAAGATATTGTACGAGCCGGCTTGAATCATCGAAGAAGGCCAGGACAACATGATATCTGGGCTGAATTTGACTGCCAGATGGTTGGTATTTGCCAGCAATTAGCATTTCGATGACATCACGAATCTGCTTCATGGGATTGCCTTCCTGGTTCGTACTTAGTAACGCTAGTACTTACACGGATGGGGATCCAGTGCGTACATTCCATCTTCTTCCACCCAATCTCTAGAAAATCCTTTCGGAGTCCGTCCTTATCCCCACATATGAAGGGGATTCATCAATCGCCATATGAAAAACATGATCACCATATGTCGTGTGATTCAGCAACTCTTCAAAATCCTTGCCTTCGCAGGAGGTCCCGAATAGTGCTGCCGTGGTCTAGTTCAGTCTAGTCCAGCGAGGGGTGATGAAAAACCATAAACCGAACCTGCGTCCGGTCCAGGGCATATTGTCGAACTCTGAACTGGACCCATGGCTACCGATGAGAACGGTTCAGACGGGACTCACGAAGGGGCAGTGAACCTTGAATCCCCAAATCGTAGGAGCCGCAAAATCGACGCACCGAGGTGAAGCCAGATGAGGAGACAGTAGTAGTGAGGCAATTAGAAAGTACAAGGGCATCGGCATCCGGGTACTCAGTCGGGCTGTCAATTTTCGATACCATCTTGGCGCGCAGCCTCAATACCAACTAAGACAGTGCCAGCGCAGCTTCTTTGTCACAGACTCACAGACTCACCATCACCTTCTTCTTGGACTATCTAGCCTACGGGAAGTCACCCAATAATCAAACAAATTTGCCAGTTATATTGGTACTTCGTATACAGTACCAAACCTCTAGCGGAGAGGCTCATGACGTACAATCGTGGCTTGTTTTCGGATCAAATGGTTCGATAACGGTTTGAACACGTTCGCAACGGTCTGGCAAAAAATTAACCAGTCCCCGAACCTCTCTACTGCTGGATGCTCTCGGACCGTTTCAAAGGGTTCGGAACAAGACTGCGGCAACTTCAACTCAGCCTTCGAGTAAAGAAGGAACGACCGTCTTCTTTCTGTTTAGTTTGCTTACCTCAAGTAGACTACTATGCTAACTTGAATGCGCTGGCTTACTACTCCAAACTTGAAGATTAATATTGGTATGCCTGGTCACGATCAATATCTACTATTAATGGCATCGTTTAAACAGTTTTCCCTTTGTGGGACCACGCCCTCCGAGCCCTTGCGCGATGAACAAAGTCGCGTGTCAGCCTATACATGTGGTAGTATGCTCCGAGTCAGTACCGTGTCATGATCGATTGCATGAAGCCGTATGATCGGTCCTATATGTGGACCAACATCTAAATATCTCATTTCTCAGTATCATTTTACCATTGCTTCCTCTTTCCCCCCCTTAATGTCAGTATCCGTCCTGCATTTACGACCCTCCTCGCCCTCCCATTTGGGCATGTATGCGTGAAATCCTTTGCTTTCCTCACGGAGTAAAGGTTGATCAATATTGACTGCGTCTATGTATCAGAACGTCATGTGTAATTTTGTGTGTTATCATTGTATTTATGGTGTTCAGCCTTTTCCTACTCAATGTGTCGTCAATCCGCACTAATCCCAGAGCAAATGCAGCGACACTCGCGGATTACAGTACAATCCAATGGCATTGGTTAAATTTCTACCAACTTCCCTCTTTCAAGGTTTAACAACTTCGCAGCGGGAGGCTAGTTACAGGTAGGTTTTCCCTGGCTATTCACTTCTAAACATATTAATGTTCGCGCGTACATTCGCCCCAAAGTAAAGGCAGCAACAGGTAGAATCGTCGCAGATCACGGGCTTGACCCTGTGGAGATCTCCATGTGAACTTAACTACTCACAGTTGAGTTCTTCTCTCCCAAAAAGTGTAGGATACCTATCGGTTTTGCACTTGAGCCTATACTCAGAAAAGGGGGCTATATCTATAGATGTTGCTGAGTGATCCAATTTGAATATGGTGCAATATACACGATACTAACGACCGACTTATAGAAGATGTGAAAGGAGATATCATGCCATCTACATTTGGTACTGGTCGAGCGATGTGCCTCTTTCTCAGGTAAGTACATGCATGGTACACAGCGACCTCTTTTTAATATTCCCAGTTGTGTAAATGCCAGCACAACACGAACCATTTTGAACTCGAATGACTCTACTAAGAAGCATGTAGAAGGGCTCGCATGAGATGTCGCAGGTCAATCCCATCAGGTCATACAAGCCATTTACACTATATAATATCGCAATCTAACCACACACCATATTAAACTAATGTCTCACCCTGACACGGATCTGTTGGGTTCTTTGTCCGCCGAACACTCTCGGCGGCTCAAGGAGCACATGGATCAAGCCCTGCTCGAGTTTATACGGCCAAATTCCGCGTCTCTGTTTGCTCAGCATGCTCCCGAGTTGGCAAAGTTCCGCGAGACTATAGCGCACAGCGATTCGAAGGACGATAATGAATTTCTACGCAGCTTCCGAGAATTCGTTCCCACCACAGACTATGAGCCTTACAGGCCATACATAGCAAAGTTCTTTGCGACCCATTGTAACGAGTCTGACGTAAAGAACCTGTTCGCCCCGGGACTGCCCTACTGCTTAGCCGTGTCTAGCATGACATCTGGCAAATCAGCAAAGACATTTCCAATATATCGACCTGCCCCGCACATGTTGCATCACCCTTTGTATTTGTCGCTCCCCCATTCAGAGGGTAGCGCTTTATCACCATCCTCTTTAGGTCTTTGGCAAGCCCTGGAAATGTACTATGAGGACGGTCGTAGCTCCAAGATGTTACCGGTCTGCTCGGTAACAGTCGGTTTTCTCCGAATGCAAATGAACTGGCATGTCGAGCAGGACAAGGATAGAATTGATTTATGGGGTAAGCCAATCGCTCTGCTTTCGCATGTGCATACTGATCTCTAGGCAACTTTCAGTTCCAGGAAAAACGGATCCATACGCAATTTCCTTGGTGAAGAGCTATCGCGCTTTCTTCATTCTCAATGCGCTATTTGCACTCGCTGACCGTCGGGTGACAATCATTCGCTTCCTCTTCGCCAGTGTATTCGTCAATTTTTTGCAATACATAGAGGATGAATGGCCTCTACTCATCGACTGTATCGAGAAAGGGATCATCCCAGACATGGAAAACATGGACCACGTGCGCGAATCTTTAGAGGTCATATTTACGTCGATTGTTACATTTCATTCAGCTCATAATTTCTCTCAGAAACATTTTACTCCAAACCCTCTTCGCGCCGCTGAACTTCGCGAAATTGGGCCTCCTGGAATGCAGGGTTGGGCAGTCCGTGTGTGGCCTGACTTGAAAAAGTTCACTGGGATCACCGGAGGTCCCTCTGCTGCATCCGTTCCAAAGGCACGTCAAGTGTAGAAGGTTGACCATGTAACTAACTGTTGTGACACAAGGTTACTCATGTCCTCGGGCCTTCTGTTGCAATGCAGGCTCCTTGTTATGGCAGCTCAGAGTGCTATATCGCCGTACCATATTTCAACGGCGACCCTAATACTGACTTCAAGGTAGTACCCGTTGATGGAGTTACCGAGTATCTAGACGTGCATTCTAACGAGCCTTCAGAGCGTGTATTGTCCGCCGTAAGAACCGTTCACTATATCCTAGCTTTGTCTGCTCATCTCTGCTGCAGTGGGAGCTTGTGACTGGAGGGCATTACGAGCCCGTCTTGACGACACGCAACGGCTTGTGGAGGTACCGCATAGGCGATGTCGTCACCGTTAAAGGCTTTGCGCCAGATGACGGATTACCCGTCATCAATTACCTTCATAGGCGAGAGTGAGTTACGATATGATTGATTTGTGGCTCAGCAGCTGATATGCCCGCCGATGAAGTGGCTCACTTGAGCTGGCGTATGGATCAACGTGTACAGAGTCACAATTGACGAACGCGATCATATCTGCCTCTACACGATGGATCGGCCAAATTACAGATTTTACTATTGTGGCCGACGACAGAGACACGCCAGTTACATATGGGTACTTGGTAGAAATTGGAGGGGAAATAGGTTTGTACTTGTTTCGGAGCTCTTCCGCGTGAATGCGCTGATTTATATTCACAGGAAAGGACGCGAAATTGGCGATACAGCAAACCTATGAAGACCTCATGAAGAACAATGAGTTCCGTGTTGCGTTTTGGCAAGGGAGAGCAAGGAAACCAACTATCCGTGTGGTGGAGAGAGGCACGTTCACAGAATATCGCAGGCAGAAATGCGACAAGACGAACATCTCGATGGGCCAGGTGAAGGTCCCCATCGTCCTATCCGACGCAACGTTTA
>Ga0310811_10012263_pt1 | contig 11117 bp, 8 predicted proteins | sample YCmetagenome_FD_207642 | JGI IMG/M metagenome (GOLD analysis project Ga0310811, IMG submission 207642) | Soil microbial communities from experimental microcosm in Duke University, North Carolina, United States - YC | ecosystem: Engineered > Artificial ecosystem > Soil microcosm > Unclassified ... | reverse complement strand
ACCAGCATCAATGAGCACCAATGGATTCAGACGATCAACACGTGCGCGCCAATAGAGCGTAGGCAGGATAAGGAAGATCGCACCGAAGAAAGCCATACCGCCTTCCCAGGTCGCAATGATATTTATTGGATGCATCAGATAACGCTGTACAAGGTCAGGCTGTTGGATAACAAAGTACAGACGTCCACCAATAAGACCGGCACCAATACACCACCAGAGGACGCGATATACCATGTCCTGACTGATCCCTTTGCTATCGCAATATTTACGGATGACCTGTAAACCGATTAAAATACCGACCACATACATTAAGCCATACCAGCGTACAGCTAACGGACCCAATTGGACCAGGATCGGGTTAATATTCACGTAAATGTAAGGAGGACCAATCCGTAACCAGCCCCAATCGAGCAGGTAAGCGAATGGAAGAAAATTCATTGCACACTCCAAAAAAATAGAAAACACTTCTTCTTGATTTATTTCGTATAATAGTATGCATTCAAGCGACTTGCAAGAGGGTGTAATTTCGTGCATAAAAAAAGAGTGTGTATTTCTCGCTTGCCATTTGCAGGCTGAGGCAAAAACATATCCTCGGTAAAGAGCGTACATGACGTTCTTTGATCAGAAGAAGCAGAAAGAGATGAGAGGTTGACCCGCTTCACAAAGCGGTAAAGGGAAACCGATCGGGGGACAAAAACGTCCCCCACATCCGTGCCCTTAAAACAGCTTGCATCAATGAGCTAATGCACACGTTCCAATGGCTCTTCAGCCAGCAAATTATGCAGTGAGTTCAGAGGGGAACCAGTACCTTTTTTACGCAACATCAAGATCTCAGCCGCGATACTGAGCGCAATCTCATCGGGCGTTTCAGCTCCCAGATCCAAACCAATCGGAGCATGAACTTGCGCCAGCCGTTCAGCAGCGATCCCTTCGCGTTGAAGTTCTCTAAATATCCGTTTCACTTTACTGGGGCTACCAATCATGCCAACATAGGCAGCAGGTGTTTCTAATGCAGCCCTCAGAGCTTCTTTATCCAGATTATGACCACGTGTAACAATAACGATCCAGCTCCCATCATCAGGCTCCACATCGTGAATTGTCTGTGGTATCTCACCAAAAACTAATTGCACCTGAGCATCAAATACAGAGGGATCAGCCAGATCACGACGATCATCAATAGCGACGATACGAAAATCAAGTTTAGAGGCCAGACGTGCCAGTGCCTGCGCAACATAGCCAGCCCCGACCAGAATCAAGCGCGACTCCATCCGCAGAACTTCAAAAAACACCTCTAAAGTGGCACCACAACTTCCAACCGCTTCTCCCTGATCCGCATCCAGATGAACATGGGTCATAAAAGAATGGCCTTCCTGCAAAGCATGAAGAGCAGCCTCAATGGCCTTACCATCAGTCTGTGTACCAGCAAAACTACCCTGAGCCATACCATCGGCATGTACCAACATTTTTGTACCGACAGGACACGGAGCAGAACCATGTGTCTTGACAACAGTGGCAACCACAACTCGTCCGCCCTGTTTCAAAGCAGTCTGGATCTCATTATACATAGCAATGGTGTTCATGATCGTCCCTTATTTCTATCAAATCCTGACCCGATGTAAGACTAAGACTCATCATTGATACTCATTCAATGAGTACTCCAAGTATAACAACTATTATATCATGATTTATCGAAGAAATGCCTCCCATAACCTGAACTATATCTAGCATACAGAGGAATGCATTCATCTGCATATATATCCATATCTACATCTTATCAACTACAAAGAAATCTAAAGAAATGTTCTTGCTTCTCATTAGCCAAAAATTTCCACCTCTCTACCCATAAAAAAGAATACATACGTGCAGCGACTTGACAAATCATGATACAAATTCTATGGTATTAGAACAAAGTTTCCAGTAAGGAGTGAGCAATGAGTGATCAGAATAATGAACAGGTATATGAAGAGCAACGTACACGCATGTTTAATCCTAATGAACATCTGATACAGCTTAAGAGTAAAGATGGCCCGAAAGATTATCTGCCCGTACAATGGCGGCTGGTCTGGTTTCGTGAACAATGTCCACAGGGCACCATTGAAACGGAAGAACTCGTCGTCGACCTTGACCGTGAAGTAGAAGAGGAAGCCTATGTCTGGAACAGTGAACGACGACGCAGCGAAAAAATCGTGAAGCATGGCAAAGGCTACGCACGATATCGAGCCACCGTTACTGATGGCAAAGGTGGCAAGGCCACGGGTACCAAATCAGAAAACGCTGCCAGCTTTCCTGATTTTGCGGAAAAGGCCGAGACAGGGGCAATAGGGCGAGCGCTCGCAGCATTAGGCTATGGAACACAATTTGCTCCTGATCTGGATGAAGCCCATCGAATCGTTGATAGCCCTGTTGATCGCCAACCAGTCCTGGCAAATGGCAATAGTTACAACAATCACAACGGATCAACAGCGCGAAACTCCACCCAGACAAATGCCAACAACCAGGCACAGAATACAAATCAGAACGGCACACGGCAGAATACTGAGGGTGGTGAGGTGCCAGCCGCTGCCACCGAGCAACAACTGGCAAGCATTCGTAAACTGTGTGAACATCTGGGGAAACCACTCCCTGAAGAAGGACTCAGTTTTGTAGGAGCCAAGAAAGTGATCCAGCAATTAACCGCAGAGTATCGTGAGTCAAAACAGCAGAGTAAAGCTTCCTGAACAGGCTATACTGATTGCTTTCAGCAGCGAGATAGCCTGTACATGGTTTGGCTCTGACGAATCCAGGGTAGCAATATGACTTTTCCGAATACGCGAGCACAGGCAGAACACCAGATGCAACAGAAATGGTATGAATTAGTGCAGGCAGAACAGATCGGTGCGACACAACAGACGCTAGAGCATTTCTATCATGCCTATTTATTGGCCGTCGAAGACTATCAACAATACTTGCAGATAGCCCAACCGACAACATCACAGCCGTCTGGTTCTCTCTCACCAACAGTCACCTCGTATCGACAGAAGTTGTAGTGCCTATACCTCTTTGAAATGTCACTCATCAGGTTAACTACGTCTAGCTAGTTGCTCCTCCGCTTCGTCTACACACAGAAGGAGATAGTAGCACAGATACTATCTCCTTCTTTTTCAGTATTCAATCTTCACCCCAGCGAGAAGCTTGATATGTGGGCTTACTGACCTTTGGTCTGGGAATGATCAGGTGAGTAAACCGTTCGATCAGAACTGGCACACGTTGTAATAAATCCTGCTGCCGTGCATAGTCTTGCTTACCCCCATATCGTTCTTGTGCATATGCCTGTGTGAGATCCGTAAGGAGAGCGGCAAGATCATCCTCATTCGTGCTTGCCAGATGCGTGCGCAACAAAACCAGGAGCCGCCGCTGATATTCAGCAGGTGTTTCATGATCACTACGCCGAATATCCTCACCCTTTTCCGCCAACGAGGTCAAAAATTCACGATAGCGAGCACGTACAGAGTGGGGGTCCAGAGCTTCAAGAGTTTGAACCTGCTGTCGCTGCTGTTGACGCTCTCTGCGCCGCTGCTGCAAAATCTGCTGCCGATCTAACCCTTCACGAATCTCTTCCTCCTCGGCTCTATCGGCTCCATGCACATTTCTATTGCGAAGAGCACGAGTAATCAACGCCACAACCAGCAATGCCAGCACAATCACAACAATACGCATAAGCAGCAGCAATGTATTATCAGTCCCCTGCGCATGAACGGAAAACGTATGAGCGAGGTCTGGTGTTTGCGGTAATTGTGTCGTTGCCTTTTTGCTAAACAAAGAGACAGAACCCAATAACAGTGCAAAAAGAAACGAACTCATCCAACCAAGGATAAAGATAATACCGTAGGCCAGCCAGCCAAGCAGCGTCCAGAGCGGCTGTAACAACAGCGCCAGCACACGAAGAGGAAGTGTCTCCAGTACAACACTCAGCAACACCAGACAGATCCAGGTCACCGTCAGCGTCAGCAACCAACCATTAGCATGTTCTTTTCCCTGCTGACGACGTTGCTCTTTCTGTAACACTTCCATGCGCGTAAAAGAGAGCGCGATCAAGCCAGAGAGGAAAAAGATTGGCATAGCGATCAGAAGCGCACCATTGAGTTGGGCCTGATTCGCGAAGGCCGCCAAGAGCGCGAACACCATGACCACCAGCAATAGCATAAAACCTATTTTAAATGCCTGAATGAGATATTCGTCACGCAAACCAATACTGGCAAAGTCTGAACCACGCTTCCAGAACCAGATGATGAGCACGATCATCACAACCATCATCGTCATATTGTCGAACAGAGCGATATGCGTACTCATAAAAAGCCCAAGCGCGATCATCATGCCAGCCAGAGCATACAGCGTGGCATAGCGCTGATTGAGCGAGCGTGTCCATAATGCCCACCAGTGTAAACCAATCATACAGAGCATAATACTGGTGGCATCAGGAATCTGATCGACAGCAGTTACCCCGAAGAAGTGCGGTATAAGTATCTGCAACACCAACGCAATAGGCTGTGTCTCCATCAGCGCAGCCGCAACAGGAATTACCAGCAATTCAATCCAATTGGAGGTGAGTCGAGCTTGCGCCGATCTCACCCTGCTGGCTGTCTCCGACGGTCTGAATGAGTTCATGCCACTTCTCCTTTCCGCCAATATACTGTACCGGAAAATTTCCGGTATCTGGCAACTCATGCTCTTCCTCTTGATCTCCAACCAGTACCAGAGAGACGGCATTGCCAGCACGCCGCCGCTCACCAAGCAGCATCATTGTTTGCTCACTCAAAGTATTGACCGCACTGACCAGCAAAATCGTCGTGCCATGCGGAAACAGATCATGCTCATTTTCCAGCATATGCTCAATTGGTGTATTATTCTCAGGCACCAGACGAGCAAAGGTCGATAAAATATGTTCGTACTGACTATTATCACGTGCAAAGGGGATAGATACACCGGGCGCTGAAACTGTGACCATCTTTGCTTCAGACACAGACATGGCTACAGCATTTTTCTCAGTATGAACCTCCGTATTTAACAGTTGTGTCGCCGTCACCATAGCGCTATTCGTCAGCACACCCACAGTATAGCCTTCATCAAGCGCCCAGGTTGCCAGTGAAGCTGCGACAGCAATACAAAATTCCTGTATTTCTCTATCCACTCCTTTGAGAACGTCTGAATAGACCCAGGTATCAAGCAAAATCAGGAAATGGCGTTCAGTTGTTGACTCATAGATCTTACTGCGCAGCTCACCCACACGAGCAGTCGCCTTCCAATCAATACGCCGTGGATCATCGCCACGCTGATATTCACGGTTCCCGGCAAACCAGAGCGGATCTTCAAGCAAATGGCGAACACCAATATGCTCCCCCATCGGAAATGCTGATGGAAAGCCCAGTGCTTCAAAAGGAATCAGCAGTGGATACACGAGTAATGTTTCATGGGCAGGTAGATAGATCTCACGTTCCAACCAGCCAAAGGGATCACTACACCGTAATCGCATTGGCCCGAAGATATGAAATCCACGTGCAGAACAGGTCATACGATAGCGACGCGTCACACGTTGATACGATTTCAACAACCAGGTATTGGTAAGAACATCCCGCCGAATCGTTTTAAAACGCGATTCCTGCGTCCCCGCAACAGTTAATGGTGGTGTAATGGCATTATCAACCTGTAGCCAGGGAAGGGGCAGCCACTTCCGATTCTCTATCATCACATGCAGCACTGCCTGCTCGCCAAAAAAGAGGTGTTGTTGCTGCACATGCTGGCGAATCAACAAATGCCGAAAAGCGATACGAAACCATATCTCTGGAATAAAACCAACCAGAAAGGTAAAAATCGCAGCGAGCAATACAATGGGTTGTCGTAACAGAATACTGAACAGAAAAAGGCCAAGCGCAACAAAATACCAGAGGCGTCGCTTCTTCAGCAGTTCCTGATCGAATTCCGTCTGTTGTGTTGATTGCTGATCAACTGTGCTCATAACAACATTTACCTTGTGACTGGCGGCGTGGAAATTGTTTCTACAGGGACAGGTATAAGTCGAACAAGTTCCTCAATCAGTTCAGTAACTCGCCGCCCACGCATACGATTACGGCTTGTCGTAATCACACGATGGCTTAAGACAAACGGTGCCAGATATTTCACATCATCCGGCTGCACATAATCACGTCCCTGGATCGCTGCATACGCTTCGCAGGCGCGATACAGGGCCAATGTGCCCCGTGGACTGACGCCCAGTTGAAGAGCATCATGGGAACGTGTTGCCCGGACGATAGCCAGTAGATAGCGCTCAACCTCCGGCTGCCACTGCACCTGGCGAATGGCCTGTTGTAAACCAACAAATTCATCCGCACTGACCACCGATTGTAAGCGCTCAAACGGCTCTTCCTGTTTGAACCGATGGAGAATTGCCTGCTCTTCCTCTTCATCTGGATATCCCATCTGCACACGGAGCAAGAAACGATCAAGTTGTGCTTCCGGCAGCGGGAATGTGCCTTCCAATTCAACAGGATTCTGTGTCGCGATCACCAGAAAAGGCCGTGGTAATACATGACTATCACGCTCGACAGTTACCTGACGCTCCGCCATCGCCTCTAACAACGCTGATTGCGTACGCGGTGTCGTCCGATTGACCTCATCGACCAGCAGAATCTGAGCGAAGATTGGCCCCTGACGGAAAATAAACGCATTATCCTTCTGATCGTAATAGCTCACACCAATGATATCAGTCGGCAACAGATCAGGAGTTCCCTGCACACGCTGGAACGTCGCCCCAAGCGAACGTGCCAGTGATTTCGCCAGCACCGTCTTCCCCATCCCCGGCACATCTTCCAGCAACACATGACCATCGCTAAGCAGAGCCACCAGCAAGAGATTGATAACATCCACTTTACCAATAATGACGCGCCCGACATTCTGGCGTATCCGTTCCGCATACAGTTGTACGTCAGCCAAAGCAGGAACAACAGATTCGTGAGCCATCGCGCTGTATCTCCAAATCTTGCTCGCTCTCGTGAGAGATGAAAAGAGAGGATCGATTGCTGAGAGCGGAAATATATCTATGAGAGGACAGTTCATATGAGACAAAAAAAGCAGCCAATTGTGGCTGCTCAAAACTTACCTTAAAATCATAACATATCTCAGCAAAATTTTCAAGGGTAAAATGACAAAAATAAGAGGAAAATTCATATCTACAGGAAATTCATCGAAGGGAGAGAAGGCATTGGTAGCGCGAAGAGCATAAAAAAAGAGAAGCAATTTTTTTGCCCCTCACAATTGACTCTTTAAATATAACATATTCGCGCCGAAAAATCAAGGCATCAACGATGCATATTTGAAAAAAGGGATTAAAAAAGAGAGATTCGGTTTTTATGGCTGAATCTCTCTTTTTTGTCGCTGGCTCTTTACAGAGTATGCACAAAGGAGACAATAGCTCTGTAGATAGCGGTTGGATCATCAAACAAAATATAATGGCCCGCATTGGAAACTGTCACCAACTGCGAACCAGGAATTTCGCGATGTAATCGCTCCCCGTATGAGAGAGGCACTTGCTGATCTTTCTCACCCCAGATGATGAGCGTCGGCTTATTCATCACCTTCAAATCAGACGCAACTGAATTAAGATAGTAAGGAACGAGGTTACGCACATGCTGGAAGAGCACCTCTTTCCCTAAATGGCTATTCCAGGGTTCAACAAAATCATTGAGCACTTTACTAAAACTCTGTGTATTTTCCACAGCAGCGGGCAACGTCTCACGCAAGTTATGGATAAGATCCTCGACCTCCGTATGTTGTGGAGCATCGAAATCACGTCGCTTCTCCATCTCCGTCAGCGGCCAGTTCTCAGCAAATGAATGCAGATAGCTGATCGTATCAATCAAAACCAATGCACGCACCTGCTCACGATAGAGACGTGTCGCCAGAACCTGAGCAACACCACCACCAAGACCATGACCGATCAGAATGATATTCTTAAGTTGAAGATCTTTAAACAAAAAGGACAGCACATCGGCATGGCCCCAGACCGATGTATCAGCAGGCCAGGGACGATCAGATTGACCATAACCAAGCATATCAAAAGCATAAATAGCATGATTTAATCCAGCTAAACGCTTCATCGTCTCATCCCAGACAAAAGCACCTGCTGGAATATCGTGGAGCAGCACAATCGCACCATCAGTGCCGTATTCTTCACCCTGCACCATATAGCTGATATTATAATGAACAGAATGTCCTGTACGCCGCTGACGTGCATCAGTAACGTCAGATGTCTTACTAACCATAAGTCCCCTCTTTATGAGAATTACAAATGATTGCAATAGTTCAGGCTTACAAACTCCTGGTATACACAGGCGAACGACGACACGCTTACCAAACGTGCCCTCGTCCACCTATGTTCCTAAGATCTGCATGTAGATACTATAACTCATTCGCCGCCTGACGTACAGAGCACCCGCCAGGTACGCTACCGTTTTTCAAATTGCCTTTCTTTTTTTATGCCGCCTGATAGAGGTGAGGAAGCATGCTGTAAAGATCAGCAAGCTCAAGCATTAGAACTTATTCTATTCACCTGATCTTGCAACGTCAAGCATTTCACCCCTTGCTTCACCTTCTCAACAGGATTATGTGCTATATGCTACCATGCGATAAAAAACAATACTTATTTACTCGTAATATAATAACCGACCATACCACCCATCATATGGTCATCAACATGACAGTGATAAAGCCAGGTACCAGGATTATCCTCAACATATTCAACCGTCAGCGTGGTAGCAGGCCCTAGTGTCAATGAATCGGTATACATTCCATTGTACAACCAGCGATGCCCATGTACGTGAAACACGTGGAAATTCGTACCTAAAGCCATCACACGCCAGCGCACTCGTTCCCCCACCTTCGCCGTAAATGTTGGTGTGTTACCCAGAAAAGCATAGCCGTTAAACGTATTAAAATCCTGACTGAGTTGTGGAATATCAGCCTCAAAAACATCGACAAAGCACAGAATAAATTCACGATCAACTTGCGTCGTCTTACTATCAGTAATCGCGATAACTCCATAGAGTCCCAATTGTGCGCCAAGCTCCATAATACCGCTGGTGACATTCATCGAACTATCATTGGTGCCAGTACTCCCAGGAATCATAGCTGACTTGGAATGGTCATGATACGGCCAGGTACCTACCGAACTGGCAACAACCGTCCATTCATAGGTATAGCTCTCACCAGGCATAATCGCAGTACCAGGCTTTGAGCCAAACTTCGCAATGTACGCGCCATCATTATCAGGCGTATATTGTAGTCCATGTGCATGCATACTATGAGGAAACTTGTAATACGTATCATTATTGCGAAAATGGACACGAATGGTATCGCCCACTTCTGCCCGAAATGTTGGACCGGGTATGCCTGTATTTGGTCCTATATTGTCATCGCCCGGCAAAAGCTTGCCCCAATTTTCCGTATACGCACGATAGCCAAGCGCCCAATATGATGACTGGTTCGCGGGATATTTCGTATTTGTCATATCATCAACACCAGTCGGCATTAGATTATGCAGAAAAGCATCCGCCTGTATCCAATACTCACGCAATGTACCGCCAGCTTTCTCTGTCAGATTCACAGCGGTATTATAATCTGCATTCGCGTTTGTATTGGTATCTGCGTTTGTGCAGGCGGTCAAAATAGTAGCACTACCACCCGCAAGGGCTAGTGCCCCCGTCGCAGCAGCGGTACGCCGAAAAAAACGACGCCGAGAAAAGCCTTGCTTAATAAGGTTCGGAAGTGAATTCTTCACAGATGAAGTTGATTGAGTCAATGGTTGATCATCCACGGGATACTTTGACCTTTCTCACAAGAATAGTGTGAACGCCAATACAAAGATAACAAAAAGAAATGGGATGGAAAAGATGAAAGAATTTTTCCTTTATCAGGAGTATTGCTGTGGAAAAATGAAATGAAGTTGTCAGAGGATAGCACAAGAGCACTGTATGCTTCTTGTTCCTGTGTATCCAAGGACAACTTCCAGGTAAATACTTTATATCCAGATCAGCATCAACTTAGCGACGAACAACCTCACCAGTTGATGGGTTCAAGATCAACGGTTTCACCGTTTTAGGATTGATGTTGAAATTGAACATGTTATCCAGGCTACCAGCATATGCGTCGGTTGACTGATCACCGATAGTACCGAGCTTCCAGTTATCCTCAATGAACTTCAGGACTGAAGACTGATCGGTCAGAGTGTTGTCAACATAGTTCTGCTTCGCATATGGTGAGATAACCATCAGTGGCAGGCGTGGGCCATAACCACAGCGGTCAGGATAAGCACCAGATTTCGCGGTACCGCAGGTGCCTGTTCCAGTCAACGCATCAGCAGTGCTATCTGACTGATTCACAATCGTAGGCATGACATGGTCATACCAACCATCGGAGTCATCATAAGCTAGAATAATAGCAGTGCTGCTCCACTCAGGGCTTTGCTCGATTTTATTGATGGTATTTACAAGGAAGGTCTGCTCATCCAGAGGATCAGAGTAACCAGCATGGGCATCCTCATAAGCAGGAGCCTTCAGATAGCTAACAGCAGGCATATTATTCTGAGCCAGAGCGGTCCAGAAAGATGACAGATCATACTGGTGATTTGCCTGATCAGTCTTACCAATCATCGCAGATGAAGATGGTGGCAGATGATGAGGGTTCGCAGTAGATGCATAATACTGGAAAGGCTCGTGGTGCTGAACATAGTCAGTAACTGTTGCGCCACCAACATTCTTATGGGAAGAACCACAAACAGCCTTACCATTCACATAAGATGTTGGTGTGAAACCACCCTCAAACCAGCCCCAGGTAATATTCTGCTTATTCAGGAGATCACCAACGTTGGTACCAGTCATAGAAATGGTATTGCCATTGGTAGTAGAACAGTCATCATAGGTAGGATCAGCATCGCTGATATCCGTGCCATTCACAACTGCACTTACATTCGAAGAAGCAGCAACCGCACCGTGGGTCTGTCCAGAGATGAGGTTGATCGCCCCAGGAGTAGAAGGTCCGAATTGGGTATCGAAAGAATTATCGTTTAAAGAATAATTCTGAGCATAGTT
>Ga0310811_10012261_pt1 | contig 11119 bp, 10 predicted proteins | sample YCmetagenome_FD_207642 | JGI IMG/M metagenome (GOLD analysis project Ga0310811, IMG submission 207642) | Soil microbial communities from experimental microcosm in Duke University, North Carolina, United States - YC | ecosystem: Engineered > Artificial ecosystem > Soil microcosm > Unclassified ... | reverse complement strand
CGACTCGCCCAATAAATTTCGGGCCGCTTGTCGGACCCGATGCTCGCCGTGCGTCCTCGGGACATCGAAACGCCCCTTTCTACAGGAAATCACATGCGCAGGATCGTTGTTGCCACCTTCATCAGCCTCGATGGCGTCATGCAGGCCCCTGGTGGCCCGGAAGAGGACCCGATCGGCGGGTTCGCCTTTGGCGGCTGGACGGCGCCCTACTTCGACGAAGCCCTCGGCGCGTCCCTGGGCGAGATCTTCGGACGGCCTTTCGACCTGCTGCTGGGCCGCAAGACCTACGACATCTTCGCCGCCCATTGGCCCTACACCGCTGATCCGGGCGACCAGCCGATCGCCGCGATGTTCAACCGCGTGACGAAGTACGTTGCCTCGCGCACCAACCGGAAGCTCAGCTGGAACAACAGCCGGCTGCTCGGTCCCGACGTCGTTGCCGCACTGAAGAATCTGAAGGACGAGGACGGCCCCGACATGCTGGTCCAGGGCTCCAGCGACCTCCTGCAGACACTGTGGAAGGCGGGTCTGGTCGACGAATTCAGCGTGCTTGTCTTCCCGGTGGTCCTCGGCAAGGGCAAGCGCCTGTTCGGCGACGGTGCAACCCCGTCCGGGCTGAAGCTCGTCAAGTCGCAGGCCTACCCGACCGGCGTCATCGTGGCGAACTACCGCCCCGACGGCGCGGTCAAGACCGGCAACTTCCAGGTCGCCGAGCCGACCGAGGCCGAGCTCGAGCGGCGACGCAATCTGACCTGAGAAGCCGCGCCGCCGCCGGCGGGAGCGATCGACGCACCCGTTCGGGTTCTACAGCGCCGGCAGCCCGGGCGGCATACGTCGCGCATTGGTGGCCTGCTCGTAAGCGTAGGCCAGGCGCAGCAGCGTGGCCTCGCTCCAGGCGCGGCCGGCGAAGGTGAGGCCGAACGGATAGTCCGGCGTCTCCTTGTCGCCGACCTTGCCGACAAAGCCCGCCGGCACCAGCACGCTCGGATAGCCGGCCTTGGCGGCAATGGCGGCGCCGGAATTGGCGGGAAACACCACGGCGTCGAGATTGTGCTGGCTCAAATAGGCATCGAGCCCCCGCTCCTTGGCGGACAGCAGATCCATGGCGCGCGCCGAGCGATACTCGAGTTCAGACAGGTCGCCGCGCGTCGCCTCGGCGGCTAGGAAGAGATCCTGGCCGAAGCGCAGCGCCTTGTCGGCGTTGGCCTGGTTGAAGGCGATGATGTCGGCCATGGTCTTGATCTCGGTGCCGACCGCCCAGTCGCGCAGATAGAGATTGAGGTCGCGCTTGAGCTCGTAGAGGAACACGATCGGCGGCGTCGCGGCATTGCCCTTGCCCCGGCTGAGCGGATTGCGGTTGAGCACGCCCATGGTGGTGCCGGGTCCGCCGATCCAGCCCGCCGTCGGCATGCTGGCGCGCACGAGAGTGGCGCCGCAATCCTGCAACGCCTCGATCACCTTCACCATCACCGCCTTGGCGTCCGCCGGCAGTCGGCCGAAATAGACGTCGTTCAGCGGATCGGCGGGATCGCTCGGCACGCCGATGCGCGCGCCCTTCAGTCCGTCCTTGTCGAGCCCAGCGGTGTAGTCGTCGGGCCGCTGCAGCGGCTCCGTCGCGGGATCCAGCGGATCGCGCGCCGCCAGCACGTTCAGCAAGATCGCCGCGTCGCGCACGGTACGGGTGAGCGGACCGGCGGTATCCTGGCTGTGCGAGATCGGCAGGATGCCGGCGCGGCTGATCAAGCCGACCGTGGGCTTCACCGTGACCACGCCATTCTGAGTCGCCGGGCTGAGCAGTGAGCCCGAGGTCTCGGTGCCGATCGCCGCGGCGCACAGGCCCGCTGCGACCGCGACAGCGGAGCCCGAGCTCGACCCGCCCGGCAGCACCACGGGGATGCCGCGATCGTCGAGCAGCGCCGGCGCGTAGGGGTTCTTCACTTGACCGCCCAGCGAGCTGTATCCCGAGGGCATGTCGATGGCGATGATGTTGGCGAACTCGGTGAGGTTCGCCTTGCCCAGGATCACCGCACCGGCCGCGCGCAGCTGCTTGATCACCGTGGCGTCGTCCTTGGCGTGCGCACTGTCGAGGGCGAGCGAACCCGCTGTCGTGTGCTGCTTGTCGCCGGTGGCGATGTTATCCTTGACCAGGATCGGCACGCCGGCGAGCGGCAGGCGCGCCGATGGCTTGACGGCATCGAGACCGGCAGCAATCGGCAGCGCATCGGGATTGACCTGGCGGACGGAATTAAGGCCTGGCCCACCGCTGTCATAGGCTTCGATGCGCGCAAGATAGGCGCGCGCCAGAGTGCTGGCGGTGGTCTTGCCGTCGGCAAGGGCGCGTTGCAGGTCAGCAAGCGAAGCGTCCTCGACAGCCATGCCAGCCTGTGCCGCGGCGCGCCCAGTAGCCATGGCGCCGATCGCCACAGGAAGGACGGCAAGGTCGCGCCTCGTCAAATCGCCGTGGCGACCGCGCGATGTCACCCGTGGTTTCTCTGATTTGGCCATGCCTGCTTCTCCGAAGCTCGTGGGCGTCTATGATACCAGTGGACACATCTCTCTTTCCTCCCCGATTACGGGGAGGAAAGAGAGATGTGTCCACTCGCCTGCAGCGTCGGACGCCGGCACCCAGCGGAGCGGGTAAAGAAGAATGGGCGGGCGGAGCGCCCGCGGTCCGCATGAAGCCGATCGACCTACAGCGCGCGCGGCGTAAGCAGGTCCGACAGGCCGACGCGGTGGAGCATCTCTGCGCCAAGCCGGTCGAGCACCGAAAAGCCGACGCCGGCGCCGTCCTGGGTGGGATCGATATGGACCCGGAACGGCCGCTTGCCGAACGGCGCGTCGACCACCCTCACGATCGCCTCGGCGACCGCCGCGACGTCGGCATCGGGCGGGCACCGGTGATGAGAATGATGGCGCTCATGACGATTTCCTCGATCTCGGATCGCCTGATCTCGGGCTGGCTGGTTTCAGATGATGCCGCCGTTGGCGCGCAGGACCTGGCCGTTGATCCAGGCGCCGTCGGGGCCGGCGAGGAAGGCGACGGCATTGGCGATGTCCGCGGGCTGGCCGAGGCGCTCGAGCGGCGCCAGCTTGGCCAGGTGGTCGATCACCTCCTTCGGCTTGCCGTCGAGGAAGAGCGCCGTTGCGGTCGGGCCCGGCGCCACGGCGTTGACCGTGATGTTGCGGCCGCGCAGTTCCCGGGAAAGGATGTGCGTCATCGCCTCGACGCCCGCCTTGGTGGCAGCGTAGACGGCGTAGGTTGGCTGGTAGAGGCCGACGACGCTTGACGACAGGTTGATGATCCGCCCGCCGCTCCGCATCCGCCGCGCCGCCTCGCGCAGCGTGTTGATGGTGCCTCTGAGGTTGATGGCGATGTGGCTGTCGATCAGGGCGTCGTCACTGGCCTCGAGAGTCGCCAGACGCATGATGCCGGCATTGTTCACCAGAACGTCGATCCCGCCGGCGGCCTCCTCCGCGGCGTCGAACAGGCGCTTCACCGCGGCCGAGTCGCTGACGTCGGCCTGAACGGCAAGGGCGTTACCGCCTGCCTGCTTCAGCTTGGCGACCAGGGCCTCCGCTTCCGTTGCCTTGCCGGCATAATTGATGACGACCGTGAAGCCGTCGGCCGCCAGCCGCTCGGCGATCGCCGCGCCGATGCCGCGCGAGGAACCCGTGACGATCGCTACCCGGTTGCCGTTCGTGGACATCGCACTCCTTCGTCAAATCGTGGCCGAACCATGCGCCCGGGTCCGGGAGGAGACGAATTGTCCATGCGGTCAGCACCACCTATACGTTGGTATGCCCGGCACGTCGGTGGTGCGCCGGGCAATCCCTCGCGGGTGGGACGGGCCATAGTCCGGCCAGGACGCATCGCTATTGGACGCCGCGTGCCGGCGGCGCGCGCGATCCGGTTCCGAAGGCCATGAGATCGACCGCAACACACCAGCATACGTCGTCCGACATCACCGCCTGCACGGGCGTAACGTCGGGGCGCATACCATCGGCCGTGGCGCGAACTGAGATATCGCGATCGGCAATGATGCCCACCAGGAGCCTGGCATCGCATACCGGCAGACCAGCGCGTGCAACCGCTCTCGCTGCGTGCCGTTTTGCTAAAGCACGTCTCCGGCGCGAGACAGGAGGGTCGCCATGAGCGGCAGGAAGAAGAGCGCGAGTCGGAAATGGTCGGCCGAGGTGACCCGGCACAGCGACGCCCTCGACCTCGAGAAAGAGGTCTTCAAGAAATCGCCGGCAGCCATCGCCCGGTCGCTGAAGCGTTCGGCCGAGAGAAGCCATCGCCGCAAGGCCAGCCCGTACCAGTCGGCGATGTCGATGCTGACCTTCTATATCAATCGGGCCGGCAAAGGGATTTCGGCTTCCCAGCGCAGGAAGCTCGAGACCGCCAAGGGCAAGCTCAGGCAGGCTTTCGGCCGGGAAGCCTGATGCCTCAAGTTGCCGGTTGAGGCTTTGCACGCATTGGACTGCGGCTGTCTGTTCCGATGGGCGACCGCACCGCGACCTCGAACGTCGACGATCCAAACGTGCCCCGCCCGACAGGGTTGATCGCCATCGGCAGGGCAGCGTAACGTTCCCCCAGAAGCGGGGTTAGATGGTGGTCCGGTCAAGTGATCCCACGCCGCGTCTGGGAAGGGACGGCAGATGGGATCACGCGCTCGCGGCGCCGGTCGGAGCCGGTGCTGAATGGCTGCCGACGGACCTGCGCTAACGCCGCCAATCTTCTTGCGCCGGGCTGACGCGATCCTGTCGCGCGCCGAGGACGGCCTCAACCTGGTAGCGGCGCTCGCCATCTTCTTCCTGATGTTCGTCGGCGTGGCGCAGATCATCGGCCGCACCGTCTTCGACTTCGCGATCTACGGCTATATCGACTGGATCGAGCAGGCGTCGTCGCTGTTCGCCTTCCTGGGAATAGCCTACGCCCAGCGCCTGGGCAGCCATATCGGCATGGACCTGACGCTGTCGTGGCGGCCCGCGGCGCGCTGGCGAATCGAATTGCTCGGCGTCGTCATGACGATGGCCATCGTCACCGTGCTGGTCTACGCCAGCTTCACCAACTTCGTGCGCGCCTGGTCGATCGGCGATTCGACCATGGACATCCGCCTGCCAACCTGGCCCGCCAAGCTGATGGTCCCGCTGGCGCTCGCCATGCTGTGGCTGCGCCTGGTGCTGCAGATCTGCGGCTACCTCCGCATGATCGCCCACCCCGACGCCGATCCCGTCGCGGTGCCGAAGCTGATGACGATCGAGACTCAAGTTCAGGACGAGATTGCCGACGCGCTCGGCCGGGAGCAGTCGCGATGATCGAGTTCGACCCTTTGACCATCGGCGGCATCGGCGTCGCCGCCTTGCTGGCGCTGTGCTTCGCCGGCGTGCGGTTCGCCTTTGCCGGCGCACTGGTCGGCACGGCGGGCCTGGTGTGGCTGATCGGCTGGGATGCCGGGATCCGCACCGCCGGCATCGCACCCTATACAGCCGGCGCCAACTACACCCTGTCCGTCCTGCCGATGTTCATCCTGATCGGCTACCTCGCCTACTACGCCGGCATCACCCAGAGCGCCTTCGAGGCGGCGCGCCGCTGGTTCGGCTGGCTGCCGGGCGGACTCGCCACTGGTACGATTTTCGCGGTCGCCGGCTTCTCGGCGGTGTCCGGGGCGAGCAGCGCCGCCGCCGCCGTGTTCGCCAAGGTGGCGATCCCGGAGATGCTGCGGGCGAAATACGACAAGCGCCTTGCTGCCGGGGTCTGCGCGGCCGGCGCCACGCTCGATTCGCTGATCCCGCCCAGCACCCTGCTGGTGGTCTACGGCATCATCACCGAGCAATCGATCGGCAAGCTGCTGGTCGCGGGCTTCGTGCCGGGGATCGTGTCGGCATTGATCTACGCCATCATCGTCACCTGGCGCTGCTGGCGGAACCCCGAGCTCGGCCCGCGCATCACCGGCTACACCTGGCCGCAGCGCGTCAAGTCGCTGCCCGCGACCACGCCGATCTTCCTCGTCATCCTGATCATCTTCCTCAGCATGTATTTCGGCTGGGCGACGCCCACCGAGGCCGGTGCGCTCGGCGCCTTCGCGGTGTTCGGCTTCGCCCTCAAGGAAGGCATCAACCGCGGCGAACTGCGCCAGTGCCTGCTCGATTCGGCCAAGCTCACGGTGATGATCTTCACGGTGATCTGGGGCGTGCTGATCTTCGTGCGCTTCCTGGGCTTCTCGGGGATGCCGGAGGCGGTGTCGCGCTGGGTAACCGACCTCAATATGCCGCCACTCGCGATCCTGCTGGCGATCTACCTGCTATATTTTATTCTCGGCACGGTGCTCGAGGGTATCGGCATGTTCCTGCTGACCCTGCCGGTGGTCTTTCCCGTGATCGTATCGCTGGGCTATGACCCGATCTGGTTCGGCATCGTGCTGGTCAAGCTGTCCGGCATCGCCTCCCTGTCCCCGCCGGTCGGCCTCGTGGTGTTCGTGGTGAACGGCGTGCGGCCGGACATTCCCGTGCGCGACATCTTCAAAGGCATTTGGCCGTTCATCTTCGCCGATACCATCACGCTCGGCGTGCTGACCGCCTTCCCCGAGATCGTCACCTTCATTCTCGAAAGCACGGATTGAGATTTCAAAGGGAGGAAGTCGTCATGAAGCGCAGAACGCTGTTGTCGAGTGGCCTGGGAGCCGCGGCACTCGCCGCGGCGCCGGCCAGAGCCGCCGACAAGGTCACCTGGAACTGGGCCCTCTACGGCCCGCCGCGCGCAGTCACCGTGTGCATGGAGCATCTGGCCAAGGTCGCCAAGGAGAAGAGCGGCGGCAACTTCGTCATCAACCTCAAGTACAACGAGCAACTCGGCGACGCCAAGGACATGCTCGACGGGCTGAAGGTCGAGGCCTTCCAGGGCGCTTTCGTCGCCTTCTCGTACGCGCCGGCGAAGACGCCGCTGCAGGGCGTGCTCGACATGCCGTTCCTGCCGATTCCCGACCTGGTCACCTCGCACAAGGTGCAGGACGCCTACCAGACCTGGAAGCCCGTGGCCGACGAGCTGGCCAAGTGGAATGCCTGGCACTTCATGACGGTCCTTCTGCCGCAGTACGAGTTCATGGGCGTCGGCAAGCCGCCGCGCAACCTGGAGGACTGGAAGGGCATGCGGGTACGCGCGCTCGGCGGCCTGGGCGACGCCATGAAACTGCTCGGCGCGATCCCCACCTCGGTGTCGGCGCCGGAAGTCTACACCGCGCTCGAGCGCGGCATGTTCCAAGCCGCATCCTTTCCCTTCGCCTATAGCTTCACCGCCTACAAGCTGCACGAAGTGTCCAAATGGTACACGCGCGGCATGCAGCTCGGCATCATCCACAATTCGCTGGTGCTGAGCCAGACGGCCTGGAAGGCCCTGCCCGACGAGTACAAGAAAATCCTCGAAGAGGCCAAGCCCGAAGCCTACCGGCTGCAGATCGCGGCCTACGAGGAGGCCGACAAGAAGTCGATCCCGCAGTTCGAAAAGCGCAAGCTCGAGGTCATCAAGGTCTCGTCCGAGATGCGCGAGAAGCTGATCTCCACCGCGGGACGGGCGGTGTGGGACCAGTGGGCCGCCGAAGCCGAGAAGAAGGGCCTGCCCGGCAAGGAAGCGCTCGACCGCGTGCTGTCGCTGGCCAAGCAGGTGACGAACTGAGAGAGCGGCGCCCCTCTTGATCTCGAGTTCCTCCCGATAATCGGGGCCGGGAGCATCCGCAAATGGGCGCGCCTTTCATTCTTCTCCCCAGCTTCGCTGGAGAGGTGCCACGTCATACCGGACGGAGGGGTCATGAGTCACAAAGGACATCAGGGCCATGGCTCATGACACCTCCTTCGCCGGAAGACACCTCCTATGAAAATGGGGCGGTAACCCGACCCATTTTCCCGGCATCGTGGTGCGCGCCGGGCGTGCTGGGTGTCTCCTATGAAAATGGGGCGGTAACCCGCCCCATTTTCCCAGCATCGTGATGCGCGCCGGGCGTGCTGGGTGTCTCCCCGGCAGAGCTGGGGAGGTGAATGACAAACCGCGGCGCTCGCCCTACTCCGTGCGAACGTAGCCGTAGCGCAGGTTCGACGGCTCCATGGCCGCCAGCGCGTACTCCTTCTTGAGCGCGGCGAAGCGGTCCTCGGAATAAGCCGGCATCGGCGTATGGGACGCCGCTTTCAGCTTGACGTTGTACATCCGGGTGGCGTTGCCGGAGAACATCATCTGCTTGACCGCGCTGTTGGCGTGTCCGAGTGCGGCGAAGCCGTATTTTTTCTGCATGTCCTCCGGGATCTCGAGCCGACGCATCGCCTCGATCTGCCATTGCGGCGAGCCGTACCACACCGAGTCGGTGCCCCACAGGACATGATCGGCGCCCATGCCCTTGATCAGCGTGCCGACCAGCGCGGCGCAGAACTTGGGATGGGCCACCGCCGAGTTGGCGAACGACGTGCCGAGCTCGGCATAGACGTTGGTGACCCCGTATTTCTGCGGAATCTCCGCGAGATCCGAGACCCATTTCATGCGGCCGGTCTGCTCGAACTCGGCCCAGGCCTGGTCCGGCAGCTCGAAGGCCGGACGCAAGCAGGAGTGATACATCACGAAATTCATCTGCGGCCAGTCCTTGGCGGCCTTGCCGATGTCCGCCGCCGTCGCGTACTCCCACACGCCGGCATACGATTTCTCGTAGTCAGGCGGCAGCAGTCCCTTGTGGATGCAGATCGTGGTGATGCCGGCCTTCACCGCCTTGTCGTAAAACGGATACATCAGCGCCTCGTCGTCGAGCCGCCACGGAAACTTCGACGGATTGAGCGGGTCGCCGATCGTGTAGCCCTTCCATGAATCGGGCTTGTGGACCTCGATCGCCTTGTCGACCGCGTCCATCCAGCCGGGTTGCTTGGGCGTGATCAGGCTATGCGCCAGCAGGCGGCGCGAGCCGGCAAAGCCGTTGATCAGCTCGCGCGCCTTGGCCATCTGGTCGTTCGACAGGAACCACCAGGTCGGGTCGTCGAACGGCGCACCGCTCAGCAGCGCCAGGCTGGTATCGCTGTCGTAGAACACCTCCTTCACGTAGTTCTGGAACTTGTAGCGGCCGAGCGAGCTCACGCCCTCCTCCTGCAGCTGCTTGTTCCAGTGCTGGCTCGCGAACTTGGCGAGATCCAGGAGCTCCTTGTGGTCGAAATCGTCGCGCACGAAATGGGTCTGCACGTCGAAGATGAACTGCCCGGCGAGGCTCGCCGCGCGGGCCTGCGTCACCTCGGGCTGGCGGGCCTCGGCCGGCGAGACCTGGAAGACGTTGCCGTAGATCTCGTTCATGGCAAGGAAGGCGGCAGCCATGCCGCAGCCCGTGCGCAGGAACTGCCGGCGGTTTAGGCCGAGCCGGCCGGCATTGGCGTCGGCGAGCTCGTTGATGCGCGCCTCGACCTTCTTTTGGGTGGCGCTCTGCCGCGGCGGCAGATACTCGCCATTGGAGACGATCTGGGTCGGTATCGGCATGGCCGCCGCCCCCGTCTCGGCGCCTTGGACGAGACGTTGTTCGCGTTCACTGAGCCAGGTACCCATCGCTTTCCTCCGTCTTGTTGATGATCGGGAAAGGCCCGATCGACGCACGCAGGGCGCTGCATGCGCTCGGCTACGACAAGGATGGCTTTGACGTCCGGGTAGGTACGCGGTGTGCTCGAAACGTGGAGAGGCAACGCTCCAGGCCATCGGCCGTCGTCGTCCGATCGCGAAAAGCCGGTGCCCTGCACGGCGCCTCGCGGACGGGCCTCTTTTCCTCCTGAGTGTCTCCCGGAAAACTGGACATGCCGTTACCCCGGTTGCACGCCGGGGAGACTAGAGACCGGGAGCCCTCCCCGTCCAGTGCCGCACCTGCACATCTTAAGCGCGCGTTTTCCCTCTCTGGCTCGGCTCTATGGCGTCGACACCTCTGGATTCTCGCTCCCGAGCCAGTTTGCGCTTCGCACCCGGCCGACGCACAATGATGGCGTTTGCCGAACAGAGCGTATGGAGCGACGCGTGCCGTCCACGATTTCCCAGCCGGTCGCCGCGTCGCTGACGCGCGCCGCCATCTTTCTCGTCGTGACCGTGAACGACGGCCCGCAACACGAGGCTACCGCGCGCGGCCTGTGCGCCGACGTGGCGGGGTTGGTGCGTTCCGTCGGCTTCCGTGACCTCGAAGCCCGGCTGTCCTGCGTCATGGCGTTCGGCTCCGACGCCTGGGACCGGCTGTTCGGTTCGCCGAGGCCGAAGGAGCTGCACCCGTTTCGCGAGATCAAGGGGGCGCACCACGCCGTCGCGACGCCGGGCGACATCCTCTTTCACATCCGCGCCATGCGCATGGATCTGTGCTTCGAATTGGCGGCCCAGATCATGGCCAGGCTCGACGGCGCCGTCGTCGCGGCCGACGAGGTGCACGGCTTCAAGTACTTCGACGACCGCGACCTGCTGGGTTTCGTCGACGGCACCGAGAACCCAGTCGACCAGGAGGCCCTCGATGCCACGGTGATCGGCGAGGAGGATGCAGCGTTCGCCGGCGGCAGCTACGTGATCGTCCAGAAGTACCTGCACGACCTGAAAGGCTGGAATGCGGTGCCGGTCGAGCAGCAGGAAGGCTTCGTCGGCCGCACCAAGCTCAGCGACATCGAGCTGGACGATGCGACCAAGCCCAGCTTCGCCCACAACGCCCTGACGGTGATCGAGGAGAACGGCCAGGAACTGAAGATCGTGCGCGCCAACATGCCGTTCGGCGAGGTCGGCAAGGGCGAGTACGGCACCTACTTCTGCGGTTATGGCCGCTCGCCGAGCCGCGTCGAGCGCATGCTCGAGAACATGTTCGTCGGCAACCCGCCCGGCAACTACGACCGCCTGCTCGATTTCAGTCGTCCGGTGACCGGCACCCTGTTCTTCGTGCCGACGGCGACGTTTCTGGACGAGGTCGTGGCCGCGCCAGCTGCTCCCGCGACGTCGGAGCAACCGTCGGACGGCAGCGCGCCGGAGGCCAAGCCCGAGTCGCAGCCAGTGCCGAGTGACGGTTCACTCGGCATTGGCTCGATGAAGCCTCGATGAGTCTCCTCCCATGAAAACGGGGCGGTAACCCGCCGCATTTTCCCGGCATCG
>Ga0310811_10012260_pt1 | contig 11119 bp, 12 predicted proteins | sample YCmetagenome_FD_207642 | JGI IMG/M metagenome (GOLD analysis project Ga0310811, IMG submission 207642) | Soil microbial communities from experimental microcosm in Duke University, North Carolina, United States - YC | ecosystem: Engineered > Artificial ecosystem > Soil microcosm > Unclassified ... | reverse complement strand
GGCATTCAGATCAAGGCGAGCTTACTTCTTCTTCGCGACCTTGCGGGTCTTCTTCGCAGTCTTCTTCACTGCGCTCTTCGCCTTCTTAGCCTTCTTAGCTTTCTTAGCCATGTTGCCCTCCTAATGTTAGTGAGATGGCTTATTCGCTGTGTGCACTCGGGAATCGAAATGCACTTCATTTCGAATACACCAACAGAACGAAAAAAACAGTGTCCCACTTAAGGAAGTGTTGACGCAGGAAGTCGCGCAACTGCGCAGCGTGATTTGCGAAGACGACGCGACGCTGCGAAAAGGAATTGCAAAAAACGCCGTTGCGGCCGACATCGGCGATTGTCAAGATCGCAGGAAAGCCTAGCGCTGAAGCACTTTCAGCAACTCACACATGATGCGCATCATGCGCGAATGATGTACCTGTGAGTCGCTCGGAAGCCTTCGGAGGCGCTGTCGTGGACTCCGAGTCTTCAGTTTTTGCAATCAAAAAATTTTCATCGTTAACGGCGTCGGCTCGCGCAAGCACGCACCGACACCGCCTCTTGTTGCGAATCGCTGATGAGCGATTCGCAACTGATCAGAGCACGCGAGAGCTTCGAGAGAGACGTCAGAAGACGTTGAGAGGCTCGTTCAGATGCCGAGCTTGGACTTCAGAAGGTCGTTGACGGCCTGCGGATTGGCCTTGCCGCCGGACGACTTCATCACCTGACCGACGAACCAGCCGAGGGCTTGCGGCTTCGCTTTCGCCTGCGTCAGCTTGTCAGGATTGGCCGCGATGATCTCGTCGACCACCTTCTCGATCGCGCCGAGGTCGGTGACCTGCTTCATGCCGCGCGCTTCGACGAGCTCGCGCGGGTCGCCGCCTTCCTGCCAGACGATCTCGAACAGGTCCTTGGCGATCTTGCCGGAGATGGTGCCCTCGCCGATCAGGTCGACGATGGCGCCGAGCTGCGCGGCCGAGACCGGCGAGTCCGCGATGCCTTGCCCTTCCTTGTTGAGGCGGCCGAACAGCTCGTTGATCACCCAGTTGGCCGCGACCTTGCCGTCACGACCCTGGTTCTTCAGCTTGCCAAGCACGGCCTCGTAGAACTCGGCGCTCTCGCGCTCGGCCACCAGCACGCTGGCATCATAGGGCGACAGCGCAAAGTCGGCGATGAACCGGCTTCGCTTCTGGTCCGGCAGCTCCGGCAGGTCCGTCTTCAACTCGTCGACAAAGGCCTGGCTGAACTCGAGCGGCAGCAGGTCGGGATCGGGGAAATAGCGGTAGTCATGCGCTTCTTCCTTGGAGCGCATCGAGCGCGTCTCGCCTTTGCCCGGATCGTACAGCCGGGTCTCCTGCTCGATCACCCCGCCGTCCTCGATGATCTCGATCTGGCGTCGCGCCTCGAACTCGATCGCCTGGCCGATGAAATTGATCGAGTTCATGTTCTTGATCTCGCAGCGGGTGCCGAGCGGCCCGCCCGGCTTCCGCACGGAGACGTTGACGTCGGCGCGCAAGGAGCCCTTCTCCATGTCGCCATCGCAGGTACCGAGATAACGCAGGATCGAGCGCAGTTTGGTCACATAGGCTTTCGCTTGCTCGGCGTCGCGGATGTCGGGCTTGGAGACGATCTCCATCAGCGCCACGCCCGAGCGGTTGAGGTCGACATGGGACATGCTCGGGTTCTGGTCGTGCAGCAACTTGCCCGCGTCCTGCTCCAGATGCAGCCGCTCGATGCCGACGGTCGCCGTCTTGCCGCCGTCGAGCTCGAGGGTGACCTCGCCCTCGCCCACGACCGGCGACTTGTACTGGCTGATCTGGTAGCCCTGCGGCAGGTCGGGATAGAAATAGTTCTTGCGATCGAACACCGAGCGCAGATTGATCTTCGCGTTCAGCCCAAGGCCGGTGCGCACCGCCTGGCGAACGCATTCCTCGTTGATGACAGGCAGCATGCCCGGCATCGCCGCATCGACCAGCGAGACATGGCTGTTCGGCTCGCCACCGAACGCGGTCGAGGCGCCGGAGAACAGCTTCGAGTTCGAGGTGACCTGGGCATGGACCTCCATGCCGATCACGACTTCCCAGTCGCCGGTTGAACCCTTGATCAGCTTGCCGCTCGCCGCCGTCATGTCCTTGCACCCTCGATCAACGCGGAGACGATCCGCTCCCATTCGGCCTCGAGTGAATCTTTCGCCGCGGGCTTATCCGCCCGCCGATACCAATAGCCGGCGTTGGAGAGATCGCCCTCGACACGGTGCAGATAGGCGTGCACCCAGGCCGAATTGGCGTCGCTCTCGTCCTGCACGATCTTGTGCGCGGCATCCCAGTCGCCCTTTGCTGCCCACCACAGAGCCGCGAGCGGCGGCGACAGCCCGGCTGCAGGCTTCGCATCAGAGAGGCTGGCTTTGAAGTCCGCCATGGCTCACCACCATTTTTCCGGCGTGAAGCGGCCGGCGGCCTGCTCGATCACCTCACCGAGCGAAAACAGCGTCTCCTCGTCAAAGGCGCGGCCGACCAGCTGCAGGCCCAGCGGGAGCCCTTGCACATCCTTGCCGGCAGGCATCGCGATGCCCGGCAGACCCGCCATGTTCGCCGGCACCGTGAAGAGGTCGTTGAGATACATCTCGACGGGATCGGCGCCGCCCTTCTCGCCCAAGCCAAAGGCGGCCGACGGTGTCGCGGGGGTGAGGATCGCGTTCACGCCCTTGGCGAAACAGTCCTCGAAGTCTTTCTTGATCAGCGTGCGCACCTTCTGCGCGCGAAGGTAATAGGCGTCGTAATAGCCGGCCGAGAGCACATAAGTGCCGATCATGACGCGGCGGCGCACTTCGTCGCCAAATCCCTCGGCGCGCGTCGCCTCATACATGTCGCCGATCGAGCGGCCGGGTAGGCGCAGGCCGTAGCGCACGCCATCATAGCGCGCGAGATTGGACGAGGCTTCCGCCGGCGCCACGATGTAATAGGCCGGCAGCGCGTATTTGGTGTGCGGCAGCGATACGTCGACCATCTCGGCGCCGGCGGCCTTCAGCCAGGCCGCGCCTTCAGCCCAGAGCTTCTCGATCTCAGCCGGCATGCCGTCGAGACGGTATTCCCTGGGAATGCCGATCTTCATGCCCTTCACGGACTTGCCGATCGCGGCCTCGTAATCCGGCACCGGCCGATCAACCGAGGTGGTGTCCTTGGGATCGTGGCCGGCCATCGAGCGCAGTAGGATCGCGCTATCACGCACCGTGCGACCGATGGGACCGGCCTGGTCGAGCGACGATGCAAACGCCACGATGCCCCAACGCGAGCAGCGGCCATAGGTCGGCTTGATGCCGACGGTTGCCGTGAACGCCGCCGGCTGGCGGATCGAGCCGCCGGTGTCGGTCGCGGTCGCACCCATGCAGAGCAGCGCAGCCACCGCGGAAGCCGAGCCGCCGGAGGAGCCGCCCGGCACCAGCGTGGTGTTGCTGCCGTCGCGCCGCCAGGGATTGGCGACCGGGCCGAAGCACGAGGTCTCGTTCGACGAGCCCATCGCGAACTCGTCATTGTTGAGCTTGCCGAGCATGACCGCGCCGTCGCGCCAGAGCTGCGAGGTCACGGTCGACTCGTAGGTCGGCACGAAATCGCCGAGGATCTTCGAGCAGGCCGTTGTGCGCACGCCCTTGGTCGCGAACAGGTCCTTGATCCCGAGCGGAATGCCGGCGAGCGGACCGCCATTGCCCTTGCCGATCTTGCCGTCGGCCTCGCGCGCCATGGCGCGAGCCTGCTCGGGCGTCTCCAGCACGAAGGCATTAAGCGAACGCGCTTCCTCGATCGCCTTCAGATGGGCATCGGTCAGCTCAAGCGAGGTGAAAGACTTTTTCGCGAGGCCATCCCTGGCCTCGGCGAGCGTCATCGACGTGAACAGTGTCATTTATTGATCGGGCTGCAGAAGAACGGAGAGAGAGTCTTGTCGTTGGCCGGGTCGTCTTTTTTGGCGCGCTCGCGGTCCTGTGCCTCGAGCTGGTCGAGCACGGCGTCGATCGCCTTGTCGGGATCGGCATCCTTGCCCTGCAGGCGCATCGCGTCGAGAAAATCCATATAGGCCTGATAGGCCTTTTCATCGTCGCAGAGCATGCACATCGAAGTGCTCCAAAAACCTGTTGGAGAAGAACTTACTCGACCACCTTCGGCACCAGGAAGAAGTGCCCTTCAGTCGCCGGCGCATTCTTCACGATATCATCGGCGATGTCGCCGTCATTGACCACGTCCTGCCGCTTCTTCATCTCCATCGGCGTCACCGAGGTCATGGGCTCGACGCCCTCGATGTTGACCTCCGACAACTGCTCGACGAACGCCAGCATGGCGTTCAGCTCACCCTGGAGATGCGGAACTTCGGCGTCCGTGACCGCAATCCGCGCGAGTTGCGCGATCCGGCGGACGGTGGCGGCATCAACCGACATAATATAAGGCCTCGAACGGGAGTTTCATCCCGCCGTATAGCAGAGGCCGCTTTTGCGCTGCAACCGCGCCGGCGAGCGGCTTTTAGCTCGCCAGCTTGCTCATCCGAGCCAAAGCGGCGCCGGCGAGCGCCCGGGTCAGCTCCGCGGCCGGCATTTCCCGGCCCAATCGGACCGCCTGCCCCGCCCACAGGCTGGTGAAATCGACCTTGCCGAGTTTTTCGGCAGCCTGCCTCAGGGGGCCGAGCGCGGTCGCGGAGTGCGGAAAGCCCGGCACTTCGGGCGCGATCGGCCCGACCTCACGCATCACGCGGTTGACGACGCCACGCGCCGGACGGCCGGTCAAGACATTGGTGATGACGGTGGAATCATCCATCGCCTGGGCGAGCATCTTGCGCGTCAGCGCGATCACTTTGGATTCCGGGCAGCGAAGATAGGCGCTGCCGATCTGCACGCCGGCAGCGCCCAGCGCGAACGCTGCCGCAATGCCCCGGCCGTCGGCGATGCCGCCGGCGGCGATCACGGGCACCTTCACGGCGTCGACCACTTGCGGCACCAACGCAAAGGTGCCGGGCTGCTCGGCGATGTTGTCGGTCAGGAACATGCCGCGATGGCCGCCCGCCTCTGCGCCTTGCGCGATGATGACGTCGGCACCGTTCTCCTCGAGCCAGATTGCCTCGCGCACGATGGTCGCGCACGCCATCACGATCGCACCGGTTGCCTTGACGCGCTTGAGCAGGCCCGGCTCCGGCAGGCCGAAATGGAAGCTGACGATCTCGGGCTTCAGCTCCTCGACCACCTCGCAGAAAGCCGCATCGAACGGCGCGCGGCTCGCCGCATTGATCGTCATCGCGGGATCGAGGCCGTGCTCCCGATAGTATGGCGCAAGCCTCTGCCGCCAGAGCTGCTCGCGTGCCGGATCCGCACCGACCGCCTTGTGGCAGAAGAAGTTCAGGTTGATCGGCGACGAGACGCGCTGACGGACGATCTTGATCTGCTCGCGCGCCTTCTCCGGCGAAATCGTTGCGCAGGGCACCGAGGGCAATCCGCCGCCCTCGGCCACCGCGATCGCGATCTCTGCGTCGATCGCACCCGCCATCGGCGCGAGCAGGATCGGAAACTCAATCTTGAACAGGTCGATAATTCGGCGATCCGGCCACATCATGCACTCTCTCGGTTGGATTGTTCAGCGGGTGACTGCGGTCCGCGACATGACAGCGGAATTCTGCTTTCCGCTCATGATCTGCTCGGCCTCGGTCACGATCCGCCCGACGATCTCGGCTGCGGGCGGAATGTCGTGGATCAGGCCGGCGGCTTCACCGGCAAACACGCCGGCGATGTCGAAATTGCGAGCCCGTTTTGCAGCCGCATAATCGGCTGACACCGTCGCCATATTCTGCATCAGCTCGACCTCGCGGCCGATCCAGCGCCGCGAATGATCGTTCACCAGCGCGCGCAGGGTAAACGGCGCCGGCCAGAAGATACTTCGGGACAGATCGAACACCACACCCCGTGCCGTGTTGCCACCGGTCGCGGCGCAAATCCGCTGTTTGGCCTCTTCCTCCACCTCGCATTCGACGCTGGCGTAGAATCTCGTTCCCAGTAGCACGCCCGAGGCGCCCAGCATCATCATCGCCGCGAGCCCGCGTCCGTCCGCAAGGCCGCCGGCGGCTACCACGGGAACACGTCCGGCCGCGAAATCGACGATCGCCGGCACGATGTCGAGCGTGGTGCGCGAAGCGCCGTGGCCGCCGGCCTCGGTGCCCTGCGCGATCAGGATGTCGGCTCCGGCGTCGAGCGCGTCCTTTGCCATTTCTTCGGTCTGAACCTGGCAGATCAGGAGGCTGCCGGCCGCCTTGATCCGTGGGCCGAATGGCTTGGGATCGCCGAACGAGAGCATGATCGCGCGCGGCTTGGCGGCGAGCGCGATATCGAGCAGCTCCGGCTGTTTCGCCATGCTCCAGGTGATGAAGCCGATGCCAAACGGCACCGTGGCGCTCTTCAGCTTGGCCGTTTCCTGCTCGAGCCAGGCCTTGTCGCCATAGCCGCCGCCGAGGATGCCAAAGCCGCCCGCCTCGCCCACGGCTTCGACCAGCCGCGCGCCGGCAATCGTGGCCATCGGCGCCGACAGGATCGGATGCCGAATGCCGAGCATTTTCGTCAGTTTCGTCTCGAGCGGCATGTCAGGCTCCCTATCCGCAATGATAGGCCGCTGCAGCGGCGGCGGAAAATGAATAATCGAGAACAGTCACTTCTCGATCGGGCAACAAGATGCCATTGAGAACAGCCTGGCAACACCACTTTTGCCTGACTGCCGAGACGCATGGTATGCGCTTGCCATGCCTGCCCCCGTCCTGCCCCTGATCGAAGCTGTTACCCATTGGCCCGCCCGCGGCGCACTGGTAGGGCTCGATCTCGGCACCAAGACCATCGGCGTCGCCGTCTCCGACCCGGATCGCCGGCTGGCGACCGGCGTCGAGACCATCCAGCGCAAGGCCTTCAAGGCCGATGCCGCGCGGCTGCTTGCGATCGCAGCCGAACGCAACGCGGTCGGCTTCGTGCTGGGGCTTCCGATCAACATGGACGGCAGCGAGGGCCCGCGGGCGCAATCGACCCGCGCCTTTGCGCGCAATCTCTCCGGCCTCACCGAGCTTGCGATCGGGCTATGGGATGAACGGCTGTCGACCGCGGCCGTCGAACGCGAGCTGATCGGCATGGACGTCAGCCGCGCCAGGCGTGCCGAGGTGATCGACCAACACGCGGCAATCTTCATCCTGCAAGGCGCGCTCGACCGCCTCGCCAACGTCAAGAAGAGCTAGTCAATGGCCGTCGTGATCGCCGCGTTGCTGCCGGTGTTTGTCTTGATCGTGCTGGGCGTGGTGCTCAAGCGCACCTTGATGCGCCTGGATACCCAATGGCACGGGCTGGAGCGGCTGACTTATTATGTGCTGTTTCCGATGCTCCTGATCCAGACGCTGGTGAAGGCCGATCTCGGCTCGGTCGCCGGCGTCGGCGGCGCGCTGATGCTCTCGGCCCTCGCCGTCTCCCTGCTCTGCCTTGCGCTCCGACCGTTGTTTTCGCGACATGGCGTCGACGGGCCGGCCTTCACCTCGATCTTCCAGGGCGCGATCCGCTGGCAGACCTATGTCGCGCTCTCGGTGGCGCGCAATCTGTTTGGCACCGCGGGCCTGGCCCTGGCATCGGTGGCGATGGTTGCGATCATCCCGATGGTCAACGTACTCAGCGTCGCCGTGCTCGCGCGTTATGCCTCGCCGGAAAAGCAGTCGGCCCGCGCGATCGTGATGACCGTCTTCAAGAATCCGCTGATCTGGTCCTGCGCGATCGGGCTGTTCATCAATGTGATCCATCTGCCGCTGCCGAAGATCTGGCACGAGGTTGCCGACGCGCTGGGGGGGTCGTCACTGGCGATCGGCCTGCTCGTGACTGGCGCGGGCCTGCATCTGGAAGGCCTGCTCAAGGGCAGCGTGGCGGCCGCGGCCGGCGTCATCCTCAAGCTCATGGTGATGCCGGCGCTCGCCGTCGGCCTCGCGCTCTGGTTCGGCGTTTCCGGCACCAGCCTTGCGATCGTCGCCGCCTGCTCGGCGGTGCCGACCTCGCCCTCTGCCTATGTGATGGCGCGGCAGATGGGCGGCGATGCGCCGTTGCTCGCACAGATCATCACGCTGCAGACGATCCTGGCCGCGATCACCATACCGATTGTGATCACCTTGGCTGCATAAGCTGCGTCATTGCTTCGCTCGCAATGACGCAAGGAACCTAAGAGTGTCCCGCCAAATACATCGTCTGCGCGACCGCGCCGAGATTGTTCAGGCCGTGCAGCAAGATGGTGAGCCAGGTCGAGTTGCTGCGGTAGCGGATGTAGCCGAACCAGAGGCCGATGCAGAACACCTCGCCGAAGAAGAACCAGTCATATTGCAGATGCAGCCCGGTCCAGACCAGCGACGACAGCGCAATCGCACCGGGCACGCGCAAGGCCGATTCCGACCAGCCGCGGTAGAGGAAGCCGCGGGCAAAGAACTCTTCGGTGATGGGGGCAGCGACGCAGAAGGCGAGCACCAATAGCCATAGCGCCCCCTCGCCCTCCGCCGACTTCAAGACACCGACCATGAAGTCCGGCGTCACCTCGTGACCGGTGGCGCGCGACAGGAAGTCCCAGCCCTCGACCAGCACGACAAGGCCGATCACGCCGATGGCAAGATTGCCCCACGACGTCCAGCGCAGCGCCAGATAATCGGCAAAGGACGTGCCGGTCCGACGGATCGCCAGCCACAGCGCGAGCACGACCGCCGGCAATCCCGCAATGACCGAGAGCGAGATCGCAAGTCCGCTGGAGGCGACGACCCTGACCGCCTCCCCGATGTCGGCCGATCCGCCGCCGCGCAACACGAAGAAGACCACGACCGCGATCTGTCCGACGAACATCGCGGCGAACACCACAAAGCCCCAGAGCAGCGTGCCCCAGAACCTCCAGATGCGCGGACCGGATTCAGCCGGCGCAACGAGGACCGGCGGGGTTTCGGGACTGAGGGAATCCATCATTGGGGCTTTCATTGGAAACGAGACACCGTCATTCCGGGGCGATGCGAAGCATCGAACCCGGAATCTCGAGATTCCGGGTCTGGCGCTTGCGCGCCATCCCGGAATGGCGGTGTGAGGGATGGCGCAAGCCAATTCACGGCAGCGCCCGCTCCAGCAGCATGCGCGTATCGTTCTCGGCGAGATCGACTGCGCCATACATGCCGGCGTGGCTATCGGCGAGCCGCGTTGCCGCAAACGGCTCCGCGCTTTTCGGCATGACCTTGTTCAGCGCCGCAGCCGCCGCGAGCAGCGCGAGCTTTTCGACCGCGAGCCGCGCCACGCGCTCACTGTCCGGCCGGCGAAACGCCTTGCCGATAAAGGTAGCGGCCTCGGCCGCGCCCGGCAGGCCGTGGCTCGCCTCGGACAATCCTTGCAGCACAGCCATCGCGGCCTCCGCCTCGCGCGACAATGCGCGGAGCACGTCGAGGCACATCACATTGCCCGAGCCTTCCCAGATCGCATTGACCGGCGACTCCCGATAATGCCGCGCGACAATGCTCTCCTCGACATAGCCATTGCCGCCGAGACACTCCATCGCCTCGAACAGGAATGGCGGCGCGCTCTTGCAGGTCCAATATTTGATCGCGGGCGTCAGCAGCCGCACATAGGCGGCTTCAAGCGGATCGTCGGGCGTGTGGTCGAAGGCGCGGCAGAGCCGCATCATCAGCGCCGTGGACGCTTCGACATGCAAAGCCATGTCCGCCAGCACTGCGCGCATCAAGGGCTGATCGGCCAGATGCTTCTGGAACACGCTGCGATGGCGCGCGTGATGCAGCGCATGCGCGAGGCCCGAGCGCATCAGGCCAACCGACGCAATCGCGCAATCCTGCCGCGTCAACTGCACCATCTGGATGATGGTGCGGATGCCCTTGCCCTCCTCGCCCACGCGCTCCGCCCAGGCGCCGACGAATTCGACCTCCGAGGAAGCATTGGAGCGGTTGCCGAGCTTGTCCTTCAAGCGCTGGAACTGGATCGCATTGACAGATCCATCTGGCGCAAAGCGCGGCATGAAGAAGCAGGTCAGCCCCTCGCCGGCCTGCGCCAGCACCAGGAACGCGTCGCACATCGGCGCCGACATGAACCATTTGTGGCCGGTGATGCGATAGCCATCGCTGACACGCTCGGCGCGGGTCATGTTGGCGCGCACATCGGTGCCGCCCTGCTTCTCGGTCATGCCCATGCCGAGCGTCATGCCGCGCTTCTCCCACCACGGCGCAAACGACGGGTCATAAGCGCGCGTGGCGATGACCGGCATGGTCTTGGCCAGAAGATCGGGCTGCGAGGCCAGCGCCGCGACGGAGGCGCGCGTCATCGTGATCGGGCAGAGATGACCGGTCTCGACCTGCGAAGCCATGTAGAATTTCGCCGCGCGCAAAACTTCCGATGCGCCGCCGGCCGGCTTTCCCTGCGCATCCCAGGTCGAATTGTGCACGCCGGCATGCGCCGAATGCGCCATCAGCTCGTGATAGGCGGGATGGAATTCGACCTCGTCGCGGCGGTTGCCGCGGGAATCGAAGGTCCGCAGTTTCGGCGTGTTCTCGTTGGCGGCGCGGCCGCGCGCAGCCATCGCGGCCGAACCCCAATGCCTGCCGAAGTCGGACAGCTCCGTCTGCGCCCCACCACCGCCGAACGCTACCACCGCTTCCTTCAGCGATGCATCGACCGCAAACAGATCGACATCCTCGAAAGGCGGCGACTGGTTGAAGACGTCATGGGTGGCAAAGACAGGTCTCGTCATGGCCTTTCCCCTGGCTCGCAAGGAATCAACGGCGTGGCGTTATCGGGAAATCATAGGCGGGCCCGCCCGCTCCCGGCAGCGAAAAATGCCACCACTCCTTCGAATAGTTCACAAAGCCTTGCTTTCGCATGGCGGCGATCAATTCGCCTCGCCAATGGCGCTGCTCGGCCGTGATCGCAGGCGAGCGCGTATACCCCTTCTTGTCGGTGCAATCATAGCCGGTGCCCATGTCGATGCTGCCTTCCGGCGCACGCTTGTCCACCGGCGCGGCACAATCGGCATAGGTCTTGTTGGGATCGAAGACGGCGGAATTATCGGCCGTGAGATCAACCAACGTTAGATCGAGCGCAGCCCCAGTGGAATGCTCGGAGCGGTGGGCAATGAAGC
>Ga0310811_10012259_pt1 | contig 11120 bp, 7 predicted proteins | sample YCmetagenome_FD_207642 | JGI IMG/M metagenome (GOLD analysis project Ga0310811, IMG submission 207642) | Soil microbial communities from experimental microcosm in Duke University, North Carolina, United States - YC | ecosystem: Engineered > Artificial ecosystem > Soil microcosm > Unclassified ... | reverse complement strand
GAGATCGAGACCGGGCATCGGGTTCGCCGTCGCCGTCAGCTCGACGCCGTCGCTCTTTGCGCTGGGACCGTTGCTGTTGACGTTGAAGGGAATGGTGTTGACGACAATGGTCGTGAACAGCTGGATGTCCTTCCAGTTGATGTGGAAAGCCGCTGCATCGAGGCTGAAGCGGTGGTCTGGCGTTTGAGCTTTCACTCCCGCTTCCCAGCTCGTCACCGTATCCGAGTGGAACGTCCGCAAGTCGGCAGGCGCGGTGGGTGCGATCGCGTTTGGACCGCCCGGCCGGAAACCCTTCGCTACCCGAGCATAAATGGTGGTGTTCGGATTGATCTTGAACTTCGGCGCCACGGAATAAGTGAAGACATGCTCCGACGACTTCCCAACATCGTCTGAATTGCCAAGCAGAGCGCTCACAACCGTTTGGCGCGACGACTGATTGTTCTTGCTGTACCGGCCTCCGAACTGAAGGTCGAACTGCTGCGTGATATGGATCGTCGCATCGGCGAAGCCCGCGATTTCCTTGTACTTCGAGGGCAGCGCGAGATGCGCAAGCACTTCCCCGAACACGGGCGTAACGTCGATTGGCGTCAGGGTGCCGGGTTCGACCGCCGTGATGTCCTGCTGGATCAAACCTTTTTCATGTGTGTAGAAGCCGCCGACGAGCCAGTCGGCGAACGGCGTCTGGCCAGCCAGTCTCACTTCCTGAGTGAACTTGCTGAGATTGGTCAGCTGCGGCTCGATCAGTTCGTTCGGGCCGAAGAAATTTGCCAGAACGGCGCGCACCCCGCTCAATGGGAACGTCAAGTCGTTCCGTAGGTCCTGGTCCTGCTTGCTGTAGGTCGAGGACGTCGTGAGGTTGGCGAAACCGAGATCGAACGTGCCAGTCGCGTTGTATAAGCGATAGTGAAGGTTCGAGATCTGCGGAACGAACCGCGATTCCACGAGCCCGTGGATCGGCCTGAAGGTGACGGGATCGGCTTCGATAAGCGTCGGGTCGTCGGCGTCAATGTTCTGACCGATGGCGGTCAGCCGGATTGAAGCGGCGCTGCTCGGCTTGAACAGAAGCGACGCGCGACCACCATAGACGCGATCGTCGTTGATGTTCTTGGCGATGTCCGAGCCGGCAGTGCCGATCGAATCGATGAACCCCGGATCCTTGCGAAAGCTTCCGGACGCCCGGAATGCGATCGTGGGACTGATCGGAACGTTCACCATCGCATTCGCATTCGGTCCCAGGTCGCCACCGCTGACGACTTCGGCGCCGACCCGGCCGCGCACCTCGAAGCCGGCAGTCGAAGGCTCATTGGTGACGAAACGTAAGACGCCTCCCAGCGAACTGGCGCCGTAGAGCGTGCCCTGAGGGCCCCGAAGAACTTCGATCCGGTTCACATCGAAAGTGTCGAAGTCGCCGGCCAGGACCGCGCCGTTGACGAGACCGCTGCTCGATCCAAACGGAGACTCGTCGACGTAGACGCTCACGGTCGAGGCGACTCCGCCGGTATTCAAGCCGCGAATGATCAGCCTTCCCTCGCCCGGTGTAGCCTGACTCAACTGCAAGCCGGGGACGAGCTTCAGATAATCCTGAAAGTTGGTCGCGTGCTGCGCTTCGAGCTGCTGGCCCGATACGACGCTGACCGATTGCGGAACGTCGAGCAGGACCTGCGGTCGCTTCGTCGCCGTGATGATGATTGCATTCTGGTCCGTCTGGTCCTGTTGCGCGACCTGTGCCGGCGGTGGAGGGGCCGCTGCATTGCTTTGCGCACAGGCTGGAGCGGCTACTGCAAACCCGCATGCTCCCGCAAAAAGGAGTCCGACCGATCGATGAATGTTCACCCTAGCTCTCCCCGCCAAATTAGTGTCATCATTGCAGTAGTGTTTCAACATTGGCAACTGGTTTCTAACTAAGCGATGGTAGACGCGGGAAACGGCACTGAAGGAGGCCTGAGGGTGGAGTCGGCATTCGTTTCCGACGTGCCGGCGCCGAGCCGCGCGATTCGCGATGTCAGGATCGCCCAGGGTCTCAGCCTGCGCGCTTTGTCTGCACGGGCGGGGCTTCCCTATTCGACGCTGTCGAAGCTCGAAAACGGGAAAATGGCGCTCACCTACGACAAGCTCATCCGGCTTGCGCAGGCGCTCAACGTCGATCTCAAGGACATCCTCGCGAGTCCCGAAGAGCCGGCGGCTCCCATCGCCGTCGGCCGGCGCAGCGTAACGCGCGCCGGCGAGGCACTGGATGCGGATTCGGAAAAGCACGTTCATCATTATCCAGCGGCGGATTTGCTGGGAAAAATGATGATCCCAATCATTATCGACGTACAAGCGAAAAGCGTCGATGAGCTCGGGGGTCTCGTCCGTCACGGCGGCGAAGAATATCTCTACGTGCTGCGCGGCTCGATGGAGCTCCACTCAGATCTTTACGCGCCGCTTCCGCTGGGCCCGGGCGATTCGGTCTACTTCGATAGCGGCATGGCTCACGGTTACGTCCGGACCAGCGAAGAACCGTGCAGCGTGCTAGCCGTTTGCGCCGGACAGGGCATCCAGCAATTGGCTGATACGGCGGCCAAGAGGCAGCGCCTGTCGCAGGAAGCCGAGCAGCCTGAATAGTTGTTTCTATATTTGAAACTCTCGTTTCCGTTGCTATGCGTAACGCATGGCAACCACCACGAAATCCCGCGTCCTCACTGTTGAAAAGGCCGCGATCCGATTCGCCGAACCCTTTCGAATCACCGGATATGTGTTCGAGGCGATGCCGTCGATCATCGCCCAGATCGTCGACGGCGACTCCCTTGGCCGAGGCGAGGCGGCGGGCGTCTATTATTTAGGCGACGGCCAGGACCAGATGCTCGAGATGATCGAGACGGTCCGCGGCGCGATCGAAGCCGGCCTTACCCGCGACGACTTGCAGGAAGCGCTGCCCCCGTGCGGCGCTCGAAACGCGCTCGATTGCGCGCTGTGGGAGCTCGATTCCCGCGCGCAGCAGATTGCAGTCTGGAAACTCGCCGGAGTTCCGCGGCCGAGGCCGCTGATCACGACCTTCACCTTGCCGGCGGACGATCCATCGGTGCTCGCTCTCAAAGTGCGGCGTCTGGATTTCGCGAAGGCAATCAAACTGAAACTCGACGGCGACATCGAGACCGACCGCGAGCGCATCAAGGTTGTGCGGGATGCGCGTCCCGACGCGTGGCTGGCCGTCGACGCCAATCAGGGATTCGTCGCCGCCGATCTCGATTCACTCGGCAGCGCGGCCCGCGATCATTCGGTTTCGCTGATCGAGCAGCCGTTGAAACGCGGCGAGGAGGAGTCGCTGGAGGGCTGGCGGCCGGGGATTCCAATCGCCGCGGACGAAAGCATTCTCGACCTCAGCGAGTTGCAGGACAAGGCGCGCTACTTCGACGTCATCAACATCAAGCTCGACAAGTGCGGCGGCCTCACCGAGGCGCTGAAGATGGCGCGGGCAGCGCGGCTGTTCGGCAAGCGCGTGATGGTCGGCAACATGGGCGGCTCGACGCTCGCCATGGCGCCCGGCTTCGTGCTTGCGCAGGCATGCGACATCGTCGATCTCGATGGGCCTTATGGCCTCGCCGAAGATCCCCTGGCCGAGCACATCTATCGCGACGGAGCGATCTTCGTTCCGGAAGGACTTTGGGGCTCAGACTAGCCGCTATTGCGGCATAATCATGAACTGCTCCCACCGGCCGTTTGCACCGGGCTCCGCATAAGTCACGAGCGTAAGGTCCTTCCCGCCGGCATAATGGATCGTGAAGTTGCGATTGACGAACCCGCCCCTCAGCCGCGGTGGGCCGGAGCTTTCGAACGCGGTGGGTTTCCTAAGCGGAGCAAGGCTGCTGCTGTAGTCGCCGAGCGTCGTCGGGTTGAAGTAATAGTTGAGGTTGTCCGTGAACTTCGACCGGTCGAGCTGACCGCTGACCACCATGTCATAAACCGCGCGAACGTCCGCGGCGCGATCGGTCTCGCTGGTGAGCGCCGGCTCGGGCGAGTTGAGGACGATCTTTTCGATGCCCTGCGTGATGGTGCCCATCGTGCCGCTGAAATCGGCGTTGGTGAAGACGATGATCGCGTCCCTGGTGTCAGGATAGACGGTGTTGTCGGTGAGGAAACCGACCGCTTCACCGGTGTGCGCAATCACGTGCCGTTCGCGTGCGAGCGTGTTGTAGACGCCGAGCCCGTAGCCGGTCGTCCGGCCATCGGTGCGGAGCACGGGCGTCTCCTGTTCGACCCAATCCCTGGCGGGGATGAGCGACCGATTCATGCGCGCGATGTCCCACTTCGCAAGGTCGGCCGCGGTCATCGACAGTTCGCCGGCAGCGTAGAGCCAGCCGCGGCCCGGCTGACGCGCGATCCGAACTGGCCCGAGTGCATTGCGCTTGTATCCGGCGGGGAACGCGGGCGTGTCGGTGTCGTCCTGGTCGCGGACGCTGGCCATTCCGAGCGGCTTGAAAATCTTGCGCTGGAGGTAGGTCAGCAGCGGCTCGCCGCTGACTTTTTCGGCGATCATGCCGGCGACGACGTAACCGGTGTTGCTATATTGCCAGCGCGTGCCCGGCTCGAAATCGAGCGGCTTTTTCGCCCACTTGTCGACGATGTGCCGCGGAGTCGTCGGCTGCTCCATGTCGATGAACGAATAATCCTGCGGCCAGAAGTCCTGGAGACCGGATTCGTGCGCCAGCAGCTGACGGATCGTGATCTTGTCGCCCTCGGTGATCCCGGGCAGGTATTTGGAGACGTGATCGTCCAGGCTGAGCTTGCCCTCATCGCGAAGCAGCAGGATCGCCATGGCCGTGAACTGCTTTGAGTTGGACGCGATCTGATAGGGCAGGTCAGGCCGCGCCGGCAGGCCTTCATTGGCCTTCCCATAGGCCTTGTTGAGAACGAGCCGGCCGTCATGGACAATGGCGATCTCGGTCGAAGGGACCGCCGTGTCGCCGAGCGTCTTGGCCACCAGCTGGTCGATCTGATCGATCTGGGCCTGCGTGAGCGGCTGAGCCAGTGCGGGAATTGCGACAAGCGCGAGCAGCGCGGGAGCGTATCTGAGCATGCGGCGAGCTTAGAGGCGAAGCATCAGCAGTAAAGGGCTCGCCGGCGCCGAAAATTGCGGAAGTCCGCGCCTTTGACCCATGCTAATTCATGGAACGCGCAGCTCTTGGCGCCCGTTACTCCGCTCGCGACGCGACAGGGAGATAAGCGATGAGAGCCGGCTGGGCCGCGATCAGTCTTGCGATCGTCATGGCGATCATCGGCATCGTTCTGACAATTGGCGGCGTCTGGCTGCTCGCGCTCGGTGGATCCCCTTATTACGTGATCGCCGGCATCCTGATGCTGGTTTCCGCGTGGTTCCTGTATCGGGGACGGCTGCTCGGCGGCTGGATCTACATCGCCTTGTTCATCCTCAGCGCGATCTGGGGCTTTGCCGAATCGGACGGCAACGCCTGGGCGATGGTGCCGTGGCTCGTCGCGCCGCTGGTCCTCTTGATCTTCGTCCTGCTGGTCATGCCGACGCTGACCCGCGATCGGAATCGATGGGGCCTCGCCACCGGCGGAATCTGTGTGGGAATTGCCTTCGTGGCCGCGAGCTTTGGCATTCTCGCGAGCAGCAGCGGCACTGCAATTGCCGCGCTTCCTTCCCAAACTTCCCCGGGGATGAACGATCCGTCGCTGCTGCCGACGGGCGCCGACTGGGCCGCTTATGGCGGCACCAACGCCGCGTGGCGCTTCTCGCCACTGACCGAAATCAACACCGGCAATGTCGGCAAGCTGAGGAAGCTCTGGGAAGTCCACCTCGACGGGCAGCCCAACAACCCGGATTACGTGAAGCTTTACGGGACCGAGAACACGCCGCTGAAGGTCGGCAACCTGCTCTACACGTGCACGGCCAAGAACGTCATCGTCGCGCTCGACGCGGCGACGGGGAAGCCGGTGTGGCGGGTGGATCCGCACGTCCCCGACGCGTGGATTCCGTACACAACCGCATGCCGCGGCGTATCATATTACGCGGTGCCGGGAGCGGCTGCGGGTTCGATGTGCGCGGGCCGAAGCATCGAAGGGACGATGGATTCGCGGCTGATCGAGGTCGACGCTCTGACCGGCAGGCCATGCACCGAGTTCAACGGCAGCGGGCAGCAGGACACGAAGATCGGCATGGGTTGGACTCCCCCAGGCTCGGTCGGGATCAACTCGCCTCCGTCCGTGATCCGCGGGATCATCGTCGTCGGTCACCAGGTTCTCGACGGGCAATGCCGCTGCGCGCCCTCGGGCGTCATCCAGGGCTTCGATGCAAAGACCGGCAAGCTCGCCTGGGCGTGGGACATGGAGCATCCCGACTGGACCGGCTATCCGCCGAAAGGGCAGACGTGGGGACGCGGCACGCCCAATAGCTGGTCGATCAATTCCGGGGATGAAAAGCTCGGGCTCGCCTACGTGCCCATCGGCAACGTCGCCGACGATTACATCTCCGCGGGCCGCACCCCTCGCGAGAATGCTTATTCGAGTTCGATCGTCGCTCTCGACGTCACCACCGGAAAGCCGAGGTGGACCTTCCAGACCGTCAAGATGGACGTCTGGGATTACGACATCGGCAGCCAGCCGAGCCTGATCGACTATAAGGGGACTCCCGCGTTGCTCGTCGCGTCGAAGCAGGGCGACCTTTACATCCTCGATCGCGCGACCGGTAAGCCGCTGGCGCCGATCGGCACCATCAAGGCGCCGCAGGGCGGAGCCGAGCCGAGCCTCCGCTCACCCATGCAGATCGTGTCGCTGTGGAACACGCTGAGGAAGCCGCAGCTACGGGAAGCGGACATGTGGGGGATGTCGCCGATCGACCAGATGATTTGCCGCATCCAGTATCACCAGGCTGATTATCGCGGCTTCTACACGCCGCCGAGCGTCGACAAATATAGCGTCGAATATCCCGGCTATAACGGCGGCAGCGACTGGGGCAGCCTGTCGATCGATCCGGTGCGTGGTGTCGCCATCGCCAACTACAACGACATGCCGAACTACGTGAAGCTCATCACCCGGGCGGAGGCGAACAAGGCCGGCATAGTCCCGCGCTTCGCGACCAGTACGCCGCCGAGCAAGCCGCACCAGATCGACCCGCAATGGGGCGTGCCTTACGCAATCATGGTCAATGCCGGCTGGCGGCTGCCGTTCACCAAGCTGATGTGCAAGCGCCCGCCCTACGGCGGCATCCGCGCGATCGACGTCGCGACCGGCAAGACGCTGTGGGATCGGCCGCTCGGCACCGCGCGCAAGAACGGCCCATTCAAGCTCCCGACTTACCTTCCGTTCACCATCGGCACGCCGAACAACGGCGGCGCGGTGACGACGGCAAGCGGGCTCATCTTCATCGCGGCGGCGACCGACGACCTGCTGCGCGCGATCGATGAGCGCACCGGCAAGGTGCTGTGGTCGGTGCCGCTACCCGCCGGCGGCCAGGCGACGCCGGTGATCTACCAGCAGAACGGGCGCGAATATCTGGTGATCTTCGCGGGCGGCCACCATTTCATGGAAACGCCGATGGGCGACAGCCTGATCGCTTACGCGTTGCCGAGCTAGGTTTTGATCGCCGCCTGCTGCACCCAGCCGGGTGCTGTCCTGAGCCGCTTTGCGGGCCGCACCTTGAGTCTCGCCGCGCGTTGCCATTCGGCCATTTCGCCGGCGCTCCAGGTGCGAACGCCGGGCCGGCTTTGCATCGCGAAATAGAGACCGAGCAGCGCCGGGATCTGCCCCGCGCTTCCCGGACGTTCGATCCGCGCCGGCTCCTGAATCACGAACGCGCCGCCGGGCTTCAGCGCTCGCGCGGCGCGTGCGGCGAGCGCGCGATTCTGTTCGGCGTCGAGATGGTGCGCGAGGTTCGACATAAGGACGAGGTCGTATTGCTCAGTGCCGAGATCGGCTGTCACCGCGTCGGCGGCGCGGTGGACCAAGCGCTCGCCCAAGCCCTCGGCCGCCAGCAGCGGCGCAGCAGCTTCGATCGCATCCGGCAGGTCCATCACTTCCGCCGAAAGACCGGGGTGGCGACGGCAAATCTCGGCGGCATAATGCCCGTGCGATCCACCGAGGTCGATCATTCGCCGCGCGTCGCGGGGGAGCGGCACGAGCCTCGCAACCTCCGGCGCCGCAATCCCGGCAAGCGCCCGCATTCCGCGATGATACAGCTGTCGTTCCTCGGCCGTCATTGTCTCGTGGAAATCGAGCGGCTGGCCGCTCCGCACGAATTCTTCCAGGGTCTCTAGCCACCGCCACTCGGCGACTTGGAGCAAGAGCTTGTCCCGGACGGACGACGGTACCGAGCTGAGCAGCCATCGTCGAGCGCGACGAGTCAGTTCGAAATGTCCGTTGCGGAAGCGCAGGTAGCCGCACGCGGCGAGCGCATCGAGCAGAAGCGTGGTCGCGACCGGGTCGGAGCCGCATGCGGCGGCGATTTCAACCGCGGTCAGCGGCCGATCGGCAAGGGCATCGAACAGCTTCAGCTCGGTTCCCGCCATCACGGTTCGCGCGAGGAGCATCGCGGCATGCGTATCGATGAGCGCTCGCGGAGCGATCTCGAGCTTCAGCGCGATCCATTCGACGACGGATTCGGGGATCGCACCGATTTTCATTCAGCAGCCGGCAACGGATGATAGTAGAGGGCGTTCGCAAGCCAGAGAGCATCTCCACATGGCGCGGCTGAAATATCTCACGCCCTTCGCATTCCTTGCGCTCCTGCCGCTCGGCGGCCGGTTCGGCGGAGCGTGGACGTTCCTCGCCGCAGCCGCAACCCCGCTGTGCCTTGCGGGGCTCGACGCAATTTTCGGCGAAGATCGCGGATCGGCGACGAGCGAGCGCGCTCCTGTCTCGCGATGGATTCCGAAACTCTACATCGTCCTTCAGCTCGCGGCGAACGCCTGGGCGGCCATGCTCGTCGCGAATCCGGCGACGAGCCTGCTCGAAGCCGTGGGCCTGACGCTCTCGGCAGGAGTGACGACCGGCGTGTTCGGCTTCGTCGCCGCGCATGAGATGATCCACAGCCGCGATCCGCGAGAGCGAGGTCTCGGCCTCGCGCTGCTGGGAAGCGTGTTCTACATGCATTTCCGGATCGCCCACGTGTACGGCCACCACCGCCGAGCGGCGACGCGCGATGATCCCGCGACAGCGCGCCTGGGAGAGGGCCTGTACGCTTTCCTGCTACGATCAATCGTGGGCCAGGTTCGCGAAGCATGGGAATTCGACGCTCCGCGCCAGCACAAGCGCATGATCCGCTACCTCGTCATCGAAGCGGCGTTCCTGCTTGCCGTGGCGCTGACCGGCTGGCGCGCTCTCGCCTTCGTCATCGCGACGGCCTTCATCGCCGTCGCCCTGCTTGAGAGCTTCAACTACGTCGCCCATTACGGTTTGGAGCGGCGCACCCGTCAGGACGGCCGGCCCGAACGCTTGAGCCCGCAGCACAGCTGGAACAGCGCACGGCGGATGAACAATGCGTCGCTATTCAACATGGGCCGGCACAGCGACCACCACCGGCATATTACGCAGTCATACGAAAGACTCGAGCCTCTCTCGGAAGAGTCGCAGCTGCCCTCCGGCTACGCCGCTGCGCTGCTCACTGCGCTCGTGCCGCCGCTGTGGCGCCGGATGATGGACCAACGCGTAATGTCGGTGCGGAATTAGAGCGGCACGCCGTAAAGGTCGTGCTCGTCAGAATCCTCGACCTGTACCGAGACGATATCTCCGGGCCGGAGACCGCCTGCATCGCGAAGCTGAACCTCGCCGTCAATCTCCGGCGCATCGGCTTTGGAGCGGCCCGTCGCGCCGCCAGTATCCTCGTCGACCGCATCGATCAGCACGTCGATCCTCGAGCCGACCTTAACCGCGAGCTTCTCGGCAGAGATGCGCGCGGATACCGCCATCACCGCATCATAACGCTCCTGCTTCACATCTTCCGGGACCTGGTCGGCCATTGTCGTCGCGGGCGCGCCTTCGACGGCCTCGAACTTGAACGCGCCGACGCGGTCGAGCTGCGCATCCTCGAGCCAGGCCAGGAGGTAGGCAAAGTCTTCGTCGGTCTCGCCCGGGAAGCCGACAACGAAGGACGAACGGATAGCGAGCTCCGGCACCTGCGCGCGCCATTTGCGGATGCGCTCCAGCACCTTCGCGTCATTCGCGGGGCGGCGCATGCGGCGCAGTACGTTCGGGCTCGCATGCTGGAAGGGGATGTCGAGATAGGGAAGCACCAACCCGTCCGTCATCAGCGGAATCACGTTCTCGACGTGCGGATACGGGTACACATAATGCAGCCGCACCCAGGCGCCGAGCTTGCCGAGCTCGCGCGTCAAGTCGGTCATGTGCGCGCGGACGTCCTCGCCCTTCCACGGCCACGCCTTGTGGCGGATGTCCACGCCATAGGCGCTCGTATCCTGGCTGATGACAAGCAATTCCTTCGTGCCGGCCGCGACGAGCTTCTCGGCCTCGCGCAGGATCGCGTCGGGGCGGCGGCTGACGAGGTCGCCGCGCAGGTGCGGGATGATGCAAAAGGCGCAACGGTGATTGCAGCCCTCCGAGATCTTCAAATAACTGTAGTGGCGCGGCGTCAGCTTGAGCCCGGCTTCTGGCACCAGGTCGAGAAACGGCGAGGGGACCGGCGGCGCAGCTTCGTGGACGGCGGCGACGACTTCTTCGTACTGCTGCGGTCCGGTGACGGCGAGCACGTCGGGAAAGCGCGCGCGGATGACCTCGGCTTCCTTGCCCATGCAGCCCGTGACGACGACCCGGCCGTTCTCGGCGATCGCCTCGCCGATGGCTTCGAGGCTCTCTTCCTTGGCGGAATCGAGGAAGCCGCAGGTGTTGACCAGCACCACGTCGGCGCCGGCATAATCGGGCGACATGTCGTAGCCTTCGGCGCGCAGCTTGGTCATGATCCGCTCGCTGTCGACCAAGGCTTTGGGACAGCCGAGCGAGACCAGCCCGACGCGCGGGGGCTTTGGGAGTGTCGTGACGTTCATCGGAAGGGCCGCGCCAATATAGGAACTTCTTGGCGAAAACTAGGCGTTTAGCTGAACGCCGGCTGCACCTAACGCTTCGGCGGAGTCCGGAACTTCAGCGCGTTCGCGGTGCCGGAGATCGACACG
>Ga0310811_10012258_pt1 | contig 11120 bp, 4 predicted proteins | sample YCmetagenome_FD_207642 | JGI IMG/M metagenome (GOLD analysis project Ga0310811, IMG submission 207642) | Soil microbial communities from experimental microcosm in Duke University, North Carolina, United States - YC | ecosystem: Engineered > Artificial ecosystem > Soil microcosm > Unclassified ... | reverse complement strand
CGGTTCGTTTCACCGGCGCTCAAGTCCGACCAGCGGGCCCTCACCGTTGAAGCGATCGCACCGAACGCCGACGGCCGGTTGAAACCCGGCCTGTTTGCGACCGCGCTCCTTCAGCAGCCGCATCCCGCGTCGGCGTTCCTCGTTCCGGAATCTGCCATCGAAACCGTCGCCGGAACCGCGCGCGTCTTCGTGGTCAACGGCGACACCGTCGAGGAGCGGATCGTGACGACCGGCGAGAAGGTCGCCGATCGTATCGAGATTGCCAGCGGCGTAAAAGCCGGCGAGCGCGTGGCCTCGAATCCGCGAGGGAAGCTCACGGACGGCGCGCGCGTGCAGATTGAAGGTTGAGGCACGTCCATGCAGTGGCTCGCATCCATTTCCGTCAAGCGGCCGGTCTTCGCGACGGTCCTCATTCTTGCCCTGACCGTGGTGGGCGCATTCGCGTTCACGCGGCTCGGGCTCGATCAATTCCCGAAGGTCGACTTCCCGACCATCGTCGTGACAACGACGATGCCCGGCGCGGCGCCAGAGGAAGTCGAAACCGAGATCTCGGACAAGATCGAGGAAGCCGTAAACACCGTCAGCGGCATCGACGAGCTTCGGTCGACGTCTTCTGAAGGCGTGTCGACCGTGATCGTGTCGTTCCTCCTCGAGAAGGACGCGGACATTGCCGCCCAGGAAGTACGCGACCGCGTCAATCGCGTCATCCCGCTCCTGCCGAAGACCGTCGATCAGCCGACCGTCGAGAAATTCGACCCTGATGCGGCTCCCGTCCTGACGCTTGCGGTGTCGGCCAGCAAGCCGATCCGCGACATCACCGAGTACGCCGACAAGACGCTCCGCCGGCAGCTCGAGAGCGTCAACGGCGTCGGGCAGGTCCTCGTCGTCGGTGGCCGGCAGCGGCAGGTGAACGTCGTGCTCGATGCGGCGCGCCTCCAGGCCTACAACCTCACCGTCACGGATGTTTCGCGTGCGCTCCAGGCGCAGAACGCCGAGGTCCCGGGCGGCCGGGTGGAAGCCGGCCCCGAAGCCATGACGCTTCGTACGCGCGGTCGCGTGCAATCGGTCGCGGAATTCGGCGACGTCGTCGTAAAGCAGCGCGACGGTCATCCGATCCTGCTTCGCGACGTCGCCACGATCGAGGACGGCATGGCCGAGCCGCTGACGAAGGCAAACATCAGCGGGGACGCGACCGTGCTGCTCACCATCAGGCGGCAGTCCGGCACGAACACGGTCGAAGTCGTGCAATCGATCAAAGATCGGCTGGCCGATCTCGAGGCGGTCAGGCCGCCCGGGTACCACATCCGCGTCGTCCGCGATCAGTCGGAGTTCATCAAGGCGTCGATCGACACCGTCGAAGAGCACCTCGTGCTGGGCTCTGCGCTCGCAGCGCTCGTCGTGCTCTTCTTTCTGTGGAACTGGCGGTCGACGCTCATCGCGGCTATCGCCATCCCGACATCGATCGTCGCGACCTTCGGCCTGATCTGGTACGAAGGGTTCACACTGAACTCCATGACGATGCTCGCACTCACGCTTGCCGTCGGCATCGTGATCGACGACGCGATCGTGGTGCTCGAGAACATTTATCGATTCGTCGAAGAGAAACACATGCCGCCGTTCCAGGCGGCGATCGAAGCGACTCGTGAAATCGGCCTCGCCGTCCTCGCGACGACGCTTTCACTCGTGGCGATTTTCGTGCCGGTCGGCTTCATGGGAGGGATCGTCGGACGGTTCATGAAGAGCTTCGGCCTGACGATGTCGTTCGCAATCCTCGTGTCGCTCCTCGTGAGCTTCACGCTCACCCCGATGCTGTCGGCGCGATGGATCAAGGTCGCGCCGAAGAAGGACGGCGACGCGCGCGGGACGACGTCGAAGGACAGCCGCGTGTTTGCGGCCGTCGATCGCCGGTACTCGCGCGTTCTCTCGTGGGCGCTTGCGCACCGCGGCGTCGTCGCGGGGCTCGCGGTGCTCGTGCTCCTGAGCAGCGTGCCGCTCTTTGCGGTCGCGAAGAAGAATTTTCTGCCCAACGATGATCAGTCGCAGTTCGAAATCGGACTGCGCGCGCCAGAGGGCACGAGCCTCGATTCAACGGAAATCATCGCGAGCCGCATCGCGGCGAACGTTCGGCAGATACCGGACGTCGACTACACGCTCGTCACGGTCGCGGACGACCCGGCCCGGACCCAGAACGCGGGGACGATCTACGTGCGCCTGAAGCCGCTGTCGCAGCGGTCGCGCGATCAGTTCACGGTGATGAATCAGGTGCGGGACACGGTGCTGCCGAAATTTGCCGCGGCGCGGCTTCGAACCGGGGTCCGTCCGGTCGCGACGATCGGAGGCGGCGGCAATCAGAACGCGGACATCCAGTTCACGATCAGCGGACCCGACCTGAACAAGCTGCAGCAGTATGCGGACAGCGTCGCGGCAGCCGCGCGAAAGATGCCCGGCGTCGTGGACGTCGACACGTCGTTGAACGTCGGCAAGCCCGAGATCTCGGTTCATATCGACCGGCTCGAGGCGGCCGACCTGGGCGTGCAGATTTCCGACGCCGCAGAAACGTTACGATTGCTGGTCGGCGGCGATCAGGTCACCACTTACAACGAGAATGGAGAGCAGTACGAAGTGCACATCCGCGCGCTCGGCCAGCAGCGCGCGTCGGCGGGGTCCATCGGCGAGCTGACCGTTCCCTCGTCCAGCATCGGCAGCGTGCCGCTCCGGAGCGTTGCCGACCTGACGAACGGCACGGCCCCGAGCAACGTCGATCGGCTGAACCGCCAGCGGCAGGTCACCGTGTTCGCGGGACTGCTGCCCGGCGCCTCACAGACGCCCGCGATGGACGCCATGACGAAGACCGCCGACGCGCTCAACATGGGTCCGGGTTACAGTACGACGTTTGCAGGCCGATCCCGTGAGCTGGGACGGGCCGCGCAGAATTTCCTGATTGCGTTCGTCCTCTCGCTGGTGTTCATGTACTTGATCCTGGCGGCGCAGTTCGAATCGTGGCTGCACCCGATCACGATTCTCCTGTCGCTGCCGCTCACGCTGCCCTTCGCGCTGCTGTCGATCATCGTCGCGGGGCAATCGCTCAACATCTTTTCAGCATTGGGGTTGCTCGTGTTGTTTGGAGTCGTGAAGAAGAACTCGATCCTGCAGATCGATCACGCCAATCAGCTCAGGGAACGCGGCCTGGAACGCGACGCGGCGGTCCTTCAGGCGAGCCGCGATCGGCTGCGCCCGATTCTGATGACGACGTTCGCGTTCGTCGCCGGCATGATTCCGCTCGTGCTGTCGAGCGGAATCGGCGCCGGCACCAACCGCGCCATCGGGTTCGTCATCATCGGCGGACAGTCGCTCGTGTTGCTGCTGTCGCTCGTGGTCACACCGGTGACGTACTCGCTGCTCGACGACCTGTCGCAGGTCCGGCTGCGATTGTGGACGAGAGCGGGACGCGCGGCAGCGGCAACGGCTGGCGCGGTGCTGCTGGCGCTGGTGATCCCGGGGCGTGCTGATGCGCAGCCGCCGGCGGCGCCCGTGCCACAACCGGCGGCGCCTTCCGTGTCTGCCGCCCAACCGCCCACGTCCGCAGCAGCGGCCGCCGTCGTCCAGCTCACGGCAGAACAGGCTGTGCAGATGGCCACCGCGAACAACCCGGATCTGGTCGCCGGCGGCTACGATCCGCGAATCGCGACCGAGCGCGTGGCGCAGGCGCGCGCGGCGTTTCTGCCAACGTTCGAAAGCAGCCTGCAGCGAAATGTGCAGCAGGCGCCTCCGACGAGCGTGTTCTTCGGCACGCAAGGCGTGCGCACTGATTTATGGTCCGGAGACGTCGGCTTCGCGCAGCGCCTGCCGTGGGGTGGCGGGAGCTACAACGTGCTCTGGAACTCGGCCCGGACGAACGCGAGCAGCACGCTGTCGAACTTCAACCCGTCTGTGACCGCGTCGGTGCAAGGGGTGCTGTCGCAGCCGCTGCTGCGCGATTTCAAGATCGATCCATTCCGGGCGCAAGTCACGACGGCCCAGCGAAGCAGCGAGATTGCCGACATCGGCCTGCAGGAACTCGCAACGACGGTGACGACCGCCGCCGAGCGCGCGTACTGGAATCTCGTCCTCGCCAACGCCGCCGTGGGCGTGCAGCAGCAGTCCCTCGACCTGTCGCTCGAACTCGAGCGGACGAATCGGGCCCGCGTCGACGTCGGGCAGTCGCCGCCGCTGGATCTCGTGTCGGCGCAGGCGGAAGTCGCGCAGCGGCGTGAAAACCTGATCGTCGCGCAGACGCAGGCTCGTCAGGCGGAGGATCAACTGCGGATTCTGATTCTCGACCCGGCACGGGCCGATTACTGGTCCGTACGCCTGCAGCCGGGTGACATCGTTCCGCCGGTCGGCCCTGTACCGGACGTCGACGCGGCCGTGCGCAATGCGTTGAACCAGCGAACGGATTTGCAGCGCACGAAGAAGCAGATCCAGATTGCCGACACGCAGGTCTCGCTCGCACACAATCAGGTGCTCCCGGATGTGCGGCTGAACGCCGAGTACCTCACGAACGGCCTGGGCGGCACGGAGCTGCTCAGGACAGGCGGCTTCCCGGGAACGGTCAGCCCTGGCCCGGCGACGGCATACGGGGACGTGCTGCGGCAGGTCTTCGCGTCCGACTATCCGACGTGGACGGTCGGGGTGACGGTCAGCTATCCGCTGGGGCACAGCGCCGATCAGGCCGCGCTCGTCCAGTCGCAGTTGTCGCGAGAGCAGTCGCTCGCCCGCCTGCGCAGCGCGGAACTCCACGTCGTCCGTGACGTGCGTCAGGCGGCGCTCGATCTCGATCAGAACCGGCAGCGCATCGACACCACCCGCGCCGCGCGGGAGCTGGAGGAACAGCGGCTCGATGCCGAGCAGAAGCGCTACGAAGTCGGGATGTCGACGAACTTCAACGTGATTCAGGCGCAGCGCGATCTCGCGGTCGCGCGCAACAACGAGCTGCAGGCGCAGCTCGATTATCAGCTCGCGCTCATCAACTTCGAGACGGTGCAGAAGGTTGGACCGGCATCGGGTACAGTGAACGGTGCGGCGACGGTATCGAGCGGCACCGTCATCATCCCGGCGACATCCGCAACAACGACGACGACCGGCGCCACCGTCAGCACCGGCGGAACGGCGACGACCGGCAGCACGTCCGGGGGAAGTGGCGGTGCGGGCGGCGCGTCGACGACGGGCGGAGGCGGCGGCGGCGGACTCTAGAGAGCGCGAAGCGTCCCTCCACAGCAAGACCCGGCGTCGCGCTCGCCGCACCCGCGGCGCCGTTTCGCGACGCTCCGATTCACCGAAAACGTCCCGGCGCGAGGGCCTGCAACGCCGGGTCTTCTTCAGCGGCGGTGATGAGGTCCGCCACCATCACCGCGGTGATCGGCGCGAGCAGCACGCCGTTTCGATAGTGTGCGGTGGCGTGCACGAGGCCGTCCACGTTGGCGTCCCTGCCGATGATCGGGAGATCATCAGGTGCGGCCGGCCGCAATCCCACGCGCGCTTCCAGAAACGCCGCGCCCCATCCGCCCGGGAGCAGTTCGCAGAACGCGTCGAGCAGATCGCGAACGCCGGCTGACGTTGCGCGCTCGTCGAAGCCGACGTCTTCGACCGTTGCGCCGACGAGCACCGTCCCGTCGAGTCGCGGGACGACGTAGCATTCCGGTCCCCAGATGATCGTGTCGAGCGGCGCCTCGTGCCAGCCGAGGTGCAGCAACTGTCCGCGCACCGGCCGGACGGGCACGGCTGCGGCGCCGTCGATCTCGATCGCGCTGCTCCAGGAGCCTGCCGCGAGCACGACGCGCTTCGCCGTCACTTCCCCCGTTGTCGTGTGGATGATGAAGCCGTCAGGCGTGCGGGTGATGCGCCGGGCGCGGGCTGCGTGAAACCGTGCGCCTCGCGTTTCCGCGGCGCGCGCGAGCGCGTGCGCGAGCTGGTGCGCGGCGACATAACCGTGCGTCGGTGTGAACAGCGCTCCGTCGAGGGCCCCGAGGGAGGGCTGCCGCGGTCGAACCGCGGCGGGTTCCATCCACGTTCGCGGCGGATTGGGAGCCACGGATGCGGCGGTGCGCAGTTCCGTCGCGTGCTGTGGATCGAGTGCGATTTCGAGCGTGCCGATGCGGCGGTATTCGACGTCGATGCCCGAGGCGCGGCGGATCCTGTCGATCCAGTCGTCGTACAGGGCGAGGCTGCGAACGCCGAGGTCGAGCAGCGGCCCGGGATCGTGCGCTTCGACGTACGGGGCCAGCATGCCCGCCGACGCCTGCGTGGCCCCGCCGCCCACCGGCCGATCGTCCAGGACCGTGCACGCCACTCCTCGCATCGTCAGTTCGTGTGCGATCGCGCACCCGATGATCCCTGCCCCGACGATGACCGCATCCACCGTTCGATCTTACCCGTCTCCCCCACCGCCTGCCTCCAGCGCCCCCGCCCCCCAAAAAAGGGGACAACCGCCATTTTTTGCGAAAAAAGGGGACAGCCTGCACATGGCATTTAGAGTTCCACAATGTCATAGACGCGCGGCCGGCCGCGACTGCGGATCACGTGCTGCAGCCCATGTTCAGCAACGACCTGAGCCCGCCACTCAGGACTTCCAATCGGAATCCCCTTCCGAATTCCGTCCTCGATTTGCTGGACCGAGTCGGCGGCGAGAGGCTCGTTCACGAATTTGCGCCATTCGACGGTCCGCTGAATGCGGGTCGGTTCCAGAGCCGGCCGCCCGCGCCGGCGAGCGAGCGGCGAAATGCTCGACCACTTGTAATCCTCCGCGCGACGGACGATGGCCGCGGCGACCGGGTTCGCTTCGATGTACCGCGCCACATTCAGGACGTCGGGCCCGTCCTCCACGAGCACGTTTCGATAGCGTCCTTGATAAATATGCCCGGGGCTGGCGGGTGGGTAGTGCTTCAGATATCGCTGAATGTGCAAATTCATCAGGAGCTGCATGTACGCGGAAAGATCACTTCCGCGATGGGGCCACAGCAGCAGATGGAAGTGATTGCGCATGATGCAGTAGGCGAGAATCCGCATCGGAACTCTGGCCGTCGCTTCGGCCATAAGTGCAAGGAACGCCGCGAAATCGGCGGCCTTATGAAAGATCGTTTCGCGGTGATCGCCGCGATTGATGACGTGCTGAACGAAGCCGTCTGGTGAGACGCGCGCGTGCCTGGGCATGCGCGTGATGGGGCAAACAGGATGCCGGGCGCGGACGAGGGGTAAGAGCCAACGCGAAGGCTGTCCCCTTTTTTTGCGAAAAAAGGCGGTTGTCCCCTTTTTTCGCAAATAAACGCGGTTGTCCCCTTTTTTTGTGTGTGGCTGGGGGAGGAGGCGCGCTACTCGAAGCGCGTGAGGGTCGCTTCGAGCGTGCGGGTGCGGCGGTCGGCCCGATGCCACTGGACGAGAATCGGGCTCTGGTAGCGGCCGTCCGCAATGACGCCGCGGCCGTCGTTCTCGCGCACGCGCAGGTTCACGGAGCGCTTCATCCGCAGGAACCGTCCCGCCGGAACAGCAATCGCACGCGCGAACAGACGCTCGAGCAGCGACTCCCGCAACCCGGTGAGATCGAGCACCTGGTTCATCGCGCGGACCATGTCGTACTTCGCGTAGTCCAGCGCCTTCGACGGGATCGCGCGCGGGTGCGCAAAGATGCTCCGGCCCTTCTCGGCCGCGAAGCGGAACGGGTTGCGCAGCACGTCCGCGAGATCGTGCCGCATCAGAAGCGTTTCGTACTCGTTGACGGTCAACCCCGCCTGGCGCTCGCCACGCGCAAGCTCCAGCCGTATGCGGCCCGTCGTGACGCCGTGCCGCGTCACCAGCGCCACGATCTCGTCGTAGATCCCGAGACGCGGGTCCTTCAGGTTGATCGAGTCGACCGGATGGTCGGACATCGGCACCGGAATCCGAACGCGCGACACTTCTTTCTCGCGATTGAACCCGACAATCGACGTCAGCCGGCGCCGCGGACGACCGTTGGTCACACCATCGAGATCGACGAAGCAGACCGGTTCGTTCGGGCGGTTCACATACGTCACGCACGTGCTCAACCCCGCGGCCATGAACGTGAGGTGCGAGTCGGCGTTCTGCGGCTCGACCGCCCGCTCCTCCGTCGTCAGATCCGCGCGCCGGTGCAGCTGGTCGTGCTCGTACCCCGCGCCTTCCGGGAACATGGCGCGGAAAGCCTCGACGTACGGAGCCACAGTATCGCGCTCGCGCGTGAGTCGCGTGGCGAGACTCTGCTCCAGGTAACCGGCCGTCGTATGAAACGAATGGTAGAGGTGGCGGGAATACCCGTCGAGCAGGTCGCCGTGCTCTCTGCGCAGGCGCTGGCGAACATCAATGATGTCGAACCGCGACCGGGGCGTCAGTTCGAGTGTGACCTCAACCGGGGACAGAGACATCGACGTATCGGACTAACAGTGTAGATCAATTTAACTTTACAATGCAAAGTTAAATTGAAGCTCCTTGCGCTGCAGGGACTTAGCCGGACTCCGACCGCCAATTCCCGACGACCCGCTTATCGGCGGGTATCATCGGAAACTGGACACCGGGAACCAAACAGCTGCGCTTTACCGTTGCGCGCCCGTCGTAGTCTCAGGCACGCGGCGGCCCGCGTTCAGGTCGTTCCAGTTCAGGATCGCATTGAACGCGAGGAAATAGGTGCCCTGGGTCTGCCACCGCCAGAACGGACGAATCGCAAACGACACGACGTGGCCCTCGCCAAGCGGGATGTCGACCAACTGCGCGCGATTCGCGAGCGCCTCCCCGCCCGCGAGCGTCCCGGACAGCAGCATGTCGTTTGGATTCGACGGAAACTGCATGACGACGCGCGGAGCCTCGGGGTTCGCGGCCGCCTGGCCTCCGCGTCCGCCGAAGCCCTGCGCGCCGCCGCCAGCTCCGCGACCGCCGCCGCGACCGCCGCGTCCCCCACCAACGCCCTCACGAACGGCCGCGATATCACCGGCCGACGGCCGTTCCGCCAGGTTCTCCTGCGCCGGCTCCCCGTTATCCGGATCGTAGCTCGCAAGCTTCTGCTGCGAGGCCGACGCCATCGGCGTGATGTTCATGCCCACGCCAGGGATATCGTTCCCGCCCCCGAACCCGCCGCGTCCACCGCCGAACCCACCGCCGCCGACCGCCAGCACCGGGTCCTGATTGAAATAGACCGGCACTTCGTTGCCCTGATATCCGTAAAGCAGAGGACTGTTCCTGTCGGTGAACACGCCGCGCAGGACCGACCCGCGGACGAACAGCCGCGGGGGGTTCTCAACCGTCACCCCGGTCGTGATGTTGTATTCGGGAAGGATCGTCGACGTCGAACCTTCGGTGATGAGCGTGCCGCCCTGCTGCACGAATTTCACCAGCTCGATCAGCCCGTCGTATCCCATGCCGCCGCGGATGTCGTCCGACGAATCGTTCACGCCAAGGCTCGGGAACTCCGCCGACTTCTTGTACGGCAGCGGCGTGTTGCCGACCTTCGGAATCCCATTGACCTGCGACTGCGCCGTGCCGCCGACGTGCGGGAAGATGATGACGTCGTACTTCTGGCGCAGGTTGCCCTCGCGCAGCTTCACGTCGCCAAAGTACGTGTAAGGCACGCCGTATGTGTCGAGCGCGGCGCGCACCCAGCCTTCGTCCTGCGTGCGCGACCAGCTGTGCACGTATCCGATGCGCGGCACGTCGAGGTCGTGTGCGCGGACAGTTGGCGCGCTCCCGACGGCATACGCGGTCAGCCCGAGCTCTTTGATCATCGGTTCGAGCGCCGCACGGTTCGCGTTCGGGATGATGAACGCGCCCGCGCGCAGCTTGTGTCCGTTGACCTCGAAGTCGCTCTCGGCCGCCTGCATCTTCACATTCGCGTTCGCGAACCGGAACTTCATCAGGTTGTTGTCGGTCGTGTGCTCGACGATGACGACCGGGCCGGTGCCGTCGATGCCGGCCGACGCGGTCACGTCAGCAGTGATGAGCGTCATCGGCTGATCCAGCAGCGTTTTCCCCGATTCGGTCACCGGCTTGATCGCCAGGTTGCGCATGTACTGGAACGTCCAGCCGGTGTCGTCGTACGGCCGCGGATTCGCGGGCGCATAGTTCTGGACGGAGAAGTACATGTCCGCAATCGTCCGGAACGGCTGATCGCCGCGGACGACGTAGTCGCCCGGCTTGACGTCGATCGTGCCCGCCTTGAAGGCAGCCGTGGCGCGACTGATTTCCAGCCCCTGCGCGCGCAGATCATTGACGGCCTGCGCAGCGTCGGCCTTGCGATACTGATTGGCCGGGATCACCCACGCGTAGATCGGACCGGTCTTTCCCTTCTCGACCGCGCGCTTGTTCTTCAGCCAGTAGTTCTCGAGATACAGCTCTTTGTTCTTCGCCACGTGGCTCAACGCGAACAGCGCCGCCGATTCCTGGATGTTGGTGTTGTTGCGAGGACCCCATTTGATGGACGGCAGCGGCGGATTCGGCCGGAACCACTCACGGCTCGTCGTCGTCGCGCCCGGGGTAACGGTGTAGGGATCGGGCCCGTAGCTCTGGACTTCGTAGAAACGCCCGATGGCGTTGTGGCCGTGCGCGATGAAGAACATGTAGTTCGGCACCCAGCCATCGTAGAACCCGTAGGTCCACACGCCCGGAACCCCGCGCTTGGTCATCTCCATCACGTCGTTCTCGGCGAGCATCCACCACTCGTCGATCGTGATCGGATCGATGGCGTCGTTGTACGGCCCCGTGCCCGTCGACGCGTAGAGGTACGTCTGCGCCTCGTGGAGATCGTGCAGGATCGTCGGCTTCCAATCCAGGTTCGCCTTCTCCACGTTCCGGGTCAGCGCGAGGAACTGACCCATGCCGTCGCGATTGTTGTCGTGCTGTACGTATTTGCCCCAATACATCAACGAGAGCCGCGGCGCGCCGGGCGGCTGCTTCTTATTGAAGTAGTAGGTGTCAACTTCCTTGTCGCGGCCGTCAGTCTCGACGACAGGCGTGATGAGGGTGATGACGTTGTTGCGGATGTTCTGGATGAAGGGCGTTTCCTCGACGGCGAGCCGATACGCCAGCTCCATCAGCATTTCGGGCCCCCCCGTCTCCGGCGAATGCATGCCGCTGTTGAAGTAGTA
>Ga0310811_10012257_pt1 | contig 11121 bp, 10 predicted proteins | sample YCmetagenome_FD_207642 | JGI IMG/M metagenome (GOLD analysis project Ga0310811, IMG submission 207642) | Soil microbial communities from experimental microcosm in Duke University, North Carolina, United States - YC | ecosystem: Engineered > Artificial ecosystem > Soil microcosm > Unclassified ... | reverse complement strand
ACGGTGCGCGGCACCGCCCGGGCGGTCCGCGACATGCGCAGGGTACTCGCCGGATGACGGCGTACCCGGTGCAGCTGCTGCTGTTCGCCAAGGCGCCGGTCCCCGGCCGTGTCAAGACCCGGCTCTGTCCACCGTGGACACCCGTGCAGGCGGCGGCGATCGCGGCCGCCGCGATAGCCGACACCGTCGACGTCCTGTCCGCGGCGCCGGCGATCGCCCGGACCCTGGTGGCCGACGGCCCGCTACCGGCGCCGCCTGGCTGGCGCCGCCGCCACCAGCGCGGCGACGGTCTCGGTGAACGGTTGGCTGCCGCCTATGCGGACACGGCGCTGCCCGGCGTCGCTGCGCTGCTCGTCGGCATGGACACGCCGCAGTTGTACCGCGGCCACCTCGTCGCCGCCGCGCACGCTCTCGCCGACGCGGAGGCGGTGCTCGGCCCGGCGGACGACGGCGGCTGGTGGGCACTCGGCCTGCGCGACCCCGCGGCGGCCCATGTCCTCGCCGGCATCCCGATGTCGACCCGGGAGACCGGCGCGTGCACGCGCGCAGCGTTCGTCGGGCTGGGCCTCCGGGTGGCGACCCTCCCCGTGCTGCGGGACGTCGATACCGCCGCCGACGCGGCCGAGGTCGCCGCCGCATGCCCGAGCGGCCGGTTCGCCCGGGCGGTGACCACGATGGTGCCGGCCGGTACGCGGGCCGAACGGACGGAGGCCGACCGATGGTCCGCTCGCCTGACGCTCTGACCACGCTGTCGCGCCGGTTCACCGCGTGGGGGGCATTTCGCACCCGGCATGCCGATCCCGGCCAGGGTCGGACCGTGACCCGGCTGCTCACCGCGTCGGCCTGTCTCGTCGCCATGCCGGCGCTGCTGTTGCTGCCGGGCCGATGGTACTTGCTGATGTGGCTGCCGTTCGCGGTCGGCGCCCGCCTGGTGCTCGGCCTCGACCGCCGGACCGCGCTCACGCTGGTCCTGCTCGGCGGTGCCGCACTGCCACTCACCGCCGCGCTGCATCCGCCGAACAGCAGTGACGACATGTACCGCTACATCTGGGACGGCCGGGTCCAGCTCACCGGCACCGACCCGTACCGGTATCCGCCCGCCGCACCGCAGCTTGCGCAGCTCCGCGACGACTTCCTCTGGCCGGCCGCCTCGAACTGGTGCGTACCCGGCGGCTGCACGCTGATCAACCGGCCCGAGGTGCCGACGATCTACCCGCCCGTTGCCGAGGCCGTCTTCGCCGGCGTGGCGGCCGTGACACCCGCCGGCAGCCGGGAACGGCCGATGCAGCTGACGATGGCCGGGTTCGCGTTCGGGCTCGGTGCGTTCCTTTGGTACGGGCTGCGTCTGCTCGGCCGCGACCCCCGCCGGGCGGTGCTGTGGGCCTGGTGCCCGCTGGTCGCGTTGGAGGCCGGAAACAACGCCCACGTGGAGGTGGTCGCGGTCGCCTTCACGGCGGTCGCGGTCCTGGTGCTCGCCCGGGCCCGGACCGGGGGAGCGGCGGCGCTCGGCGGTGCCGCCCTTGGCCTGGCGATCGCCACCAAACTGACCCCCGCGCTGCTCGCACCGGTGTTGGCGCGGCGCCGGCCCGTCGCCGTCGGTCTCGGCGCGGCCGGGGCAGTCGGCGCCGTCTACCTGCCGCACGTGCTGGCCATCGGCCCCGGCGTCCTGGGCTACCTGCCGGGCTACCTGCACGAGGAGGGGTACGCCAACGGCTCTCGCTTCGCCCTGCTCGACCTGGTGCTGCCCGGCCCCCTCGTGCGCCCGGTCGCGGTCGTGGTTCTGGCCACCGTGGCGGTGGTCGTCCTGCGGACCGTCGAGGAAGACGAGCCGTGGCGGGCCGGCGCCGCGATGGTGGGCGCGGCGCTGCTGGTCACCGCGCCGACCTACCCGTGGTACGCGATGCTGCTGGTCATGCTCGTTGCGTACGGCGCGTCGACGGCCTGGTTCGCCCTCGCCGTCGCGGCATACCTGGCGCAGTTCGCCCCGCAGGTCGGCCTCGCCACCCACGACGGCCAGCGGATCGGCTACGCCGCGGCGCTCGTCGCGGTCGTGGTGGGCCTGTTGCGCGGCCGCCCGATGATGCGACCACGCCGAGGTCAGGTCTGCGGTCGCGCGCCAGGCTTGCGGGTGACAGAGGACCGCCGGGGTGACCCCGGGTAGGCCGGCCGGTGTGATTGCGTCCGGTGCATCCCCCTCGACCCGGGGTGTACGGCTCCGCTGGAGTGCGCACCCCGGGGCCCGCGAGGAAGGATGGCGACGGACATGCCGACGATCACGGCCCGTGCCGACCAGCCTGCGAACGGTCGCATATGGCCCTTACTGGCGGCGGCGGCAGTCTTCGCGGTGACCATGACCGGGACCACGCTTCCCACGCCCCTCTATCCGCTGTACGAGCACCGGTTCGGGTTCGGCGGCATTACGACGACCGTCGTCTTCGCCACGTACGCCGTCGGGGTGACCGCCGCGCTGCTGGTCTGCGGCCGGTGGTCGGACCAGGTGGGCCGGCGCCCGATGTTGCTGGCGGCGGTCCTGCTGTCCGCGCTGAGCGCGGTCGCGTTCCTGCTCGCCGGTGGACTCCCCTTGCTGTTCGTCGGGCGGGTGCTCTCGGGCCTCTCCGCGGGCGTCATCACCGGAACGGCGACCGCCGCGATCGTCGAACTGGCCCCGCCCAGGCACAGCGGCTCCGCGCCGCTCGTCGCCACCGTCGCCAACATGGGCGGGCTCGGCTGCGGCCCGCTGCTGGCCGGGATTCTGGCCCAGTACGCCCCGCGACCGCTGTGGACGCCCTTCGTCGCCGACCTCGCTCTGCTGGTGGTCGCCGGCGTGCTGGTGCCGCTGCTGCCGGAAACCGTGCGGGTGTCGCGTCCGGTGCGGCTGCGCCCGCAGACCGTCCGCGTTCCCCGGTCGGCGCGCGGCGCCTTCGTGCCCGCGGCCATCGCCGGCTTTGCCGGCTTCGCGACCCTGGGCCTGTTCACGGCGGTCTCGTCGACCTTCATGGCAGAACTGCTCGGCGAGAACAACATCGCGCTGTCCGGGCTGGTGGTCTTCGTGCTGTTCGCTGCCTCGGCGGCCGGCCAGATCACCACAGTGCGGGTCCGCGGCCGCCGGGCGCTGGTGGCCGGCTGCGTCGTCCTCACCGGCGGCATGATCCTGGTCGCGGCGGCCATGCTCGCGGCCTCGCTGCTCCTGCTGGTCGTGGGAGCCGTTGTCACCGGCACCGGCCAGGGAATGGGATTCCGGGCGGCCGTCACTATGGTGAGCGAGCAAAGCGAACCGCAACGGCGCGGAGAGATCACCTCGGCGCTGTTCGTCGTGCTGTACGTCGCGATCTCCCTGCCGGTCGTCGGCGTCGGCGTGTTCGCGCATGCCGCGGGGCTGCGGACCGCGGGCGTCGTCTTCGCCGCGTTCGTGGGCGTGATCGCACTCATCGCCGCGGTGCTGGTCATGCGAGAGCCCGCACAGCGGCGGCAGTGACCAGGTGGCACGGCCGGTTCTTACGTTTCCGACAGCACCAAAACAAAGCATAGCCTTACCTTCGGGTCCGACACGCTACGGCGATTTCCCGGGAATTCCGCAGCATCCGGTCACCAAGGTGAAACAGGTGAGATGCCGAGCTCAGCCATCTTGCGTAACCCGGGAACTACCGGCCGCCGGGCAATTCCCTAACTATTCTTGAACTCGATCGCGCCTCGGGCCGATCGAGGCGCGAACAATGAGGGGGAACCATGAAGACGCTTCTGCAGATGCCCGCCGTGCGAGAATGCGCCGCCGTCACGTGCAGTTTCAACGACGGTGGTTGTCACGCCCCGGCCGTGACGGTCGCGGTGGCCGGCACGGCGGCGTCCTGCGCGACGTTCGTCGAGTCGTCGGCGCGCGGCGGCATCGCGGACATCACCGGCAGCGTCGGCGCGTGCGCCCGCACCGATTGTGTCCACAACGCCAACCTGGCCTGCGCGGCGCCGTCCGTCCAGATCGGCCCGGGCGCCACGGCCAGCGACTGCCTGACCTACGAGCGGGCCTGACCCAGGCACACGTGTCCTTCCTGGTTACCGCAGGCCGGGCTGCGCATCACCCGCCCGGCCCGTCGTGAACCTGGACCTTGACCTTTCGAGAGGTCAGTTCTCGCGGGTCCAGGCGGGCGTGATCCGCTGTTCGCGGAATCGCCAGCCCGCCGGCGTCCGTACCACGATGCCGGCCAGTCGCAGGCCGCCCGTGAAGTGGGGTGCCTGGCCGTCGCGGTAGTAGTACACCAGCGAGTTCGCCGAGACGGCCGCCCGGTCGCCGTCGATGTCGACCAGCAGGTCGGTGGTCGTGTGCTGGGCGTGCTGCCCCTCGATCTCGCCTTGGCGCATGAAGCCGACGACCTTGTCGATGCCGCGGAGTTCGCCTCCGCGCGGGGAGTGCACCGCCACATCGTCGGTGAAGACCGTGCCGGCGTCCTCCCACCGCTGCTCGTCGAGCAGGAGTGCGAAGCGGGTGAGCAGGTCAGCGATCTCGATGCGATCGGTGATCAGCGTATCTGTGGACATGGCATCCTCTAGCAATCTGGAGGGCGGCGACGTTGTCTTCCGCCAGGTGGGCGAGTTTCGAGGAAGAACGGTTCAGGCTCCGACCAGCACGGCGTTGGCCCTGGCCAGGACGATGCCCAGGACGCGGCCCGCGGTGGCCAGGTCCTCGGCCGGCAGGTCGCCCCACAGTCCCTGGGTGATGGGGCCGATCGCGGTGCGGACCTGCGTCCAGCGTGCCTGCCCTTCGTCGGTGACCTGGACGCGGTCAGCTCGGTGATGCGTTCGGCCACCGCCGCCTCGCTGAACTGAGTGGCACCGCCGACCCGGCGGATGAGTTCGGCCCGGTCGATGGCCCCGCCACTGACCACGGTCAGCGTGAGGGTCACCCACTGGGGTTCGGTGATGCCGGTCCCGGCGAGTTGCCGGTCCAGGATCGCGTTGAGTGCCTTCTCGGTCTGGCCGATGAGCGCGGTACCGAAGGCCTGGGCTGTGGTCGTCACGATGAGCTCCAAATCCGTTCGAGCGACTAACGTTTGTGTCCCTAACGTTCGTGGCACCAGCGAATCTACATCGTTAGTCCGACTAACGCAGCCGAGTATGACCAGCGTCATGTGCTGCGTCTGGACGTCGATCGCTACGACCCTCGTGGGCCCATCTTGGTGGAAGGATTGAAGCGTCAGGGAAGAGGTCGCCGCGTCACACTTGAAGCGGTTGACGGTGGGGTTCCGGTGACGCGGGGCAGGCTGGACTGCTGTGAGACCCGTGGCGGTGGGCTCACCGTCAGTCTGATACTGCCCGGAGCCGCGGTCCGGTCGCCGAGCCCCGCGAGGAGGACGTGATGGTCGAGATGACCGTGCCGGTCGAGGTCGTCAGCGTCGAGATCCCCGACGGCACCAACATCGTCATCGGTCAGGCGCACTTCATCAAGACCGTGGACGACCTGCACGAGGCGTTGGTGGGGGTCGGCCCACATCTCCGTTTCGGCGTGGCCTTCTGCGAGGCGTCGGGCGCTCGGCTGATCCGCCGCTCCGGCAACGATGACGATCTCGTGGCCCGCGCCACCGACATCGCCGGTGCGATCGGAGCCGGCCACGCGTTCGTGGCGCTGCTGCGTGAGGGCTTCCCGATCAATGTCCTCAACCCGCTCAAGGCCGTGCCGGAGGTCTGCAACGTCGTCTGCGCGACGGCGAACCCGGTCGAGGTGCTCGTCGCGGTGACCCGGCGCGGCCGCGGGATCATCGGCGTCGTCGACGGCGAACCGCCGGTCGGCGTGGAGACCGAGGCCGACGTCGCCGAACGCCGAAGCCTGCTCCGCGACATCGGATACAAGCTCTGATCCGCGCCCTGTGAGGTCGATCATGGACACATTGACGGTGTTCCTGTGCGGCGACGTGATGCTGGGCCGCGGCATCGACCAGATCCTGCCGCACCCGGGCGACCCGGCGCTGCGGGAGCGGTACGTCACCGACGCACGCGACTACGTGGCCCTCGCAGAGGCGGCGAACGGCCCGATTCCCCGCCCGGTGGACTTCGCCTGGCCCTGGGGCGAGGCACTGGACGTCCTCGCCGACGCCGCGCCCGACGCCCGTATCGTGAACCTGGAGACCAGCGTCACCCGGAGCGACGAGTTCGAACCGGGCAAGGGCGTCAACTACCGGATGAGCCCTGCGAATCTCCCGTGCCTCGGCGTGGTCCGGCCCGACGCGTGCGCACTGGCGAACAACCACGTGCTGGATTTCGGGTGCCGCGGCCTTCGGGAGACGCTCGGCTCGCTGGGCGCGGCGGGACTGCGGGTGGCCGGCGCCGGCCTGGACGCGGACCAGGCGCGGCGGCCCGCCGTCGTCGCCGTCGACCGCCGACGGGTCCTCGTCTTCTCCTTTCGGGATGGAGTCCAGCGGCATTCCGTCGCACTGGGCCGCGACCGGCGAGCGACCGGGCGTCGACCTCGTGCCCGAGTCACCCGCGAACGGTGCCGCGCGGGTCGTCAACGGGATACGGCAGGTGAAGCGACCGGGTGACGTCGTGGTCGCCTCCGTCCATTGGGGGTCCAACTGGGGCTACCAGGTCCCGCAGCAGCAACGGCGGTTCGCCCGTGCGTTGATCGACGGGGGCGCTGACATCGTGCACGGGCACTCCTCGCACCATCCACGGCCGATCGAGATATACCGCAACCGGCTCGTCCTCTACGGCTGCGGCGACCTCGTCAACGACTACGAAGGCATCCAGGGCTACGCCGAGTACCGCGAAGACCTGCGGCTGATGTACCTGGCCAGTGTCGACGCCACCGGCGCGCTGATCAAGCTGCGGATGGCACCGATGCAAACCAGCCGCATGCGGCTGCATCGCGCTTCGCCCGAGGACACCGCGTGGCTGCGCGCCGTCCTCGACTCGGTCAGCACCCGGTACGGCTCCCGGGTCGACGCCACCGCGGACGGCATGCTGACGTCGCGCCCCGGCTGATCACGGCCGCCCACCGTCGTTAGCCCGGCCCCCGAACGGGCAAGTAAATACGTATGAGCGGCAGGCAACGGCTGGGTGCGGCTTCTGGCTACCTGCCGATCGCCGAGCACGGCCTGATCGGCAACCTGCAAACCGTGGCCCTGGTGGGCACCGACGGCACCATCGACTGGTACTGCTGTCCCTGCTTCGACGCCCCGAGCGTGTTCGCCTCGATCCTCGACGCCGACCGAGGCGGGTCGTTCGAGCTGGCCGCCGATGCGCCGGCGACGACCAAGCAGTTCTACTTCCCCGACTCCAACGTGCTCATCACCCGGTTCTTCACCGAGGACGGCGTGGGCGAGGTCCAGGACTTCATGCCGATCTCCGGCGACTCCGGCGAGGTCGGCCGCCATCGGCTGATCCGGCGCGTCTTGTGCGTGCGCGGCGTGATCCCGTTCCGGGCAAGGGTGGCACCCCGGTTCGACTACGCCAGACAGCCGCACACCGTCCGGTGGCAAGCCGGCCAGACCCTGTTCGAGTCCGCCGACCTTGCACTCGCCCTGACCGCCACCGTGCCGGTCGAACACGACGCCCAGGACGCGACGGCGACGTTCAAACTCCTGGAAGGCGAATCCGCGGTGTTCGCGCTCGACCGGGTCGGCGACGACGTCGCGCCGCGCGGATGCCCGAGGGCCGAGGCCGAGCAGGAATTCGCCACCACGGTGGCGTTCTGGCGGCGATGGCTGTCCGCCTCCCGCTACCGCGGCCGGTGGCGCGAGACCGTCCACCGCTCCGCGCTGACCCTCAAGTTGCTCACCTACGCCCCGACCGGCGCGATCGTGGCCGCGCCGACGACCAGCCTGCCGGAGCGGATCGGCGGCGAGCGGAACTGGGACTACCGGTATGTGTGGATCCGCGACGCTGCCTTCTGCGCCTACGCCTTGCTGCGACTGGGCTTCAGCGGCGAGGCCGAAGCCTTCATGACCTTCCTGGCCGACCGCACCACCCGGCATGACGACAGTCCATCCGGGCCGCTGCAGATCATGTACGGCATCGACGGCCGCACCGACCTGCCCGAACGCGAGCTGAACCACCTGGACGGATACCAGGGCTCCTCCCCGGTACGCATCGGCAACGCCGCCGCCGACCAGCTGCAACTCGACATCTACGGAGCGCTCATCGACTCGGTCTACCTCTACGACAAGTGGGGACAGCCCATTTCCAGCGACCACTGGGATGCGATCTCCCGCCTGGTGGACTGGGTCTGCGAGCACTGGAACCAGCCCGACGAAGGCATCTGGGAAACCCGCGGCGGGCGCAAGAACTTCCTGTACTCGAGGCTGATGTGCTGGGTGGCGATCGAACGGGCCATGCGAATGGCCAACCACCGCGGCCTGCCTGCGAACACCCTGCACTGGCAGCGGACCCGCGACACGATCTACCGGCACATCATGCGCCACGGCTGGTCGTCCGCCCGGCAAGCGTTCGTCCAGCAGGAGGACAACGATGTGCTCGACGCCGCGGTCCTGATGATGCCGCTGACCAAGTTCATCGCCCCCACCGACCCTAGATGGCTCGCCACCCTCGACGCGCTCACCGCGGAGCTGGTGTCGGACTCGCTGGTGTACCGCTATGACCCCACCACCAGCCCGGATGGCCTCCGCGGGGAGGAAGGCACCTTCTCGATCTGCTCGTTCTGGTACGTCGAAGCGCTCACCCGGGCCGGGCGGCTCGAGGAGGCCCGGCTGGCCTTCGAGAAGATGCTCACCTACGCCAACCACCTCGGCCTGTATGCGGAGCAGATCGGCCGCACCGGTGAACAACAGGGCAACTTCCCGCAGGCCTTCACGCACTTCGCCCTCATCAGCGCCGCGTTCAACCTCGACCGCGCCCTCGGCTGACCTACGCTGGGGTGTATGGCTCGGCCGAACGAGGAGGTCGCGGCGCACCTGCAGGAGTACGCCGACCTCATCTCGATCACGGGTGAGGAACAGTTCAAGGCGCGCGTCTACGAGAAGGCGGCGCGCTCCGTCGCCGGCTACCCGCAGGACATCTCCGCCGCCGACGTGAAGACGTTGCGGGCCATCCCGAACGTGGGCGCGTCGATCGCGGACAAGATCGTCGAGTACTTCCACGACGGCGGGACGTTCGCCGCGCTCGAGGAGCTGCGCGCCAAGATCCCGGCCGGCGTCCGGCGCATGATCGAGATTCCCACTCTGGGGCCGAAGCGCGCGATGGCCCTGTACGAGCAGCTGCACGTCTCCTCGGTCGAGGAGCTGTCCGCGGCGATCGACGAGGGCCGGCTCCAGGGGCTCAAGGGATTCGGCGCCCGCACCGAGGACAACCTGCGCCACGGCATCGAGCTGCTGCACCACGCCGGGGACCGGCTGCTGGTGAACGCGGCGATGGAGGTCGCGGAGAACGTCGTCGACGCGCTGTCCACCGTGGACGGGTGCGTCCGCTGCACGTACGCGGGATCCCTGCGCCGGATGCGCGAGACGATCGGCGACGTCGACGTCCTCGCCGCCGCGGAACACTCCGACGCGCTGATGGCCGCGTTCGTCGGACTGCCGCTGGTCGCCGAGGTCATCGCCCACGGCGCGGCGAAGACGTCGATTCGCACCGCGAAGGGCCTGCAGGTCGACCTGCGGGTGGTGCCGCCGAGCGCGTGGGGCGCCGCGTTGCAGTACTTCACCGGCGCGAAGGCGCACAACATCCGCACCCGCGAGATTGCCGTGCGAAACAAGCTCAAGCTCTCCGAGTACGGGCTGTTCGACGCGCCGACGAACACCCTGATCGTGTCGGAGACCGAGGAAGAGGTGTACGAACGGCTCGGCCTGCCCTGGATCCCGCCGCCGCTGCGTGAGGACCGCGGCGAGATCGAGGCCGCCCTGCGCGGTGAGCTGCCGGACCTGATCCAGACGAAGGACCTCCGCGGCGACCTGCACACGCACACGAACCTCACCGACGGCGTGGCCTCGCTCGCCGAGATGGTCGGCGCGGCAGCGCGGCTCGGCTATGCCTATCTCGCGATCACCGACCACGCGCCCAACCTGTTCATGCAGCGCATGTCCGACGAGAAGATGCTCGCCCAGCGCGAGGAACTGCGGGCGCTCGCGGCCGATTACCCGAAACTGCACCTGCTGCACGGCACCGAGCTGAACATCGACCCGGACGGCGAGGTGGACTGGCCGGCCGAGTTCCTCGCCGGGTTCGACCTGTGCGTGGCGTCGGTGCACTCGCACTTCAACCAGTCGCGCAAGGAAATGACCCGGCGGTTCGTGCGGGCCTGCGAGAACCCGCACGTCAACATCATCGGCCACCCGACCGGCCGGCTCATCGGCCGCCGGCAGCCGTACGACGTCGACCTCGAGGCGGTGTACGAGGCGGCCGCGCGCACCGGCACCGCGCTGGAGCTCAACGCCTCGCCCGAACGGCTCGACCTGTCGGCGGAGCACCTCATCCAGGCCCGCCGGCACGGCGTGCGGTTCGCGATCAACAGCGACGCACACGCGACAACGCACCTGCCCAACCTGCGCTACGGCGTCGGCACCGCCCAGCGCGGCTGGCTCACCGCGGACGAGGTCATCAACACGTGGCCGCTGCGCAAGCTGCGCACCTTCTTGAACAAGCCGGCTTCTTGAAGGAGGCGGTACCGTCAAGATCGGGTCCAGGAGAAACGCGGTAGCGTGCGCAGCGGCTGGTTGTCATTGATCGCTGCCGCTGCCGCTGCCGCTGCCGCTGCCGCTGCCGCTGCCGCTGCCGCTGACGTCGCCGCTGCCGCTGACGTCGCCGATCGTGACCCGACCCGGATCGTCCGTGATAGCACCGGGGGAGTCGGCTGAGCGGCGCCGGCCAGCGGTTCAGCCGGAGCTGACCGGCGTCGGTGCGACGGTCTCCCGGCGCTGACACCGCGCCTCGCGTGGAACATACATGCACGCCGCGCGGCGAAGTTCGTGGTTTCGAAATACTCCTCGTCCGCCCGGTCGATAGCGATCTTTCGATGCGATCCGGAGGATCGGTGCCCATGGTGCAGGTGATCCCAGTCGAATTCCGCGGCGTTCGGGCCGCCGCCGGCCCGCTCACGCTCGGCCAGCTCAACGTTGCGAAGTGGCTCGCCGATGCCCCGGACGCTCCCGCCGCCCGCCTCGAGCAGCGCCTGCCGGTGCCGCC